>UMDN01043762.1_pt1 | contig 45293 bp, 45 predicted proteins | sample 1964491 | NCBI WGS metagenome assembly UMDN01 (sample SAMEA4835994, study PRJEB28245) | human gut metagenome | biome: gut microbiome; material: fecal sample | place: Denmark | collected 2008 | reverse complement strand
GGTGTTACCAACCGGAAAAATCCGCTGACCCAGAATATCGCGAAGCTATCCAAAAGGAAAATTAAAGTTGCGTGCACCAAAGAAAGCACATCCTGACAAGAAGTACCAAATCTATATCGAATACAACTGGCAAGCAGACAATGCCCGCAAGTCTACCGGCATAAGTGTGTTTGCTAAAGAGTGGAACGACAAGGGGTATGGTGGCATCGGAGAGATACGCGCCACAGCAAATACAGACTACAAATACTACAACAATGCCCTGCACAAACGTATTGAAGACATAGATATGAAGATACACCAGTATTACGAGATTCATCAACACATCACCTGCGACATTATCCGCTCATTTCTTGACGATAATGATGAAGTGTTGCGTCCCGATGGAGGCAAGGACTTCATAACATTCGCTAAAGAACTGATAGAAAGCCGTTATAATAAAGGTAAAATAGGCGTGAGCACATGGAAGAATGGTATCTCATATCTGAATAAGTTTGAAGAATATCTGCTACTTGAACACAAAGGAACCCATGGTGAGCATAAGGAACTGATATATGTCTCAGAGATAAACGAGGACTTGCTTATTGATTTTCGAAAATACCGCTTCCTTGCCAAGAAGAAAACAACGACAGTAAACAAGACACTTAGTCCGATACTCCAAGCGTGTGAATATGCTTGTCAGTTGGGTTATGTATCTCATCACCTAAACGCTGCTCTACAAGACTTGTATATGAAGGAAGAGGACAGACTTGACGATGAAGAGAATAACATAAAATATCTGAGACAGGAACAGCTCGAAGAATTGGTGGCTGCTTATGATGCTGTAGAACAACCCAGACGAAAGGAGTTTCTTGAAATGTGGCTTTTTGCCTTCCATGCTTGTGGAATGCGTATGGTGGATGTAATGACACTGCGATGGAAGGACATTGATTTCAAGAATAGGGTTATCCGTAAGGTGCAGGTCAAGACTCGTAACCGCAATACTATACCGTTGAACGAACCTGTATTTCGTATCCTCGACAAATGGAAAGGCAGAAATAAAGTCTTTGTCTTTGACTTACTGCCAGAGAATTTTGACTTGAATGATAATGAAGCTATCTACCGTCGCCGAAACTCTTGGAACAATACAATTAATACGTCGCTCCGTGCCATTTCACATGGATTGAAATGGAAACAAGATTTGACTTTTCATGTCGCTCGTCACACTTGGTCAGTCCTTGCCCTTGCCACAGGAGCCGACATCAGCGAGATAAGTCGATTGTTGGGGCATACGACAACAGGAGTCACAGAAAGAGTCTATGCAGAGTTCCTACCAGATAATCTTGCGTCTGTAGTAGACAAACTCGGTTTCGACTTTGTCCCAAAGATTGATGGGAAAAAGACGGCGTGAGGTTTAAGCATAAGAACGAAAACAGGCACTCCTGATAAAACTCAGAGAGTGCCTGAAAAACTTTTTACGAATAAAAAGCTCTATATGAGCTATTATATTTATCGGCAATAAAAAGGAGTTATATAAAAGTCTTGCATTTTCTGACAGTATTCACAGATATACCTGTTGCATTACTGATGTCTCTAAGGCTTACGCCTTTTTTCAATAATCGGATGACATCTTTGTATTGTTCAAGAAACTGCTCTTCACTTTTACGATAACCAGTTTTACGACCAACTTTACCGTTGTTGGCTCGGAAATTATTGTAACCACTTTCCATACGTTCCTTTATTGTCTTGCGTTCCATACGGGCTACTTCTGCCAAGATAGTAATCATAAACTGACTCATGGGATTTATTTTTCCATCTTGGGTAAGAGTCTCAATGTTGTAGTTCATGATATACAATGAGACTTTAGCCTTGTTGAGCTTTTCAATAGCGGTAAGCACTTGCAGAGTATCACGGCCCAAACGAGAAAGTTCCGTGACCAATACCTTATTTATATTATGCGCGCGCACGTATGCGAGGAGGGCTGTCTGTTCCTTACGTTCCTCATTCTTCTTAGCTCCACTCACCTTTTCCGTAAATGTTTCAGCAATACTCCAATTATGTCTCTCGGCAAGCAGAGTTAAGTCTGAGACTTGTCGTTCATAGTCTTGGATTTGTGTTGAGACTCGGCAAAATAATACGACTTGTTCCATATCTGTGTCTTTGATTGTTTGTCCACCTCGAAGATACATGGTATTTGGAATATACGAAAAACAACTATGCTAAACTGCATCGAAATAATCTAAAAGGTTATGTTGATACTAAAATCAAGCTTATAATAAGCCATGTATAAGATTAAATTGATACGGTTCTTATTTTGATGCGTTTAACCCCGTTTTAATTCTACTTTCTCTACCGGTAAACATAATTGTAAAGGCTATGCTTCTTCACATCAATATCATGGTTGCAGGCATATTCATAATTCCATGAAACAGTTTCGTTTATATTGTACCATGCAGAGATTGGAGCCTTAGTATTACTTATTGGGGTTGATGCAACTGTAGTTGTAGGTTTGGGTTTGCCGCATGGTTCGATGTATATGGTAGTGGATGTACTCCAGCATGAATTCATCATTGAATGGAAAGAGTTGTCTTTATAATATTTATCAATAAACAGGTGGGTTGACATTTAATAAATGTCAGGGTGAGCGCGTTGCGCTCATTGGGGCTTCGCCCCTCTTATTCAGAAACTCTAAAAACACAGAGACAAAGTTTGTAGAACATAACATGTTGTTACAAGTATGTATAGTTTATGATGTATTACATTAGGTTCATATTATGTAGACTAATTGTATTGAATAGTTCATGTTTATATTATTCATACATAGAATGAAGATGTTTATAGTATCATCTAATATAGCTTTGTAAAACATCGTTTTGACCTGTTTTTGACCTGTTGAATTGATCTGTTTTTGACTTATTATCTATGGTAGAATATTTTTCATTTTTCAATAAAAAAATATTAGGCGAATTGGCTGTTTTCTAAATTCAAACAGATAAATACAACAAAAACAAATTACGAATGAAAATAAAAGATATATTAGAGGATTACTCTATCCATCCCAATATTCCTGTGAAACATTTGGCCAATGATATAGAAAAGGTAATCGGTCAATTCAAAGACTCTTTGAAAGTAGGTGTTTGTTCTCCCTCCCAATTAATTTATAGCTATTGCAATTATTTTGATGACATAAAGAAAAGTTTTATACGATGTGTATTAAATAAAGAAAAGTCAAAGTCTGGTATATTTGTGTCTCAACACAAGGGATATTCCATTGCATCAGCCATGAAAGAAAAATTCGATTTTCATATATCAAAGATAAATCAACGAATGAGATATAGTTTAAGGAAACTGTATGAGCTAACTCTTGTAGAGGTTTAGCTTCTTATGTTGACGCATGGGAAGGTTTATGATTTTCAGATTAGGTATGCTATTGTACATTTGTTATGCAAACATTTTACTTTCTGTACCCAATGTGTCTATGATAATAGTTGGTCTGTTGACATTTTTCTTAATGATCAAGACGATATAGAAACCGTTTACAACATGGTTCTCGATACAGAAGTATCTGCACTTCCTCAAATAGACAAAGAATTCATTATAGATCTACACTGCAAACAAACAGAGAGAATAACTCCGAAGAGTATTAACAAGCCACGTTGTGCAGAAGATCTGACTTGCTTGTATGATGAAGAGATTACACAGGCAGAGAAGAAAGAAATAATCGCCAGACATTACAAAACAAGCATATCTACAGCTCAACGCTGGATGAAGCGATATGGACTGCTGAAGGAGTCGAACAACAAGAAGCATGAAGATAGAGTTGCCAAAGAACAAGAGACTGAATAGAATATAAAGAAGCTAATGTAGAATGACATTTACAAGATGATAAGTCCATACGCTTAGTCTATCATTGATGTGCTAAATTCAACCATAAAAGAACTTCATGAAACCATAGACAAGCGAGATGGAGAAATAGAAAGTCTTAAAGAATATATAAACAAACTGAATAAGAATTAGTAGGGTGGCGTATTAAGTGGAGTCAATGACAACGATGATACTGATTGGATGAATGTAGACTTAAAGGCACAAGGAATGTTCGGATAATAAGATCATGCCTAAGAGTATGTTGTACAACATCAATGTCTTTATTTGTCAACTCTACTTAAAATAATTAGGTCTTATTTTTTGCTATACAAATAATAATTGGTAACTTTGGCACGCTAAATTGCATTCTATGTGCAATAACGGCATATAGCCCTACGCCGAAGTCGCTTGAAAAAGTGACGGCTGGTAGAGGGCAAACATAAGAAAAGCGTTATTGGCGCTTGGTTTTCTGGCATCTTGAAACTTCGAACACTTCATGGTCAGCTAAGAAACCTCGCAACGATGATGCCATGGGTATGTTATATACGTACCTTTCGTAGGTCAGCCTCCTAAGGGCTGACTCTATGGGAGTGTGCATATACATATCGGCGTGGGGTCTCGTTGCTCGTTTCGGCTGACGGGTAAGTTCGAAGACCTCAAGATGTGAAGCGAGCGACAAGGGGCTTCACGCTTTTTCGTGCTTACACTAATGTACACGACCTAAACAAGAAACAGTCCGAACGGAGCCATAGGACACAAACCTTGAAGTCTGGCTCTATGGGCAACAGCATAAGACAAAGCAGCAAAGACACTACGACGTGCGAGTAAAATCGTGCAGTCGCAGAGTCTTTGCTGCTTTTTGTTTTGCAACATATGGTCTGACTTTAATAAAAGACATAATATGAAAAGTACTAACAAGGACAACATTATTGAGACTATAGAAGAGTACATTAGCAGTTCGCCAATACGCCCTGTAATTATATGGTTTCATTCAAACCCCGACATTGACAACGCAAGACGTGCTATCAGCGAGATGAACGGTTGTGCAACCTGCGGACAAGCACTTTACATAGATAAGGCTGGGACAATCCAAACACTCACTCCATCTGAAGATGAAGAACATTTCATCATTCCTAGAACATACAACGAGAACACCAAGTTCTTCCTGTTCCACCGCTATATGGAACAGTTAAGAGGAGAGTATCTTAAATATGTCTTCGACTTGATGTATAAGACAAAGTGCCCTGTGGTATATCTTGCTAACGACTATTCTAAGGAAGAAGAGCCACAAGCGAATGTCTCGGCGTTTGAGCAATGGGAATATTCACAAGAATAACAATCTACTGAGAAAGACTATGGAAAAAGAAACGAGTAATACGACAACCTCTAATGAGGAACGAGATTTATTAAAAGAAAAGAACACTCTTGAAGCGATAGAGTCAAAGTTCACTGCCGTTGTCTGTTATCCCCATTTTATGATAGGAATAACACCAAAGGCCATATACCTTATTAAGAAACGGAATGGGGAGTATTATATTGAGAAGGAGATTCCCCATGATTGGGAAGTGGCATTTGGCAATCCTGTCATGTTGAATGGAGAATTGTATCTGTGGACACATGGGACCTGCTATGCTTTGGTAAATACCAGCAATACAGGGCTTCTCTCAAATCCTAAGGCAAGGCTGTCCAAGCCATTATGGACTCTGAGAAATTGCGAAACTTTGTCTGACTACGACATAGAAGAGATGCAAGACTGGCATTGGCATGAGATTGATGCCGATGACTTCTTGTTCGGCTATCTCGGGGCGTCAGGTCGTAGCGACCTTAACACAAGAGTCACAGACAGAGAGTCAAGAGCGCGCAACCGAGAGTATGCATTGGAAGAATTGTGTTCCAAAGACTGGGCAAGAAATGTAGAAGTCAGAGAAAATCAGGCATGGTCTATACAACAGGAAATCCTTAAAATAGACAAAAAACTCAACTCTATCAAATGGGAACGTGAGAAGAAGGTTCGTGAAGAGAAGAAGAATGCGGAGCGCGAAGAAATTGCTGCTAAGAAGAACCATATCGTTGCAGCACTGCTTGCCATCTTTTTGGGTGGTATTGGTGCTCACAAATTCTATATGGGCAAGATTACTCATGGTGTGATTTACCTCATTTGCTGTTGGACATGGATACCAGCACTCCTAGGTGTGCTCTCTGGCTTAAAATGGTTGGTAAAAGGCAAAGATTGCTTTATAGATGACATTATAGAAGACGATTTACTGTCTTTTTAAAGCTGTAGTATAAAATCATAATAACGACTAATATGGGATTATTCGGAAAGAAAAACAACTGTAAGTTTAAAGACATGTGCAACATTGCAGGTGCCGATGGAACATGTCGCTTTTGTGCGACAGAAAACTATCAAGACTGCGACTTGTATCAAGACTGGTCGGGCGGTGGAATTAATGAAAATAACCAATGTCCCCATAAGGACAAGTGCCCTCATTTTCCAGTCACATGCTTGTGGGGAAATGACCCTGAGAGTTGTTTCCATTACGAAGACTTTGAGCCAACAAGCTACGACAACTCATATTCGTCTTGCGGAGGCAATGATGACAACTGTGATTCTGAAAAGAACGTGTATGAACAGGCATTGCAGCGTGAAGTGGAAGTTGACGAGTCTGTAAAAGCAGCACGGGCTAAAGCTGAAGTAGAACGCATCAAACTTCAACAGCAGATTGATGCAGCAGAACAAAGAGCGAAACTTGCAGAACTAGAAAGAAAGCGCAAGAACGAAGAAGAATGGCAAGAAAGACAAGACAAGCAGAAAGCAGCTATTGCCAAACACCGAGAAGAACTGGAAAACAGCAAAGACTATCGTATTGCCGCAGTACTTGCAATACTTCTCGGATGGATTGGTGCACATAAGTTCTATATTGGCAAGTATACGTCAGGTGTTGTCTATGCTATCTTCTGTTGGGCATGGATACCAGGCATCCTCGGAATTATTACTGGACTCAAATGGTTATCTAAAGGGCAAGACAAGTTTATAGATGAGTTAATGGACGATTGGGATTGTTAACTTCTAAAAGGTTTAAATATATGTCAAAATTCAGAATCACTTATTATGCGGAAGGACATCGCAACGGATGTAAGGTAACGCTTCATGATGTGTGCGGTCTGGTTTACGACGACTTCATCATTGATGCAAACCGTTGGAATTTATGCCACAACTCATTTGACCAAGAAGCTATCATATTGGCAACGGCACGCATCAGATACCCAGAAGTAAACTGGGAAAGAGCGCACTATACCGAGATTCATAACGCATAGTAAAGAACAACAAAGAGAAAACCGAAACGCTTTGAAGGAAGTAGGCAATAGAGAAAGTCGAACCGCTCGATAGGAAGTAGACATTAACGAATAAAATCATTAACTTATGCCACGATTAAGAATCAAAGGTCGTGCAAATTATGATGGAATAGTTGGCAAAAGCTTTGATGTTGTTGTTGAAGTTTCTGACACCGTAGGAAGTTCAAAGAAAATTGAAGCTATTCGTGCCCTGCATCCTAATTGGACAGCTATCTGCTGTGATAGTTGGACAGAAGTATAATTTGCATGTAGGTCATTAGTAAATATTCTAATGGCTAAGAGGGTGTATCAATCAGGTACACCCTCATTAACCTTTAGATATTGAGAAATTTAGGCAGTAGTAAAAATAGAAACACTATAACTATTATAAGAATATGCCAACAGACAACTTTACCTAACTATATATTTCACGACATATTCCAGATAGATGTCATCGGTATAGCGTAGTTTAACATCTTTCCTGTTTTTCCGACACTTCATTCCGGTTTGTCCGATAATGGCTATAGTGTGTAGAGGCATAAAAACATATACCTTTGCATCAGAATAAATAAAATACTACAATGGAGAAATATCATATAGGGCAAGAGATTCTGAAAGAGGTAAAAGCCAAGTATCCTTCGGTAGCAGCCTTTGCCAGAGAACTGTGCAAGTCGAACTCTGCTACATACGAGATATTCGGTAAGACGAGTCTCGACACCGATCTGCTGCTGAAAGTATCAAAGCTGCTGGATAGAGACTTCTTCCGCGAGTTCTCGGAGAAATGTCTGAATGGAGAAGTTGCGGTAGTAGACAAGCAGACGGCAGAGAACAGCATCTCGCTACTCTCGCCAGAAGACAAGCTGCATACAGTATCGCCAAGCCAAACAATGGATGTGGTGGAAGAGTATCTTCTGATGCCGCGCAAAAAGCCACTCGTAGTGTTCTACAGTGGGGCACGCAGTCGCAACCTACCCCGTTTTGTATGTAAAAAGGGCAAGGAGATATATGGTGAAGGCATGGTGAGAAATATAAGGCTCGAACCTGCCGAACTGATGCATTTTGAGCTTGGTGTAATGTCGCTTGCCAAAATGCCGCAGAAGGTGGTCGTGATAAAATGCACTATGGCAAGAGACTATAACTCCCATGTGCTCATTGCCGAAAGACTGGCGGCAGAGTCGGGAAAGCACGTCGTGCTGCTATGCCTTGACCCTATCCATATTCCTACGCTGCCCAATGGACGAGTGGTGTTGAAGTCGCTCGCCGTATCTACCTTCCAATCTTGGAACCAACGTGCGCACATATTCATAGCCGATGACATGGAAAAGCGTTTCGCTTACCTCATCGAACTATTCCAAGCCATCAAAGGCAAGGGATATATGGACATAATATACGACAGCATAGAGGGCAACGAGAATTGGGCAGACACCTTGAAAAACTTGCTGGAAGAGGCAAAGCAGAATCTCACTACTTTCGAAGACATCGTGTTGGAAGAAACCAACGATAAGGACAATCGTCAAGTGGAATATCATCAGGTGAGCACCATTCAGCCTACTGTTAACGACTTGAATCATCCAGAGGGGATTTCACATATCCGCACCCATCTGCGTTATCGTATGATTAAGGAGACTGGTGAGATATTAGAGTATGAGCCAATGAGCTTCGACAAAGTGAAGGTAATGAATAATACAGAAGATATGTAAGTTCAAGACTCACTGTTCTATTATTGATTCAACTAAAAAATACAATAAGATATGAATACAAGATTGACAAAAGAAGATCAGGCAATAATCAAGGAAGCCAAAGGCAACAAGGTTTCCGGACCAATCTACAGCGAGGACGGACTTCGCTTGTTGAAAGTACTCGGCAATCCTGAGTTTCTTGAAGTGGAAGATGGTGTGAAGGCAATCTGTGACGAGGCATTCCAAGGACTAGACAATCTTCATGATGTGGTGTTGCCAGCATCTGTTGTCGACTTGGGCACAAGAGCTTTCGCAAGCTGCCGCAAACTCTTCAAGGTTACAATGCCTGGAGTAGAATTCATCGGCAAAGAGTGTTTTGCACTTTGTGAAAGTTTGAAGGAGATAATCTTGCCTGAAACGTTGGGCAAGATTTGGGAAGGTGCCTTTGCTGGCTGCAAAGCTTTGGAAGAGATAAATATTCCAAGTCACCTGAAGATTATCGACAAGTCAGCGTTCAGAAACTCAGGGTTGAAGAGTCTCAACATTGAGATAAGTGATGGAGGCAAATGTCTTGTTTATGACAAAGCCTTTGCAAGTTGCAAGCATCTGGAGTCTGTATATCTAAACAAGAATGTGAAGATTGTGGAGCGAATGGCGTTTGCTGGCTGCACTTCACTAATGGCGATTGGGTTTGAGAATCCGTCATTGACAGGTCCTATTGGTGAATTCAACGCACTTACAAAAGATGAAAAGGAACTGATTGCTGCAGAACTACAGGCAAAGTATGACTTTGTAGGAGATTTCTATCCAAAATGTATAGGACACGGAATTTTCTTGTACAGGATTACCCGATACGCAAAAGGCGAGATATGCGATATAAAATACGGAATATATAATAGCGTAACAAAATTATTGGGTCCGTGCGTATATAATTTTCTCTGGTCCTTTGAAGAGGGCGGAATAGCTCGAGCTAAGCGGAATTTCAAATATGGATGGATTAACATGAATTCAGAAGAGATAATTCCTTGTAAGTATAGTGATGTGAGTGACATGGAAAATGGATACGCCCACGTCAAGGAAAACAAGGATGACACATGGGGATTAGTCAGAATGACTGGCAAAGTTGTCGTTCCTTGCAACAAGTATGAAGACGCAAGGATATTTAAGAATGGATATGCAGGTGTCAGGTTAAACAATCTTTGGGGCTTCGTGAATGAAGAAGGAGAAGAAGTAATTCCTTGTCAGTATGTTGATGTAAAGAAATTTACTGTAAAAGGATTTGTGAAAGTCTTGCCTCTAAGAGGTGATTGGATTACCATTGACAAAACTGGTAAGCAAGTGACAAAATAACAAGTAACAACAGAGGAAGCCGAAACGCTGGAAAGGGATATGCTGTTCTGACTATGCGCTACAAAAGAAAGTCACATTTAAAATAGAATCATGCTTTATGGAGTATTTGACCACAGTATACTATCGCATTGAAGGCAAACCAAATGACCTTCAAGAGATATATGACCATTATAGGACGCTTCTAAACAAGAAACTGCTTGAAGAGGGTAAAGACAAGCCTGTATCTTACGCAAGTATGGTGTATAGTCTCGGAGTAGATACCAAAGAACAATATCTTCGGGGCAACATTATAAAATGTGAGTTCGTAGATAATTCATTGAGTATTGAAGCCGAGGAAGATTGGGTGACGGCAGACTTCCGACATCCGCTTGAAAGCCACTATGAAGGTATGACCATTTACTATATGGTGGAAAGTTATTGCGATGAGACTTATGCAACAAATGATGCAGAGGGGAAATATTTCCCGACACGCGTCAGTGTGGACTTTCATTTGAAAGAGCCGATTTTGTGTGGTTACGAGCGGTTCAACAGTATGGATGAGGCATTAGCCTATTTCGCACGTGTCTTGAAACGTGACACTCTTACTGTTGATGACATCCACAAGTGGAACTGTGAGCATTGGAAGGACGGCTTCATCTATTTCAATGAGTATGAGGTTGATTTACGATGATGCAGTTGTCGAGATAATAACAGAGACAGCCGAAACGCTGCAAAGGGAGTAGGTAAAACTTTTTAAAAGACGTGAGACATGTTTCTCTTTATATGCGGATTCATAAAAGAGAGCAACAACTAATAATCAATTTAATTTTTAAATAATATGGCTAACAAAACAGCAGAAAAAATAAGCCCAGATGCATTCTTGAACGAAATAAATGCGATTAACGATAAGGCCAAAGATACCGTTATCGACTTGCTGAGCAAACAGGGCGACAAGCGCTACATAGCCGTGCCCGATTGGGAAGACGAATGTGAAGGAGATGATGGTGACGGAACAGAAATATCAATATTCGGCATCGGACTTGATGACGATGATGAAATCTGTGTAGCTGCCGTTGTTGATAATATTGGCTATGGTCATGGTCCTGATGATTTCCCTCAGGAATGGACCAAAGCCACAGAACTTTATGAGCCAAACTATTGTGCCTTCTATAGATTCGTAGCCAACAACATTGAAAAAGCAATGACAAAGGAAGAAGCCGACGAACTGGCAGATAAATATTGGAATGGAAATGGTTGCGACTATGGCAAGTATGACTGGCAAGATTGTTTTATCTATAATGGTTTTGTAAAAGTAAAACTTGACGGGAAGTATGGTTTCATCAATGAAGATGGTGAAGAAATAATCTCATGCAAATATGAAGATGCTGATGCTTTTTCTGACGGAGTAGCAAAAGTAAAGTCTGCAGAAGGTTGGGGCTTCGTCAATGAAGACGGTGAAGAGATTGTCGCTTGCAAATATGAAGAGGTCTGTAGATTTTATGAAGGATTAGCAAAAGTAAAGTCTGCGGAAGGTTGGGGCTTCGTCAATAAAGATGGTGAAGAGATTGTCGCTTGCAAATATGAAGAGGCCTGTAGCTTTTCTGAAGGATTGGCAGGAGTACAATTTGCAGAAGGTTGGGGCTTCGTCAATAAAGACGGGAAAGAAATAATCCCTTGCAAATATGAAGAAGTTGAACATTTTTGTAAAGGAATGGCACGAGTGCAATCTAAAGAAGGTTGGGGCTTCGTCAATAAAGACGGTGAAGAGATTGTCGCTTGCAAATATGAAGAGGCTGATGATTTTTCTGACGGAGTAGCACGAGTGCAATCTAAAGAAGGTTGGGGTTTCGTCAATGAAAATGGTGAAGAAATAATCTCTTGCAAATACAAAGATGCTGAAGCTTTTTCTGACGGATTAGCAGTAGTACAATCTAAGGAAGGTTGGGGCTTCGTCAATAAAGAAGGTGAAGAAATAATCCCTTGCAAATATGAAGAAGCGTATGTCTTTTCTGACAGATTAGCAAAAGTACGATCTAAGGAAGGATATGGCTTCGTCAATGAAGACGGTGAAGAGATTGTCGCTTGCAAATATGAAGAGGTCTGTAGGTTTTATGAAGGATTAGCAAAAGTAAAGTCTGCGGAAGGTTGGGGCTTCGTCAATGAAAATGGAGAAGAAATAATCTCTTGCAAATACGAAGATGCAGATGATTTTTGGTTAGGATTAGCGTTAGTAAAGTCTGCGGAAGGTTGGGGCACCATCAATAAAGACGGTGAAGAAATAATCCCTTGCAAATATGAAAAAGTTGAAAGAGTTAGTATAGGAATGGCAAAAGTAAAGTCTAAAGAAGGTTGGGGCTTCGTCAATGAAAATGGTGAAGAAATAATCTCTTGCAAATACAAAGATGCTATTTTTTCTAACGGATTAGCAATAGTACGATCTAAGAAAGGTTGGGGCTTCGTCAATAAAGATGGTGAAGAAATAATCCCTTGCAAATATGAAGAAGCGTATGCCTTTGAAAGTGGATTATCATTGGTGAAATCTAAAGAAGGATATGGCTTCGTCAATAACGACGGCGAAGAAATAATCCCTTGTAAGTACGAAGATGCTCGTGGTTTTTTGTTCGGAGCAAACACTGCTGAGGTTAAACTGAATGGTGAATGGATTAACATTGACAAAACAGGCAAACAAGTAACAGAAGAAAATTGGTAAAAAAGCATGTTGGATAGCATTAAAAGTCTACCAAACTGCTTGATGATAATGCCCCAATAGTCATAAAGCAATATGACAACAGAGACTGCTGAAACGCTGTAAAGGGAGTAGGCAGAACTTTTCAAAAGACGTGAGACATGTTTTTCTTTCTATGCGGAATCTTGATAGTTGTGTTTGGTGGCTACATACTGATAAGTATCATACAACTCGCATTCATGATTATCGGTTGGATTATCCAAGCCATATTCAGTATCTTTGAATAAGATAGGCTGCACCTCGGCAATTGAAGCAAGCTTCATTGCGCTCGGTTTGCACTATCTTTGAATAAGATATGATTGCAACAAAAAGTCGATTTTTTGTTGATTTTCTATGGTCTGATTTTTTTATTTCAGAAAAACAGGGTAAATTTCGCGCGACAACTAAAAACATTAAAGACATGATGAACAACAATTCTACAACAAACAGTGAAAAGAAGCCTATTATTAATAACGATGAGGCTTTGCGTCTTATCGACCTCATCCAGCAGGGCGACTCCAATGCGGAGAACGAGTTGGCAGAACTCGGTTCTGTCTTTGTCAAGGCAGTAGCAAAGCAGTATGTTGGCAAGGGACTCTCTGACGAAGAACTCATTGCTGCCAGTCGTTACGGAATGATACATGCCAGCCATAAGTTCGACAAGTCGCATGGTTTCACCTTTGCTGCTTATGCGGTATGGTGGATGCGCGAAGCCATTCTGCAAGAGATTCGTAAAAAAGAAAAAAACTAAAAACGAAGGTTTTCGATAAGCCAAATGAGCAGAACCGAGCTTGCTCGAGTTATGCCATGGCGAGAAAACGTGTCTTGAAAAGAATATGATACATAAAGATTTGGGCGACATTCGTGCGCTTACACTAATCAGAGTGGTTCTTGAAAGGACAGAGGACCAAGAGCTGAGAGAACAACTGCAGGAGTATCTTCAAACCAATGAAGAACTATGGTCGGATGTTCATCAGAAAGACTTCTATACATTTGCCACCACACTCGCTAAAGAGTGGCTGGCAAGTAATCAATCATAAAGTAACAAAACAATATAAAAAACAATGAAAGAGATTAATGCAGAAATATATTTAAATGGGAATAATGATGGTACTACCGTCAAGCTCTCTGACAGGGAAGCAGAAAAGTTGCTTGCGCTATGGAAAGAAGCCCAAGATACAATTCTCAAAGACATGGAGGAAGAAGATTATTGGGAAAAGTTCGACCCTTGGCTAAAGGAAAAGAGTCCTAATCTGCATGAGAAGATAATGGATGCCTATTACCAGGAAACCAGTGAGCGATTGAGCGTAGGAGATTGGGCTGAGAGTGATGAATTCATGTCTGTATGTCATGACATAGACGGGGCGTATCTTGGAGACGACAATGAAGTTGTCATCAATCAGATTTTTCCTCCTTCAGAATAAAACTATAAAGAGTACACTATGAAGATATATCTAAGAATACACAAGGACCTAGGACAGTACGTTGTCCACCTTTGGAGCAAACATATCAAGGAACAGATCATAGAAACTGTAAACGCTATGTGTGACTATAGTGAGGGCTATATCGGTTATGGCGATTACTTCCCTACATTCTGGCAAGAGGACATCCATGCCCGTTGCATCAATGTAGGTCGTCCTTCCTGCAGAAAAGGATGGCTCGTTTCTTCCATGTATGTGCTCAGCTTCGTATGGGAGAAAGCCGACTTTGACTTTGAGGATGACTACTATCAGCTGTGCGATGAGGCTAAGTTGCCGTATGACTTCACCTATCAGCCGAGAATCAACGACTTCTACACCGACGACGTATATATTGGTTCGTACGTCAAAGGGCAGGAAGAACCGCTTACCCTCCCCGGACTCCTCTTTGACCCGGAATATGCTGAGGATGGTGAAGTGTTGGCTGAAAGTATGTTTGTAGAACTAAAAAAGAACAGAGGATGAAAACTGTTGTTGCTGTCATTGCCGCTTTTTTCATGCTTCTCGCATCATGTCAGCATAAGTCACAGAACACAAGTCTCGATAAGAGTACAGATAAGTCTGACTCTACCGAGACTTACCATACAATAGTCTCTGACGACAGTCTCGTGACAGCCATATGGCATGACACCGGCGAAGGAGGAACGGCACCCGACATTGACTGTGTGGTGAAGTTCAAATCCGCAGACGGTAAGCAGCACAAAGAGCATCGCCCTCTGCTTCGACTTGCTCACCCTGATGATGATTACAGCCATTATGAAGTGCAGAAGATAGTAAGTCTGGATGATGAGTACGGCAATCGCTCCTATGTGTTCTTCCTCTCTGCAAAAGTGGGAAGCAACGAGTACGCTCACGATATTGTGGCTTTCGAGATAGCCGGTGACAGTCTGCGACCATTGTACAACTATACCATAAAATAATTGAAATATAGGCATTAAAACATTCCTCGCATCACTAATGATGCTGATAACCATAGCCGTTATGTGCTCGCCGCTGTACCTTGTTTGGTTCGGATTTACGATGAGCGGATCTATAGTTGTGCGTATATGCTTGATAGTCGTCGGACTTATCCTGTGCAGACTATTCAAACCAATATCCAACTTGTTTGACAAGGATTTCAAGATCTTCTAAAAGCCGGATGTCGAGTCTTTTCTAAAAAGTCTAAGACATCCTGTTGGCTGTACCAGTACTTATCACCAATTTTTGAATAGGCGAGCAATCCTTGCTCTCTGTATTTTTGTATAAGCCGTTCTTCAACACCAAGCACTTTACACAATTCTTTATTGTTGTAATATTGCGGTTGAGTAACACATTTATCTTTGAGTATAGAGACTTTTATAGTTAAGTCTCTGACTTTCGACACAATGGCTTCCCATTGTGTTTTTTCAATAAGCAGCATCTCTTTCTTTTCTGTCATAATTTTTAAAGTTAGTTCTAAATATATAATAATGCGTATTAGCAAAATGCTTCACGTTTGTTGTTTGCCATAAATTCATCAATGTCTGTTTGGGTGTACCAATACTTATCACCACATTTACTGTAAGACAACAAACCTTTATAACGATACTTGCGCAGTAATTTATCTTTGATTCCAAGCACCTCACAAATTTCCTTATTTGTGTATATCTTCAAGTCTCCATCTTCTCTGGTATTATGAATCTCATTTATACCATTATCTAAAGCCATTATCAAATCATCAACAATAATATTATCAACCTTCTTAAAATATTCCTTCATCCAATCTTAATTTAAATTTTGAAGGTTGTATAGTGATACTTGGAAAAAGTTTGTCTTCTATACACTTTGATGTTGAAATTCCTATAGAAAAAGGTTCTTATAAGGCGCTCCTTTGGGATTACGCTTGAAAATGAGTACTTTTGCAGCCAATTAACATAACAACAGGCAATATGGAAATTACATATACTGACGATAAAGGAGAATCTGTTGAGATTATCAACCACCATATAGAAATACCATCTTATATAAAAGAGTTTGATGAGCAAAAGTCATTTCTGAATATAAAGTCAGAAGATGTTGCAATGCTATTCCATAGTAATAAGCCGATGTCAAAGGCTGTGACTATAGGGCGTTATCAGATGTTTTTGAAGATGGATTTAGATAACTTCATGCACTCAAAGTTTGCAGATACGATACATAGAGTATTTGCAGACTTTCAGCATGGTTTTTATACTAATCTGTGTAAGACGGGGGATAAAACCATAGACTCCTTTATTGATGTCATTCAAGAGTGTCATGAACATATAATTAATTCATGTACGAGACAAGTTGTTGTAAATGATGATAGTTATGTGTCCACATTATTATACTTGAGAGTCTGTAGTGCTTTACGCAAGAAGTGGAACAATGAAGATGTAGAATATCTTGCTCCTTTCTTTGCCTTTAAGAAAGACGCCTATATAAAAGTCGGTGTTTTGACTCTTGACGACAAAGAATTTGTTGCAAGTCTTATTTCTGTAATGAAGGCACAGGACGAAAAGTATCGTAAAGAGATATACTCTGCTATGCTTATACTGGCATATATATATGATGCGTCATCTTCTTCGGCTAAAGTTGTTGATGCTTTAAGGTCGCATTCATATAAGTCAAAAGGAAATTCTATCTTTCAAGGTTTCGAGAAAAATGACGAGAATAATATTCTAACGGCAGAAGAACTTGCTGTGTTTAATGGTTCTTGTTTGTCAGAAGAGGATAAGCAAGCTGTAAGAAACAGAATGTCCAGATTTGCGCTGTTTCAGAATAGTCAGATTATTCAGAAGAGTCTTGGTCATTATGCGATTGAGCGAAGAAAAATAAAACTCAGTATGCTTACACCACAAGAGTGGCTGGACATATTCATAGATCGAGTAAATGAATTGAGAATCAAGAATGAATATCCTGCTAATGTTGATATTGAGGATGTCAATACTCCCAAATGTTATTTCGCATTTCTGGTTGAAAATATATCCGAGGATAAAATAGAGCTAAGTAATGATGAACCTCTTGTTAATGGCTTGTTGTATCTTATCTACATCAAAGGATATAAGGATATTGCATACATAGCTAAGGAGATTCTAATCCTTAACTACATTATTGACCATATGGCTGATGCGGTGATGTCTTCTGATTCAGAAGTAGCACTGAATACAGCCATAGAAAAGGCTCTTGACTTCATTGATGTTGTCTTTACAAGTAAATTTAGATGTAAGACTTATTCTGATGTGGAACTGAAATCAAAGTTCAAGCAGATTCTTAAAGACAAGGAACTCTGTGATAAAGTCTGCAAAATAAGTCCCAACAAGTTTGATGGTGGTTTCAATCTTGTTCTTGTATACAATATCATCGGTCTTTTCAGAGACATAAAACTGATAAATGGCGGTATCTCAACCATTGCTACGGCGATAGCCGTTAGTAGAAATCAGATAAACGAGAAAGGAAAACCTCAAATTAGAAAAGAATATATTTCCAACTGGAATATAGAAATAGGAGAACATAAACAGACCGAATTAAGCAAAAATCTGATAAAACGATTAGAGGCGATTTACCTCTAAAAAACTGGGAATAGAATTCCCAATTTCATATAAAGTAGGAAGGCTTGTCATTTGATAAACCTTCCTATTTTGTTTATATACAAGTAGTTATACCACTTACTTACATTGGGAATATTTCAAGAAATTCCCAACGTTTTCTTTAATAGAAATTCTCGATTTTATAAATGTATCTTTGTAATATCTTTTAAAAAATGGGGGTAAAACATCTAATTTCCCCAAATGTTTAATTATTAAAAAAGTACTATTATGAAGGCAAAGAATTTTAAGAATGGAGTAAGCGTAATCATTAAAAGTGATGACCTCAATCTCAACGATGTGGTAGTTAATCTTAATAAGGAAACAAAAGAAGTACGTGTTTTCCGTAAGATGGAAGATGGTACCGTTAAGGAACTGAAAAAAGTTCGTTCAACCAAAATATCACATACTAAATCGAAGACAACTTCTGTAATGGACACAGAACCTATCACAAGTGAGTCCCATAATATTAATAAGGTGGTACCCGCTGATGAAACGAAGCGTCAAGTGAACTGGAGAAAATTCAGAGCGAATATTATCAAGGAAGGTGGTATAGACACCTACATGAAGTCTCGTCGTGAAAATAATGTCATAGAGGAGTTACTTCTGAAATATCCAGACTTCAAGAGGGGAATGAAATTGTATGAATCAGGAAGTCGAGGAGCATGGATTCTTATTTCAAAAAGGAGTCTAGAAAGTGTTCGTCGTACATATAAAACGTTCTTTATAGACTTAGACTCTCTTCTCGCAGCATAATTTTCTACATATAAAATAAACTTTTCACACATTCTTATATATAAATGATTGTTGTGGAAGAAGTGCGCTTTTAAATAAGTAATAAAAATATTAGGATGTAAGGTGTCTCCAAAAGTACACCTTTAAAATTAAATCAAATGATTATAATAAAAGGACAAAAAACAAGGCCTGTAGAGTTGGTCAAAAAGTATCCAAAGTATGAATGCCTAAAGTTTGATACTTTAGGACAGGCTGCCAGATTTTTAGGTGTAGAGTCTTCATATTTAAAAAGTTATCTGGATGAAGGCGTTGAATACATGGGTAAGTACGGGTATTATATCCATGAGCAGGAAAGACCAAGAGAACCGGAAAACATAAACGCTTTGTTTTAAGCGAAGAGGTCAGAGGTGTCCCTCTTGTTGTACACCTTATTATATATGCACACAATGAGTTGCATTAAAATGCCGCATAATAGATTTATGTTGTCAGCGGCGATCAAATTATTCACGAGACTTAAGTAAAAACAATTATGGAGTAGGGTGCACACTCTCCTTAATTGTTTTGAACGAGCTACAAAATAAAGATTATAACAATGGAAAGTAATAACATGCAGAGTCAAGTGTTGGATGGTTCTGCGACAATTAAGGGAGGGTCTGACTCTATGAGACTTTCATCAGACTCTATTGATAATGAGAAGGAGAATGTCTCTAAGTTTATGAATTACGAAAACGGATATTTCTCATATATCCGATTAGGGCAAGAAGGAACATGTAGATACTACGAAAATATTGACTCTGCCTATCATTATGCATTACGGGAATGTGAGACTCGATTAAAACAAGGAATATATGGAAGTAGAATGTCGTTCATCGTTACAGGTCCAGATCATGTACCGATATTTAATGGTGAACCCAAAAGAAACGGAAAAATAAAGTTCTCCATATATAATGGTAATGGCACCTCATATCTCGCAACTATTACAGACGAACACAACAAATCATTTTTTCAAACTAATATTAATGCTATGAAACATACAGAAATTACAACAAGCAACAGAACAGTCACAACAAACAAGGTGTCTTTCACTAATTCGGAAGATGCAGACCTTATCAATTTCAATGCAAGCATCTTCATAGACAAGAACATCCTTACCGAAGATAATGTCAAATTCTTGTGTCTTTCAAAGGAGTCTGCTCAAAATATGGCGAAAATAGTACAAGAGACCGCCATTGCTTATAAAGATGCAGACAACGAAACATTCATGAAAGCTATACATAAAGTCTCAAAACGAATGATAACCGTAACAAAGAGACTGGCTTCCGGCAGGTCAACTGACGATACTCATTGCAGTATGCACGATGACTTGCTTTATTGTGCTGCACATTGCAAGTTATATGATTCTTTGTTTGACGGATCAAACACTTGGAGAAAAACACCGGGCAAACTCAATTATAATAAACTGGAAGATGCCATTATTGATATGTATGACCGAGGACAGAAGATGCTTCTTGAAGTTTCTGAGAAGAAATCGAAAAAGATGACAGACGAAACAACACATACAAAACGAGAGATTACGATAATAAATGATTATGGGCGTCAGACATTCAATGATATTGTACAAGCAGTCACCTCCACTATTATGACTTATGCAAAACCATCAGAAGACACGTTATTCTATTTGAATATGAAAGGGTCAACACTTGATTCGGAAGTCAAGTCACTGACCAATAATGTAGTAACAGTAACACAAAACAACAACCTGATGATATTCAAGACTATTTCAGATATTTCAGAAGAGATGAATGTAAGTGACTATACGGACAATGACACACTCAGAAAAGAAGTGCGTGCAACCATAGCAAAACTTATTATATGTGCCGCACTGTCAGATAAAACACGCCAACTTATTTCAAGTGTAGTTGATTTGACCTCTATTGAAACTTTCGTCAGTTCATCGTTCAAGATAGCTGCCTAATTATTAATCCGACTGTTTGAAAATCAGGAATGGTTTTCAAACAGTCACTAAAAACAAATAAAACAGATGAAAAACATAACAATGTTCACCCTTTTCAGTGGGTATGAGTCTCAGATGATGGGACTTCTTGATGCTGTAAAGAAATTTAACAACCGTTTCAAAGCAGAACTTGTTGGTTGGTGCGAAATTGACAAAGCTGCACGACTTGTACATAATCTTGTATTTCCCGAATATGCAGACAGATGTTATCCAGATGTCAGAGAAATAGATTGGAACAAAGTCTCTGATTTCGACATACTTTTCTATTCTAGTCCATGTCAGAGTGTTAGTCGAGCTGGGGCACATGGCGGTATAGAGAAAGATTCAGAAACTAAGTCTTCGTTGATATGGGAAGTAGAGAGGGCCATTGCAGTAAAACGCCCGAAATGGCTAATCTTGGAGAATGTGGAAGGACTGCTTGACCCTAAATTTATGAATGACTATTTGTTATGGACGAGAACAATTTCAAGCTATGGTTACAAGAGTGTATTCAAAGTCCTTTGTGCAGCAGATTTCGGAATACCACAGAACAGACGAAGGGTGTTCTTAATTTCTAAGAGAATAGACAAAGATGAGGATTTTAATTTTGAATGGCCAAGTAAGTTACAGGAAATGCCCAAACCTGAGACGCTGCTTTCAGACAGAGTTGATGATGACTATTATCTCAGCAAGGAAGAGACAGATACCTTTGTAGACCTTATCAAGAATGCGACATATGGATACACGAGTTCTATAGATGCGAGTGGCGGTTATCCGACTAAAATTCTGACTTCTCAATTAGACAAACGTATTTCCGTCATGGTGTCTCCATTATGTAAGAATGGTGCTATCCCGACACTAATGACAAGTATTCAAGGTGGCAATCTTACATCATTGACAGGATGCCGAAGAGAAAAAGCACCAAGCGTTATAGAAGTTTGGACAGGCAAGAAAGGTTTGCAACCTCAGAGCCTAAAAAGTCAAAAGGTATCATGTCAACAAGTTAAGGCTGAAAGAGAATGTGCTGACAGGGAGCGCATCCTAAAATTAATAAACAGCCTTAAACATGGCCAGTATCTCAGAATTAGGCGACTTACTCCTGAAGAATGTTTCCGATTTATGGGGGTCGAACAATTCTACATCAATCGAATATTGAATCCTTACGAAACATTAGAGAAAGAATGTTATACAGAAGAACAGATAACGAGACTTATGACCATAGATGGACATAAATGCAAGACTTCTGACTATTCTCTATATGGTAGAGTAGGAAACTCTATTGTAGTGAATGTCTTGACTGCTATCTTTACGGCTATGATAGCACAATATCCAGACTATTTTCAAGATGTAAAGGAGTTGTCTCCTGAAGAATTGAGAGCTGCAAGAAAACGAGAAAGCCAACGTAAGTATTATGAAAAACATAAAGAAGAAATACGTCGTAAAAGCCGTGAATATCATAAACAACAGCGAGCTAACAAAAAGAATCAATAAACAAAATGTGTAACTTTGTGGAGACCACGCAAATGGTCTCTACATTAAAATAAAAACAAGAAGAATATGAGCAATATAACAAAAAAAATAAACGGTAAGGAATATACATTCGATGTAACTACATTCGACATCAAACTTGTTGACTATGGTGGATTCTATGGTACTGACATCAGAGTAGACGTAAAGGTCAAATGCAATAATAATGAAGATGAATTCTCTGTAGAGTTATGTTATCCTATGGGTGATGCATACGATTATTATAGTGAGATGAACTATGCGGACTTAGCTGAGATGTTTGGTGAAACTGCCAAAGAAATAGAGTCTGATTTCTCTGCATGGTATGACAAGCATAGTGATAAACTTGAAACGGATTATGTCAATCTGTTTATTGATGAGTGTTTTTGGGAAGATGAAGAACCTTTTCAAGAAATGGTACTCGACGAATTGTTGAGTGATAAGAGTGACAACAAAGACGAATTGCTTGCCCTCATTGTTTCAGACTCTGATGAAATAACGACTATAGAAACAGACGAGGATTTCATGTATATCCCTGATTTTATGGACGATGAAACAACAGATGAAGAGTTCGAGAATATCCTTGAATACAGAAAAGGGTATCCGTGTGATGGTTGGGGCGCTCCTAAGGAATATAAGTTATTTACGGTTATAGTTAACAAGTATGCGAGGTTTGAGGTAGAAATGTATCTCAGCAAATATGCTGCATGCAACTATGAAGTAGGTGTCGGTTGGGGCAATATATTCGAGTATGCCAATGACATGCTTTCAAAGTTTTTGTCACGCGAGAATATAAAGACAATCAAAGACTTGAAGGACTATCTGGCTAACAATGAGAATAGAATATTGTTGGAAGATTGATAGTTATTCAGAATGACAATTTGTGTGTGTTGCTCCGCCTTTTACGGTCTTTAACTACGAAATAAAATGATCGAAAAGGTTGACACGGCAATATAATCACTTGATATTCAATACGCCTTGTCCCTCTTCAACGAGGACGAATACTAATCGCTCAAGCAGCTATCCGGTATAGCTCAAAGCAATGAATATAAGCGGTATAGGAATTTTTTATGAGATTCCTATACCGCTTTTTCGGGCTTTTACCACTTGATGATTCTTACGACAAGTCCGTATCTAAGTGTCTGATGCGATGAACAGACTTGTTTTTCTTGAAAGAGTGAGTGAAAATAACTTTCAGAAAAGTTGTAAGTTCCCTCTGTATTTTGTGTATTTCCACCTGATAAGTCCGGGAAAATGTCATGTCTGGCACAAATCGTTAGTTATTGGTGCGGATATGAGGATTGAAAGAGACATCCAGCATTCTTGAATATGATATGAAAATAGCGATATGGGATAATCTTTGCGGATTCCCTATATCGCTATTTGTTATGGCTCATTCATTGATAGGTTTTCATGTTCGGACTATGTGGCTGCCGTCGTGTCAGTCATCATCTCTGTCCTTGTAGTGTTTGTGGTGTTTGTGGTGTTTGTGGTGCTTGTGATGTTTGTCATATTTCTTATAGTGTTTGTCGTGCTTCTTGTGGTGCTTCCAGTGTTTGTCGTGCTTATAGTGCTTGCAGTGCCTGTCGTAGTAGTGCGGACGGTGGTGGCAAGGGCGGCAGTCGTGTTTAGGATATTTCACGTAGATGTTGTGTACGTATGCCCTGTCACGCCAGCTGATGGGACGGTAGAAGTAATACGATTCGCAGAACCTTCTCCATTGCTTTGGCGACATTATATGCCTTAGCTGTTTGTTGCGGTATTGCCATCCATAGGCATCGATGTCGCGATAGCTGTTTATGCCGTTGAGATATGAGAGGTTTATGCTCAGGATGCTGTTGCGGTGAGCCTTGCTCAATCCCAGTTCCACCATCATCTTGTCGGTGATGAAGCTGGCTTCAGCCTGAATGTTGGTAAGTCTCTGGGCGTTCGCGGATGTTATCATCACGATTGCCGCTGCGATTGCTAATAATGTACGTTTCATAATCCAGATTTTTTTTGAGGGTTATTACTTGTTTTTCTGCTGCAAAGATATGTAATCTTGCTCTCTGCCGCAAGGGGGAAACTATATACCTGCGTATGGTTTTCCCTAAAGTGAAGGGGGAAATCCGTGTTAACCCCCAAATCGGTCATTAGGCCGTTTAATGTATAATTTTAATAACTGCTTGCAGTCTTTGGCTTTTTATAAGGCGTCTTTTGCCTGTTTTTAATTCACAATAGTTTGCTGCTTTCTGTTTTTTTTATATCTTTGCCCACAGCTGTCGCATATTCTACCCCAATTCTGTCGTCAGGCGGTCGGGAGTTTATATGCATACAGAGCAAATGTTGAATTATCTAAACAACTGTGAACCATGAAAAAGTACATATTCCTATGCCTGTCTGTCCTTATGCCGCTGCTGGCGAATGCCCAGGGGATAAAGGGAGCGTGGAACGGACTGCTTGAAGTAGGTCCGTCAAAATTGACAATCGTTTTCCATATCAATGCCGACGGCACCGTTACCATGGACAGTCCGGACCAGGGGGCCACGGGACTGCCGGCAGAGGTGAAATGTCTGCAAGAAGACACCTTGTCTATCGAACTGCCCCAGCTTCGGGCGCAATATACAGGAAAGCTCAAGGGCGAGGAGATTCTTGGCACATTCTCACAGATGGGCTACTCATTCCCGTTGAACTTGAAACGCGGCGAGGTGAAAGTAAACCGTCCGCAGACTCCGCAGCCGCCTTTCGACTATACCATGCAGGAGGTGGCATTCCAGAACAAGGGCGTCGACGGCAAGACCGGTCTTCCTACGGAAGGCGGAGAAGCCTGGCTGGGCGGTACGCTTACATATCCAAAGAATTTCAAGGCAGGGATGCCGGTCGTTATTATGGTAAGCGGCAGCGGACAGCAAGACCGCGACGAGGAACTCCTTGGTCACAAGCCATTCCTCGTGATAGCCGACTATCTCGCCCGTCGCGGCATAGCCACGCTGCGCTATGACGACCGTGGAGTGGGCAAGTCGACAGGCGATCCTACGAAGGTCACCATCCAGAGTAACATGCTCGACGCCCAGGCTGGAATAGACTATCTGAGGAGCACGAAGAAATTCGGCAAGATAGGTGTGCTCGGCCATAGCGAGGGAGGCATTATCGGCTATATGCTTGCCGCCAAAGGCAAGGCAGACTTCGTGGTGTCACTCGCCGGTCCCGTGTTGCGGGGCGACAGTGTGCTGCTGATACAAAACAGAGATCTGCTTCCCTTTTCCGGTCTCGATGAGGCAAGTATCGAGAAATACGTTACGGCAATGGACAGAGTGTTCAAATACAAGATGTCGGGACAGCAGAGCAAGTTTGCACAAACTCCCGAAGCACTCGTTCCGATGCTGACGGCAGATATCGACCTCCTGCCCGAACTCCGTGCCAACCTCGTTAGCGTGGTGAAGCAGATAGACTCACCGTGGCTCATTTCCTATCTGAAATACGACCCTGCAGCGGATATCCGCAAAGTGGAATGTCCGGTGATGCTTCTCATTGGCGACAACGATAAGCAGGTGAACTCAGCAATAAACTTCCAGGCAGCGGAGACTCTTTTCAGCAAGACCGTAATGGCAAAGAGCCTTTTCAAGACGTATTCCAAGCTCAACCATTTCTTCCAGCCGTCAGAAAGCGGTTCTCCGCTCGACTATGCCAAGATAGAGACCACTATTTCAGAAGAAGTGCTCTCCGACATCGGCGACTGGATTTCTGAAGTCGCCAAATAGGATGCAAAGCCGTGTAGAAGTGTCCTTGTGGAGTATTTTTTAGAACCTCTATACAATAAATATTATAAAGCCTCGTTATGTAAACGTGTTTAAACGTTTATACATAACAATTACGCTTGCGCTGCTCCTTTCTGTAGGGGCAAAGGCGCAGTATGACGCATCGTTCAGCCACTACTGGGACATGGAACCTTATTTCAACCCGGCAGCGGTGGGAAAGCAGCCAAAACTCAATGTCGTGGCGGCATACGCCCTCGACATGGCAGGTTTTGAAAACAATCCCCGCACGATGTATCTCGGTGCTGATATGCCCTTCTTCCTGCTCGGCGCATATCACGGAGCCGGCGTGTCTCTCATCAACGACCAGATAGGTCTTTTCACCCACCAGCGCATAGCCCTGCAGTATGCTTATAAGCACAAGCTCTTTGGCGGCAATATAAGCGTGGGCGCACAATTCGGATTCCTCAACGAACAGTTTGATGGCTCGAAAGTGGATTTGGGCGAGTCAAACGACCCGGCATTCGCCACTTCCGACGTGAAGGGAAACGCCATGGACCTGGCGGCAGGTATCTACTACACACATGGCCGATGGTATGCCGGAGTCTCGGCGCAGCACCTCACTTCTCCGCTCGTGGAGCTCGGTGAGACCAACGAGCTGCAGATAGAACCTACATATTATTTGACGGGCGGATACAATATAAAGCTACGAAATCCGTTTGTTACAATACCTACGTCGGTGCTCGTGCGCACAGACACCAAGGCATACCGTGCCGACATATCCGCAAGGATAGTGTATACTAACGAGAAAAAACTCATGTATGCCGGAGTGTCATACAGTCCGACGAATTCCGTCACGGCGCTAATCGGAGGATCGTTCCACGGCATCAACCTGAGCTACAGCTACGAGATGTACACCTCAGCGATAAGCTTGGGCAACGGCAGCCATGAACTGATGGTCAGTTATCAGACCGACCTCAACCTCTTCAAGAAAGGCAAGAACAAGCACAAGAGCGTGAGAATCCTGTGATGCGAAACGGCTGGCGAAACGCTGGCGGCAATAAGAGGGGACGCTCTTGCTGAATAGATACATATAATAAAGAATATAGGAAAAAGAAATATGAAAATGAAGAATAGCATTGTGATCGCAGCCCTGATCTGCGTGGCAACCCTGTTTACGGGCTGCTTCGGCGGAAAGATGGCTACAACCGGCAGGGGAGGCGAGCTGACAGGAACAGGAGGCGGCAGAGGCTTCTCCGAGCCGACGCCGTTCGGAATGACCCTTGTGAAGAAAGGCTTCCTGAAGATGGGACTTGAGAGGCAGGACAGCCTTTGGGGAAAGCAGACCCCTGTGAAGGAAATATCAGTGGACGGATTCTGGATGGACGACACGGAGATAACCAATTCTGAGTATCGACAGTTTGTATACTGGGTGCGCGACTCAATCCTCAGAACACGTCTTGCCGACCCTTCATACGGCGGCGACGAGTCGTATATGATTACCGAAGACAAGAACGGTGACCCCGTGACCCCACACCTCAACTGGAAAAAGGCTCTTCCGCGCAAGCCGAACGAAGACGAGCAGCGTGCCATAGAGAGCCTTTATGTCACCAATCCCGTGACCGGTGAGAAGATGCTCGACGCCAGCCAGATGAACTACCGCTACGAGATTTACGACTACGTTACGGCGGCAAAGCGCCGTAACCGTCTGAATCCATCAGAGCGCAATCTCAACACCGACGTACAGGTGAACCCGGACGAGGTGGTGATGATTTCAAAGGATACGGCATATATCGACGATGAGGGAAGGATAGTGAGACAGACTATCAACAGACAGCTCACCGGTCCGTGGGACTTCCTCAACACTTACATCGTGAACGTATATCCCGACACTACATGCTGGGTGAACGATTTTCAGAACTCAGACAACGAGACATACATGCGCCTCTATTTCAGCAGTCCTACCTACAACGAATATCCTGTGGTGGGAGTGACCTGGGAGCAGGCAAACGCCTTCTGTGCATGGCGTACCGACTATCTGCTCAAAGGACTCGGAGGCGTGGCGAAATACATCCAGCGCTACCGTCTGCCTACAGAGGCAGAATGGGAGTATGCGGCGCACGGCAAAGAAGGAAACGAATTCCCATGGGAGAACCGCGACGTGAAGAACGACCGCGGATGCTTCTATGCCAACTTCAAGCCGGACCGCGGCAACTACACCCAGGACGGCAACCTGATAACGAGCCGCGTGGGGATATACTCCGCCAATTCAAACGGACTGTATGACATGGCGGGAAATGTGGCAGAATGGACAAGCACGATATATACCGAAGCCGGAGTGACCGCCATGAACGACCTCAATCCGCAGCTTTCCTACAATGCGGCGATAGAAGACCCGTACAAGATGAAGAAGAAGAGCGTGAGAGGCGGTTCGTGGAAAGACCCTGAGTCGTATATCCGTTCGGCATGGCGCACATGGGAATACCAGAACCAGCCAAGAAGCTATATCGGTTTCCGTTGCGTGAGAAGTCTGGCAAGTACAACAAGTTCTAAACAAAAAGGGAGTAAGAAGAAAAAATGACAGTATACAGCAATTTTAACGTGATATACCGCTTGCAGAAGTGGTTGGATAGCGTACCGGGACAGACGTTCATGAACTACGCTTACAGTTGGGGTGCGTCTATCGTTATCCTCGGTACTCTGTTCAAACTCACCCACCTGCCGGGAGCAAACTTCATGCTTTTCCTCGGAATGGGAACAGAGGTTATAGTGTTCTTCATCTCAGCCTTCGACCGTCCGTTCGACAAGACCGCCGACGGTAAGGACCTGCCGACACACATCACCAAAGAAGAGATAGAAGAAGAGTATGAGGAGGATATGGAAGCCCGCGAGGCAGCAGAGAATGCCGACTCACAACCATTCTCAACACAACCGGCAATGGCACAGCCTGCTGCCATGGCAGGCGTGAACGGCGGCGGAACGATAATCATCGGCGGCGGAATGCCAGCCGGAGCAGCTGCAGCGCAGCCAACGCCATCATCGGAAGCCGACGGCGAGGGACAGGATGCGGCGACAGTTGCCGGAGCAGCTGCAATGGCAGCATCGCAGACTGTGAACATGCAGCAGTGGGTGGCACAGCAGGCACAAGTGTCTCCGGAAATGGCAGAGGCAACGACAAACTATGTGGAGTCGCTCAACAACCTCACCGAAATCATACAGAAGGTGTCGGAGCAGAGCATGCACCTCACCCGCGATTCCGAGGAGATGGAAAACCTCAACCGCACGCTCACCGGAATCTGCAAGATATACGAGATGCAGCTTAAGGCAGCAAGCGCCCAAATCGGTACGGGTGACCAGATTAACGACAAGCTGCAGAAAATGGCACAGCAGATAGAGCAGCTCAACGCCATCTATGCCCGCATGATAGAGGCAATGACCGTCAACATGCGTGTCGCAGCCCCCGGTGCCCCACAGCAATAAAGACAAATCCTTGATTATTAAACAGCATAAAAGTGGCAATAAAGAAAAGACCAATATCTCCTCGCCAGAAGATGATCAACCTCATGTATGTCGTCTTGATGGCAATGCTCGCAATGAACGTCTCGACACAGGTGCTCGACGGTTTCTCCATCGTGGAGGAGAGCCTGCAGCGCTCAACCGACAACTCGGCGAAGGAGAACCAAAGCATCTACGGCAATTTTGCCGAGCAGATGAAGAGCAACCCTGAGAAGGTGCGTGAGTGGTTTGAAAAGGCCACGGCAGTGAAGCGCATGAGCGACTCTCTGTATAACTTCGCTCAGGAACTGAAGGTGGAGATCGTGCGCGAGGCAGACGGTGCAGACGGTGACATCCATAACATAGAAAGAAAGGACGACCTCGAGGCAGCCAGTCATGTGATGCTCGCTCCCGGTACGGGAAAAGGCAAGAAACTCTTCGATGCCATCAATTCCTTCCGTGAACGCATCCTGAAGATGGTGCCAGATGCCGCACAGCATAAGATCATCGCCGGCAACCTGTCGACCACACTCCCCAAGAAAGCCAAGACAATGGGCAAGAACTGGCAGGAGTATATGTTTGAAGACATGCCGGTGGCTGCTGCCGTAACGCTTCTCACCAAACTGCAGAACGACGTGCGTTATGCCGAAGGTGAAGTGTTGCACACTCTCGTGGCAAACATCGACATGAAGGATATCAGAGTGAACAAACTCAGTGCATTCGTAATTCCCAACGCACAGACCATCGTGCGTGGCGACAAGTTCTCTGCCCAGATAGTGATGGCTGCCGTAGACACCACACAGCAACCGAAGATCTACATCGGCGGACGACAGATGAACCTGCGCAACAACACTTATGAGATAGTGACAGGACGGACTGGCGAGTTCAATCTCGCCGGATACATCACGATGCAGAACGGACAGGGCGACGTGATTCGTCGTGACTTCACACAGAAGTATACTGTAGTGGATCCGAGCGCCACGGTGTCTGCCGACCTCATGAACGTGCTCTATGCCGGATATACAAACCCTATAAGCATAAGCATCCCAGGAGTGCCTCTCAACAAAGTGACGGCATCAATGAGCGGCGGTACGCTGCAGCCGGTAGGACCGGGCAAGTATATCGCCCGTCCGGCAGCAGTAGGCAAGGACGTCACCATCACAGTGATGTCGACCACCACCGGTCATCCGCGCCAGATGGGACAGTTCACGTTCCACGTGCGCAAACTGCCGGATCCGACGGCATATCTCGCCATCGGCACCAACCGCTATCGTGGCGGCGGACTCGCCAAGGCATCGCTTATGGGTTCTCACGAAGTGAAGGCAGCAATCGACGACGGACTCCTCGATATTCAGTTCAAGGTGCTCAGCTTCGAGACAGTATTCTTCGACAATATGGGAAATGCCGTTCCTATGGCTTCTGCCGGAGCTTCATTCTCGGAACGCCAGAAGAATGCCTTCCGCGGACTCTCCCGCAACCGCCGCTTCTATATCAGCCGTGTCACGGCAGTAGGTCCTGACGGCATCAAGCGAACGTTGCCTTCGTCGATGGAGGTCATCGTGAAATAACAATATGAGAAAAACTATATACGATATATGAAGAAGATATTTCTAATAATATTGGCAGCTTGCCTCACCGGAATGGCGAACGCACAGCCTGCCGCACGCCGCAAACAGCAGCAACAGACCACCTCAAACGCCCAGAACATCACGACGAGGGCTCAGATATCGTTCCCCGTCGCTGCTACTATGGACGAGGACGTGGTTTGGCGTCGCGACATCTATCGCATCATCGATCTCAACGAAGATGCCAATGCCGGACTCTACTATCCTGTTGAGGCAGTGGGTTCACAGATGAACCTCTTCACCTATATGTTCAAGCTCATGATGCGCCAGCGCATCAATGCTTACGAATACAGGCTCGACGGCAACGAGGTGTTCAACGACGCATCGAAGATAAAGCCATTGGCATTTCTCGACAATTATCATATATATTATGAAAAGAAGGGCAACGGCATCAACATCGACAACAGCGACATACCGTCGAAGGAAGTGAAGTCGTATTACATCAAGGAGAGTGCCTACTACGACCAGCGTTCAGCCACTTTCCACACCAAGGTGATAGCGCTCTGTCCTATCATGTCGAGAGAAGACGACTTCGGCGATGCTCCTCAGACCTATCCGCTCTTCTGGGTGAAGTATGACGACATCGCCCCATATCTGAGCAAGCAGATAATAATGACGAGCGACTTGAACAATGCCGCCACGATGACTCTTGATGATTATTTCACCAAGAACATGTATCGCGGCAAGATATACAAGACCACCAATATGCTCGGCAAGACGCTCGCACAGTATTGCAAGTCTGACTCTGCCATGACCAAGGAGCAGAAACGTATAGAGGGAGAGCTCATCGCCTTTGAGAAGAATATCTGGGGCGACCAGCAGCTCAAGGATTCTCTCGACAGCATCGCCAAGGCTCAGCAGACCGTGAAGGGAAAGAAGGTGCGCAAGAAGAACCGCCGTGCCGGTGGATCGGCTACGGAAGACAAACAGACCACTGTAAAGAAGAAATCACGTCGCAGCTCTTCTTCATCCTCTGGCGGAGGCTCATCGTCAGCAAGGGTGTCGGTGCGCCGTCAGCGCCACTAAGAAACATATATACAAGGGGACAAGCGAGGAGCCGTCAGGGTGAGACTTGCTTGTCCTTTCTGCTTATAAAATACCAAAATCCAAGCAAGCGCTAATGGCCGATTGGGGGATAAGATGAACTGGTGTTTTATTATTCAGACATTAGTTTTATTATAACAACTATATTAACCATAAAACAAAATTAAGCTTATGAAAAAGATTTTCGCTCTTGCCCTCGTGGCATTAGGTATGATGACTGCAAATCCGGCTCAGGCTCAGATCAAGTTCGGTCTCAAGGGTGGTCTCAACATCACTGATATGTCTATGGACAGCAAGGTGCTCGATGCCTCTAACCGCGCAGGATTCTTCATCGGTCCGTCTGTAAAGTTCACTCTTCCTGTAGTGGGTTTGGGAATCGACGCTTCTGCTCTCTACGACCAGCGTGAGGCAAAACTGAAGGGAGAGGTAAGCGGATATGAGGCAGATCTCAACACCAAGGTTAAGCAGCAGGCTATCAACATCCCTGTGAACCTTCGCTATACCTTTGGTCTTGGCGACATCGCCGGAGTTTATCTTGCTGCCGGTCCACAGTTCGGTTTCAACGTCGGTGACAAGAACTTCGACATGCTGAAGGCTGCCAACTATAAGTTGAAGTCAACAAACTTCAGCGTTAACGTTGGTGCCGGCGTTACTCTCATCAATCATCTGGAGATTGGTTTCAACTACAACATCGCTTGTGGCAAGACCGGTGAGGTGACAGGAAAGAGCGTTGCTACAGAGACTATCAAGAATCTGCTCGACAGCGAAGGCAAGTCTAACGCTTGGCAGATTTCAGCAGCATATTATTTCTGATAAGTGCTGAACGGTTAATTCCCCATTGCCTTATGGGTAAGGGATAAAAAAAGAAGGTCGGTGGACATGATGTTCCTCCGGCCTTTTTTGTTCAGAGTATGTTTCCTCTCCGTCTGGGGTTTATCCCCAATCGGCCATCAGGCTGTTTAGTGTGTTATCACATTTTGTGTGATGGCGTGTTATTGCCGTACCATGGATTATCTTTTGTCATCTCATCATTATCACCCTTTTGATGATAAGTCTTTTGTATTCCCGTTTCATGTCGTTTGGCAGGAAAGAGTTGTCTATGAGGTCGATCCATTTTGATATTGCCTTGCCGAACTTGTTAGCCATGTTCTGTATCACCTTCTCGTTAAGTCCCGATGCAGTCATTGCCTTCTCGAAGTCAGACCTCTTTATCTTCCTTTTCTTTCCGTTCAGTGTCAACGCCAGCTCTTCCGTGTCCTGTGGCATCACTATCAGAGTAGACAACAGGTCGTAGGCAGGAGTGAGACAGAATCCCAGAGGGGTCTTGTATAGCGAGAAATTCTTCAGATGCATATCGGAGTTTCCCGTTATCCATGAGAAGACCACCACCTCCCAGAAATTCACAAGATCGAGCTGTGGCACCGCCGAATACTTCTTTATCAGCTTCGCAATCTGCTCATACGACCCCTTGTATTTGTATTCCGTCAGTCGCTCCGACAACTGGCACATGTCTTCCATTGCCGTTTTGCTGCCGTCGGGTTGGCGGTCAATCCTCCGCGTTATGTAACACAGTTCACCGTCGTCGAATCTTATCAGCCCGTGAGGCACTACTGCGATTTTCGCTGCCTCTGCCATATGCATGGTCAGGTCTTCCAGTTCGGGTAGCGAACGGTAGGTGTCGGTCTGGGGCTTCAGTATGAAGCGTCCCCACAGACCTACGATGGTGAAGCGGTCAGGTTCGTTCTTCTGGCCATGGTTCACGTCGAGCGACAGTTTCGCCTGCACTCCGGTCAGCGTGGTCTGTGCTCTCACCACTCTCTTTGCCAGTTCTCCAATCTGGCTCCTGTTGTATGGCAGCACCGGTGCCGTCTTCACCCCATACAGTTTTTTTGCGCATGAGGGATGATAGTCAGTCTGTCCCTCTTTCAGCTCTTTGTAGCAATATAGACATTTTGCCATCCTTATTCCCTTTCTTCTTCAATAGGTACCACACTCACTGCTCCGATGCAGTCTTTGCAGCATGCCATGAGCAGCGACATCCTGTCGCGCTGGTTTATCTTCCAACTCTTTTCCGCTATGTCGAGCAGCCACCCCTCAGGTATCAGTCCGTCGAAAAACGGAAACAACACCGTGTCGTGGTATTCCTTGTTTGTCAGCGGCATAGTGAGACTTATCGCTTCCGCATTGTCAGAATCGAGATAAGCGCTGTCGTATCTGAAAGTGAATCCCGTCTCGTCTTCCGTCAGCATGCCGGCAAGACGGTCATGCATATAGACTTTTCCTGTTTTCATGCTTTATCCTCCTCATTTCCTATTCTGACCGCTCCCACCTGTCTGCCGAACAGGGCAAGCACCTGGTTCACCTTGTCCAGACGGAGCGTTGTCTTTCCCTGTTCCAGTTCGCGCACGAATCTCAGTCCAACACCCGATTTCTCTGCAAGGTCAACCTGTGTCAGTCCGAACTGCTTTCGCATTTCCTTTACAAATCCCGATAAACTGTTCTCCATATAATTATACCCTTTAGGGTGCAAATATAGTAATTATTATATTTATTTACACCCTTTCGGGTATAAAATTAATATTTAAGATTTATATTGCACCCTTTCGGGTATAAATGAAGCCGCTCTTCTATTGTGATTTCCTATTATTCCAGGTGGGTTTTAACCTATGGAATGTCGCATAATATAGTTTGGGAAGAGTGTATTTAAGCTTACCTCACCCCAAAGGGACTACTTGCTGTTTGGGGATAAACGTACTACTTGCAGATTGGAGTTAAATGGTCTATTGGCTGAACGGAATCAAAAAAATGAGGGTATGTCAAAAACGACACACCCTCATCAATATTACAGGTTATTAAGATTTAGTAGTTTGTGTTCTGCGGGTCGAAGTTAGTCCAGTTTGCAGTCCAGTCGGTTCCTCCGAATGCTCCCACGTATGCCACTTTCTCGAATCCTGCGAGCAGAGCGTCTGTGAATGAAGCTCCAGTGAGCAGCGGACTGCCGGCGAGAGGACGGTAGCCAGTCATGTCAAACCATCCTGTTGCAGTCTGAGAGTATACGTTGCCCGGCTGTGCGAGGAAGAACTTCGCTGAGAAAGAATCGTTTTCAGGATTGCTGAGCACCTTGTTCTTGTCAGTTCCGATGGCGTCAACGTTAGTCATATAGATGTTCTGCAGTTTTAGCAAAGCTGATGTTGCTGCACCCTGGGTGTCACCCAGTTCGTTGTCGAGGATAAGACCTACAGGCCAGCCTACTATCACTGAGTTGAAGCAGCTCAGATGAGAGTCGCGGCGGATTTGCATACCGCTCTGGAAGCGTCCGAGACCAGAACCGTTGTTAGGGTTCATGCTGCCAGCTGTGATATATGAAGCGTCGTTTACGAAGTCAGCTGCACCAGCCTTAGGACCCACGAAGGTGATGTTCGAGAATACGGCAGAGGTGTGAGGGTCAGCATTTGTTCCCTTTGCGTTGTTGTCGCTTTCGAATCCGTTGCTCATAGACTTGTCGGCAATCTTCGGGTCGCGGATGGAGAGACCATACTGCACATGGCCGCTGAATCCGTTGTCGGTATCGAAGTCGTCGTCCCATCCTTTGTAGGCGATGAGGTATTTGCAGTCAACAGTACCGCCGAACCACTCGTAGGAGTCATCGTTAGAGTAAGACACCTGTACGTGGTCGATTTTTGTCTGCTTTCCCACGGAGCCGAGAGTGAGTCCGTTGATTTCCTGGTCCGTTGCGAACGGATAGCCGGCGAACTCGATGCGCACGTAGCTCAGCACACCAGAGTTGTCGTTGTCGTCGTTGCCACCGTGCTTTGTGCGCGGACCGCCTTCAATCTGCTGTTCAGTGGCGTTTGTGCGAGCCTTGCCGCAGATGATGATGCCACCCCAGTCGCCAGGACGGCGGCTGCCGGGAGTCTGCTCAGAAGTGAATACGATAGGCTGTGTCTCAGAACCCTGGGCTATTAGCTTTCCGCCACGCTCTGCTATGAGGGCGGCCTTGGTGTCTTTGTCGCCCTTGATAACGGTTCCCGGTTCGATGGTCAGTTCAGCGCCGTCGGCGATATACACCCAACCTTTCAGAATATATGTACCTTTCTTAAGAGTCTGCTTTCCTGTGAACACGAACTCTTGGTCACCGTTTCCAATCTGGGTTCCGTTGTCGTTCACCTCTTTGCTGCCTGCTTTGTCACTCTCCGTGAAGAGCACGTGGTCGCAGGCGTTGATGCCGCCGTTTACTGTCCATACGGCAGCGTTTGAGTTTTCGTTTCCACCATTGTTGTCATCATCACTGCACGCAGTAAACATCGTTCCTGCAAGTGCGAGGACGCCGAGGCATCCGTAAAATTTTGTCTTGTTCATAATTTATTATTTAGAATAATAGTTTTTTTTGTTGAGGCTAGGCTTTCTAGATATTCTAGCCTATTATAGACTTTCAAGATATTCTAGGCTTTCTAGGTCTTCTGGGAATTCTGGATTATATAGAAGGGGTATGTTCTTAGAGTTTATAGGTGATGCTCAGACCGATGTTGCGGCCAGGCTTGAAACTTCTCGTTATCTGCTCCACCTTCTTTGTGGTGCCGTCGTTGAGAGTTGCCGTCACGAATTCCTTGTAGTAAACCCTCTGGGCGAGAATGTCGCGTATGTTTGCCTTCACCTCCCAATGTGTTCCGAATTTCTTAGATACCGACAGGTCGAGCACGTCGCGAGGCATCTCGTAGCTGTCGGGCACACGGAGTGCCTCGTTGCCGCTCGTTGTTCCTTCGCTGCGTCCCACGCCGATGATTCGCTTTCCGATGCGGTTGTAGAGCAGGGCGGCATCGAGTTGCAGCTTTTCGTTCTTGTAGAAGATTCCCGTGTTCACGAGATATGGCGACTGCCCTTGCATAGGACGGTTTTCCATCAGCGTAGTGCCGCTGAAGTTCACTCTGCTCTTTATCAGTGCTCCGTTGAACGACCAACTGAAGTTCGGCAGTCCGATAAACGAGAGGTCTTTCTTTATGTCCACCTCTATACCGTAGTTGTTTGCGTGGTCGGCATTTGTGTAAGAGTATATCAGTCTGTTGCCGCCAGAGAGGGTATATGTCCATTCTATCGGAGCGTCGAAATATTTGTAGAACAGTGCCACCGAGATGAGTTCGCCTCTTGAAGGATAGAATTCATAGCGCAGGTCAACGTTCTGCACGTAGCATGGTGTCAGTTCCGTATTTCCCTTCACGTCGGCGGCGAGGTCGAAGTCGTAGAACACCGACGGCGACACTTCGCGGAACTCCGGGCGGTTCACCGTCTTGCCGTATGAGAGGCGCAGCTGGTGTTTGTCGGAGAATTTGTATGTGGTGTTGAGCGACGGGAAAAGGTCGCTGTATTTATAGAAATGGCTCAACGGGCTCGGGCGGTCGTCGCGGGTGTTGGTCACCAGTTCCATCTTGTCGTATTCATAGCGCACGCCGGCATATACGTTCAGTTTGCCAAGGGGTAGGGTGGCAGCAAGATATCCGGCCCCCATAGTGTTGTGTCCCTTATAGTTGTCTCTCATGTTCGGCTCTTCCAGTAGATACAGCTTGTCCTGTCCGAAGTTGTCACTGTTGCTCAGCAGTGTAGGTAAATCGCTTTTGCGGAAGTCCGCAGGCAGGGTGTTGTTCTCCGGCTCCCAGTTGTATATGAACTCGCGAGTCTTGTATTCGCGTGTGCGGTATTCACCGTATACACCAACCTTGACAGATGGTTTCCATCCGTTCAGGTCGAAGTCGTGTTTGTCGTTTACGGCAGCTGATAGGATATGCTCGTCGAGCTTTGTCCACTCCCTCGAAATGTCGTTTCCAGTGGTCAGCTGTATCGTTCCCGTTTCCAGTGCGTCGTTCTGCAGATAGCGTCGGCGGTCAGGCACGTTGCGGTTGGCATAAGAGTAGCTGAGACTCCAGTCCAGTTCATCGTCGTTCAGCGTATGCTTGCCCGTGAACTGTCCGTTGTATGTCGTGCGGCTACGGTAGTAATATTCCGCCGAGCGAGTGTCGTTGTTCTGTTCGTCCACTCCCTGTCTGAATGTGTAGCGGTCATTGCCCAGTTGGTTGAAGATGTTTTTCATCTGGAACTTGCTGTTGCCTCCGGCAGTGAGTAGCGTCAGGTTGAGCATCGCTCCGAGGCGCGTGTTGTTGTTATACTGGTTGTCGAGAGAGTTGCTGAGATAAATCGACCTGTCGTTGCGCTCGTCGAACACTCCAAACTGGTTGTTCTGCATATTGTCGAAAGTGCGGTATTCGTTGGTGTAGTTCAATGCGGCAATCATTCCAAGCTGGTTTCTGCCCAGTTTCCATCGTCTGCCGATGTTTGCCGACAGTTTCAGGTCGCCGAAAGGCTTCATGCTCTTTGTTGTCCAATCATTGTTCAGTCCGTTGCCCGTCAGGTCCGTTCCTCCGTTGCCGATAGTACGGAGTGAGGCATTGAATCCCCCGTTGAGGCTCCTCATGCCGTTGTCGAAACCGAGGAAATCAGTTGCCGAACCTTTGGCATGGGTGAAATTGCGGAACACCGAATTAGTGTTCCAGTTGCCGCCCACCTGCACCTGCGTGATGCTTTCTGCCGGTATGTCTTTGGTGTTCACCACGATGAATCCACCGGTGTAGTCGGCAGGATATTCCGGTGACGGTGTCTTCACGATCTGCATGTTGTCGATCTGTGCGCTCGGTATGAGGTCGAAGGAGAAAGCCCTCGAATCAGCCTCAGAGCTTGGTGCCGCTCCACCGTTTATCCATACGTTGTTGTATCTCTGCGACAAGCCGCGCACCATCACGAACTTGTCGTCTATCAGGCTTACGCCCGGCACACGTCGGATCACCTCTCCAGCATTGGAGTCCTGTGTCTTTCCTATCTCCTGTGCCGAGACGTTGTTCACTATGACGGGACTGTTTTTCGCTACTTGCACCATAGCCGTTTCCGTATTTCTTCGTGCGATCCCGGTTACGGTGACTTCACCCAGCGTCTGTTCTTCGGGCGTCAGCGCTACGCTAATCATCTGAGGCTGGTCACTCGCCAGAACCCCGTCAATTTTTTTATTCTCGTATGCCACGTACTTTATCGTCAGCGAGTACTTGGCGTTTGAATCCAATCCTGTAAGCTTGAAGTTGCCGTCAATGTCAGTAGCGGCAATGAAATCGGTGCCGTCCACCTGCACCGTAGCTCCTATGAGAGCCTCCTTCGACTTTGCGTCGGTCACTTTGCCGATGATGTCGGCGGCCATTGTCCCTATCACAGGGACGACCATCATCATTGTGGTTGTCAGAACCTTCTTTACCTTTCTGTCCATATAATAAAATCGTTTGTTTTCTTTGTCCGGTGCAAAGATAGGGGCGTTATGTTACAGTATGGTTTCAACAATGTTGTCATATTCGTACATAAGTGCTACAATGCCGTTGCATGTCTTCTGTCTGTTTGACTGTCAAAGGAGCTTGTCGGGGAAAACATTTCATGACCTTGCCGTAATAGAAGAAAAACGCATTAATGTTTGTATGTATCGAATAAATGCCGTACATTTACGGTCGGAAACAATAATGGCAACGATTATGGCATTGAAACTATATCCATTAGGAATACAGACATTTGAGAGAATCCGTAGGGAAGACAAACTCTATATCGACAAGACGGAATACGTATACCGTATGGCACACACCAGCGGAGTGTATTTCTTTTTGGGGCGCCCTCGCCGTTTCGGAAAGTCGCTGCTTGTATCCACTTTCCAAAGCTACTTTGAGGGAAAGAAAGATTTGTTCAAGGGACTTGCCATTGAGAAACTGGAAGAGGAATGGACAGAATATCCAGTGTTGCACTTTGATATGAGCGGCGGAAAGCATATGAATCCACAACAACTGGAGGAATATCTGGGCTATAGACTGAAGGACGAAGAACTGAAATGGGGAATCAGCAGTCCGGCTAACGGCAGCAACAACCGATTGATAGACCTTGTTAATGCTGCATACCGAAAGTCTGGCAAACAGGTTGTTGTGCTCGTTGACGAATACGATGCGCCGATGCTCGACGCTGCCCATGAAAAGGAACAACTTGACGAGCTGCGCAATATAATGCGCAATTTTTACAGTCCTCTTAAATTCTGCGAGGCAAAGCTACGTTTCGTGTTCCTCACGGGAATCACGAAATTTTCACAACTTAGCATCTTCAGCGAACTGAACAATATCACCAATATATCCATGAATGATGATTATGCAGGAATTTGCGGCATCACGAAAGATGAACTGCTGACCCGGATGTCGGCAGACATAGATGTGTTGTCGAAGGCAATGGGGATGGACAGGACACAGACCATCGGCAGGCTGAAAGACAATTATGATGGTTATCATTTCTCCGCTTCCTCTCCCGACGTGTTCAATCCCTTCAGTCTGCTAAGCTGTTTTGCAGAAAAGAAATTCGAGGCATACTGGTTCGCTTCAGGCACTCCTACATATCTTATAAACATGATGCGCAAATACGATGTGCAGCCTGTCGACATTACACGTGTTGAGGCTTCTGCCAGCGAGTTTGATGCTCCTACGGAGAATATGCCGACCATAATGCCGCTGCTCTATCAGAGCGGCTACATCACCATAAAAGACTATAACAGAGATTATGACTACTATACTCTAGACGTGCCTAACAAAGAAGTGAGGCTTGGACTTACCAAGGCACTGATCCCATCCTACGTCAGTCCCAATACACTTGCCGTAACCAATATGGCCCGCAGAATAGCCCAGGCTCTCGACAAACGGGATATGGATGGGGCATTGACCCTGCTGCAGACCTTTCTCGGCACTATACCTTATTGCACCAACGCCAATAGCGAGGGACATTATCAGCAGATGCTCTATGTCATTTTCTCATTGCTCACCGACTATCTCGTAGACGTGGAAGTCCATACGCCGACAGGCAGAGTAGACATTGTGATGCTTACGCGCACCGACCTTTACCTTTTGGAGATAAAGTTGAACCAAAGCGGCAAGTCTGCATCGCATCAAATTAATCTCAAGAATTATCGCCAACGGTTTGCTTTGAGTGGCAGACCTATAACAACGGTGGGTGTAAACTTCGATGGAGAAACAAGAAATATCTCTGATTGGATTATAGAATAAAGACAGAATCGGTGGTTTGTCGGCGATGCTTCGTCTGTCACAATCTGGCAGTGAAAATGAAAATCCCTCAGATGTGTAATGTTGATTGTACACACCCGAGGGATTTAATTCTGATTTCAGAAGTTACTTTTTTATGCAACCTTGTGAGATGGCGTCTTCTTATATTTTCTTCTGTTGTTTCTTGCGGTCATCTCCATTGTCTGTCAATATCCCAATTGTTGGAAATGATTAGATCACAAAAAAGCACCTACTCTTTAACTATTACCTTTGTTCTATTGTTGTCCTTTATTACGACTATTCCTTTTGTGTATTCATTGGCTTTCACACCATTTGCTTTGTAATAAGTTCTATTGTTGTCGTTGGAGCTAATGCTATTGATGGCATTCGTTTCAACGGATATTACTTTATTTATTTCGTCAGCTTCTTCATGGTTTATGTCTCCTTTTTGGTATGCAGTCAAAACAGTTGTGCCTGATTTTAGAATATAGGCATATTGTTTTTCTCCTTTGGTAGTTATAATTACAGAAGAGTTGTCGGAAGATTTATATCTAATTGGCAGACTTGCAGAAGATTTTGCGGTCAATTCTATTTCGTCACCAATGCTATGATTGTTGAACTCCTGTTCCCACAATATTGTTTGGGGTGCTTTATTTATTGTCAGTGTTCCTGCCTCGCAGGTTATATTGTAATTTTTTGCTTCTGCTCCGGTACAATAAATGGGGTATGTGCCTGCATTGCTTTCTGTTGTTGCTGATGTCGTTAACAAAGGCTTGCTCGTAAATACTTCTTCGGTCTCGCCATTCTTGAAACCTATATACGTGCAGGCGAATTCGGGATTGTCTTCTCCATAAAACCGTTGTACATTGTTGACGATGGCAGATAGAGGTGCTTTTGTTATAGTGTAAGAACAAGGAACCTCAATTGTTGTGTTCCAACCTTCTGTGCTCAATTCTACTTCTACATTAGTATTATACGAACCAACGTCTTTAGGTGTAGTTGAATTGTCAATTGCTACGTCAAATCCTTCGACGTAGTTTTTGAATGTTAGTTCTGGAGTCTTTCCTGTATATTCTAAAGAAGATTCATTAAAGACCAGCATAGGCTTTAGATTATAATCCTTCCCAAATAGCGTCTGATATCTTTCGGGGTTAACTACAAATAATACCTTTATGTCGCGTGGTAAACCGCCTGTATAATGTTGACCGTCGGAATCATAAAAATAATTACTTGAAACTTCGTCTGAAAAAAGATAAACGTTTGCATTTGCTAATGGACTGGCTTCTCCGGATCGTCCTCCGTAACTTCCGCATAAACAGCACTTCGCAAAAGATTTCAATCCTTTGCCTATATAAAGATTCTTGATTTTGTTACTACCGTCAATTACCTCCTTAAGGTCTTGAATTCCGTTGCCGATAATGGCTTTTTCTAATCTTGGACAATAACTAAGTATGCCGTTTCCTATGTCGGTTACTTTGTTTCCAATTATGAACTCCTTAAGTGCAGTACGTCTGAATGCACTCTGCCCAATTGTTGTTGTATTCTTCATTCCATATATTTTCTCAAGAGCTTCGCAGTTCATGAAAAGGATATCAGGTAGTATGGTAACATAATCAGATATATAAGCGGATCTTATTGTCTTGTTCTTTTTGTCTTGTGCTATAAACGGTCCAAAATCATAGTAGTCGGTATCATAAGAATAAGTTAAATTACGACCAATGTAAACAGAATCTACGGGACAATCACCGAAGATACCACAGCTGTGTTGGCTGTCTATGCCAAGTGTTAAAGTTTCATTCCCGTCTTCAAAGACAATTTCCTTTAATGATGTGCAACCACAAAAGATATCCCAGTCTATAAGCTTTGACACGCCTGCAGGAATGCTTATTTTTTTTAGACTTGAGCATTCTTTGAAACAATAAGAGGAAATTGTCTTGACACTATTGATGGTGATGCTTTCTAAGCTGATGCAACCAGAGAAGCAATAGGTTGGTAAGTTCTCGACTTTGTCAGGTACCGTAAATGACGATAATAATATGCATCCTTGAAAACACCAGTCATACATCTTAGTTATACTTTGTGGTAAATCTACGGATTCCAGTTTGATACAGTTCTTAAATGCGGCAGGACCGATTTGTGTGACGGTATATTCGGTGTTGTCGTATGTAACTTTCTCTGGTATGGTAATGCTGCTTACTGAATAACTTTTATCCCTACCAGCATTATTAACGACGGCACATGTGTGTTCTGTTTTTGAGACTACAGAATAGTAGATGTTGTCAACTTCAAAATCATGTGCATTAATGCTATTGCATATAATTGCCATAAAGCATACTATTAATGCTATTAGTTTTTCTTGTTTCATATGTTTTAATTGTTTTTAGGTTTATAGTTGGTTTAGCATATCTCTGAATTCGTGTAGCCCTTTCTTGTCTTTTCTGAGATCATCGGTTTTGTAGAAACGGAGCTTTACAGATGAATATAGTTTTTGTAAGTTTAATCCCATGTCTCTCAAGTTGTGCTTGATAAGCACTTCGGAATCATTGTCTTTCGTTATTATTATTACCGTTTTGTTGTTCTTGGCTTTATTTAACGAAGAGAAGAAATCTACAAAGTATGCACTATCCATTTTACTCAGTGAATGTCCAAAGATGACAACGTTTTCTGCGATAGCTAAATCGGATAATAAGTTTGATCCATGAAATTTGGGATTATTCGACTTTAGCATATAATGAAATTCTTGGTTGATATCCTTTTCGTGCTGGTCAGCAATTCCAAGTACAATGGAGTTGCTGCAATACTTGTCTTTATTTAAGAAATCCCCACAGAAACCATGTAGGTATGTGAATTCAGGAACGTTGTCAAAGACGTCCTTACTTGTGACACTGCGATAAATATATTCAAAACTTGTATAGTTGAATGTGTAGTATCTGCAATATTGACTCACATGAAGCTGGTTCAAGAATACTTTTATAATGTTCTCTTCTTCAAGTTTATGAATATATTCTTGTTTCTCTTCTACAATGCGTGTTATATATGAAATAAGGGAGTTACATATTTCATTATATATATATTTATCTTCTTTATATATATATTTATCTTCTTTAGCTGTTAGAACATTTTTGTTGTCGGAGGCAAATTCCAGCAGCAATGTTTCAAGGTCAAACCAGTTGTTTGTTTTCCTTTTGTCAATAAACGACAATAGTCTGGATGACGGATTTCCTTTTATGAGTTCGCACCATTCTTTGCTGCTGATGAAATCAGAATATCGAGTTGGATATCCTAATTCTATGTCAAAACCATTGCCAATGATGTACAATGTTTTTATATGTTTTTGGGGGTAGTCTTGATGAAGACTTGTCATTTCGTTATTCATACGTCAAACATTTTAAGCTTATAATAAACTCTTAAAATGCGCTGCCATGTATTCATGCAAAACTACAGATACAACACGTGGACGAAACTTGTCCGCGTTGCAGCCGTAGGAAAAGCTGAGAATACGACAAGTGACGTCCACGATATTGTGGACGCTTGCTACTTATTCGTATTCTGTTGCACTTTCTTGAAATTTCCTACGTTCCAACGCGCATGACCGAATAGCAAACGCTAATTTCCTCAAAGATGAACAGCTCTGTTCGCAAACATAGATGTTCATTGCAAAGTTAAGTAAAAATATAATAAAAGCAAATGTTTTGCGTCTTTTTCATATAATTATTTTTTTTAGGGTGCCCAGTTCTATGTTCTCGTTTTAGAGTACGTTTTAGTAACTCTACAAACATCATCCCAGTCTTCTCTATTTAATAAAAGTGCGGATATCCGCAAAAATCTTTCGCGGAATTGGCGAAATGACTATATTTGCAAAAGAAAAATGCGGATTCCGCATTTTTCTTTTGTAGACTATGGTTATAGAGAGAAATCAATATTATGAATGCATAAAATATATGTTTCCCTTGCAGCGCATTCATAAAAACATTATGTTTTGCAAAAACATATTTTGAAAAATCATTTTCAAAAAAATCATATTCTATGGAATTTGTAGACAGAGGCAAGGAACAGAAACGTCTTAAACCCCAAACGGTCATTAGGCCGTTCAATGGTAGT
>UMDN01038284.1_pt1 | contig 49098 bp, 70 predicted proteins | sample 1964491 | NCBI WGS metagenome assembly UMDN01 (sample SAMEA4835994, study PRJEB28245) | human gut metagenome | biome: gut microbiome; material: fecal sample | place: Denmark | collected 2008 | reverse complement strand
AAACAGAGCCGTGACACAGTTCAGTTTACACTACCCAAGCGAGTTGAACAGTCTTATAGAAGTGGTAAAGCAATCGCTTCCTGGCTTTTATGAGTTCTTGAGCAACCCCAAATACGCAGTGTCTGATAATGAGATGCTGGTTTGCATCTTTACACGCCTTCATTTTATACCATCAGAGATTGCTACATTGCTTAACTTGACAAAGCAGAGAATTTCAAATATGAGGTCTGGATTGAACAAGAAATTGTTCAAAACAAAAGGTACGAAATCTTTCACAGCGAATATATACCGATTGTGATGAGTTTGTGTACTATGTTTATAATTTTATCTAACTGCTTGCTATAATGTGGTTTAGGATGGCTTTCATTGATGTGGTGTTTACTTTGTTTACTCGCTTGCTATCATAAATATCATATGTTTTGCGTATCTTTGCCATTGATAATTATATTTTAAATATAAAGGTATGGGAACAATAGAATTTATGAATCTTTCGATTGAAGATTTAGAAGTCCTTAATAACAATCAGATGATTGCTATCAGAGGCGGTTTTGATGACAAGCAAGAGTTTAATGATTTTAAAACTTGCGTGGCAAAAAACAATGGAAAGGATTGTACAGTTGTCAATAATTCCAAAAGTTGTTTGTTAATCAATAATTCAATGGAATCATGCTCTTTGATTAATACCAATAAGACATGTTCTGTTGTAAAAGATCCTAAAGGTTAAACTCATTCATGTCGTATGTAATTAATTATTAACATGCGGCATGATTTTTTTAATAAAATAGATATATGAAAAGAAATTATTACCAACTAAATACAAAAGTGGATGAAGACTATTATCTGTATATTAATTTTATGAATAATAGTCATGTTATCTTGAACCATGAATTTCATGAAATGTATTCTAAAACCGCTAACTTGGATCTTTTAAAAAATCAAAATCCAAAGCTATACGACACGCTTGTAGAGCATGGATTTCTTGTTAATGATGATTTTGATGAATTGTCTTACATTGAATTCGGAAAAAAGAAATCGAAATTTGACAATTCTCTATATCATATCGTTATTAATCCAACTTTAGATTGTAATTTGTCTTGTTGGTATTGTTATGAAAAAAAACAAAAGTATAGTGTTATTTCCAGTGACGTTATTGAGGGCATAAAAAAAAATATAGTATTGCATAATGATCACTCTCCATTTAGAACGTTGAAATTGTCTTTTTTTGGGGGTGAACCTTTTCTCCAATTTAAAGCTATAAAAGAACTGACGGATTTCGCTTCTGACTTTTGTAAAAACAACAGTAAATATTTTATCTTGGATTTTACAACAAATGCAAATTTAATAAAGCAAAGTCATTTGTTAAAAATCTCCCAATTCCCTTGTGTCTTTCAAATAACATTAGATGGCAATAAAAAGCAGCATAACAAAATAAAGTTTACGAAAAATAGAAATATAGACACTTATCAGCTTGCTATCAATAATATAAAGAAGATACTTGACACTATTAGTAATAGTTTTGTTGCAATAAGGGTTAATTTTGACTCATATACGTTAAATAGTTTTGATGATATACTTGAGGATATAAAAGACCTTGATCGTAAGCGTGTTAAAATAATTCTAAAAAGGATTTGGCAAGTAGATGATAAAGATATTGAAAAGAATATTCTTTTAAGCACAATACAAAAACTTATTGACAACAATTTTCTTGTCGATTATTATACACAAGGAGGGGTCTGTTTTGGTGATATGCTCAATGAAATTGTTGTGAATTTTGATGGTAAGGTCTTTAAATGTACGACTATAGATGACTTCAACGAAAAGAACTCTTATGGATATTTAGATACAGGAACAGGTGAAATTGTGTGGAATAGTAAAATATCCACAATTGGATATGATTTAACAAAGGAAAAATGTAAGAAATGTAGATTGTATCCTAGTTGTTTGGGTCCTTGCACGCTCCATCTGATGGCAAACGATGATGTATGTTTCATAGATTCTCTTAATCTGACTTTGCAAGAATATATGATGTTTTTATACAAGAATGAACTGACAAGGAAAAGAATATTTGAATCAAAATGAATCTGTGGATGAATAGAATAATAAAATTTTTATTTATACTATCATTAATGCCGATATCTGTTTATTCTCAATATTCTGTTCGTGGAATAGTGATAGACGATAATGGATCACATGTAAATGGAGCGCAAATATCCCTTTATCAGAATGGGGAACTTGAAGCATTGACACGTTCTAATGTTGATGGCGAATACTCCATTGACAAGGTTTCTCAAGGGAAATATCTCTTGGTTGCAAGTTGCGTCGGACTTGCAAGTGAAGAGGATTCGGTTTTGGTGGATAGGGATATGGCCCATAATTTCATACTTGAAACGAGAGATATAATGCTTGATAGTATTGTTGTAAATGGTAAAAACAGTTATGCTTCATCAAGGGGACATGTGTTCATTTTGTCGAAGAAGGCTAAGGAGAGCGGAAACCCTTTTGTTGCCTTGCAAGAAATTCCATATATCTATAGTGACCCTGTAAATGAAACCGTTCGTTCTTCTGATGGTCAGTCGATGATTATTCTCATAGACGGAATTAGAGTGAATTCGGGAATAAGTCCTATTGATCCGTCTCGCATCAAGTCTGTGGAGATAATCGATGTGGTTGGCGCAAAGTATATGCGGCAAGGAGTAAAACGTATTCTAAATATAAAACTAAAGGAAACTTCGATATATACTTATGCACAGTTGGCTGCCCATGCCGATTATCCAGAGAAGTCCTTTTTTGCTATACCGAAGTTTGAAGTCGGTAACAGTAACATTTCTCTTTACGGTGATGCTTCTTTCGGTGTGAGCCATAGTAAGCAAGAGAATACTTATAATCTTGTATCGCCAATGTTGGTCAAGTCCTATTCCGGGGATTCGAAAGGTAAAGAAGTAGATTATGACTATTCGTTGATGCCAAAGTGGCGTATTTCGGAAAAAGATTATTTTGCAGCATATATTCAAGGAAATGTAAATAGGGAAACCAATAATAATACTTCTAATGGTGAATCGAATCACCATGATATTTCCCGTGGCAGTACATCAGACTATAGTTCCCATCTGTTTTCGGCAACAGCATACCATAAGCACCTCTTTTCTGAAGATGCAGAAATGGAAACGTATGCAGTATATTCAGATAATCGGGCTGAAAATACTAACAGTCTGGAAGAAAATGCAAATGGGAATAAGGACTTGAATACTCAGAAATATGACAATAGGCACAAACAGCTTACATTGACAATGAACTTTACTAAAGACTTTGACAATGGCGGGAGTCTGGAAATCGGGAACGAAACGCAATACTCTTATGACAGGATTGAGAACATTGGCATTGAAGATTTTCTATTCAGTCATCACCGTTTGAATGAATACGTATTTGCCGGATACACAGGGATGTTGTTGCGAAAACTGACATACGATGCTTCAGCAGGAATGGAGTATGTCTCTATGAAATCAGACAGTATAATTCACCGTTATTTCAGACCGCGTCTCTCTCTTGGCTTGTATTATAATATAACTAATAACTTGAGCACACGGTTCAGCTATACATATAGTAACACACCACCGCCTGTCGCAATGCTTTCTCCATACAATACTTCTGCCGATACGCTTCTTGTCAGTCATGGAAATCCTTACCTTATGCCTTCTGAAACGCATTCTTTCGGATGGAATTCGTCATATTTTATAGGCGGCTTGTATCTTAATACGAGTGTGTCTTATGGAATATCAAACGACATCATTGAGCCTGTACACATTGAAGAAGGAGATGGTGTGCTGCTCACTACATATGGGAATATGGGGCGTTATCGCTCACTGAAGTTGAAGTATTATATGTCATGGCGTATCAGAGGCTTGTTTTTAATGATGGATTTAGCTCACAACGTCAGTTATTATACAACTGCTGGAGCAAAAAAACATTTTTCCGGTATGTTGATGTTGAGCAAAAAATGGGGAAAGATAGAAGCACGAACCGTTTTTTCTTATCAGAATTACATACACACCGAATTCTCGAGGACCAAAAACTACAATCCAGAGAGCAGTCTCACACTCTCGTATAGTTTCACTCCAGATATCCTGCTGTCAATAGGATGCTCAAGCTTTATTGGTAATCCGCGTAGTAAAACCACGATAAGTACTGGTCAATACAGGAGTGTCGCATATTTAACGAAAAAGACATTTACTCCATGGATTTTATTCAGGTGGAGTTTTAGAAAGAACGATAAGAAAAAAATAGAGCTTGAAAACGAAATAATGCGTGATCATGAGAACAAGATAAAACTGTAGATTTATAGGTTCATTTTCATCAATAACGCTTTACTGCAAAATTGTGTAACGTTTAATAATCTTTTTCTAACGTAAAATGTTCATTCAAATTCTCATCTTGTAAACTAATTTCTATCATGATTTTTATACAGCAAAGAGACGCAGTGGATTGCGGACCATCTTGTTTAGCAATGATTGCTAAATATTATGGGCGGCAAATTAACCGTGAGCAATTACGAAACATTTTTTCTATTAGTAAAGATGGAGTTTCCCTTTTGGCGATAAGTAAAGCTGCTGAAACAATCGGTTTTAAAACAATAGGAGGTTGTTTGGGGTTCGATGCTCTTGTTCGTAAAAGTCCATTGCCTTGCATAGTTCATTGGAATCAAAATCATTTTGTTGTTGTCTATAAAATATTCAAAAACAGAAAAGGATTGTATACCATTTATGTTGCAGATCCAGGTATAGGACTTGTAACTTATACTAAAGAAGAATTTTGTGAACATTGGGTTAGTACAAAAAAAAGGAATGAGGATAAGGGTATATCTCTACTTATAGAGCCAACTGAGCGTTTTTATTCAAATACTAGTAGAGTAGAATCACCCCTCTCTCATAATCGTATAGTATTCCTTTGGAATTATATAAAGAGATATAAGGGATTCTTTATTTTATTGATATTAGGACTGTTTTTAAGTTCCCTTCTGCAACTAATATTTCCTTTTCTGACACAAGGTATTGTTGATGTAGGTGTTGAAGGCAAGGATATTGGTCTTGTTTGGCTGATTCTTTTGGCTGAGATGATGCTTGTTGTCAGTCGTACAATAATCGATTTCCTCCGTTCGAAAATACTCCTTCATATTTCTACCAGAATAAATATTTCGCTCATATCGGATTTTTTCATTAAACTAATGAAACTCCCGATGAAGTTTTTTGAAAGTAAATTAATAGGTGATTTGTTGCAACGTATAGAGGATCATCGACGTGTGGAACAGTTTCTTACATCTAGTAGTTTAAATTTACTTTTCTCATTCTTTACGTTCATTGTCTTTGACATAGTGCTTGCGGTCTATAATTTAGGTATTTTTCTTGTTTTTTTATTGGGAACTTCGATATATTCTTGTTGGATTATCATTTTTCTTAAAAAACGTAAATGTTTGGACTATAAATATTTTGAGCAGGCTGGTCGTAACCGTAGCATTACCTATCAGCTTCTATATGGTATGCAGGAAATTAAATTGCAGGGGTGTGAGCAACGTAAGCGTTGGGAATGGGAAGATGTGCAAGCAGACCTTTTTAAAATTAATATGGAATCATTGAATATGCAGCAAGTGCAGCAAGTAGGAAGTATTTTAATAAATGAAGTTAATAATATTCTGATTACCGTTCTCTCAGCCACAGCTGTAGTTTATGGTAATATGACTCTTGGTATGATGTTGGCTGTGCAATATATAATTGGTCAACTCAATAGCCCTGTAGAACAACTGGTGCAATTTATATATTCATGGCAGGATGTCAGCATAAGTCTTGAGCGTATGAATGAAATACATAGAGAAACTAACGAAGAAAATCAAGATCGTTCACGGAATGTATATGTTGATGAGTCTATTGATGGATATTCTATTTTTATTAAAAACCTTTCCTTTAAATACGATAAATATAGTTTCAAGAATATCCTTTCTGATATCAATATCTCCATACCGAATGGCAAAGTTACAGCTATCGTTGGTGCAAGTGGAAGCGGAAAGACAACACTTATTAAACTCCTACTAGGTTTTTATGAACCGCAGGAAGGAAATATTTATGTAGGGAACGCTGATTTATGTGTTTTTAATTTAAGTTGGTGGCGAACTCAATGCGGTGTCGTAATGTAAGAAGGATATCTTTTTTCTGACACAATAGCGAGAAATATTGCCATTTCTGACGAAGAACCAGATATAGAACGAATTCGACATGCTGCTCATGTAGCAAACATTGCAGATTACATAGAATCTCTACCTTTGGCTTATAATACTTTGATAGGACAAGATGGACAAAGTATTAGTCAAGGGCAGCGGCAACGCATACTTATTGCAAGGGTGGTTTATAAGAATCCGATGTTTGTCTTCTTCGATGAGGCTACCAATGCTCTTGATGCGAATAATGAACGAGCTATAACAGTAAATCTTTCTGATTTCTTTAAAGGGAAAACTGTTGTTGTGGTGGCTCACCGCCTTTCAACCGTTCGTAATGCAGATCAAATCATGGTGTTGGATGAAGGTAGAATTGTAGAGGTTGGTAATCATGAAAAGTTGATTTCTAAACATGGCAAATATTTCACTTTAGTAAAGAATCAATTAGAGTTAGGTGAATAATATGAAAAAAAATAATCGGGAACAGAATTTTGAACTACGCAGCGAGAAAGTGCGTAGCATCGTTGGACATGTGCCATCTTCACTTGTTTTTTATAGTATAACTTCTATTGTGGCCGTATTGCTTAGTCTTATGGCTTTATCTGTGTTTTTACCTTATACACAGGTTTATAATGGTACAACTATTATACATGATGTTGTCATTTCACCGCTTGATAGTGTAAATGTATTGCTCAAACTAAGATTTGATAGCAAGCGTCCCAACAATGTTGATGGGCAAATTCTTTATGTCAGGGTCCCTCATGGAGTGATTGAAGGGCAAATTCAGAGTCTTTCTTCTGTTTGCGATACTTTGGGCAGCCAGGAATCACTTTGTCGTTTTAAGCTGTCAGACATAAAAAATGTAGAAAACCAAATTATTGATTTCCAAATAAAATGTTTATATAGTAGTCTATTTCAAATGATATTTGGAGAGAAATCCCAATCAGAGAAAAATTAAAACTGACAGATATGCAAATCAAGAAGATAACGGCTTTATTCATGATGCTGGCAGCAGTGGCGAGTTCGGCATTTTCGCAGTCTGTGCATGGCGGTTCATTGCCACCGCTGAAACCTGTGGAGAAAACGGTGTACGACACGGCATACGTGAAGGTGTATTATGAATTCTCATACAGGCCAGACTCTCTCAGCAAGGGGAGGAAGGAGGGTCAGACGATATTGCTCGTGGGCGACAAGGCACAGGGCTTCGTTGACTATTTTGACGACAGGACAGATTTTATCAACGACTCGCTCGCCGCTGCCAAACGCCCACCGATGGAAGCTTTCATGATGAATATGGGACTGATGAAAAGAAAGGCATACGAATATCCATTGGTGATAGACCGTAGTCGCAATGTGGCAATCATACAAGTGAACAACGTGAACACATACCAGTACACCCAGCCCATTCCGGAAATCAGTTGGCAGACTGTAGAAGGCGACACCACGATATGCGATGTGGCATGCAGAAAAGCCGTGTGCCGTTTCGGCGGTAGAGACTGGACGGCATGGTATGCCCCTACGTTTGATTTGCATACAGGACCATACCTCTTCGGAGGATTGCCAGGATTGATATTCAGTATCTGTGACACAAAAGACAACTACCGCTTCACGCTGAATGGACTGGAAAACCTCAGGAAGGGAGTGCCCGTATATCTCAATTCGGGCAACAAAATCCTGCATACTACGCGTGACAAAGTGCGCAAGGCCGTGGAAAACGAACAGGCTGACATATACAAAGCCTTTCAGTTGCAGAACCCGGGTGCGGTGTTCACTCCGCAGGCAGGTGACACCGGCAGACGCCCCTATAACCCTATAGAACTCGAATAGATGAAAAGAATACCCACTCTGCTGTGTGCCGCCTCACTCTGCGTAATCGCCGCTGAAGCCCAGAATGAAGGAGACGGAATACGCCGTACGACGAAACTGCCGGAAGTCACCGTCAGGCTGAAACCTGTGGAGCAGGTTGGCGACACAATAAAATACAACGTGTCTGCCTTTCAGGGCAAGGACGACCATTATCTGGAGGATGTGCTGAAAAAGATGCCCGGGATACAGGTGTCGCCAAACGGTACGATACTCTATAAGGGCGAAACAATAAACCAGTTTAATATAGAAGGACAGAACCTCCTCGGCAACAGATACAGTCAGGCAACGCGCAACCTCCCCGTAGAGGCGATATCACAGGTGCAGGTGATGGAGAACGACCAGCCCATCCGTGCACTGAAGTCTACGGTTCCGTCAGACAGGGCAACGCTCAACATCAAACTGAAGAGCGGCTACAAGATGCGCCCCTTTGGAGAACTGGAAGGTGGAGCGGGATATGGCGAGGATGCCACATGGAACAACCACCTGTCGGTGATAAACATCGCCGCCAAGAACCAACTGCTCCTCACGGCAAAGATGAACAACACAGGCGAAGACCTCAGTGGCAATGCCGTATCAAACAATATCAATGTGAGCGACCTGGAAGGCTACGTGGCATTGCCACGCAACAGTGTGAATGCTATGGAAAACATCTTCTCGCCGATACCGCAGCAGCGCTATCTCAAAAACAGAGCGTATTCCGTCGGATTCAACCACATGCATAGGGTGGGGCGGTATGGCGGACTGCGCACTAACATCGACCTCTATTCCACTGCCGACAACCTTGCCGACAGTACCTATTATCTCTATGGCGGAGCACATACCGCCACTCTCTCGCAGAGCAACCGCATAAAGGTGGGCGAGAAGACCATCGCCCCAAAGTTCAGATACGAGCTGAACGCCCCCAAAGTGTATCTCCTAGACCAGCTGTCGGCATCCCTCTCTTATCATACGGGTCAGAACGACATCTATAGCAACGGCAGACAGGTGGGGCAGCAGGTGACGCGCCATCCGTCATACGTCCAAAACAGGTTGGCGATGACGATAAGTTCCGGCCTGCATACCTACAACATCGGTTCCACGCTCTTCTACTTCCGCCGGAGCGAGACGTTGGCGGCGACTGATGCCGGGGGAGTCTATGACATCCGTGAGCGCATCGGTTTCAACCGTTTCAGGACAGCCAACTGCATTTCCACGTCGTTCCCGCTGCTTGGCCATATCCTCGACCTGAGATACGAATTCTCATATCTCTCAGACAGGGTGAGGATTGACGCTGCCGACGACAACGACAACAGCAGTCTGCTCAACACCATTGCCCCTTCATACACCATGCGTTTTTCCAGGGATATACTGGTGGTGGATTGTCCCATAAACCATTATGCCGCAAAGATACCATGGCGGTCAGGTGGAAGACATGTCAACCGGACATACCTCTCGCCATCCGTGCGCTGGAACCACAATTTCTCACCCCAATGGCGACTCACCATCGCCGGGGCAATGCTCCAAGGCGCTGACGACGATATCATAACGCCGCAGACTTACCGCTCCGACTACCGCACTCTCACCGCTACTCCAGACCGCATGGGGTGGGCACGGTCGTCGAATGCGTCACTGAAGATAAATTATGGTGATTTCGTGAATATGTTCACATGGAACCTCCTTGCCACAATGTCGTGGCGCCATTCCGACTGGCGTTTTGCCTATGATATCAGTAACGACCTCACCAAGCTGACTCCTCTGTGGCAGTCTGCCACCACACGCTATCTCATGGCACAGACACGGGCGGAGAAGACTTTCACACAGGTACATGTTGCCATACAAGGCACCGTGAGCTACAGTCGCAATGAGTTGCCTGTGGTGCAGAACGGACTGCAGCAGCGTGTAATGTCGAATGTCGCCACGTCGTGTCTGTTGGTAAGATGGTATGATCTGTCGTGGCTGCAGGTCACCAACGAGTCAACCTTCAACCTCTCCTGGCAAGACCGTTATGCCAACAGCAACAGTCAGACGCTGAAAAGCCTTTTCAATGATTTCAGTCTTGTGCTTTCGCCCCTCAGCCGTCTCTCTCTTACGGTGTCATGCGATTACTCTTTGCTGGAGACATCTAAGGGTGAGTATAACTCCATCCTGTTTGCCGATGCCAAGCTGCTCTATACTCCATCCAAGAGATGGGAATTGGGTCTGCGTATCGACAACGCCCTGAACCGCAAGCAATATGTAGACGCTTCCTTCACCGGTTTCAACTACCGTTATTTCTCCCTTCCTTTGCGGGGCAGAGAAGCAATGGTCACGGTGAAATACAAGTTTTAGAATAGATGGTTGTGGGATTCAACCCCACGACCTTCAGGACTTTTTATTTCCAGATATCAGCTATTGATGAATAATGTTGAAATTGCTTGTCGCATATATATAAACAAGTGACTCCGGTGGGATTCAACCCCACGACCTTCAGGACTTTTTCTTTCCAGATATCAGCTATTGGTGAATAATATTGAAATTGTTTGTTGCATAACAAATTGTTTGTTGCATATATATATAAACAAGTGACTCCGGTGGGATTCAAACCCACGACCTTCAGAACCGGAATCTTATACCCGTAATTTGTAACCCTTTGTCTGCCAGTCTATTACGTGAATTGTTGTAATAGCTGGTCAAACAATGGTCAAACAATCAGTCTTTTTCCTGTTTCAGCAGGCTGCGGTAAAACTCAATCTCCCTGTCCTGTTTCACGATCATCTCCTCTTTCTGTCTCAGAAGCTCGTCTTTCAGTTCAATCTCTCTTGACAGGTCGGCAGAGCTGCGCTCTTCGGTGCCACGCCCGTTGAGTATTCCGCAGAGGGCATCCCATAGTTCGTGCTTCTTGCCGTCGTCAATTGATGACGAAGACTCGATGATGTTCTTCAATGTCTCGTCAAGCGAACCATTGCCGTGAAAGTCGGCATTCAGTTCCTCGTAAGCCCTGTCACCGTCAGCACCGCACAGTCCGCAGCCGGTCAGAAGCCAGTCAAAGGTCACATTTGTCGCCTTGGCTATCTTCATCAGGACAACCTCTGAAAAGCCACCCTTGCCGTTCAAGGCACGGGAGAAATTCCCCTGGTCTACGCCACATTCTTTTGCAAACCTGGAAGCGGTCACGCCGCGCTTCCGTCTCAAAACCTCAATTCTCTTCTTGATGCTTTCATCTGTATAATTAGCCATAATAAACCCTCCTTTTATTAAAGATTTGTAACACTATGTTGGAATATGTTAAACTATGTCGTAAATATGCGATTTTATGTGCTTTTATTTGGTGGATTATGTAATTCTATGTACTTTTGCAAGCGTTGAACATAAACCAACATTAAACCAAAGTTAAACCAAAATTAAACTTATGGTTTGATTTGGCAAATATACATAAAATAACAATAGATACCAAATTTTGATGTAAAAACATGGCACCACATAGAAAAAAAATAATCCTCCGCCACGGAAAGGGTGTGGCTCTGGCGAAAGACGTTGGCGTTTCGGTGCAGACGGTAAGCAAAGCCTTGAGGTGGGAGTCAGACTCCGATATACAGAACCTCATCAGAAAAAGGGCGAAGGATTTGGGCTATATAAAACAATTCTGACAATGACGATGACGATAGAACAGATAGGGGCAATGATGGCTGACTTCGTGCAGATTGGCTATATGACGGCAGTCAAGGCTTACGAGCCGACATCCGACGAGCTCCGGCTCAAGGATGTGGAAAAATGGTGCAGGGCTACCTTCACTGACTACAAGACGCTGCTACGGCTCATAAAGGCAGGTGTCATAAAGGCACACAGAAAAGGAGACAGCAGAAATTCCCCCTTATATTACTCCAAAGCGGAGATAAAGCAGGCGATAATCAATGCCAGGCTTTCAAGATACATAACGGAAGACAACATACGCTGACAAGTCTTCCATATCCGCCGAGACAGCTGACGACTGGCAGCCCGGAGCGAGACCGGCGAGCGGAACCAATCAAATGGACGGTATATGCCTTGCCCTATCAGCCATGGGGCGAACCACAAGGAAGCCGAACTGAGGCGACGGCTCTTCCGTGACGAACGATCTTTGACTTATCGGAACAAAATAGTATAGGTGTAATAAAGTAGCGGAGAGCATCGTGGATGCCGTGACCCGTGAAAAGGACGCACAATTATACGCAAGTCCTCTCTCAGCGTGTTTCTGAGTAGCAACAAACGAACTGCATCACCCCCGTGATGGTGCAAGCGGAGCATAAAGGGAACACAAGAGGGGCAAGAAAGCAAACGGCTTACGCTTTCATCATCATATATTCAAAGAGGCGGGTAGCTCAAAAGGTGAGAGCATGCACAGGTCTTCCAAAGACTGATGCAAGACGCAGGTTCAAGTCCTGTCCCGTCTCCATCGCATTTTGTTTTTATTATATTTTGCTAATTAGACATATAACTATTTGTTTGATGATATTATGTCAATCCTTCCCGTCCGTGAGGATAGGGAGGATTTTATTTTAAAAACGACATATTATGAAACAACTGAAACGATTCCTGTGGAACGACTGGACGCTCGCTCTGCTGTGGTCACTGGCGCTTCTGCTGCCCGTGTTCCTTAAATGAAAACTGAATTTCTAACTATAAATAGGTATGAAAGGACATGCCTGCAGGTGAAAATCCTGTTGTTTATGGGTCTTACAAGAGGAGTCACAAGCTCCTCAACCGGTGAAGGTCGGCGCAGCGCCTTGGAGAGTGCGCCATGGCATATAAAGCCCGAGAGCAAGGAAGTTCGATTCTTCCCTTCGCCACCCGTGTGTTTATTATATTTGTTATAGTTTGAATAGATTTTTAGGCAGTTGCCTTTCTGTGAGAGGCGGGCGGCTGTATTAGAGCCTCAGTGGAGGCAGAATATTATCTAACATGTTTATTGGAGCAATAAAAACCTATAGAAGCCCCGTCCGTGAGGATAGGGCTTCTTTTCAAGGGCGCAAAGTGGCAGCGGACACTCATAATAAAGGACAAAGCCATTTTAATCTAAATATATCCGCTGGCGGTTCGATTCCGTATGCGCCCACTAACCAATTTCTGTGAACAATGAAGTATATAAGAAATTTCATCATCCACCTGCTCGGTGGTGTCACCTTGGAGGAGAGTATGGAAAGCTACAACAACTCTTTTTACACGGGTGTCTACTCAACGCTTGAGAAGCTAAAGCTCTTTGCTGTGAGAAAAGACGACAGAGCAGAGTTGTATCACCACATTTGTAGCGAATTAAAGAAACTCATTTGATATGTCACGCATTCACACCCATCCCGTATGTCAGAACTGCATATCGTTCGATATGCATCAGAACAGCTGCCGTGAGCGGAGCTCTGAATTTTTCGGCGGCAGCATCTCTCCGTTCCATCTCTCCTGTCCGCAGTACATCGGTCTCGGTGTTGTCTACGCACCGAAGAACCGCCCTAAGAAGTGGTTCAAGGCGAAGACAATGGAGGATATGGATAATTCAAGAGCAAGATTGTATTGAATCCTATAACCAAAACGCATCATGATACATTCCAAAGACTGGACCGGCAACTCTGCCTCTGTATTCAAGGCTCTTGGCGCAAGCAGTCACGCAGATCACGAACGTCAGTCCGATGACTACTACGCCACCGAGCCCAAAGCGACGGAATGGCTTTGCAGGTTGGAGCAGTTTGAGGGCAGGATATTGGAGCCTTCGTGTGGCGAGGGCCACATGAGCGAGGTGCTGAAAAAAGCAGGGTATGAGGTGGTGAGCCGCGACCTTGTGGATAGAGGCTACGGCGAGGTGGCTGACTTCCTCGCTATTGATAACCAAGTGTGGGACGGCAACATCGTGACCAATCCTCCCTACAAATTCGCACAGGAGTTTGTGGAAAAGGCTCTCAGCATCATTCCCGAAGGCAAGAAGGTGGCGATGTTTCTCAAACTGCAATTTCTTGAAGGCAAGGCACGTCGCTCGCTGTTCCGTTCTTCCCCACCCATTCGTGTTTGGATAAGTTCGTCGCGATTGAAATGTGCTATGAATGGCGATTTTGAGGCATACGGCAGTAGCGCAGTCGCCTACGCATGGTTCGTATGGGAGAAAGGGTATAAGGACGAGACAACAGTAAAATGGTTTAATTGATAATTTTACAAAACAGCAAAGCATGATTGAACTGAATAAGATATATAATGAAGACTGCCTGGAAGGAATGAAAAAGATTCCGGACGGAAGCGTGGATTGCATTGTGTGTGATTTGCCGTATGGCGTTCTCAACAAAAAGAGTGAAGGAGGAGGATGGGACAACGCCATTCCTTTCAAGCCTATGTGGAACGAATATTTACGCATCACAAAACCTAATGCAGCTATCATTCTTTTCGGACAAGGTATGTTCACAGCGCAACTCATGATGAGCAATTTAAAGATGTGGAGATACAATATCTATTGGGATAAGTGCCGCACAACTGGTTTTCTGAATGCCAAAAAGATTCCTTTGAAGCGGATTGAAATAATGTCTGTTTTCTATGATAAACAGCCTACCTATCATCCGCAAATGCGCAAATGCCTGCCACATGAACGCAACCATAGTAGAGGTAAGCAGATAAACGACCAAACTAACCGATGCTACGGAAACTTTGGGAAAGCGGACGATATTTTTACCGATGAGAAATACCCGACCGATATAGTTGTATTCCGGCGAAACGTCCATGATTCTTTCCACCCCACCCAAAAGCCAGTCACTCTCATTCAGTACCTCATCCGCACCTACTCAAACGAGGGCGACACCATATTAGACAACTGTATGGGCAGCGGCACCACCGCCGTTGCAGCCATCAGAGAGAAACGCAACTTCATCGGCTTCGAGCTCAACAAGGAGTATTACGACAAGGCTTGCAAGCGCATCAAGTTGGAGCAAGCGCAACCCACGCTGTTCTGAATCGCGGACAGCACACAGTTGTACTGATAGAATGCAACTGAACTCATAGTGTATATACCCGCAAGCCTCCGGTGCATCCACATGGCAGCCGAATAGCAAGCCGTGTAGGGCCGGACGGCTTGCTTTCTTAAAACCGCATCACATGAAGAAATTCAAGAACAACAATGACATCCCTTTCGAGAGGCAGATGCTACCCATCATACGGTCATACGACCAACTCAGAAGCCTCGTACAGGAGCTCAGAGAGGAGAACATCCAACTCCAGAAGGAAAGGGATCTCGCAGAGAGATGCCGCAGGGATTTCCAAAGCGAGAACTCAAAGCTGAAAAAGAAAGTCCAGTTCCTTGAAAAGATACAACACAGGGAAGCGGAAAAACAGGCTGCAGAAGACATGAAAAAAACTCCAGAACAGCAGTCCTTCGCACAACGGATGAAAAATCTTTTTTTCGGAAAAAAGCTAATAACCTAAATTAGGATATTAGGTTTTTCAGAACCTAAAATGCTAAATTAGCATATGAGAAAAATAACCCTGACATCCCAACACGCAAGCCTCTTGAGGAAAGTACCTGAGGAACACCTCGGAGACATACTTCTTGCAATAACGCAATTCCTTGAAGGTCAGCAAGATATAACGTTTTCAGACCCTCTTTCAGACATCGTTTTTACGGCTCTCACAATGGACGCAAAAACCGAAGACAGAAGGAAATATACATCGGCGGAAAACGGCAGAAAACATACAAAAAACCTATTTTCAAAAATAGGTTCTGAAAAACCTAATTCTGAAAATAGGTTCAAAGAAAAAGAATCACACAATAATGATAATATATTTATTAAAGATGTAAATATAGATAATGGGAATTATACTATCCAGGATGATAATAATAATATACAGGATAATATAAATATAATTCAAGAAAAAACCAACATAAATGTTGGTAAAAAAGAAGTTTTTTTTTCGGAAGAAAATGAGAAGAAACCAAGCAAAGAAGACATCGACTTCGACATGCTCCGGCTCTATTTCAACTCCAAGATGAAAGGACAGACCATACGTCCCGTAAAGACAATGACCGACGTCAGAAAAAGGGCAGTTTCAGCGCGCGCGCGTATGCACGGGAAACAGAGCATCCAGACCGCCATCGACAAGGCGGCGGCTTCCGACTTCCTCAACGGACACAACAACCGCAACTGGGTGGCTGACTTCAACTGGATATTCCAGGAGAACCGCTTCGTGGATATACTTGAGGGGAAATATGACAACAATAAACAGCAAAGCTATGCAACAGGACAGAACAACGGATATGCCTGCCGTGACGAACAGCGGGAGGCGGAAAGACAACGGCGTCTTGAAGGTTACGCCGAAATCATCAGAGAAGGTCTCGAAGACGCTGCAAGCGATCCTCGGGCGCTGGCCAACAGGCTCGGAACTTCTGGCGACTTTCCACGTGACACGCCAGGCACAGATAGCATCGAACCCTTTTAGATGCCATTTCTCCAACGCACCCACACTCGCACAGGTGACACGGCTCTACGGAGAAGGGCTCACAAGAGGATGGCTCACGGCACAGTTGGTAAACCTCTCGGAGTTCAGCGGAGCGAGAGACAAGATAAACGATATGCAGCTGCGTGAACTGGTGCAGCTCATAATCTCTGACAAGTATTTCCTCAACATGGCGGAGATAATGCTCTTCTGCCACCGGTTCAAGACCGGCAGATACGAGAAGCTCTACGGCACGGTAGACCCAATGGCGATAATGCGCTCTCTCCGGGAGTTCCTGTACGAACGCAACGACGCCTTCCACGAGAAGGAACAGAAGGCGCTCGACGAGAAGATGCGCAGGGACAGTCTCAACGCCGTGAGCTATCGGGAATATCTCGAACGAAAAAAAATGAAAGACGAATGTAAAATCACTGACTGATATGGAAGACAAGACAAGGGAAATGGCGGAGGCTTTCGCCGACAGGATAGACGACGGGCAGCGCACCGCAAGGCAATGCGCAGTGCTCGCATACATGAAAGGGGCTGAAGGAAGGGCAAAGGCGGCTTGGCATCCTGCCGATGAGCTGCCGGAACATCCGGAAAAGGGCATCGTGATTGTCACGAAGGTAAGACGGCGCTTCGTACACGCGACATTCAACGGAGTGGAGCCCTGGAACGCCAAAATCAAGAACATCAACGCCTGGAAGTGGGCATACAAGGAGGATTTGCTATGAAATATCGCCGTAGAGGCTGCTACGATTGCCTGTGGCGCGATGAACCGCACAATGTGGGCAATTGTCCCACCCCTGACGAGAAATGCGGCGAGAAGTGCCCAAAATGGGAGTGGAGATATGAATGAACTTTTAAAACAAGACAAAATGGAAAAAATCACAAGAAAGACAGGAACGTTCTTCGTCTGCACAGTGGCATACGAGAACGTGGAAGCAAAGAAAGTAAAAGAGCCTTATGTAATCGACGCACAGAGCTTCGCAGAGGCCGAAGCAAAGGTCCTCGGAGACATGGACGGGGTCCACGGCGTCGAGATGATCGACATCAGCAGGGCGCAGTTCTCGGAGATATTCTCCGTGCAGAGTGACGAAGACATGAAATACTACAAGGTTAAGATAAACATTGTCACACCCGACGAACGCACAGGAAAGGACAGGAAACAGACGATGTGTTTCCTCGTCATGGGAACTTCCACGAGAAACGCACAGACGAACTTCGACGAGGCAATGAGGGATACGCAGGTTGACTTCTCGGTCGAAGCGATAATTGAAACCAAAATCGTCACGGTCCTCTGATATGACGCAGCGTGAAAGGAACATAATACAGATAATCCTCAAAATGGAAGACGGTGAGCTCTGCCAAGTCCTTGACCTGGCAAAAGCGGTGTCTTCTCCCGATGCGAGGAACATGATCAACAGAATATTGGAGAAGAGAAACAATGGCAACTAAAAAAAAACAGACAGAACAGGCTGAACTGGCGGCGCAGCAGGAACAGAAGAATGAAACAGCCGCAATGGAACTTTACAACAGGCTCCGCAAAGTGCCGCAGGAGGCACTGAAGAATATACAGGCAGGACGTCTGAAAGGCATGAGTGACATCAACCCGATGTGGAGAATACAGATGATGACTGAAGCGTTCGGGACCTGCGGCTTCGGATGGAAATACGAAATCGTGAAGCAATGGGCTGAAACCTACGGAAATGAGACAAAGGTGTTCTGTAACATCAATCTCTTCGTCATGGTTGAAGGCTACTGGTCTGATCCGATACCGGGAACTGGAGGTTCCGCCGTGGTCAGCTCGGAGCGTAACGGTGTCTATGTCAACGACGAGGCTTACAAGATGGCGCTCACTGACGCTCTCTCGGTGGCGATGAAGGCGCTTGGCGTAGGTGCTGACGTCTACTACTCCAAAGGGGCACAGATAGTGGACTCTTCCACTAAATACAACATGAACGAGCAGCTGGCAATGGGCCAGGTGCAGCCATCGCAGCAGACTCCACAGAAACAGCCGGCGAAGAACGGAAACAGCATAAACCCAAACGACATCTTCCAGGCACAGGAGTTCCTTGCAAAGGCAACCACAAAGGAACAGCTGAAATGGATTTACGTCACTTTCGCACCATTGCAGAAGGACCCTACTTTCATGGGATTGTGCACCCAGAAAAAGAAGGAACTGAAAATCGGATGAAAACTTTAGCATATTCTCATAACACGTTGTAAACAAATGATATAATGGAAAAGGAAAATCCTTCGGAAGGTAACATCTCTCTGGCTGACTCCGGGGTGTTTTTTGACCAGTCGCAACACCGTTATTTCCTCGGGGGGAAAGAGTTGTCGGGTGTTACGTCTACACTCATAAAAAGAGCGTTCCCTTCCACTTACGACAACATTCCGCAGGCTGTGCTTGACGCTGCGGCTCAGAGGGGGTCGGTGGTACATGCGTCGATTGAAATGTTCAACGGCATCTTCGACGGAGACGACTCGATGTTCCCTGCCGACGACTGGACGCCGGAACTGAGGTCTTACGTCGGAATGGTAAAGACCAACGGACTCAGATGTCTGGCTTCTGAATACATCGTCACCGACTTTAAGGACTACGCTTCGGCAATCGACGGGGTGTATGCGGACTCCGACGGAGGGATTGTGTTGGTTGACTACAAGACCACCTCGCAGCTCTACTACGAGAGTGTGGCGCTGCAGCTCTCAATCTATGCCCGCTTCTTCGAGATGGTGAACCGCGGACTAAAGGTCAAGTCCATAGCCTGCATGTGGCTAAGAGGCGACAAGGGCAGGTATGTGGAACTGGGCAGGGTAAGCGACGGAGTGCTCGATGAACTCATCCGTGCTGACCTTAACGAGGACCTGTCTTATTCCTACACTCCTGAAATACCGGGCGGCTTCTACGCTCTTGAACAGGAGTTCGTGGAGCTCTCGCGGAAGATCGGAGGATTGCAGGAACGGCAGACTGCCGTGAAGGACAAGATCCTGGCGCTCATGCGGCAGAACAACGCCAAGTCTTACAAGACGGCGGCAGGCTCTTTCACTTACGTCCCCCCTACAACGGGGAAGAAATTCGATTCGGCCAAGTTGAAGGAGGATGCCCCTGACCTCTACGACAAGTATGCCAAGGAAAGTACAATCGCTGCATCCCTGAGAATTAAACTTAAAAAATAAAAACTTGAAAAAATGGATATACAAGGAAAAATCATCGCGGTGCTGGAGACTCGCTCCGGCGTTTCCGCAACCGGCACACAGTGGCAGGTCGCCTCTTATGTACTTGAAACTGACGGTATGTACCCAAAGAAAATGGTGTTCGAGGTCTACGGCCCTGACCGCATAGCGCAGATGAACATCCGGCAGGGGGAGGAACTGAAGGTGTATTTCGATGTGGATGCACATGAATGGAACGGCAAATGGTTCAATTCCATAAAGGCATGGAAGGTGGAACGTCCCGGAGCAGGACAGACACAACAACCGGTACCACAGCAGACGGCGTTTCCAGAAGCTCCGGCGGCTCCGGCAGTAACGCAGCAGCCACCGCAGAGCGGAGACGACGACCTACCATTTTGACGAGACGGCGGACATGGTGATACGAATAGCCGAAAAGTATGGTATACGACTTGTCAGACTGTCTTGAACGTGAACAGTTCACCACCAGAGTGGAGTACCTCATGGGGAAATCTTCCTCTGGGGGAAACACTTTCCGGGTGGAACTTACGGAGAAGAAGCAGCGCACGTTGGCGCAGAACGCATATCTGCATTGCGCCATGGCTTATTTCGCATTGCAGATCGGACTGCCGATGCAGGAGGTCAAGGAGGTGTATTTCAAGGCAGTGTGCAATCCCGACCTGTTCCAGCGAACAAGGTTTGACAATATCCTGGGATGCGAACGTACCTTCATGAGGTCTTCCAAGGATCTCACCAAGGAGGAGATGACCACGGCAATCGACAGGTTCCTCAAATTCGCATCCGAAAAGGCAGGGATATACATTCCGCCGTCCGACGAATATATCGCAGTGCAGAGGATGCAGCACGAAGTGGAACGAAACAGCAGATATTTATGAACAGAAAACACAACAGGAACTTTCTCGACATCCTCACGGAGGAGGAGAAGGTGTATTATACGAACTACAAATCGGGGGGACTCGTCACTTCGTATGATGTGACGATGCAGAACTCGATTTGCAGAAAACAGAAAAGATACAAGAAGGAAAAAGAATGGGCGGAAAGGATGGCCTATGACATAGCAATCGACTTCGGTGTTTCCGCCGGACTTGTCTCTGATGTTCTCTACTCTGCAATGGTGTGGGGAGAAACGATAAAATAATATATTGAATCTTTCATGATGCAGAAAGTTATCTATTGGCACAGAAGACTGAGCCAAAACGCTTTGGATAAAATCAAGCTGCGCTTTCACATCACCGGCACTACGGTAAACGGAGAGAGCATCGCTACCATCGACGATGGTGATGAAGAAGCATTCCGGAAATGCATCGACGGAGGCTTCTTTATAGTGAGAAACAAAACAATAAAACTTTAATGTCTATGACAGAACAGACAATTACATTCACTCCCTCTGCCTCATTGCGCAAGGGTCTGAAACTGATAGCAAAGGGCATCTGGCTGACCATCGGCTCCATCGGCAGGCTGCTCGATACCTGTATAAGGCGCTTCCCATACGTATGGATTGTAACGATTCTGATTGCTTCGGTAATCATAGCCCACGTCAACATCGGCAAGGCGAGGGCTGAAAGAGACCGCCTCAACAAGCAGAACTATGAACTGACACAGAAGGTTGAAAAACTTTCCAATGTTTCATCAATTGGAATAAAATAGCAATATTATGAAAACATACAGACTCAACCAGCTTCCTCCCGAATACGGATTGACGGGCGTAGAACGTTCCTTGATATTCATATTGCTGGAAGCAGGGTTCAAGGTGAAAGCCCTGTATGAGACAGGGGAAATACAGGACAGAGACAAAGCATTCTATTTCTACGAATGTGAAATCACTTTCCTTGAACTCCTCGACCTCATCAAGTTCATCAACTTTGTCGGCAAGATTACAATCGACCTTAGCAGCATCACAATGCTCGAAGCCGAGCTAAAGAAATACAAATATCCAGAACAACCAGACGTTCCAGAACTTCTAAAAAGAACTTCTAAAAGATTAGCACTATGAACAAATATGAATTAACTACAAAGACCCTACAATATGCAGGACATACGTTACATAGGATAAAAGCTCTGAGAGATTTTGGAACTATCCACGCAGGAGAACTTGGCGGATGGATAGAGAAAGAAGAAAACCTTTCTCAAGTTGGTAATGCTTGGGTTTATGACAACGCAAAAGTATACGGAAATGCAGGAGTTTTTGGTGATGCAAAGGTCCGTGACAATGCAAAAGTTTATGGTGAGGCAAAAGTCTGCGACAATGCAAAGGTCCGTGACAATGCCTGGGTCTTTGACAATGTCTGGCTTTTTGACCAGGTAGAGGTCTTTGACTATGCCTTGGTCCAAGATGAAGCAAGGGTCCGTGACAATGCCAGGATCTTTGGTAATGTCTGGGTTCGTGACCAGGCAGTGATCGGTGGCAACGCAAAAGTCTGTAACAATGCAGACTACATAGTCTTCAAAAATTTCTGGAGCAGTGAAAGATATTTCACCTGGACTCGCTCCAACAATAAATGGAGTGTCGGATGCTTCTATGGCACAGGCGATGAATTAGTAAAGAAAGCCTATGCCGATAGCGAAAAATCAGGCCGAGAATACGAAAGAGTTGTGCGGTACGTGGAAGGCATACTCGCAGACGAAAAGAAGGGGGAAAAGTAACTAAAAAGTAATCAAGATGGATTTGGAAAGATTAAAGCAGCTTGAAATGGAATATGCTGAACGTTCTGGTCTCACTAAAGACCTTGAAAGGCTGAAGAAAGCAATGATAGATGAGAAGGTTATACCTGAACAGCATAAAGATACTCAGCCAGACTATGAAGCCTATATCCAGATGCCCCGTCAGCAACGTAGAGCATATCAGCGTAGGCTTGAAAAGGAGATGAGAAGAAACAAGTAACTAACCATCCTGCAAAGGATATAAACTGAAAAAAAACTATGGAATTAAAAGTAACAGTAGATTTGGACGATTTTGAGATAAGGGACTACTACGGGGAAGGCAATTTAACTCTATCTGAGATAATCAAAGAGGACATTATCCGAGAGACAGTTTCTAAAATAAAAGAGTTAATTCTTGACAAGTATTATGATAAAATACAGGAAGCTACAGAGAAGAAAAACTCAGAAATGACGGAAAAGATTCTTGAAGATTTCAAGAATAGTGATGAAAAGTTCATATACAGACCAAAACGTTATGAAGACCCTGTAGAGACAACATTCAAGGAATTTGTAGCAAAGTATTTCACTGAAAGTGTTGAACGTTCCCATGTTTCTGAAAACATAGAAAGATTTGTAAAGAAGTGTGTAGAAGAACTTAAAAATCGCTATGACCTTGCTTTTGCTTCTCTTATTGTAAAGAATATGAAGGAGCAGAAGCTGTTGGCAGATGACAGACTTGCAGAGCTGATAAAGTAATTAACCATTCTGCAAAGGATATAAATAAACAAGTAATATGAAGAAGTATATTGGAACTAAAGAAGTGAGTGCCACACCTGCATGGCAGATTGATGGAACAGTTTACCCGAAAGATGGTGTTGTCCCAAGATCAATGAACCGCAAGGATGGCTACAAAGTGGTTTATGAAGATGGCTACGAAAGCTGGTCTCCAAAAGATGTCTTTGAGAAGGCATACAAGCCTTCAGACACAGTTCTTGACAGACTCAAAATAGAGCGTGATGAACTAAAAGAGCGCATAGAGAGAATTGAAGCTATATTAGGAAACGGCATTTACGAAGTGGTAAAAAAGGAAGGCGGTATACCACAGGCAGTACTGCTAATCCTACAGGATTCCTATATGACAACCTACCTGAAAGTACTAGAAACGAGAGTCGACTTGATGGAAGAGGGGAAGTAACTAACCATCCCTATGGGATAAATCTAAGCAATATGGAAGAAAAGATGAAGGCCGTTTATGTTGCAAAAGACGGAAAAGCATTTCTTGATAAAGAGAAATGTAAGAAATATGAGAAAGAAATTCTTGATAAGATAAAATACTATTCTATATACTACGACTTTGATTATACTGAAGGACGTGGTTTTCAAAGCCTTGTCCATGTAGCTGTAGTCCCATCAGGATATGATGATGCTGAAGTAATAGCTGAGAAGTATGCTATAGATATTCTTAATGAAGGGATTTTTGCAGGTGGGGGTTGTCAGGGCTATGGTTTACAGAAAACATATTCTTTACATAGCTCAACAAGAAAATCATTTGAGAATAATGAAGGTGGTACTATTTGGGGTTGTAACTCTCCACATGGGACACAGGTCTTTATCTCTGAAAAGGCAGTAGAAGGCTTTCCTGAGCCATACAACTACAGGAAAGAATGGGGAATAAAATAATGAAATAACTAATCATCCCCCTTTGGGATATAAAAATAAGTAAAATGAAAAAGTATATTGGAACAAAGGTCATTATGGCAGAGCCTATGACAATGACAAAGGCGCAGAAAGTGCTTGGTAGAGAACTAAAACCAGCAACTCTTGAAGAAGATGGCTACTTGGTAGAGTACAAGGACGAATATAAATCTTGGTCTCCTAAGAGCATGTTTGAAGAAGCATACCGTGAAGTAGGCTCTGTTAACTTCGGCGGTGCTATTAACTTGTTGAAGGCTGGTCTTGCAGTAAGACGCAAGGGATGGAATGGCAAGGGATTATTTATTGTAAAACAAATTCCTGCCCACATTACAGGGGACATCATTCCTAATATGCAGTCACTACCTCAGTCTGCCAAGAACATCTTGATGAGCCGTGAGAATCCTCACATCGACTACACCAATCAGATGCTCATTATCAACCCAGATGGAAGAGCCGATTCATGGGTTCCTTCCGTATCTGATGTGTTTGCAGAAGATTGGGAAGTTGTAACAGAGTAGGTGACACTATAAATAAACGAAAATGAAAACATATAAATGGAAAATCACCGCTTTTGTGGTGTGGGTTGTTATAACGCTCATTGTTGTCAGCGTTGCGCTGAGAGGCGTAAGCAAGGCAGATACAGCAACAAATCTGATTAGCGTAGCAATCCTTTTATTCTGGACGCTTTTGTCCTTTGCAACGAATTGTTTCACTTTTAAAAATAATAAAAACAATGAGTAAAATGAAATCAATGTGTATGTTTGTGCTGCTTATGACAGCATTGTGCTTAACCTCTTGTAGCGAGCGTATTGACGCTGGTTCTGAAGGTATTCTCGTCAACCTTTACGGTTCAGACAAGGGGGTTGATGACGTAAGTCTCGTTACCGGTCGTGTGTGGTACAACCCATTTACAGAAGAGGTTTATGAGTACCCGACATTCGTGCAGACAATCGACTACCCTGCTTTTACCATCAACGCTAAGGATGGTTCGGAGTTCACTGTTGACCCAACGGTATCTCTCAAGATGACTGATGGCAATGCACCGAAAGTGTTCAAGAAGTACCGCAAGGAACTGAACGACATCATCAATGGTACGTTATTCAACTATGTTAAAGACGCGTTTCGTATTCAGCTCAACAAGTACACCACCGATCAGATTGTCAGCAACCGTGATATGGTAGAGCGTGCTATTGAATCACAGCTTAGTAAGGCACTCGCCAAAGAACACTTCCAGCTTGAACAGCTTACATCTGGTCTTAAATATCCTAATTCCATCGTGGAAGCTGTCAACCAGAAGAACAAAGCTATTCAGGAGGCACAGCGAGCACTCAATGAAGTGGCTGTAAAGAAAGCTGAGGCTGAGAAAATGCTTGTCCAGGCACGTGCCGAACGAGAAGCTAATGAGCTTAAATCTGCAACACTTACTCCAGCCATTCTTAAAAAGATGTGGATTGAAAAGTGGGATGGCAAGCTTCCTGTTTATGGGAACGTGCCGCAGATTATGATGACCAAGTAACTAACCATCCTCTCCCTGGTGACAGCAGGGGGAGGACAAAAACAACAAAATATGGAAGTAGAATTTTTTAAAAAAGCTTGCTGTTTGGCTGAGAGCTTAGATACTTGCGATAATGCAAAGTATGTACTTGATTATGGGGGATCAAAAGATTCCGTAGATAAGTTCGTTGGCACTCTTGTAAGGAATGACAAGGAGTTTAAGGAAAAACTTCGTGACTTAATAGAAGAGACACAGAAGCGTTTGCAAAAAGAATTTGATGAACTTTAATCAATCAATCTTCCTGGTCAGCAGGGGGAGGGCTTAAAAAAATAGAATATGTATATAGACGTTTTTCAACTTACACCAGGCAATGAGAGACCAAGAACGGACTGCTATGATTGTTTAGGTTGTCCACATTTACTTGCTATTAATGTAAATAGTTCACATGATGCATATATCGAATGTGACTATGAAAAGAATTAAAATCCAGAACATCTAAAAAAGAAGAATAGTTATGAATATAATGTTTGACAAGAGTGTGCTATTTATTGATTTGGATGGTACTTTAATCAAAACGGCATCAGGGAGTACGTTCCCCAAAGATTGCACGGACTTCATTATCCGAAAAGAAGTCTTGGATAAAATCGCAGAAAAACTGCCAAATTTGTTTTGGATAGGTATCGTTACCAATCAAGGAGGAATACCACAATTCATTTCAAAAAGAGACTTTGAGACAAAGTTTGAATGTATTATCCAGTTTGTTGGCTCATATTTAGGAAACAGAATACCTAAATTAAGTAGTATTAAAACGAGTGTAATTGTCTCTGGATTATACTGTGCCTCTACAGATAAAGATAACAAGGATAGAAAGCCAAATATAGGAATGTTAGAACATTTACAAGAATACTTTGGTGAGAATGATAAAAGCCAAATGATAATGATAGGCGATTTTAGTGGGAAGCCTGGAGACTTCTCTGACTCAGATAAGAAATGTGCTGAGAATTTTGGTATTGATTATATTGATGTTGAAGATTTATTGAAGCTATAATAACAGGTGTAACCAATCATCCCTCTTGGGATATAAAAATAAATAAAAAAAGAACTATGATTGAACCAAAAGATCTAAGAATAGGAGATTTTGTAAGGGTTAGCAGAGATCGCTCCACGATACCCCAAGGAACAATATGTAAAGTCGTAGGCATAGACGATGCACTGTCATTTCCAGATAACAACAATGGATGCGTCTCCTTGTTGGAACTTGATAACGGAGAGGGAGATATGCCAACAGGGATATGGTGCAAAGACATCGAAGGCATCCCAATCACTAAAGAGTTTCTTATAAAGAATGGATTTAAAGAGTTCAGACACCGTGTAGAAGAAGAAGGTTATGAATGGTACATTTACGAAAATGAGATTAATTGTACGGAAGTTCGGTATTATCCCATATCGAAAAAATACTTAGTATCTTATGACGGAATGGTGTTATATGAGATATTCTTCGTTCACGAACTACAGAACTTCATCTCTGCTCTCAAAGAGGACATCGAAATAACTATCTAAACAAATAATTATGAAAATACTATACAGAATACTGGTAATCCTGCTTTGGATTCCTATAATATTATTCCTTATTTTTGGACTACCGATAGTTCTTATAATTTCTCCTGTGATATATCTTTTCACAGGAAGAGCAAAAGGACTTTTCTTTGATATGCACCTCAAGGGATTGGATTATTTGCTTGATGTGGTAGAAATGCTTGCAAAGAAAGGAGAGTAGCCATGAATAGTAGACAGCGAAAGAAATATGCTCATGTAACGAGTAAATGTGCACATAACAAGTCATGTGAAGAACAAGTGCCTTACTGCGACTTCTATTACACACGCACATTTTTTAGGTGTCCAAGGCAGCCTCAATTCACAAACCACTTCGATGATGAGCTGGAGATGTGCTATCTGGATATATGCGGAAAATGCAAATCCTTCACACTCTCACGTGAGGCAATGAGGCTCGGAATGGAAAGAAGGAAAGCGGAAAAATGGATGAATCGCCATAAGTATTAACAATTTATTAGATAGACTGACTATGATTGACGATAAAGCAATAATGGCAGCAGCCAACAAGTATAATCCAGATAAAGGATTCCACGAGGAAATGAAGAGAATATCCTTCATGGATGGTGTTGCATGGTTCAAGCAAGCCCTTTGGCACACCGATGATGAAATCCCCGAAAGCGGAAAAATCATCCTCATCAAAGGCTTGGAATGGGACAACACGGTAGGAGGCTACAATCTTTTCAACACCACAACGGATATAGACCTTGCAGATTTCGACAGGGAAATACAATGGGACAACTTCTGCGAGTGTGCCGGGGTGAATTTTACATGGTGCTACATCGAAGATATATCTAAATAAAACATAAAGCGTATGAGTGGACTATTATCAATGATTGGAATACAGACAGAATTAGATTATCAAATAGATAATTCCCCATTTGATATTCCACGTATTAGACCCAATACCCCGAAAGTTAGTTTACCTTCTGACAAGCTGAAGTGTAAGCCAAAGGTACAACATGAGTTCACCATAAAGGGAGTGAAGATTATTGCTGCTTCAAAGAAGGATGCTATAAAGAAGTATAATCATCGTAAAAAAAGTAAAGAGTATGAAAGCAAAAGAATTAGCAGAACTGCTTTTAAAGAACCCAAATTTTGATGTTGTATTTAGCACTATAGATAATGGTGGAAGTTTTGGATTTAATGTAAAGCAGTTTAGAAACATTAATATCACTGATATAGGATATAGTGATAAAACTATTATCCTTGGTGGAGAAGAAGTATAATCATCGTAAAAATTAAAGCTTATGAGACAAAAATACATCCCAGGCGAATGGGTCAAATACATAGGAAATAACTCATTAAAATATGTGCAAATATGGCAGGTAAGAGAGAATTTCCTATTTTTGGAATCAGGGTATGGCGTGGTGAATTTCAGTGAAGTAGAGCCTATTCCCCTAACTTATGAAATGTTGGAGAAGAACGGATGGAAGTGGGATGGGCAGGATTTTGTTGGTGCATGTCTTCTATATCCTGAAGGCAACTATTTTGTTTTCGATGCATTTAGAACAAAAATAAAATATGTTCACCAGCTCCAACACTTACTCTTTGGTTTGGGAATTGATTTTGACTTTAATTTAGGGAATAGCAAGAAAGGAGGTGAGAAATGATCCTTGTCCTTATTGCTGGAATGCTATATATGGTTGTGGGTCTTTTAATAAGTCTCATTTGTTTATTCTTAAAACGATATGATAGTATAGGTTTGACAATAGCTCTCACCCTTAATATAGCAGGAATATTAAATGTTATAATTTATCATGCTACTGAAGCCCCATCAGCCCTTGATGTATATAAAGGTAAAACAGTACTAAAAATAACCTACGAGGACAAAGTTCCTGTAGATACAGTAGTGATATATAAGAAAGGAGGTGAGAAATGATTAACCCCGAAGATCTAAGAATAGGCGACCTGGTAAGGTTAAGCCGCGATTGCATATTTCCGAAAGGCACCATGTGCACTGTTGCCGATATACGTACCGAGATAGAACATAAGGATAAAAAAGGTGTTGTCAGTCTAAGTGCTATCAACGATGAAGACGACGGTCCTTGGGGAACTTGGTGCTGTAATATTGAAGGCATACCTATCACTCCCGAAATTCTCGAAAAGAACGGGTTTAAGGTTAGAGTATCAAGGGTATATTACACAAAGTTGATAGGATATGCAAACTTCTTACAACGAAATATTGCTATTGAACGTAAACGTAACGACTGGGCAGTATTCATCAGATACAAAAAAATGCCCGACTCGGTTTTATTACGCCACATTCAATACGTCCACGAGCTCCAACATATCCTTTGGGTGCTTGGCTTGGATGCAGAACTAAAAAAAAATATATAAACGAGATATGAAATTTGGAATTATTGATTTTATGATGGCATCGCTTCAGGTAGCCTTCATCGTAATGAAACTCTGCGGAGCAATCAGTTGGTCGTGGTGGTTAGTTCTTCTGCCAATGCTCTTAATTGTGGTGTTTAACATCCTCGTACTCCTTTTTTACGTTTACATAAAGGTGTACGAGTCGCATCAGCTCATCAAGCAGTATGGCACCGACAACAAGCTTGCCATTCGTTTGAAAAAGATGCAGCAAAAAAGGGAGGAGATGGAGCGAGAGATTAAAAAACGCACCGAAGAAGTGCAAAAAAAGAAACGCAAAGAGTAGATATTATGAGAACCATCAAATTCAAAGGTAAGAGTGTTGATAGTAGTGAGTGGATTGAAGGCTATTACTATAAGGAGTGTGATAATACCTACATCATTGAGGACAGACAGAAAGATTCTATGCTTAATCGTAATGAAGCGGTATTGATTGACCCTGATACCGTCTGCCAGTTCACTGGATTCCTCGACAAGAACGGCAAGGAGATTTATGAGGGCGACGTGTTGCGGTCGGACATATATCCGTTCAGTTGTGTCGGAGACGATGCGTATGACAACTATTACGGCACGATAGGCTGGAGCGAGTTTGAAGCATCGTTCTATATTGTGGCTATCAAGAACCCTAAGTCTTCCGTTAGAGGCATTTCCGAAGGCATCTGCGATTCCATTTCGCAAAAGACGATGCAAGGCTTTGAGGTCGTAGGCAGTATCCATGATAAGGAATGGCAGGAGAAGTTGAACCTAAAATAAAATAGATTATGACAATGACAGAATGGGCAGAAAAAGAAATAGCTGCCGCTTGTAAAAAAGAAAATCCTAATTGGGATGGTAAAAGTTTTGATTATGGGTGTAGTTGTTATCAGTCTGCACTTAAAGCATATAAGGCATTAATGGATGACGGACATAGTGGTTACAGTTTCAGTATAACAAAGAATATACTTAAGAAACTGCTTGATGATATTCCGCTGTCACCTATTACTGATAAGGATTTCTTTATTGATAATGATATTGCTGAATCTCCAGAATATCTTAAAGACCGTGGACTTAAATCACATATTCAATGTCCTCGTAGAAGTAGTCTTTTCCGTGAAGAAGATTTGGACGGAAATGTTAAATATAGGGATATCGACAGGTATTATTGTGTTGATGCAGATAATCCTTCTGATACGTTTTCAAGCGGTATTGCAAGATTCATTGATGAGTTATATCCTATAACAATGCCTTACACTCCAACTTCCATACCTTTTAAGGTATATGTTAGAAGTTGGCTAACTGATGAAACTCATGGAGATTATGACGTACAAGAAGTACTTGGTTATGTAGACCAGAAAGGGAGGTGGCATAATAGGTATGAATTTCTTTATATTGGTGATGATGAAACAAAGGTTATCACCAATTACGAAGAAAGAGAAAAACTTAGGAAAGCTAACATTGATACAGTAGAAGCTAAGATAGCTGCAGGTTTGATAGATGAAATAGAATATATTTTCTTAACTGATGACATGTATGAGCATGACAGAAAAAAGTATGATAAAATAAAGGCAATTGTATAAGGTTACAAGCAAATATTACTCCACTATTCGTTATGAAGGTTATGCTTTAGCTGAAAGTGATATACATGATGTACGTTATCTTAACACTTATGCCAATCAACGTATCATTGTCAATGGTTCAGATAAAGATAGAGCTGAATTAATTGGAAAATCTACACGTTTGAAAGGTCTGATAGAAGTTGTGGACAATGTTAAAGAAGAAATAAAAACTTTGATTAAAAAACTTTAAAAGATGATAATACAGAGTCCTTGAAGACATCTGTTCTGATATGGATTCTTCAAAGAGAAGATTGCAGTGAACAATTAAAAGGCATAACAAATGAAAATACTGAAAATAATAAGAATATTGTGTTGGTTGGTACTACTTGGAATGACAGTCTATGTTCTTTACCAACATGTTGGATGGGAATGTGGCATTACTGCAGCATCATCTATGTTACTGATTGCTACATGGATAATTGAATTTGAGTATAAGGTAATGGAAGGAGATGACTAATGAAGACAAGACAGAGTATTGAACAAATGCTTATGGCATTACCAAATCTTGCCATCGACCCTGACGATGGTAAAGTTCAAGTGAGTGACAATGGAAAGCTTGTTCCTCATTTATGTCGTTATAGGGGTAAATGGCAACTTTATTGGTCAAATGGTAATTATTGGTATATACAAGATACAGAAGGTGATACTCCTACTGAGGCAATACAAAAGGCTTATGACTATTGTGTAGAACAAGGATGGATAAAAGAGGAGGAATGAACAGACAACAAGTAAAGTAAATAAAATCATAACAAGAAGTTGTTTGGGTGTAGCTGGGCAAGATAAGATCTTGACACGTGTGGCAAAAAATTAGACCCCACTAACAGCCAATAGGCAAAACCTACAACAGCAGTTTCTATTGATAGCGGAACATAAAAAGTATCGTGAACCCAAAAACTTCTTGTTTTATTTTTTAAAGTAAAAGGTTTAGATTATGACAAAAGAGCAACTTGAAATAGCGGTCAAACTGAACAGGTCTTTAGAACAACTTGAATGGATTTTAGACCATCTCCAGGGAAGGTGCAAAGATGAGATTTGGTATTTCTCAGCTCGCAGTTTAACAAAGGATGAATTGGAAATGCCTGACATTTTAAGAGCTGAATTTATTGTAGCAGTGAAAGACTGCATAAGAAGAACTGAAGAAGAAATCAAAGAACTATAATACGTACTATGACAAAAGAAGAATTTAACAAAAGAGTCACTGAACTGAAAAACGAAAGAGAGAAAATCAACAAGCTGATATATGATGCTACAATGGAGTATATCAGCAGTCTGCCCTATAAAGAGGGGGATAAGATTTACACAGACTATAGGTCTGCGGTGCGGATTACATCCATTACTCCACACAAGGATGATGGGCATAACTACACTGGTGATCTTGACGTATGGGTTAACTTAGCAGAAAGCGATGGCACACGCTCCAAAAGATGTTCACTTTTATGGAGAGCGGAAATAGACACAATTAAGAAAATAGATTAAAGTATGATTGATAACTTGACAATAACCTTTGAGAGTAATGGCATAACGCATACTCTTGATGTTCCAACAAGGGATGAAAACCTGCCATACAATTTGGCAACGGCATTTACTGAAATTATAAAGCAGTCAGATGCAAACAGTGAAATGGTAATAGATAACCTTGGTGATGAGTTTGCTTATGGAACAAATTCTTGGATTTCAGTCAATGACAGGCTACCTGCTATGAATGTAGTAGTAATTGCTCTTAATGATGAGAATAAACTTTCATTTGCTCACAGAGTAGATCCTGTAGTAGAAAACCACTACAGGGGTTGGAATATTCCAAGTGTAGAATATTGGATGCCATTTAAACCTTTAGAATTTTAAATTTATGACAAACATCGAATTGATAAAAGAACTATTGGCAACAGTGGAAAATCATGGTGTGCTTCCTGTTTATATAGATGCAGGAATTATCAGGGATTATACAAAGGGCGACGATTCTATTAAAGATGTTGTGTGCCAGATGGGATGTGTAACACTTTATAATTATTGAATTATGACGAATGTAGAACTAATAGAAGAATTGCAGAAATCAGTAGACAAATATGGGGAACTGCCTATACAGATTATCTATGAAGATGTAAACCTTATAGGGGAGGACATAAGAGTTGAGTTAGACCAGTCTTGTAGTATGAACTGCAAAGCAATTTCAATATACACTGATTAAGAAATTTTACGACTATGACAAGAGAACAAGCAAAATATATTCTGCCTATACTCCAGGCATTCTGTGAAGGCAAGACAATACAACTGCTTGGAAGAGAAGGTTGGACGGACTTATACAATGAATTCATATTTAACATAAGTTGTCACTATCGCATTAAGCCAGAGTTCAAGGATGGGGATATATTATACGCAACAGACTGGATTAGTGGTTATATCTATATTAATAAAGAGTCTAACCCGGATATAGCTACATGTTATTGCTATAAACTAACAGGGGGAGGATATTTGCATATATGTAATTTGGAGAATCCTTACGATTGTACTCTTCCATCAATTGCTATTAAAGAAAAAGAAACAAGGTTTGCAACAGAATCTGAGAAGCAGCAACTCTTTGATGCTTTAGCCAAGGAAAACAAACGTTGGGATGCTGAGAAGAAAGCTATAGTGGATTTACCAAAGGATACAGACTTAAGACCCACACTAAGTAAATTTCATATAAAGCCGGAACCTAAATATCGCCCATTTGCTAATGCACAAGAGTGCCTTGAGGAGATGAAAAAACATGTACCATTCGGTTGGCTGAAAGACAAGTATTCTTTTTATCCCATTGAAATGATTGGTACTAACTTTAGTAAGGGATGGATAAAATGCTATGGAATATGGTTTACTCCAGAGAAAATGTTTAAAGATACCACCTTCCTTGATGGAACACCCTTCGGTATTAGGGAGAATTTCTAATAAAGGTATTTTTATTCGTTCATCATCGAATGATGCGAATGAAAAAAAAATCCGATGACAAAAAGGTTACTAACGAAAATATAGAGTATGCAAAAGATTATGTTCAACGACAAGTACCGACTGACCGAAGCCGTACTTGCCAAGCGGAAGACTCAGACGAGGCGAGCGGTAAACGATTTGGAGATGATGAAACTTCTCAGAAAGTTCGACTCGCAGGGTTCCCTTCTTACCCTTTACGAACGCTTCAATTTAAACCCCAAACTACGCGAGCTGTTTATCCTCAATCGCAGAGTAATGCACTATCGACGGAACGAAATAATAGCCATTGCGCAGCCGTACAAAGACGTATATTTCCATCCGTCAATAAAACGTCCGCGCCCTGACATGGAGACGGAAAAGGGTTGGAGCAACAAAATGTTTGTCCGTGCCGAAGACATGCCCCATCATATCCGTATAACCAATATTCGCATTGAGCGTTTGCAAGACATAAAAAGCGAGGATTGCTTAAACGAAGGTCTCTGGAGGGCTGGAGACGTAGGACTTGAAGGTACGACGTATTGGTATCATGGCCTTGCCAACTCCTCGTTCCGCACTCCGCAGGATGCCTACGCATCATTAATCGACCGTATTTCTGGCAAAGGCACTTGGGAGAGCAATCCTTATGTATTTGTTTACGATTTTGAACTTATAGATTAGAATCCAGAACATCCAGTAGTTCCAGAACATCTAAACAAAACAACAATGAAATACGAAAAAAGAGTAGTCTTCTGCCAATGGGAACCATTTGGTGAAGTAAAGGCGATGTATTTCGTCCGTCAAAAGAAACATTGGTGGAGTAGGTGGAAACTTATCGAAGAAGACGGTGTTCCACGACTCTTCACTTCAGAAGGAATATCAAATTTCATAAACATCAAAGAACACGGCGTTCCACTATTGCTTAGTTCAGAAGAAATATCGAAATTTAAAAACAAAACAACAATGAAAAAATTCAAAAAACTCAAAGCCCTGTGGAATATCCTCACGGCTCCCGCATTTTGTTATTACACATTCAGCAAGAAGGATGCTCCCTTCGTAGAAGCCGACATGCTGCATTCCGTCATCCTCACCGCCGCCAGGAAACTTGTCGAGGCGGAAGTGATAAACGAAACGCGTCTGAATATGATACAGGACATCATCGAAGACCGTTCCGTAGTCCTCCACACCGTAGCCTTGTCCGACAAGGACCTGCAAGTCCCCACACACTTTGTCTCCTACGACGCCACCGACGAGGACATTGACCTAATGAAGGAAGACGAGTTTATCTAAAAATCCAGAACGTCCAGAATATCCAGAACATCTAAAATACACTCACAATTAAAACAACAAGAACATGGCAGAAATACACGAAATGACAATGAACGAATATCAGAACCTCGCTCTTGAAACCGCGATATATCCTCAGCCGATTATATACCCGGCTTTGGGATTGACTGGCGAGGCTGGCGAAGTAGCAGACAAGGTGAAGAAAGTGTTGCGAGACAATGACTCGCAGTTCACACCCGAAAAGAAACTTGAAATCGCAAAGGAAATAGGCGATGTCTTGTGGTATTGCGCTACGTTGTCACACGACCTTGGCTACACGCTTGAAGATATCGCCTCGATGAATTATGCGAAGCTGCGTTCCCGGCAGAAACGCAACAAGCTGCATGGCAGTGGAGATAATAGATAAAGAGAGTATTAACCATCTAACCCCAAATGCTTATGAACAAATCACACATCGCACTCCTGCGCTCTAACTACGAGAACGCCTGCAATGCCTACCTCAAAGCCTTCTGCCAAAAGCACGGCTTCTCCGAAGCCTACTGGGTAGCCGACAGGGTGGGCGAGATAGCAGACTGCAACGAGTCCTACACCTTCGATATGTCAACCATCCGTACCGACATCGACGAGGACGCACCCGAAGAGCAACTCCTTGAGTGGCATTCCTACACTGAGGAAGCCACTCTCTTCAACCTCACCACCCCCAACTTCCACCACTGGCTCCACGGATGCCCACGCTCCTCTCCCGAGGAACTGCAGAAGCTAAGGGACATGCGGCAGGAGTTTGAAGACAAGATAAATGAAATCAACAAACACAACTCATTCTAAAAAAAATCCTCATCAGGTTGTCGGATGCAGCCTGGTGGGGATTTTTTTTATTTGCGCCCTTTTCTGATGAAGAGCTTTCCGATCCTCCAACACTGACGCGTAGCAAAAGCATACACATACAGGGCACAGGTGAGGATGATTAGGATAAGGTCGGCGTCATACATCTCGTTGGTAATAAGCCACGATCCGTAAAACATCCTTATCACGTTCACACCAATAAGATATACGAACGGAATCCTGTATATCCAGCACAACTGGTAGAAATAGCTTGCCGGCATCATCATCAACACAGGGAATACATAGGTCATGCAATACAGGTACACCATACTACTTTCATTCTCTTCTATGTTCACTATAATCTCACGTGGGTTGGAATGAAAATCGAACACTCCATACCAATGTGCGAGCATTATTACCAACGGGACGTATTTCAACGCCCATTCATACCACCAGAACGTTCCTTTGTTCAGTGGTAGCTTGTTTTCTGATTCTTCCATAAACTTACGGTTTGGTTGATTAGCTTTAGATTTTATTACTTTTCTTTGCAAATTTAGCCATTAAAACTAAAGGATTGTTATTTCTGTTAGCGTTGGTTAACAGATTTAACAACCCTTAGTAATAGAAATGACATATCGTTTCATTTCCTCATGGCATTCATATAATGCCATATCTTGCTCCCCTCCAGTCCGTAGTCTTCATCATTGAAATAGAACTCATAGGCTGCTTTCAGTATCTCCCCGTCAGAAAGCACGGCGCAGGTGTCGGCATAGAAGCTGTTATATGCCACATACTTGTCCCACTCCGTTGTTCCTTCGGGAAACACAAGTCCTTTTGTTGCTTCTTCAATCATTGGCATCGTCCATTTCGGTTCTGTGTGTGTCACTCCGTCCTTGTCGGTATATTTCAGTCCTTTCAGCGCCATTTCTGCGGATTTCTCACAAAAATGCGGCTCTTGTGCCATCTTTACGGCATTTAAGAATATATACATCACCATAGTCATTCCTCCTAACTTAATTTATCCACAAGCGTCCTCACAAGTCCTTTCAGCTCGTTCATGCCGCTTTCAAGCGAACCGATGCGCTCGTCCTGTTTCTTTTTCTCGGCAAACGCGGGATTCCACTCTTCTTTTATCCTCTCGCAGTCCTTCTTTCTCGCCTCGTGCTTTGCCACACTGTTTATGATGTCGGTGCTCTCGGCCTCCAGTGCGTCCACTTCTTTGAGTATTCCTTCCCTGTCTACGCTGAGTATCGTGTTTCCTGCGCTCACAACCGAAGAGTCTGCCGGCATGGTGTAGGTGTTGTTTGCTCCGTTGGTCTCCACGGTCACATCAACAACCGTTGACGATGCCGTTCCGCCGCCGCTGTATTGCGGAAAGCGTGGCTGGGTAATCGCCGTCACCCTGCCTATCTCTTCTCTCAGTCCCTCGTCACCCTTGTGCAGCATATACACGGGGTGTCCTTTCTTTATATCCTTGAACGTCATAATCTCTGTCTTTTTGGTTATACAATAAAAGCGGCATCCCGACTTGTGGAATACCGCTTAAAGTGGACTTTCGCCCTATTGTTTTAAAATTGCTATGATATAGCCTACTCTAATTGTTCTGGATTACCAGCCTCTTTTTTAAAGTGGTCAAATTCGACCACATTAAAATTTTTATTATATAAGGTTTCCCATATTCCGAGAAATTCGATAGTAGAGCGGTTTCTAATCCAATTCTTTATAATATCAGCAGCCCTTGTATCTCCTCCTTTTCAAAGATACAGCAAAATAATGATACTGCAAAATTCAAGCGGTATTCCAACAAGTCAAAGAACGCTTCATTTCCTTTTCTTCCCTAAACGGAAGAGCCTCCGCACGGACTTCTTCTCCGTAGGCGCAGGCTCCTCCTTAATTCATGTGGTCGCTGTAGTGGCCTTGGTTCCCAATGCCGCTATCAAGGTGGCATTCTGTCTCTGCTGCGACAGCTCAAGCTCTGCCCTGTTCAGGCGAAGCTGCAGGTCCTCCTGCCAGTGTCCGTTCAGCGTGTCGATGATGCGCTGTGTGTTGGCGTTAGCGTTGGTCTTCAGATCACAAGCCATCTGGCTCATCTGGAATCCCACGTTGGAGAAGCCTCTCTCCAGTCCTGTGTTCGTGTAGCTGAAACCCTGTTGCATTCCGTTCACGATGTCCTTCTGACCGAGCTGATTCTCATAACCCATCTTGATGATGTTCTGCTGTGTCTGGCAGCAGCAGTCCTTCAACTGCTGTACGATGTTCATGTCACCGAGGTTCACGGCGTTGATGACTCTTTCTGCCGAAAAGCCCACCTGACCGCTAAGACGGTCGATGCCGCCACGAACATCACATATAGCAGAATTGAGAGTGTTGAAATCACAATTCAAGTTACCTGCCAAACGGTCAATAGCATTATTGTTACCCTTAATGGCATCCATCAGTAGATTTGAGTTCTGGTTGTCTGCCATCTGGGAACGGATAGCGTTTAGCTGACCTTGGATTTCAGCATCTTGAACTTTACTTCCATCGTCGCCCCACATCTTACGGGCAACCATCATCCATACAAGATAAACGAAGGGGTCGTTCCACTGGTTGTTCATACCTCCGTTCATCATCGCCGCCATCGCCATAGGGTCGTTACCCTTGTTTGCCATCGCAGCCCATGCCAGAGCGTCATTGTTCCTCGCTCCGTCACAACATATAATCTTCTCTGCTTCCATAATGAAAATGTGTTTGTGTCGTTTCGTTCCAAAATCAGAACTTGACGCAAAGATAGCCAATGTTCCACCAAAGACACAACATTGCTTTTCGTGGCAACATCCTGCCACATTACAGCACAAAAAAACAGTCCTGCCTCCCGACAGAACTGTCCTCCTGAAAAACAATTCAATAATTACCTTAAATTTAGAAAGAAATCATAGTTAAAAAAACATATTCAACTTATATGATGAAAAGTATCAAGTTCCTCTTTCGTCCATCGGCGGCTGACATCACCGACGACCTTCTTCCCTTGCGGTATCTTGCCTTCACGCCGCAGCTTGTCAAACTTGCTCCTCGACATTCCGAGATACCTCATGGCTTCGGTCTTGTTATAGGTCTTCTCCCTGCTGCCGGCAAACATCTCCAGGCAGCTGAGAAACCTCTCGTTCTGCTCTTCCGTAGTGCTGCACTTTCCGCTGTCTATGCGGTCTATCAGCTCTTGCAGCAATGCTCGTATCATCTGTAACGTAACGCTCAAAACCGTCTCTTTATTAGCCATAGCAAAGATAATAAAATTATTGCTAATACACAACAGATTGGCACGAAATAATCCACCTTAATCTGCTCCCATCTCCCTAATTTCTTTTCCACAGGGAACGGCACTCTCACGGAGTCTGTCTTCAACATCGTGTCCGTCTTGTTCGTGTATATGTAATGGTCGTTATACACCTTTTTCAGTTTCTCCTTGAACACGGTGTCTCCCTTCATCCACACGCTCACACTGTCATGCACCCACACGGAATCTCTCTTGACGAAGCTGTCCGTCCTCACCTTATACTCCGTGTGATATTCGGGCACACTCACATATTTCGTCCTGCACGAAACCAAACAGACCATTATTAGTCCTATCAGTCCTATTCGTCCTATAAGTCTATAAGCCATAATATCCTCTTTTGATTTGAAAGCCCCTATCCTCACGGACCGAGGCTTGAAAAAATTAACTAATACTTAAAACTATGAAGAAAAAAACTAAATATCCTTATATTCCTCCACCGCATTGAAGCAAGGGCAGCTCTTCTCCCATTTCTTCGGGTTGTCCTCTCCCCAGATGCTGCGGTGTCCCATTATCCTTGCGGCAGGGTATTTCTTGTGCAGTATGCCAAGCAGCTTTCTCAGTGTAGCCTTCTGCGCCGGAGTCCTGTTGTCAACCGCCACAATCTTCTTGTTCGGTCGCTCTATTCCTCCCACATAAGCCACATTGATGGCAGTGGAATTGTAGCCCTTCACTCCATTGCTCACCTCTTCCACTGCGAGCATCTGATGTACGCCTCCGTCAGCAGTCACCACATAGTGATAGCCGGGCTGCTTCCATCCTTTCGCCTTGAACTCTGCCCAAAGCTCCTTCGTTCCCCAATTTTGGTTACTCGCCGTGCAATGCACGAAAATCCTTTCTATCTTTCTCATTTTAATTCTGTTTTTTGTCATCATCTTCTTCAAGTGCCTCCTCGATCGCATCGCCTACGTCCTTGTTGCGCTTGCGAATGAGGCAGATGATGAATTTTTTTATACTTAGTTTGTTTGTCACTCCATGCAGGGCGCAGATATGCCCCACGATGCTGTCCACTTCCCAGATACACCCGAAGCCGAGTCCCACCGCCGCCGTTGTCACGTGGTTGGCGATGCCCAGCGGCTCGAAGATGCCGAGACCGAAGAATGTTCCCAATAGCAGGTAGCCGATGTAGTCCATGAACTTGTTGCAAGTTCTTCTGCCTGCTCTCGAAAATCTGAAATGCTCCTTCTTCTGAAGGCTCTCGCTAAGCCCATACCAGAAATCCGCCACTATCAGCACTGCTATCAGTATCAGCATCCACCGCAGGTCATACACTACGCCCAGTGCTTCCTTCGAGAATGTTCCGCTACTTATAAACAGGAAAATTCCTCCTCTCGCCAGTCCCTCATTCATGCGCACCTCCTTCCGTTATCCTTTTTTACAATCTTTCCCATTTCCGTTTTTGTTGTTTAGTTCATCAATACTCTCGTCAGTACACACCTCAGAGCCACACCCACCGCTACGGCGATGCATCCTCTCGTCAGGTCTCCCTTGTTCCACTCTCCGTGATAGTAATGGCATCTGTCATTGTCCTCATGCACTATCAGCGCAATCAGTCCGAAGCCACCTCCGAATATCAGTGATATAAGAAAATATACCACCATTCCCATCCAATCCTTTCTGTTCATTTTCATCTTCTTTTCTTCAATTTTTTTAATTATCACTTTGGTTATTTATAGTACTTTCAGTTGGTAGATTCCATGCCTGTATAGTACCCCAATACTTTTTCTGTGAATATATAATACTTATCTCATAGTGCTTGTTCGCTTCTATCACAGGCTCTGTAGCCCAGATTACATTCTGTGGGAGTGTAGTAGTAGGAACATTATTTCCTGTATTTATTGCACACTTATATTCATTTACTACTGTATTATCAACAGGCTCAGTAAGTGTTAGCGTCAGAGTGTCTCCTGCAGTTATCTCATACTTCTTGTTTGGCTGCAAAGCTATAGCTGCGTCAGTAGAAGCAATGATAGGAGTAATATCAGCCTTACTATTAATTATTTCCTGCACACTTTTGATGTCTGGGTTCAACACTTCTTGGCCAGCAGCATTGTTAACAGTGAGGTTTGTTCCAGTATATCCACCAAAACCTTTTAGATACAGCCCGTAGTTGTCTGCATCCATATCAATACCATTTATGCCGTTGAAACCAACGCTGAAGATAGATTTGTCATTTTTAGCATTTTTTCCAATAGCGATAGCATAATTTTTAGATACATCTGCTTGAGGACCTAATGCAATAGAACCTTTTCCTGTTGCGTGTGCTAACGTTCCTAATGCAATAGCATACCAACCTGCTGACGATAATGTCCCTACTGCAACAGCATCCGAAGCTGCTACAGTAGCATTATAACCTAATGCAGTAGAGTAATTGTAATTTGCTTTTGCACCAACCCCGACTGCAGTAGCAGATTTACCGCCAGCCATTGCTGAATCATCTATTGCAAAAGAAAAAGCACCACGTTTTGATGAATCATATTCTTTTTTTATACATTGATATATCTCATTAGATTTTACATATTCCGACAAATCAACTTCTGGTTTGTATTTGCCAAGTTCCTCCCATTTATTGTTAATATATACATATTCTGTGTAAATATTCTCTGTATCTTCACTTGCTGTATTTTTCACAAGATAAATCTTGTTACTTTTGATGTTCTCTGTAGGAAGAGCATCAACAACAAGTACTATTTGTGTGTCCACGTTGCCTAACTGACTTAGAGGCACTTTGCCATCTACAAGGTCGGCTTTCTTATTTAAGTCAAAATGAGAGCCATCTGTGGCAAAAACAGATGTAGAAGTTCCATTTTTAGATTCTATATATAAAATCTGGTCTGGAGCTTTAATACAAATATTTTTTACAACATTTCCATTTAAGCCATCATAACTTCTAATGTTTAAATATCCTTTACCACCATTTACACGCCTGTCAAAATCACCAGATAGAGTAACATAATCATAAACAAAAGACAGATTATTTATATTTTTAATAGACATATATCCATTTCCTTCATCATCATATAGATTTTTTATATATTCAAATGGTATGTTACTGTCTTCGTCATTATCATTATACCAAACTCCATTACCTCTCACACCACTACCTATGTGTGATGTTATGGTTCCGTCATTATTAAAACAAAATTGTGAATATATATCGTATCCTTCATTGGAGCCTACAATTCTAGTCTCAAAGCAAAAACTACTGTTTTCATTATCATAATATAAGAATGATGTTTGTGCAGTATCTGCATCGAGTGCTTCAGTCAGATAAAATGTCGGGGAACCATAAAAACCTTTCCTCTCATATATAGGAACAAGGCCATCTCCATTAAGGCTTGTTGCTTCATCATAGAAATTAGTGCAGTCACTCCAATAGATATTCTCAACAAACAACTTGTCATAGTTATGAGCTGGTTTGCCGAGGTTCCCTTTATTTACAATATAATTTCCTTTAACTGCTCCCAGTGATGGGTCTTTAAATGAGCTACTGCCTGTACCAGCTGGGTATACGCTCTTTGTCTTTATATCATGGGTTTCACAATGGAGTGTTCCATTAATAGTTGTCTCACCTGCTTTGAGAGTGCTCTTCGTGGTGATTGACTTCTTCACATTCAACTCATTGTTAACTGTGACACTGCCATTTGCTGTAATGCCTCTTGTTGTTAAGTCCCTAACAGTAGCAGAGCCATTTACTTCCAATGTTCCACCTCTTGTGAATGTAGTTCCATTTTCTCCAAAACCTTCTGCATGATAGCTCTTATTTGCATTGTAATCTTTTCCACCTATGACAACATTCTTATCAGTATTAATGAGTGCGTATCTACCATCAGCATATTTCACTCTATAATTGTTACTATTCGTATAACTTATAAATCCAAATGATTGAACACAAGCAGTTATATTGTGATATTCATCAAAGCCATGTATAATACTAGTGTCAAATCGGTCATCCTTGCTATAAGAATCATTACGATAAATCCTACCACTTGAAACATCATATAGAATGAAACACAAATAATCGTCTTCTACATCATAGAAAAAATTCGCCGGTACAATTGCTACTACAAAATCTTCACCTAAATTTGAAGCTTTTGTAATGCACTTATAATCTTTCACATTATCAGTATCAATCTCAACAGAGATTTTGTCAAAATTGGTGCTGATATATATTGCTAGTACATCGTATGAATTAAATCTAAAAGTGGAAGATTCTTCCTGTATAAGCTTAGATTTGGAGCATCGTATATAGAAACCACAATAGTTGCCTCGTTTAAGCAAATATTGGTGAAAATCACTACACTTTTCAATATCTGTATCAGCATTCCACTCACGCCCTGCTTTTCCAGTAAGTCTTTTAATTTCAACGATAGTTTCATTCTTGTCGGCTTTCAGACCTAACTTTTCTGCCAAGTCATCAATAGTCTCTTCTCTTTTCTCTTCCGCCTGTTCGCGTTTTGTTTCCGCATTCTTGCGTAACAGCTCGGCATCAGTACATTCCTGCTCTGCGTCGGTGCGTTCCTGCTCCGCCTTTGCACGTCCGTTTTCCGCTTTCTGTCTTGCGGCTTCATTGTCTTGTCTTGCGGTTTCCGCTTCCACACGTTGTTTTTCCGCTTCCACTCTCGCAGTCTCCGCCTTTGTGACTTCCGCCGCCACATCCGTAGCAGGTTTTTGCAGGAAGGCGTACCAGTCTGCGAGTGTTCCTGTGTTGCCCTCGCTGAGCCACACCTCGTATGCCGAAAGTCCGGGCTTGCCGATGAGCACGTTGCTCTGAAGGCTTACCATGAAATCCTCAAATTCAACGTCATCATCGTTCTCTTCGCAGGAATGTGCTACGAGAGTGAACGCCTGGTCTGCACAGACAGTCCTGCGTGGCGCCCCTTCGGTAGCGTCTTCGAGTATCACTGCCCTTGCTCCCGTCATGCGCTGCATCGAGGCAGGGTAGGTGAAGTTCACCACGCAGCCTTCCACCGTGAAGGTCGTGATTTCTTCTTTCCTGTACGCCGACCTAACATATAGCTTCAGCGCCTTCCCTTCGAGGCTCACGGCTTGTCCGTCCGTCTTCACCTCCCATCTGACATTTATGTCATTGCCGATTCTTACCTTTCTCATATCTTGATTTTTTTTGCGTTGTCAATTTTATTCCACGAACACTTCCACTCTCTCTCTCGTTCCGTCCACGTCGGTGTAGTAGTTATACACATAGATGGCGAGCACGTTCAGTCCGTTCTTCTTCGTTCCCCAATGCAGTTTCTCGCCCTTTTCGATATACACTCCCGAGGTGATGAGTTGCAGACTGCCGTTCATATACAGCGGTCGGCGGTTGAACCATTTTCCGTCTGCCTGTTGTGCCAGAGCCGGTGTGTTGATGCCGTTTGCAGTGTCGGCTACGTATGCGTTGCTGACCCTCGCAGCACGGTAGTAATAGATGTCGGCAGACTGGTTCATCCTCGATTTCGGCTCGTAGCCTGCTCCTGTAGCGGCGCTTGGCATGAGCTGGCTCTTGAACTTGCTGTCTATGATATTGTCTCCGTCGGAATTGGTGTGGTACACATCATCATCGTAGGAGGTCACACCGCCCATCACAATCACATTCGCGAAGAAGGTGCCGAGTCTTTCTGCCGAATAGGTTGACACACTGGCGGTCTGCAAGCCTTTGTTTTCAAGTCCGCCGGGACCGAGATTGTAAAGCAGGTTGCCGAGGTTGTCGTAATACGAGAGCACCATCATTCCGCTGTTCGGGTCGAGACCGAACTGGATGTTCAGCTGACCCTTGCCATTGAACACCTCCATTAGTCCGTCCTGGGCTTTCACGTAGCCCTCGCCTCTGTTCATCGTTGCAAGTATTCCTGCCGTGAGTTGCCCGTCGGCAGTGATGGCGGTTGTTGTCTCGCCCAGTCTGTTCCTCACGATGAAATTGTCCGCGGTGGCGATTATCTTCTGTGCCTCGATGTCAATGCCCACGGGCAGCAGCTGTCCTGCCGTGAGGGTGCGCTCTGTGTATTCCGTCGCCCTGTAGCTCTTTTCGAGCTTCACTCCTGCCACCCATACTTCGCCGCCGGCAGAGAGCTGCACGGGGACAAGGGCGTCTTTCACGTCTTCCTGCGTGTGGTACACCGAAGGGATGTGTCCTTCGTGGAGCATCACCTTGCCGATGCCGGCGTATTTCTGCGTAAAACGGAATATCACGAGCTGTGAGTTACCCTTCACATTCTTGGCCTGAAAGGTCACTGTGTGGTTTGTGATAGTCTCGTCTGCGGCTATCGTTATGCTGCCGCTGCTGGTCGCCGTGACTGCCTTTCCGTCGAGATACACTTCCGCAAGGGTCGTGTTGGCGAGCAGTAGTGTGAGTCCGAAACTGGTGACGCTGAACTGCAGGGTGTATATCTTGCCGGCAGAGAGAGAGACCACCTGCGAAATCTGACCGTAGCCTGTGCTTCCCGTGATGGCTGTAAGATGTGCCATACCGTTGGAATTTACCTCCCATGTTCCCATCCTGTTCCACGACGTGAGCTGTCCTGCCGCGTCGTTGTAGCCGGAGTTTTTTATCATGTTGTAGACACTGAATGCCGTTGACCATCTTACGATGATCTTCCTCCAGTCCGCCGTGAGGGTGTTTGCCACTCCTCCTGCCGCACCTGTAGCTTCGTGTCCCTGGTTGTCTTCTGTGAGCACGCAGCAGGCAGGTCCGAGTATCGTTCCTAAGGTGCCCGTGCCCTTCACCCACATAGACAGGGTATAAGCGGATTCTCCGTCCAGTGTCACAGGACATTGCAGCAGCATAAGCGCCTTGTTCTTCGTATCTTTGTAATGTGCCACGGTAGTGTGTCTTCCGTCCACCACGTATGCGTCGGTGGTGAGCTCCGTTCCCGATGCCTTCACCCATCCTCCTTCATCGAGGCAGGGCAGAAGATTGCCTGTTACGGCAGGGTCTTCTTCGGCTGGGGTCCATGGTGTCGCCGTGTCTCCCTCTTCAATCTGCATGTAGTCGAGACGGAAGAAGCCTTTTTCCTGCGCACGCCTGTTGCCGTAAACGCTTACTGACTCATTGTGCCAGGTGTAGGCTGCCACGTTGTAGTTTCCGCTTTCGGTGATGTCGAAGGTGACGCTTGCGGTCTGGTCTTCGCCGGTGATTTCAACAGCCTGTGCGAATGACCAACCGTCATTATAGATATAGACTCTCAGACTGCCTCCTGTGCTTGTCAGACTGTTTTCCGCAGTGCCTCTCGCGCTGAGCGTGTAGACAGTCCCTGCTTCAAGTCTCACTGTCCTTCGACACACTTCATAGCCGTTGCTCCTCAGCATCACCTTCGAGTCGGGGATGAGGTTGCGGTATGTCCTCGCCACGTTATCCACCTTCGCCGAAATCTTGTCGGCTTCCACTTTCAGCTCTGCGATTGTCTTCGACAGTCCGTCAAGTGCTTTTCCCTGCTCGTCAAGTGCGAACGACAGTTCCTTCGTGCCGTTCTGCGCATAGAAAGCGCCACGGATGATATTGCCGCTCGGAGAGAGTTTCGTCACCTCCTTGCCCGTCAGGGTGTAATCATTGATGCCGGCATACTGGATGAAGCTCGGCGCTCCGTCGCCAGTGGTGTTTATCATCACGGCGTTGCCTCTTTCCGTCGCATGTGTCTTGCTGCCCAAGCAGCAGATGTCGTCGCCTGCCGCTGGAATGTCACTGCCTGCCATGCAGTCGGTGCCGCTCAGCACTATCAGGTGGAATTTCCGTCCGGCAAGGATCGTCTTGCCGCTGTTGTCGTTTTCGTAGGTGTTTGGCGATACCCACGTCACCTTGCGCCAGTAGTCCTTGTTCGCCACGTTCTCATAAACTCCTGTCTTCACGTTGAAGGTCTTGCATCTCGCCAAGTCGCCTTCCTTCCAAAGATTCTCTGTTGCCTTCTCTCCGTCGTCGGCAAGGATATAGCACCAGTAGTCCCCTTCCACCAGCTCTACGTAATACAGACTGCTTCCTGCTGGTGAGAAAACGAAATTTCCGCCGACATACGACAGCTTGCGTATCTCAAGTTCATGGAACACCGCCTTGCCCCATACTTCAAGGTCTGTAAGCGAGAGCTTGTATTTGCCGTCCGTCCTTTTCTTCAGTCCGTAACCGCTCTGCTCGTCTGCGTTATAGTCCGTCGATGCTATCTCTCCCAGTGTCGCGTCTCCCGTGCTTGTGATGCCGTATTTCCCCAGTGTGAGGCTTTTCAGCACCGCCTCTCCCAGCTCGCTGATGGAATACTCGCTTCCAAGCTGGATGCCGCGGAGGAATGTTATCAGTCCTTTCGCCGTATCTGCCTCCGTCTTCGACAGGAAATGGTTCTTGCCTGCCTGGGCTACCATCTGTTCTATCTGCCTGCTCGTGAAGCTGCCGAGACCCAAGGAACCGCTGACGATGCTTGATACCTGGTTCTGGATCTTCTTGATGGTGCTGACTTCCTTTTCTTCTTTCAGGGTTATCTCAAAGGTGGGGATCTTGCCGTCCTGCTCCTTTATCACGAGGTTGTTGATGGTTATCCTCGTGTCAATGGAAAGGTCGTCGTCCCTGAACTGGAGGATGTCGCCTTCTTTCAGTGTCTTGTAGAGGGAAATGGTGGTGCCTGTCGTATCGCTTTCGGCAGCATCATCCTGGCGTGCCATGAATATCTCGTCTACTTTCGGGGTGTAGGTCTTGCGGGTGTAGTCATTGTCGTCAAGCTTGGCGATGGCGTATTTCAGCATCTCTATGGAGGCGTTTTCGATGTATTCTTTCGGCAGGTCGATGCCGGTAAGAACGAAATGGTCGCCTTTGCTTATAGGGAAATCCTTGTAGGGGAAATAGAGGTTGAGGTCGCTGTCTTTCGCTCTTTCAAGTTTCAGACGCCATCTTCCGTCTTTCTCGTGGTGGATGGCGGCTACATTGAAACTCCTGCCGCCGCACATGCCGTCTTTCATGTTGACCTGGAAATCGCTCTGGGCAAGGAGCTGCAAATCGAAATTTATCTGTGATTTCAGATAGATGTCGAAATTGGGGATGTCTTTCACGGTGTCCTTGAACACACCGGGGTCGGTAACGCTTTCTTCCGTGCCGGTCTCTATCTCATCAATGCGCTGACCGTCCACTTTCATTTCTTCTATCGTGGGATAGATGTTCTTCAAGCCTTCTTTTTCATTGTCGGTGTCGAAAAACACTGATGACGGACGTATGCCTATCTTGTCGCGGTTCTCTGACTCTATGTAGGGCCTGTATTTGTCGGTGGAGAAATAATGTTTGCGGCCGTTGGGATTCACATAGTTCTTTATATCGTCACTCTGGGCTTCCCACCACTCCTGGAGGGATTTCTCCGGGAAACCGGGCAACATGAGGACGTTCACTGACATCCTGTCGGGAACAAGGCTCGTACCGTCGAGGTTGCCTGACGGGATGTTGGTCTTCACTGTACCTTCGTCGAAATACACGCGCTTGCCAACGCCGCTGCCTCTGATGAAGGCTTCAACATTGGTGGGGTTGCTGTCGGCGATGGGGTAGTGGGTGGGGTTGGCGGTGTTCCTGGCTTCTACTTGCAACAGGGTGTATTTCGTGCCTTCACTGTGGTAATTGCCGTCAAGGTCATAGTAACTGCGCTCCACGAAGCCTTTTACTGCCTCTCCCGTTGACAGACGGACTTTCACCAGATGGGCATCGTGGCACAGT
>UMDN01027125.1_pt1 | contig 56026 bp, 47 predicted proteins | sample 1964491 | NCBI WGS metagenome assembly UMDN01 (sample SAMEA4835994, study PRJEB28245) | human gut metagenome | biome: gut microbiome; material: fecal sample | place: Denmark | collected 2008 | reverse complement strand
GATTGTTAAAAACACAACAATATTATTTGATCCTGACTCTTGATACACAGCCAAACTATTAACTATTAGAATAAAAAAATTGTGGCGCAACTCTCAACGAGCTGCGCCACAATCACTATGTTTAACTTGAAAAAATTTCGTAATCAATGAAGATTCTCACGAGCCTTCATGGCTACCTTGTTAAACAATCGTTACCTTAAACCTAATAACTAAAAACCTAAATCTATTACTACTAACCTAAACAATCTATTAATCTTTTGACGATGCAAAGGTATAAACAATCTACTGTTTGCGCAAACAATCAGAGCAAAACATTCAAATTTTCACCTCTTTATTGACTTAAATCAACATGTGTACACAAACACAAACGTCTTTTCACAGATTTTTAGCATCGTTTCGTTGAAAACCTAAACCGCCGTCGACTCTCGGTCTATGATTTCGCCGCGCAGCACGATGTCCTCTGCACACTTCGCGCTGTCGGCGACATGAGCGATAAGCAGCCGGCAAGCCTCAGCAGCCATTTGTTCGATGGGTTGCTCCACAGCAGTTATCGTGGGGAAAACGAGCGTGCAGAGCGCTGTGCCCGACATGCAGCAGATGCGGGCGTCTGCCGGTATGCGCAGTCCGCGCTTCTGCATAATGTTCTTTGCACCGATAAGCGCAGTTTCTGTGAATCCGAACACGGCGTCGAACGGAATGTTTCTGTCAAGAAAGGCAGACATTACGTCGCTTCCCTCGTCGGCGCTCAACGCTGGAGGCAGCACGAGCGTCTTGTCGTAGGCTATGTGAAACTTCTCGAGAGCATCGCGGTAGCCGCGCAAGCGTTCGTAGCCATTGCGTATGTGCGCCGGTCCGGCTATGTGCACGATGCGCTTGCAACCGCTGCGTATGAGCTGCTCCACCATGAAGAACGACATGATATAGTCGTCGAGGCGCACCTGCGAAGCGTCGCCCCACTCCAGCGTGCGGTCGAAGAACACCATCGGTATACCGCGCCCTATGACACGGCGATATACATCGATATTCTTCTCCTTGTCGCAGACGCTGATAAGTATGCCGTCAACCATGCACTTCTCCATCATCTCTATATTCAAGCGCTCCTGTTCGGCATTCTCGTTCGACGTAGCGATGAGCACGTTGTAGCCATGCTTGCGCAGTATGGTCTGCGCATGGCCGATGAAGGTCATGTAGAACGTGGTGACTATCTCGGGGATGATGATAGCTATGTTGTGCGAGCTTTGCCTGCGCAGGCTCACCGCCAGTTCGTTGCGCTGGTAGCCCATGCGTCGAGCTGTCTCGGCGATGAGTTTCATGGTTTCCGCCTTCACGTTCGAGGCGTCGCCCGAAAGGGCGCGCGACACGGTAGACTTGGATATGCCGAGTTCGTTGGCTATATCTTTTATAGTAATGTATTTGGACATTGCTTATGGTTTTAGTTACTGTACATAATTATAATGCAAAATTAGTAAAAAGTTTTCTTTTGCAAAAGGATGCGAGCCATAATCTATGGCGGTTTGCGCTACGTTCAGCAGTCAGGCTACAGATTGGGAACGATTGCGCAAATCGGGAACGGTTGCGGGAACGGTTGCGTAATTTATCTTATATTTTTCTCTTTTTTCTTTTGCAGATAACGCTTAACTTTGCGTCAGAAAATAACAAAAAACCTAAAAGAAATATGAAAACTACTTCAAGCAAGGGCCACGTGCCTTTCATCAGCAAGTTTGCCTATGGCATGGGCGATGTAGGATGCAACTTCAGTTGGATGTTCGTAAGCAACTTCCTCATGATTTTCTACACCGACGTGTTCGGCATCGGCATGAGCGCCGTAGCCACACTGATGCTCGTATCGCGCATCTGGGATGCCGTGAACGACCCTATCATCGGAACACTTACCGACAAGACCCACTCGCGCTGGGGACGCTTTCGTCCGTGGCTTCTCTTCGGCGCTCCCGTAACGGCTCTCGTCCTCATACTTACGTTCTGGGCGCATCCAGACTGGAGCCAGACAGCTAAGATTGTGTACATGGCTGTCACCTACTGCATACTCGTGCTCGGATATACCTGCGTAAACCTTCCCTACGGCACTCTCTGCGGCGCAATGACCCAGGACATCGACGAACGCGCTAAGCTGAACACAAGCCGCTCCGTAAGTGCAATGATAGCCATCGGCGTGCTTAACATCATCACCGTTCCGCTCGTGACGTTCTTCGGAAAAGGCAACGCACAGTCAGGCTATCTCGCCGTGGCTATAATATATGGTATTATCTTCGCAGCCTGCCACCTGTTCTGCTTCAGCAAAACAAAAGAGGTGGTTGAGGTGCCGGTAGGACAGAAACTTCCCATATCGGTGCAGCTGAAGTCGGTGCTGAAGAACCGCCCTTACCAGCTCGCCATCCTCGGACAGTTCCTCTTCGGATTCATTCTCTACGGACGCAACGCCGACATTCTCTACTACTTCACATACGTAGAAGGCTCGGCTACGCTCTTCAGCTACTACTCAATGGCTATCGTTCTGCCGTCGATCGTTGGTGCAGCCTGCTTCCCGTGGATGTTCCGCAAGACCGGCAACAAGGGCTATGCGGCAGCTGTCTTCGCCCTGCTCTGCGGCGTGTTCATGGCGCTGCTCTACTTCTTCAGCCCTAACACCTCACCCGTCGAGTTCTACGTATGCTCTGCTATAGCATGGTTCTTCTTCTCGGGCTTCAACACAGCTATATACGCCATCATCCCCGACTGTGTAGAGTACGGCGAATGGAAGACCGGTGTACGCAACGACGGTTTCCAGTATGCCTTCGTGTCGCTCGCCAACAAGATAGGTATGGCACTCGGCACAGCGATGTTCGCCCTGGCGCTCGACTCAGCAGGATATGTGGCTGGTGCAGAACAGAACGCCGACGTGATAGCCATCATGCGACACACCTTCTCCACCATACCTGGCGCACTATGGGTGATCACAGCCTTCTGCCTCTGCTTCTACAAGCTCCACCGTCACGTCTATAACAAGATTGTGGACGAACTGAAGACAATAAAGAACAAGGTGGAAAGCATTTAAAAGTAAAAGAGTAAAAAAGTAAAAAGATAAAAAGGCGAAAAGTAAAAGAGTAAAAAGGAAAAACTTAAATAAACAATAATCATAAAGAATCCATAAAAATATTACAACTATGAGACAAGCAGTATTAGTAGCACCCAAGCACATCGAATTCAAGGAGGTAGCAGCACCTAAGGCAGAAGACCTCAAGGAGCACCAGATACTCGTCAACATCAAGCGCATCGGCATCTGCGGCAGCGAGATTCACTCTTACCACGGACTCCATCCCGCTACGTTCTACCCCGTAGTTCAGGGTCATGAATATTCTGCTGTTGTTGTGGCATGCGGCAGCGCTGTAACGGTATGCAAGCCTGGCGACAACATCACAGCTCGTCCGCAGCTGGTTTGCGGCGAGTGCAACCCTTGTAAGCGCGGACAGTATAACGTATGCGAACATTTGCGCGTGCAGGCTTTCCAGGCTGACGGCTGCGCACAGGACTTCTTCGTCATCGACGACGACCGCGTAGTGAAACTGCCAGAAGGCATGAGCCTCGACTTCGGCGCAATGATTGAGCCGGCGGCTGTAGGCGCACATGCAAGCAACCGCACCGACGTGAAGGGCAAGAACGTAGTGGTGAGCGGAGCCGGAACCATCGGCAATCTCGTAGCCCAGTTCTGCAAGGCACGCGGAGCAAAGCGCGTACTCATCACCGATGTCAGCGACCTGCGCCTTGAAAAGGCTCGCGAATGTGGCATCGCCGACACACTGAACATCACAAAGCACCCACTTAAGGAGGCTGCAAAGGAACTCTTCGGCGACGAGGGCTATCAGGTGGGCTTCGAGGTGGCTGGCGTTGAGGCATCGATACGCTCGCTCATGGAGACCATAGAGAAAGGCAGCGACATCGTTGTGGTGGCGGTGTTCGCTAAAGACCCTGCACTCAGCATGTTCCACCTCGGCGAGCACGAGCTCCGACTCATCGGCTCGATGATGTACCGCCACGAGGACTATCAGACCGCCATCGACTATGTGTCGCGCGGCATCGTAAACCTCAAGCCGCTCGTAAGCAACCGCTTCGCATTTGAGGAGTACGACGACGCATACAAGTATATCGACTCGCACCGCGAGACTTCAATGAAGGTGATTGTAGACCTTGAGCAGAAGCCCGCAAAATAAGACAGATTAAAGCATCGCTACCATCCGCCACACAGCACCTTGTACATCCTAAACATGGTAATCTGCTTGTCGCGGATGGAGTATTTGTTTTTAAGCACTATAAAAATACTAATATTTGTCAAGATAACAAAATTAAACGCTTCTTTTTTTGTCTATATGAATTATATAGGTAAGCATTAAATATTCTGTTGGAAGCATAAACATCACTCTTAATGTACTGCATTGCATTAGGAGATACGATGCACGTATAGCATAAAACCTTTGGGAACGTTTGCGCAAAATGGGAACGTTACCGCAAACGTTCCCAAGAAACAAGGATTATTTTTGCTTTGAGACCTTTTCTGTATAGCGTAAATTTGCAAGCGTAAAGTATTAATAATAAAAACCTAAACCTTGCAAATGAAACATTTTAAGACTTCCATTCTGGCTTCAGCCATGTGCCTTGCGGCTTCGTCGTTATGCCAGACAGCTTCTGCTCAGATTCATCTCACCGCCGACTTGCAAAATAACCATCTCTGGCGTGGTATGGAGGTGGCTGACGGCTGCCTTATCCTCACCGACCTGAGCTATACGTTCGGCGCAGGACACGCCACACTCGGACTGTGGGGTGGCACCAACACACGAGGCAACTACAAGGAGTTCAACCACTACGTAACGCTTCGAGGCGCAGGCTTCGAGTTCTGCGCTATGGACACATACAACTTCTCGCCGGGCGCTACGTACAACAACCGCCAATACTTCAACTATAAGGCGCACCAGACGGGACGCTTCCTCAACTGCACGCTCAACTACCGCTTCCAACAGCCTCGATTTCCGCTGCTGCTGAGCTGGTCGACCATTATGTTCGGACGCGACCGGTCTGCGGATAACACAGAGCAGAAATACTCTACATTCGTCTACGCCGAATACCCCGTCTACAAGAAGGACGGATGGCAGGTGGATGCCGGTGTGGGCGGAGCGTTCGCTCTGAACAAGGCTGGCGAGAAGCAGAACTTCTACGGCGAGACATCGGGCGTGGTGCATACTCAGCTGAAAGTGAGCTACGACCTAAAGATAGGTTCGTACACGGTGCCGGTGCATGCTATGGGCATGTGGAACCCGCAGTCGGAGAAGGCTTACTTTCAGATTGGCGCACAGCTGATACATCTTTAAATCGAACGACTCACTCGGAAAAGCGAAACCATATTTTTTTAAAACAATACACACAATGAACATTAAAGACTTCACAACGGGCGTACAACACATCGGTATCCCGACAAACAACATTGAGGAGACCATCAACTTCTACCTCACACTGGGGTTTGAGGTAGCCCTTCGCACCGTGAACGGCGCAGAGGAGGTGGCGTTCCTTCAGCTCCACAATCTCGTGATTGAGACCTATCAGAACCATCAGGCGGCTATGGCGTACGGCGCCATCGACCATATTGCCATCGACGTTAAGAACATCGACGAGCTGTTTAAGGTTGTGCAGCGTGCCGGACTGAAGATGCTCGACACCAAGGTCAACGGTCTGCCCTTCTGGGAGAACGGCGTGAAGTTCTTCACCATCGAAGGACCGAACAAGGAGAAGATTGAGTTCTGCGAGAAACTCTGATTAGTTGAGAGTTGAGAGTTATTCAACTTTCAACTCTCAATTTTCAACTGAATACTATTTCTTCTTTATCTCGTAACCTATTTTCTTGAAAGCCTCAACATAGTCGTTGTATTTGGCCTTTCTGCCGTCGTACACGATTGTCACTTTCTGATCGTCTACAGAGGTTGCGATTTTCTTTGTGCCTTTCACAAAGCGGATGTTGCTCTTTATCTTCTTCTCACAGTTCTGACAGTGCATCTGCGGCTGCGTTGTTACTACCAATGTGTCGGCTGCGGTCTGTGCGAAGCTGTTGCCGGCAAGCATGAGCATAAATGCCATTAAAAGATTCTTTTTCATATTATCCTTATTTTATATTGGTTACTATATTTTGGTTACTATAACTTTTCAAGTTTGAAGCGTACTCCTACGTAAGCCATCGCTCCCGTAACGGGTCCCCACACTTGTGTGGCGTCGAACGCCGCGCTCCACGGGTGATGTGCATGGCGTATCGGGTCGTCAATCTTATAGTTGGTGAGATTCTCTCCGCCGACGTACAGACTGAAGCGGTGGAACTCTCTGGTCACCTGCGCCTGCAACTGGAAGTAGGCAGGATAGCTACTCTGGTCGTACAGCTCGCCGCCACCGTTCAGCTGACCCGTCACGTCAAACTGCCACAGTTCGAGCGGCGTCTTATACGAGAGCGTGAGCAAGCCTTTGTAGCGCGAAGTGAGGGGTTTCTGTCGCAGACTGCCGTCGTAGGTACACTTCACGTCGTTAAGACGGAAGGCGGCTGTGGCTGTCATGCCGCTGAACAGTGCGTATGTAGCATCAACCTGAAAGGTGTGACTATAGCTATTGCCGTCGAGATTCTCGAAGCGAAGCGTGTGCAGTCCACTCGCTCCGTCGAAGTTCATTATCATCTGATTGACGAAATCGGTGTAGTAATACTCTGCGTTCAGCTCCAGATTTCTGCCGAAGAGCGGTATATTGAAACCCAACGAAGCACCCGTGTTCCATGCTTCCTCCTGTTTTAGGTCGGGCGATACGAATATCTCTCTACCACTTGCCAGGAGCGACACGTTCTCAGCCAGAGCATGTGGCGAGCGATAGCCCTTGCCCACCGAGGTGCGGAGCGTGACGATGCTGTTCGGAGAGTATTTTACGTGCAGACGCGGCGTGAAGAAACCGCCGTAACGGTTCGAATGGTCCCAACGCACGCCAGGCATAACCGTGAGCTTTTCGCCAAACTTATATGTATATTGTGCATACACACCCGGTGTCGTCTCCTTAGAAACAGTGCTCTCAGCTCGTGCCAGTGTGCCCAACGGATTGAAGCGTTCGTCGTAATAGTCGTGGTTGAGCGATGCACCGACGCTCAGGTTGTGATGCTCCGTGATGTCGGTTTCGAACATCAGCTGCGCATATCCGTTCTTCTGGGTGACATCATACTCGGTACGTCCGAATATGTTGTCTGCATCGTGCCACGATCCGTGCAGCATAAGTGCGACGGACGTGTTGTGGTCGGCGTTCAGCGTAAAGCCGTTCTTCCACAATGCCTCGTAGCGGTTGGTCTTCACCGCAGTTGTGTAGAGAGGTTCAGACATAGAAGAAGCCGAGTGCTTACGGCTCTGCCCTCCATTGCGCTCGTCGTGCAAGCCGCGCAGCATCAGCTGACTAATCCAGCGTGGCGACACATACGCCCAGCGGTGCATCAGGTTATACTGGCGCAATTTCGGCATATCCATAAAGCCGTCGCTGTTGCCGTCGTGGTCCATCTGTCGGTTCTCGAAGTGTAGAAGTGTTGCGGTAGAAAGGCGTTCGTTGAGATGAACGCTTCCGTCGAGGTTCACCTCCGTTTTCAGTTCGCTGTCCTGATAGACGTTCGCACGCACGCCGTCGGTGCCTTGCGGCTTCAGAAACTCTATATTAATCTGACCAGTTGTGCTTTCGTATCCGTTCTTCACGCTCGATGCTCCCTTGCTCACCTGTATCGACTGCATCCAGGGACCAGGCACATAACCTAAGCTGTATGGCAGGGCTGCGCCTCGCAGGTTGGGCACGTTCTCGGTGAGCATCTGCACGTAGGTGCCGCTCAGTCCGAGCAACTTTATCTGCTTGGCGCCGGTGGCTGCGTCGCTGTAGCTCACGTCTACCGACGGATTGGCTGTGAACGACTCGCCTAAGTTGCAGCAAGCCGCACGTATCAGCTGTCCCTGCCCTATTATCTCGGCGTTGTCAACTCTAAATCTCGACTTGATGCCGTTCGTGGCTTTCACCACCACGGCTTTCAGCTCACGGGTATCGGCTATGCTATCGGTCTGCGCCAGCATCTGCTGCGACACAAACGTATATCCTAATAATCCTATCAAAATCTTTCTCATGTATCTTTCTTTAAAACAACCCTTATACCTTATTATTAATTTCTTCTGCAAAGATAGTGCAAATCGAATGCAGAATATCAAGCTTGCTTGAATATTATGCTGAGATGCAGCCTATCTTCTGCAAAGATATAGATTTTCCGACAAATAATTTATACAGAATTAAGGAGAATGCTTACATATTTTCGTATTATCAACCATTAGTGTCACGATTTTAACTGTACACTAATGATATATCTCAATTAAGTAAGCAAAAAAATCTGCCATATCTCCCAGAATCGCCGCAACTCTCACAGTACAAGCACAATAAAGGCTGGAAGATGTTCTGCTAATCGAGTTATCTTCCAGCCTATCTTCCAGCCTCAACAGCCTATCTTCCAGCCGTTGCTTCTGTATACTAACCTTTTTATTTTCTATATCCTCTAAGTCCGTACCACAAGAGCACGAACTCGCAGAAGAGCGATATGGTCCATGTGAACTGCCATGCACCTATCCAGTCTGCCATCATGCCCTGCAGCACGGGGAACACCGCACCACCGAACACACCCATCATGAACACGCCCGAAGCACGCGAGGTGTACTCGCCAAGTCCGTCGACGGCAAGCGTGAACACGCAGCTCCACATTACGGAGTGGAACAAGCCGACAGCTGACAAGAGCCACAGATTCTCGGTGAGCATTGCGGCTGTCATGAGCACTATAGCGCCGAGCGCAACGGTGATGAGCATAGGGCGCGGCTTCACACTCTTCATCGAAGCCGACACCATACGCCCGATGAGAAAGCCACCCCAATAGATTGTGGCGAGCAAGGCTGGCGACACATTCAAGCCGCCGTCGCTCAGCTCCATAGCATGAAGGTTGATGTTGTTGCCGATGCTCACCTCCGTACCTACGTAGAAGAAGATGGTGATGACGCCATACTTAAGATTGCGGAACGACCACACGCTGCGTGTGTTTCCGTCTGAAGCTGTTGTGTCGGTAGAGGCAGATCGTGTGCCCTCGATGTCGGGCAATGCGAGGCGGCGCGTTGTCATTGTTGTGACTACAATGCACAGAGTCATCAGTATGAACGGCAGCGTGAGCTGAGAAGCCTGCACGCTGTCGAGCGGCACACCGGCGAACATTATGCCCGTCACGAAGAGCGGCGCGATGGTTGTGCCGAACGAGTTGACGGCGCAGGTGAAGTTCATGCGCTGCACGGCGCTTGTGCCTGGCAGCGGATAGGCGGCGATGTACGGATTGATGACCACCTGAAGCATGGCGGCAGCCGTACTCATGAGGAACGAACCGACAAGGAACACGAAGTAGCCGAACGGCACAAAGTCGCCGTGTATAGCGACGCCTTCGCAGGGCACATACTCGGCACAGAACGCAGAGGCGGTGTAGAACAGCAGTCCGCCAACCATCACTATGAGCGATCGCATCAGCGTACGCTTGTAGCCTATCTTGTTGAGCATACGCCCCGTGCGCGAGCTATTGAGCAGATAGCCGAGGAAGAAGGCGAAGGAGACGAGTGTGGTGAGCGAGTTGCGCATCGTGGTGGCATCGGAGAGAAACGCCACCTTGAGCGGTCCCTGACACTGTCCGTTGACGGTGGTGAGGAAACCGACAATGAAGTATATAAAGGTAAGGAGCAGGAACGGACCTGCGGTCTTTAGGCTTAGGGTTTTCATATTATTTAGGGCTTTTAGGAGGGTTGAGGGTTGAGAGGTTTTATCAGTTGAGAGTTTAGAGTTGAAAATTGAGAGTTGAGAGTTGAGAGTTATGATATGTAATGCAGCTGTAATATATAGCAAACATTTTTGGGGCTGTGGTAATCATAACTCTCAACTCTCAACTCTCAACTGATAAAACTCTCAACTATAATTTACAGAATTTCTTCGAGAGTCTTCATCGCTCCCTTATTCTTTATGCTTTCCACCATGCGCAGATACGGCTGTGTGAAGTTGTGTGCTGCGCGCAGGTCGGTGCTGCGGAACGGAGAGAGCTGGAGGAAATCGAGCGGCTCGTCGCTGTCGATGAGCTTATGGTCGTCTACTGTGAGCCACGGGTCAGCCACCTCAAACTGCTCGCCGTTGTCGTCGGTGTGATACTTCAGATAGTGGCGGTAGGCGGCGAAGAGATAAGCCACGCGGATAAGCTCCTTATCGTCGCCAATCATCTTCTCGAGGTTAGGCATCACGTACACGGGGAACTTCGAAGCGCCGTCGAAGCAGAGACGAGCCACCTGGTCGCTCACGGTGCGGTTGCCGAAGCGCTCGCAGAGCGTCTGCTTGTACAGTTCGAGGTCGGTGTCCTTCGGAGCGGGCACGTACGGAGTGATGTCGATATCCATAAACTGGCGCACGAACTTGGCGATGCGCTCGTCGTGCATGGCAGCATCCACCTTGCGATAGCCGTAGAGGAACGACGGATAAGAGAGCAGCGTGTGAGAAGCGTTGAGAAGCGAGAGCTTCATGTTCTCGAACGCCGTAACGTCGTCGGTCATCTGTGCTCCGACGGTCTCCCATGCGGGGCGACCGGCAGCGAAGTTGTCTTCAACGACCCACTGTATGAAGTCCTCGCAGTAGACTGGTGCCTTGTCGTCGGTGCCGTTCTCCTTGTTCAGTCGCTCTATGTCCTCGGGGCGTGTGGCTGGCGTGATGCGGTCTACCATCGAGTTGGGGAACGTCACGTTCTTTTCCATCCACGCGGCGAGATCCTGGTCCTGCGCCTCGACGAACGACATGAACGCGCGGCGTGCTGTGTTGCCGTTGTGCTGCAGGTTGTCGCAAGAGAGAATGGTGATAGGTCCGGCGCCCGAAGCCTTGCGGCGGCGGAGTCCTTCTGCTACGTAGCCGAAGGCTGTGAGCGGATTGGCAGGGTTGGCGAGGTCGTGAGCCACCTGCGCGTTGTCGAGCATGAACTCGCCCGTCTGTCTTGATATGTTATAGCCGCCCTCGGTGATGGTGAGCGTTATGATGCGTATGTCGGGGTCGGCAATCTTGTCGAGGATAGCCTCCTTCTGCTCAATGCCCCAGTAGAGTTCTACGAGAGCGCCGAGACGATACACCTCGTTCTTGCCGTCGCGTCCGCATACGGTGAGCGTGTACTCGCCGTTCTGCTCCTTCAGAGCCTTGTACAGACGCTCGTCGCTGGGCAGAATCATTGCGCCACAGATACCCCAAGAGCGCTGTGTGGGGTCTTCGAGCAGATGCGATGTCATGTACTCGAGGTGAGCACGATGGAAGTTGCCTACACCAAAATGAAGGATACCAGCCTTTACCGAATTGCGGTCATAAGAATACTTGTTGATAACGTTTGTTGCCATAATCTTTTTAAGTTATTAGTTATTGTTTTTTAGTTATTCGTTTCTCTTTTCGCTTGCAAAATTAAACTGCAAAAAGATTATGGCAAAGAAAAAAACTGAGGCAAACTTTGGGAACGTTTGCGGAAACGTTCCCAAAATCTGCAAACGTTTTAAATCGGTTTTCGGGGAGGGTGAGTCAAAACGTTACAACTATTTGCAATGGCTACGGCAGGAATGCCGTAGCCTCCTACGGTTGTTTTGACTTTACTCTCGCGTTCTACTCGCCCGTAGAGGCTCTGCACTTCATCTCTGTGCGCAGCACTATGCGGCGGTTCTCGGTGTCGGGGTTGTTCACCTTCTCGAGCACCAGTTCGGCGGCGCGGCGGCCCATCTCGCCGAGCGGCGGCTCAACGGTGGTGAGCTTCGGGTAGACGATGGTTGAGAGTTCTGTGCCCGAGAAGCCTGCCACAGCCACATCCTCGGGTATGCGTCGTCCGAGCTCGCGCAGGCGGTTCATGGCTCCGATGGCGAGTGTGTCGGTGAAGGCGTAGACGGCGTCAAACTCCACACCGCGGCGCACGAGGTCGTCTACAGCCGCTGCGCCATCGGCGAAGGTCATGCCGGTCTTCACAACGAGCTGCGGGTCGTACACGCCGAACTTCTCCATAGCCTCGCGGTATCCGCACGCACGCTCTACGGCGTTATATACGTCGTCGGGTCCGTAGAGATAGGCTATGCGGCGGCGACCGAGCCGCACGAGATGCTCTGCCATGAAGTAGGAGTCGTTGTTGTCGTCTATCATCACCTGCGGCATGTCGTCGAGTCCGTGGGATATACGGTCGTAGAAGACGATAGCCATGCCCGCAGCGGCAAGGCGGCGGTAGGTCTCAAGGTTGTGCTTGTGGCTGCACATGCTCACGATGAGTCCGTCTACCATGAACTCCTCCATCATCAGCAGACTCTCGTGCTCGCGGTTCGGGTCCTCGTCCGACTCGGCGATCATCACCTTTTGGTTGTTCTTGTAGAGCACGCTCTGTATGCCAGCCACCACCTGCGAGGCGTAGGGCGTGTGCATCTCGGGCACTATGACGCCGATGGTGTTCGTGCGGCCCATCTTCAGGTTCATGGCGACGGGGTTGCGGCGGTAGCCGAGGCGCTCAGCCTCGCGCAGCACAGCCTCGCGGGTCTCGCGGCGTATGTTCTTGTCGTCGGTGAGCGCGCGCGACACCGTCGACACCGAGATGCAGAGCTCGCGGGCTATGTCTTTTATAGTTACGTGTTTCATTGAGTGTTGAAAGGATTAGTGATTGTATCGGGGTTAGATATCTGTTGCAAAAATACAAAATTCAGCCGAATAACTCTTGATATAAAGCATGAAATCGCGGTATGAGGGCGAACGTAACACATATTTCAATAAAAATGCAGTAACTTTGTAGTGCAATTCAGGATAACCACACAACACATTGCAAACGTTTGCATAAATTGGGAACGTTTCCGCAATCGTTTCCACGAATAAAGGCAGAAAAGAATCAAGAAGTATACTCCGGAATGGCTATCTTTGCCCATCAGAAAGAGTAACTAAATAAACCTATTTTATAAGTATATGAGCATCAATATCCAGAGAAATCAGAAGAAAAGAGTAGTAATCGTTGGTGGCGGACTCGGCGGACTGCGCCTTGCAGAAGACCTCTACGGGTCGGGTATGCAGGTAGTGCTGATCGATAAGAACAACTTCCACCAGTTTCCACCGCTTATCTATCAGATAGCGTCGGCAGGTATCGACCCGAGCAGCATCTCGTTCCCCTTCCGACAGATATTCCGCAAGCGCAAAGACTTCTATTTCCGCATGGCTGAGGCTCGTATGGTAGACACCGAGAAGAAGATTTTGCAAACCTCCATCGGCAAAATCGACTACGACTATCTCGTGCTGGCAGCCGGTGCTACGACCAACTTCTTCGGCAACAAGAACATCGAGGAGTGGGCCATACCGATGAAGACGGTGCCCGAGGCGATGGGCCTGCGCAACGCCCTGCTCTCCAACTTGGAGCGCGCTCTCACCTGCGCCACTGAGGAGGAACGCCAGGAACTGCTCAACGTCGTCATCGTGGGCGGCGGCGCAACGGGCGTAGAGATTGCCGGCGCGCTTGCAGAAATGAGACGCTACGTCATACCGTACGACTACCCCGACATGGACTCGTCGTTGATGCACATATACCTCATCGAGGCGGGCGACCGCCTGCTTGCCGGACTCTCGCAGGAGTCGTCGCAGAAGGCGTACGAGTTCCTCAAGAGCATGGGCGTAGACATACAGTTCGGCAAGATGGTGACCGACTATCGCGACCACAAGGTCATCATGAAGGACGGCACCGAGATTCCTACACGCACATTCCTCTGGGTGTCGGGCATCAGAGCCAACGCCATGCCCGGTATCGACGAGAGCCACATGGGCCGCGGCTTCCGCTTCAAGGTGGACGAATACAACCGCATACCGGGCATCGAAGACGTGTTCGCCATCGGCGACCAGTGTCTGCAGACCTCCGACGCAGCCTACCCGAACGGACATCCGCAGGTGGCGCAGGTGGCTATACAGCAGGCTAAGAACCTCGCCAAGAACCTCAAGCTCATCAACCAGGGCGCAGACAGCAACGCTCTCACCGCATTCCGCTATAAGAACCTCGGCTCTATGGCTACCATCGGACGCAACAAGGCGGTCGTAGAGATAGGCAAGTTCCGCAGTCAGGGCTTCTTCGCCTGGGTGTTGTGGCTCGTCGTCCACCTGCGTTCTATCCTCGGCGTGAAGAACAAGATGATGGTGCTGCTCAACTGGCTCTGGAAGTACGTCAGCTACAACGACTCTATCCGCATGATCACCTACGCCACAAAGCCGCGCGAGGTGGAAGAGCGCATGAAACGCGAGCAGACAACCCACCTCGGAGAGGACTTGATGGAGTAAAGAGTGTTGCCACGCTACTAAAACAACATTGCCACGCTACTAAAACAACATTGCCACGCTACCGCAACTTCATTGCCACGCTACCGCAACTTCATTGTCGCAGCGTGGCAACAACCTATGTTTAGGCATCAACCTAATTTAAAAAAAATGCTGAGGTTGGAAGATAAATCGTTTAGACTGGAAGATAACCAGCCATAAGCTGGAAGATAGGCTGGCAGACAACCCGTTTCTGAAGTTATCTGCCAGCCCTTATTGTGTTTATAATGTGAGAGTTACGGCGATGCTGGAAGATATGGTAGATTTTTTCAGCTACACACTATTTATCTCGGAGTAATAAGGTGTAGCAATACACTATTGAGAGGTTGTTGCATTTTTTGCAACAACTACATTTGTATTCTTGCAGCCTGTTCTCATTCATGAACTATTGCATTTTTTGCAATAGTTGGCAGATCATTGTTTCCCTCTCAGCTCCGCTATCAAGTCGTTAACAATATACGTGTCGCTCATCAGATGCAGCCCGAGGTCTTTGTCGTGAAGCATACGGCAGACGTCAGAGTCATAGAATATCTGCAATGCTCTGTCTGTTGATATATGCAGAGTATCAGCTAACTGCGCAATGATACGTGCTATTTTGTTCCATAATAAGAAGTCCAACATTACTATACCCTTTCGTATGATTTAAACTGCAAATTATAATATTTGCTTTTCCATTTATTCTTTTTCCCAATTTTTCAGAGCCTCAACGACATCGTTCGCTACGGCTTCGCGGCTCTCAGTGTGCAAAGTGTCGTAGCAATCCTGTATGAGACTCTTGATAAGCCCCACCTTCTCCAGTCGCCTTCTCATCTCCGACGGCGATATATTCATCTTCTGCGCAGAAGCCTCGATAGCCAACACCGTAAAGGCGAGGCGGTCGAACTCAGGTGTCTGTATCATTGTTTCCATTGTGAGCAATACTTGATTTTAGAATACAAATATATAGTTTTTATCTGATTTTTCAAAGCCGATAAAGCCATATTTTCATCTTTATTTCGTAACTTTGCATTTATGGCAAAGTATTGTTGGTCATTAGCTCTAAAAAGCATGGCACACAACAACATTGCACATGACATCGTTGGTAAAAAACAAAGCATTCGCTATTATTTCGCGTTCAGCCAAAAGCCTCGGAAACTTATTGGATGGAAATAACGTAACAGAAATAATTGTGATAAGGCATTCGGTATGGAGTGCCTTAGTCTACTATGTAATAGAAATGCATCTCGCCATAGGCGTGGTGTATTCTTTATTAGTAGACTGAGGTTTCCATTCCGAGGCTGCCTCATAGCTGAACGCAATAAGGAGCATCACGCCCTTTTTGCGTCTTGGCGTGATTGATAGTTCGTGCTCATAATTCACATAACCATCAATCTTATACGTTTATGGCAAAAAGAAGCATAGACAAGGCAAAAGCTGCCAAGAAAGACGAATTCTACACCCAACTTGAGGACATCAATAACGAACTACGCCATTATCGTGAATATTTTCGCGGCAAGACGGTGCTGTGCAACTGCGACGACCCACGCATAAGCAACTTCTTCACTTACTTTGCATACAACTTCGAGTTTCTTGGATTGAAGAAGCTTATAACCACTTGCTACAAGAATCAAGACATGGATCTCTTCAGCCAAAACCAAAGTGAGCAGGCTGTGTATCTCGTTTATGAAGGCGACAAAAACGGTAACAGTATCCCCGATGCTGAGGAAATAGGGGTAAAGCCACTTAAAGGCGATGGTGACTTTCGCAGCAAGGAATGTATTGAGCTGTTGAAAGAGGCTGACATTGTGGTGACCAATCCTCCTTTCTCGTTGTTTAGGGAATATATAGGACAGTTGATGGAGTATGGAAAAAAGTTCTTGATAATTGGACATCAAAATGCTTTGTCATATAAAGAAATTTTTCCTTTGATAAAAGGAAATAAAATGTGGCTTGGATTTGGATTCAAAGGAAACTCTGGACATTTTATTTCTGCGTATGAGGATACTGCTACTGCTGGAGACCACAGGAAAGGTATGATTAGAGTTTCTGGCGTAACTTGGTTCACCAACCTCGATTATAAAGAACGCCACGAAAACCTAATCCTTTACAAGACCTATTCTCCCGAAGAATATCCTCGATACATCAATTATGATGCCATTGAGGTTTCAAAGACGGAGTTGATTCCTTGTGATTATGATGGCGTTATGGGAGTGCCAATTACATTCATGGACAAATACAATCCCGACCAATTCGAGATTATAGGCATAGGCAATGGTGGAGAGCTTGGTGTGGAATGTGGAGTGAGCGCCAATCTGACGGCAGAGCAATGCGCCGCATTGTTCCGTGAGGACAAGAGTTTCCGCAAAGGCAAGTTGTGCTATCGTAATGACAAGGGCAAGCTTGTTGGTTGCTATGCCAGAATACTTATAAGAAAAAGAGCATGACTTACCGTACCATAAAATTCAACTTATGAACATCGAACTAAAATCAATCGCAATACGCGACCTTATATCCGGTTACACCAACGACCCCAATAATGGAGTTTATGGTTATCATGGCAAACTGAACATACGCCCACCCTACCAGCGTGAGTTTCGCTACGACTTGAAACAACAGCAAGCCGTTATAGAAACTATATTGAAAGGCTTTCCGCTCAACATAATGTATTGGAGCGTTGTGGGGGATGGTAGTTATGAAATGATAGACGGACAGCAACGTACACTGTCCATCTGCGAATACTACCAACATGCCTTCAACATTGTCGACAAAGACCGCCCCATATTATATTTCGACAATCTCACAGATAAAGAAAAACAGCATTTCCTCGACTACGAGTTGACAGTGTATTTCTGCACAGGCACTGACAAAGAGAAACTCGACTGGTTTCGTGTCATCAACATCGCAGGTGAGCGTCTGCTTGACCAGGAATTGAGAAATGCCGTGTATGTAGGACCTTTCGTCACGGACGCACGCCGCTACTTCAGCAAGCATGGATGCGCAGCATACAAGGTAGGCAGCGACTATATGACAGGAAAATTAGAGGAGCAGGCATACTTGGAAACCGCCTTGAAATGGGCGGCACGCCATGACGGAATAGTAGACACCACACCTGTAGACAAATATATGGCAATCCATCAGTACGACCATAACGCTTATAAGCTATGGGCATATTACCTACAGGTCATAACATGGGTAAAATCTACTTTCCTCAAATACCGCAAGGAGATGAAGGGACTTGACTGGGGAGAGATGTTTGATGAGTTCGGCAGTGCAGATTACAACACTGACAAACTTGAACAGCAGATACATGACCTCATGGAAGATGACGAGATAATGAAGAAATCGGGCATTTACCGCTATGTATTGAGTAAGGACCTACGCGACCTTAGTTTTCGCACCTTCGATAAAAAACAAAAAAGAGAGGCTTATGAACGCCAAAAAGGCATTTGTCCGCATTGCGGCAAGCACTTCGAGTTGGAAGATATGGAGGCTGACCATATAAAACCATGGCGTGACGGTGGCACTACCATCGCAGAAAACTGCCAAATGCTTTGCCGCAACTGTAATAGAGTAAAAGGTGGCAAATGAATGACATTTAGGCAAACCTCCCCCATTTACAAAAAATCCTCCATAATCCGCAGCCGGACTATGGAGGATTTATTATTTTAAACTGATAAAACTATCAATTACTTCTTGTTCAGTGCGAGGTCGATAGCAACGGCGATAGCTACAGAAGCACCTACCATCGGGTTGTTACCCATACCGAGGAAGCCCATCATCTCTACGTGAGCAGGAACTGAAGAAGAACCTGCGAACTGAGCGTCAGAGTGCATACGGCCGAGAGTATCGGTCATACCGTAAGAAGCAGGACCTGCTGCCATGTTGTCCGGGTGGAGTGTACGGCCTGTACCGCCACCAGAAGCAACTGAGAAGTAAGGCTTACCTGCGAGGATACGCTCCTTCTTGTATGTACCAGCTACCGGGTGCTGGAAACGTGTCGGGTTTGTAGAGTTACCTGTGATAGATACGTCTACGTCCTCGCTCCAGTTGATAGCTACGCCCTCGCGAACGTCGTTAGCGCCGTAGCAGTTAACCTTAGCGCGCGGACCGTCTGAGTAAGCGATGCGGTCTACTACCTTCAGCTCGCCTGTGTAGTAGTCGAACTCTGTCTTAACGTATGTGAAGCCGTTGATGCGGCTGATGATCTGAGCAGCGTCCTTGCCAAGACCATTGAGGATAACGCGCAGCGGGTTCTTGCGAACCTTGTTTGCCATCTCTGCAATCTTGATAGCACCCTCAGCAGCTGCGAATGACTCGTGACCTGCCAAGAAAGCGAAGCACTGTGTCTCCTCGCGGAGAAGACGAGCAGCGAGGTTGCCGTGGCCGAGACCTACCTTGCGGTCGTCAGCTACAGAACCAGGGATGCAGAATGCCTGCAGACCTACACCGATTGCCTCAGCAGCGTCGGCTGCTGTCTTAACGCCACGCTTGATAGCGATGGCTGCGCCTGCAACGTATGCCCACTTTGCGTTCTCGAAGCAGATGCGCTGTGTGTCCTCACACATCTGATAAGGGTCAACACCTGCAGCTTCGCAAATCTCGTTAGCCTCTTCAAGGCTCTTGATTCCCTCAGCGTTGAGAGCGGCAAGAACCTGAGCCTCGCGGCGCTCCTGACTTTCGTAACTTACTTTTCTAATCATAGTTGTGTATCTCCTTATTATTCTTTACGTGGATCAATTGCTTTAACAACACCCTGCTCGGCAGTTGTACGACCATAAGAGCCAGTGAACTTCTTCACAGCCTCGTTAGCGTCCATACCGTTCTTGATAGCTTCCATCATCTTGCCGAGGTGAACATACTCATAACCGCAAACCTGGTTGTCCTTGTCGAGGAACTGACGTGTGATGTAGCCCTCTGTGAGCTCCAAGTAGCGTGTACCCTTAGCTACTGTACCGTAGAGAGTACCTGTCTGTGAGCGAAGACCCTTGCCGAGGTCCTCAAGACCAGCACCGATTACGAGACCGCCCTCAGAGAATGCGCTCTGTGTACGTCCGTAAACAATCTGGAGGAAGAGCTCGCGCATAGCTGTGTTGATAGCATCGCAAACGAGGTCTGTGTTCAGAGCCTCGAGGATTGTCTTGCCCGGGAGAATCTCAGAAGCCATAGCTGCTGAGTGAGTCATACCGGTGCAACCGATAGTCTCAACGAGAGCCTCCTGGATAACGCCGTCCTTAACGTTCAGAGACAGCTTGCAGGCACCCTGCTGCGGAGCACACCAACCCACACCGTGAGTATAGCCAGAAATATCCTTAATCTCCTTGGCATAAATCCATTTTCCTTCCTCAGGAATTGGAGCCGGTCCGTGGTTAGGACCCTTTGCGACAACGCACATGTTGTCTACTTCTTTTGAATAAATCATAATCGGTTATAATAATTTAAATTATTAATGTGTAAAGTCTTTTCTACGAAAGCGGCATAAACTTTTACGTCTCACCCCCTTTACGCTTACAAAATTACAAAAAAAGAATTATACTATACCTATTTTGAGGTATTTTTTTGTTTTCATTTCACGAATTATTCATTATTTGTTTTTTATTTGCACAATGGGGCATCTGTAGTGTCGGTATCGCTTTTCACTAATATCCAGGGTTTTGCGCGAGATTAGGGTTCAGTTCGCATGCTTTTTCCGGAATCGGGAACACTATGGTGTATCGCTTCTTGTCGGCGGCTGACGGTGTGTGGATGTCGTACGGCTCGCAATAGGTGCCGAAGCGTATCATGTCCTGCCGGCGCCAGCCTTCCCACACAAGTTCGAGCAGACGTTCGTCGAGGATGTTCGCGAGTGTGGCTGCAAGCGAGGGCATTCCGGCACGCGAGCGCACGGCGTTGAGTTGCTCGTCGCCCGTCTCTCCGTTTCTCACCTTTGCCTCTGCCTTCATCAGCAGCACGTCGGCGTATCTGTAGAGCACGATGTCGTTGTCGGGCATACGTCCGTCGGAGTAGGCTGTGCGGTCTACCTCATACTTCTTCATGCGTGCTCCTGCCGTCTCGATGTATTTGCTTGCCGTGAGATTCTGCTCAACAGCGAGCGGCATGTACTGGAGCGGTGTGCCGTCATCGAGAGTTACATACTTGCCGTCCACCTCCACCCTACCCGTGTAGAAGTTAAGTTCGAGGCGCGTGTCGGGCGAAGCTGTGCCGTAACCGTTTACAGCCATGGTGTGCAGCGTGGCGCAGGTGCCGTTCTCGGAAGCTCCGCCGTATGCACCGCCGTGTGCGTAATGGCGCGAGCGGAACAGATAGTGGAACTCGTTCAGATAGAGCATCTTGTCCAACGGAATGGTGAATATGTTCTCCTTCGAGTTTTCGTTGTGCACGGCGAAGTTGCTTGCATAGTCGCTCTCGAGCGAATATCCGGCGGCCGCAATCAGGTCGCAGTAGTGGACGCAGGTCTGCCATGCGTTCTTCTGTGTGCCGTCGATGTCGAACAATATCGTCTTGCCGTCGGGCCGTGACGAGTCGGTCCAGTTGTTGTCGGTGTACACTTCGGCGTTGAGGGCGAGTTTGGCAAGCAGGAACCATGCCACCGGACGCGTCACCCTACCGTAGTAGTTGCCCTGCAGGTTGCTGTGCTCAAGGGGCAGAAGCGGTGCCACGGTCTGCAGCTCGTTTACGATATAGCTGAACACTTCGCTGCGCTCGCTCTGCCGTATGTCGGCAGTCTTCTGCGCAGTCGACTCAAGTATGGGGATGCGTCCGAACATGTCCATAGCATAATAGTAGAACATGGCTCTAACGGCTCTCACTTCCGCCTTGTACTCGTCACGCTGTCTGTCAGTAAGCAGCACCTTGTACTGGTCTATCGTCTCCAGCGACTTTGTGGAGAGCACGATAACCTTATAGAGATATTTCCAAACGTTATACAGATCGGTGTCGGTGGCAGTCCATGTATGGTTGTACATGTTTTGCCAGAGTCCGCCGTCATACCAGTTGCCGCCGCGTATGGGCATGATAGCCTCGTCGGTGGTCAGTGTGTTGTAGTCGTATATGCCGCGGCATGTACCCTGCAAGCCTTCGCACTCCTCGTGTGCACCTATGTAGTTGTACAGCGAAGCTACAGCGTTGACGTACAGGCTGTTGGCAGAGTCGTAAATATTCTGCTCCGGCAACTGGTCTTTTGGTGTTTCGTCGAGACAACTCGTCAGCGAGAGCGAAAGGGCGAGAACAGACAATGCGAAAAATTTATGTTTCATAGTCGTTAATCGTTACGTTGGTGAAAACATTTCGGAATGTTTAGAATTGCACGCTCACTCCTATGGAGTAGGTTCGGTACGTAGGATAGCAGCGCTTGTCGTCGATGCCCATTGACGAGTTGACAACATAGGAGTTGATCATCGGTGTCAGACCGCTGTAGGACGTGATGGTGGCAAGGTTGTTGACACTGCACGACACACGCAACGAGCGCACTATGTTGCTCTTCACCGGCACGTTGTAGCCGACGGTGAGATACTCGAAGTTGAGATAGTCGCCACGTTCGAGCCAATAGTCGGACACGTTCTGGTCGACGATGTTACGTTCGGGCGCACCTTTCATCACGTTGTATATCGGGAACGACGACATGTTGTTGTATGCCAATGCCGTACCGTTGAATATCTTGTGTCCGAAGGCTCCGTTCATCTGCAACGACATATAGAAGTTCTTGTAGCGCAGCGATATGTTGGAGCCGAGCGTTGCCTTCGGCGTAGCCTGTCCGCAGATGCGTCGGTCGCCACCGTCGCCGAAGTCGATGGTGCCGTTGCGGTCGAGGTCTTCTATCTTATACTTCATCGTGCCCTGCTCGTCCTTGTAGAGTCCGGTGCAATGAGGCAGATAGAACACACCCAAGGGTTGTCCTACTATCTGGTAGAGCACATGGTTGTTGTCACCGCCGTTCTGACCGGCTCCGTTTATGGAGCCAATGGCTGTGATGTTGGCAGCCGACATGTTCATGCCGTTATAGTTGCCGGAGAGCGACAGTAACTTATTCTTCTGGAACGAGAGGTTCATGCTCACGTTTAGGTCTATATCCTTTGTCTGCACAGGGGCGATAGAGAAACCAATCTCAAGACCCTGGTTCGACATAGCACCGATGTTTGCCAGCAACTTGTCGTAGGCAAACGGCGGCACGGGCACATCGTAGGAGTAGAGCATGTCGGTGGTCTTAGAGTAGTAGTATTCGGCGGTAAGCATAAGGCGGTTGTGCCACAGTCCGATCTCGCCACCGATATTGAACGTCGACTTTGTCTCCCATTTCAGGTCGGGGTTGTTGTTGCGTATGGTGCCGAGTGTCACAGTCGGCGTGTTGTTGACGGGTACGATGCCCGTCTGCTGCACGTTGTTCATGGTTGTATAGGCGGATATGCCGCCCAGATTGCCCGAGCGTCCGTAACCGGTGCGCAGTTTCAGAGTGTTTATTCCGTCGAAACCGCTTAAGAAGCGCTCTTTCTTAACGTCCCATTCTGCCGAGACAGACGGGAAGAAGCCCCATGTATGGTCGTCGCCCACCATAGACGAACCGTCGCCACGCATAGTGAGCGTCAGCTTATACCTATTATATAATGTATAGGAAGCGTTTGCCATGACCGACGCCAGCGACTGGTCTTCGTAGATGCTGCCCGTAGCGCCATAAGGACGCGACGCAGTGACTCCGATGTTGTCGTAGCCGAACTCGTTTGTCGTTATGCCCTTGGCGCGTGTCCAGAATGCCGTGCGTTCCAGGTAATGATATTCAGTGGAGAGTCCGGCAGACAACGAGTGGATGCCCCATGTATGGGCATAGTCGAGCGCGACATTGCCGAGATACTCCTGTTTCTTGAACTCGCCGCGATATACGTTGCCCTGTGCCCACAACCATGTCGGGCAGAACTCAGAGTTCTCGTTTGAGGTGTACGAGTAGCTACCGAATGCCGACAGATTGAGCGACGGCGCAAGCTTGTAGAGCAGTCGCATGTGTGTGTTGAAGTACATCTCCTTCTGGTCGCTACGTTCGGCAAGTACGGCAGAAGGCGGATTGATACGATATGCAGAACCGTTCTTTGTCCAGTTGCCGTTGGCGTCGCGTCCGGCAGGATAAGTAGGGTTCTGACATGCAGCGGAGTAGAACAGCATCTGCGGGTCGAAGATGTCATTGTTCTTGTACGTAGAGCCGAACACACCGAAGTCGCCGACGAGACGGTTGTCGAAAGCATGCTGCGTGACGTCAATCTTTGCCACGAAATTGTTATAGTCCTTGGTCTTTATTATGGTGTTATGGTCGATATAGCCGAACGACGCACGATAGTTCGACTGTTCCGATCCGCCGCTGAAAGCCAGGTAATGGTTCTGTACGAAGCCGGTTCGAGTGATTACGTCGTAGAAGTTGTTTTTGTATCCGCCGTTGTTGGCGTACACCCCGAGGTGTTTGGCTGTAGCGAGATACTCGTCAGCCGACAGCATGTCGAGTTTCTTTGACATGGCTTCCAGTCCGATATTTGTCTCATAAGATATCTGGAAGCCTTTGCCCGTTCCTCGCTTTGTCTTCACCTCGATAACGCCCGATGCACCACGCGATCCGTAGAGGGCGGTCTCGGCGGCATTCTTCAGCACCGAGAAACTCTCGATGTCGGCAGGATATATTGTAGAGAGCGTGGCGATATCGCTTGTCACGCCGTCGATGATGACGAGAGGGTCGTTGCCACCGACTATAGACGTAGTGCCGCGCACTCGCACCGACGAGAGCTGCGCCATACGGTCCATGCCGTTCGAAGTAACGTTAACACCGGCTGCATTGCCGTTCAACACGTCGAGAGCATTGTTTACGATACCTTTGTTCTGTACCTTCAGATATGTGGGGATAGTGTCGCGCTGCACATTCAGCTCCTGCACCTGAGCAGTGGCAGATGTAGGCATCAGCAGCGACACGGCTGTCGCAGCAAGTAAGTATTGGTATGGTTTCAGGTGTCTCATCATCTGTTCGTAATATATTTATGTTCTCAGTGAACTGTTCGGTTTTGTGCTGCTAAATTACAAATTATTTTGCTATTAAGCAAATAGACACATGCCATGTTGCCGCCACGAACCTTTTTTATGTTAAAACATGATGTAATATTTTGCTAATCAGACAATAATAGGTAACTTTGCAGAAGTTCTATTATACAACAAATCAATTTCTTAATTAAAAACAATGAAACAACTTTTACGTAACGTAAGCGCACTGATAGGTTTGCTTCTTGTCAGTGTGTTGGGCATTGTTGATGCTAAAGCAGAGACAATTACCCCCCAACTGGTAACGACGTATGCCTGTTGAGTTCGCTCGACCTGACTACTGTCACTTATTTCAACGACGATAATAAGAATAAGGTGTATGCCGACAAGGCTACGTTTGGTACACCGCTTATTATAGCCGGCAACACCTACACAACGGGTGTAGGCACACATGCTCCTTCAAAATTTGTGGTGAAGGTGAATGGTGCCAAAAGTTTTCACGCTATTTTCGGTATTGATGCAGCAGCGCCTAATCAGGCTAAGCACGGTATCGTTGACTACACTGTCACTACTTACAACAGCAGCAAGCAGGCTACGACTGTGAAGAGTGGCACTATCAATGTCAACGACGCTACCGGCACAACGATTGATGTTGACCTTACTGGCGCAGTGTATCTTATTCTCAACTTCGACAAGGGCGAAGAGGCTTGGGGCGACCACGTGGATCTTGGCGACGCTTACTTCAAGTACGCTGGCACAGCGCCGCAGCTCATCAACGAGTCGGACATGTGGCAGGGTGGCTCTAACGTAGTAACTATCCCCGATGCTCCTTTGGGTCAGGAATACATCCGTCTGTCTTCTCTCGAAACAGAAAAGACCAAGTGCGGTTGGGAGAACCACACTCCGAAGAAGGACAAGAGCATCGACGGCAACAACATCACTATCGGTGGCAAGGTGTACGAGAGCGGAGTGGGCACACACGGACCGTCGCAGATTATCATCAAGCTCAACGGATCGGTAACCGACTTCTACACTGTGCTCGGCGTTGACGACGAGGTGAAGGAGGCTGGCAACTTCGATTATCATGTTTACGTAAAGGCTGAGGGTGGCGCTACAGAGGATGTAGCCAAGGGCACTATTAACCGTTTCTCTAACCAGTCGGTAGACATCCACGCTGACAACCTCAGCGGTTGGAAGTATCTCTATCTTGAGACATCAAACGGCAACGATGGCACAAACACCTGCGACCATGTCGACTGGGCTAACGCTTATCTCGTCTTCCAGGATCAGAACTCTACACGTCCGTGCATCGTGAGCGCAGAGGAGCTCACCACAAAGCTCGCTTGTGCTACAACCGTGTTCTCGCAGCCTAACGTTCGCTTCATGCAGAAGGTTCGCTCTACCGTTACTGGCGCTCAGCTCTCTGTAAGCAATCTGCCTGCAGGTCTTACATGGAACGCAGCCCGCAATATCGTAGAGGGCGTAGTTGCTGAAGAAGGCGTATATACATATCAGATTAACGTCACAGTAGACGGCGAGACAACATCAGAGAACGTAACGCTCACCGTATCAAGCTCTCTGCAGCACCCCGTGCCGTTCATGGGCTGGCTCTCTTGGAACTCGGTTCAGGGCAACATATCACAGAAAATCATTGAGCAGGCCGTAGAACTCTTCCAGAACAAAGGTCTGTACGAGTGCGGTTGGAACCACATCATGATGGACGACCTCTGGCAGGGCACACGCAAGGCTGACGGCACACCGCAGCCTAACGCATCACGCTTCCCGAACGGTCTCAAAACTGTTGCAGACTATGTTCACCAAAACGGTATGAAGTTCGGTCTTTACACCGATGCCGCTGACAGAACATGTGCTGGCGCATTCGGTTCGTACGGCTACGAGGAAATCGATGCCAAGACATACGCTGAGTGGGGCGTAGACGTTGTGAAATGCGACTACTGCTATGCACCGGACGACGTAGAGACAGCAAAGAAACGCTACAAGGCTCTTGCCGACGCTTTTGCTGCTGCTGGCAACAACACCATGCTCTACATCTGCGAGTGGGGCGTGCGCGAACCGTGGAAATGGGGTGCTGAGGTAGGCGGACGCTGCTGGCGCATCTCGCAGGACGTACGCGACTGTTGGACAGGTTCTGGTAGCGGTGTAGGCGTTGTGCAGAGCATCGAGGCAATGAAGAATCTCTCTGCTTATCAGGGTGTGAACCGCTTCAACGATTCGGATATGCTTTGCACCGGTCTGCACGCTACGGGTAAGTCGTCTAACGACCTCTGCGGTGGCACTGGCGCTGGTATGACCGACGACGAGTATGCTACACAGTTCGCTCTCTGGTGTATGTGGTCTTCGCCGATGGCTCTGTCGTTCGATCCGAGCAAGAACACCCTCACCGATGCCGACTTCAAGCTGCTGCGCAACAAGGAGCTTATCGCTCTCAACCAGGACCGCATGGGTCAGCAGGGCGACCTCATCTCAGAAGCAGACAACCTCGTTGTCTTCGCTAAGGACTGCGAGAATGGTGACGTGGCTCTCTCTGTAACCAATATGTCAAGCTCTGAGAAGCAGGCTACATTCGACTTCTCTGCTATTCCGGCTCTCGACCCGACAAAGACTTACACCGTTCGTGACGTGATGGAGAACGCTGAAGCAGGCGAGGCTACGGGTACATTCACAACCGATGTACGCAAGCACGCTACGCGTGTGTTCCGTCTGGCTGAGAAGAAGGTGGTTGACGGCGTAGCTTCTACGTTTGCTGCAAAGGATTTCAGCATTGTTGCTGGCAAGAACTGCGTTAAGATCAGTATGCCGGAGACAGCAGGACTCGCAAAGCGCATCCTCGTGAGCGACTTTGAGGGACGCGTTGTTAGCGGACTCACCACTACTGCCGACAAGGCAAAGGTGGAACTCGCAAAGGGCACATATCTCGTTACTGTAGTATACAATGCTCAGGCTACAACCGTGAAGGTACAGATCTAATGCTACACGCATAGAATACCACTTATACATTTATATATAAACCGCTCGGATAGGACAGTCGGAAACGATGCCTATCCGGGCGTTTTTTTTGTATGTAACTGTTTCGTAAATAGCTTGTCAAGGTTTTTCAGCATAGAAGAAACGCTGACGTAACACCGTAGGCGTAACTTTGCACCAGCTAAAAGAAAGTAAAAAGGATGAACAACAGAAACTGTAGTTTGGTGGCAGCGGCGACGTTGCTGATGACTTGCTCCGCAGGGGCTTTCGCCCAGCAGATAAGCGGAACGGTCGTAGACAAGAAGAGCAACGAGACTCTTATCGGAGCTGTGGTGTCGGTGGAGGGAAGCAACGCAAAGACTGTGACCGATGCTGACGGCAACTTCGAGCTGAATGGTCTGAAGAATGGAAAGTACACATTAAATATTAATTACGTAGGATACAAACCGCAGCGCATCGAGGGCGTACGCATCAACGACGGCAAGGCTGAGGAAAGAATCAGCGTGGCGCTGCAGCCCGACGAGCAGCAGCTGGGCGAAGTTGTGGTGACAGCCGTAGAGCGTCGCAACACCGAGACGGCTATGGTGCAGCTGGCAAAGAAGAGTGCGGTGATAGTGAGCAACGTGTCGGCGCAGGAGATAAGCCGAACGCAGGACACGAACGCAGGCGAAGTGGTGCGTCGTGTGCCTGGTGTCAGCCTCATCGACGATAAGTTTGTGATGGTGCGCGGTCTCTCGCAGCGCTACAACAACGTATGGGTGAACGGCGGAGCTGTGCCCAGTTCGGAAGCCGACTCAAGAGCGTTCTCGTTCGACATCATCCCCAGCCAACAGATAGATAACCTGACAATCGTAAAGTCGCCGTCGGCGGAATATCCAGCCGACTACTCCGGCGGGTTCATCATAGTGAACACGAAGGAGATTCCCGACGCAAACTCGCTAACCTTTTCAGTCGGTGGCAACTGGAACTCTGCCACCGTTTTTAAAGACTTCTCTTATTCAAAAGGTTCCGCCACCGACTTCCTTGGCTTCGACAACGGCAAGCGCTGTCTGCAGGGCGGCATAAATGCTCGGCTAAACCCGCTGACGGGAGCCGACGGCAAACCCGTGGGCGACAATCTGTATAGCTTGATGGGCAACAAACTGAACAACGACTGGCTTGTAAGGCAGCGCAAACCCATGGGCGACCTGAAACTTGCGGCAAGCATGAGCCGCAAATGGAGCCTCAACGGAAACAAACTGGGTATGCTCGCAGCGGTCAACTACACCAACGAGCAGCGCTCGTACACAGACATGCAGAACAACCTCTTCGGCATATACGACGCTACGAACGACCAATCGAACTATCTGCGCTACTCTACCGACGACCAGTACAACTCGAACGTGCGTCTCGGCGCAATGCTTAACATGACATTTCTCTCTCGTAACGGTAACCACAAATACCAACTGAAGAACATCTTCAACCAGCTGGCTACGAGCAGATATACCTGGCGCGAAGGCGTGGACGCACAGTCGAACGACGAGCATAGCGCCGAGTACTTCTACCGCAGCCGCACTACTTACAACGGTCAGCTGACGGGAAAGCACACCTTCACCAGCGATGCCCTTGACTGGAGCATCGGGTACGCGTATGCCAACCGTCATCTACCCGATCGTAGGCGCTATCTTCTCAACGACATACAGACTCCGGGCAAGATAGAGTTGCACACTGGCAATGACATCTCGCGAGAATGGACTCAGCTCGACGAGCACATCGTCTCGTTAGGCGTGAACGACAAGCACAACTTCAGCTTCGGCTTATGGCAGCCATCGTTGCAGATGGGTGGCTACGGCGAGTATCGCACACGTACTTACAACACGCGAGCTTTCTACTACCAGTGGAACCCGTCGATATGCACTCTGCCCTCCGATTTCCAGCAAGGCGACGTGACTCGTCTGCTCAGCGACGAGGCGAATATGGGCTACGACCGTCTGTATATGTTCGAGCAGATGCAGATGCGCAACAATTACCGTGCGCACAACCTCATGGGGGCTGGATATGCTGCCGTAGACCTGCCACTGGGCAAGTTGGGCGTACATGCCGGTGTGCGTTTCGAGCATAACGACATGGAGCTGATTTCGAACTCGCGCGACACGGAGAAGAGCGAGCACAGCCGCCACTACCGCACGAACGATTTCTTCCCGTCGCTGAACACTACGTATAAGTTCAACGATCGCCACCAGATGCGCTTCTCTTACGGCAGAAGCATCAACCGACCGGAGTTCCGCGAGGTTTCGCCGTCGGTTTACTACGACTTCGACCTTGCGAGCGACGTGCAAGGCAACACCGAACTGCGCAGCTGCTACATAGACAACATCGACTTGCGCTACGAGTTCTACCCGTCGCGAGGCGAATCGATATCGCTCGCTGCGTTCTACAAGCATTTCGACTCGCCTATCGAGTGGACATACACCGTAGCCGGCGGCACCAACCTCATCTACTCGTACAAGAATGCGCAGAGTGCAAACAACTACGGCTTGGAACTCGATATACGCAAGAATCTCGGCTTCATCGGACTGCCCGACTTCAGTTGGTCGTTCAACGGAGCGCTCATAAAGAGCCGTGTGGAGTTTGCGAAAGGCTCGAAGGAAGAGAACAGACCGATGCAGGGTCAGTCGCCTTATCTCGTTAACACGGGCATCTTCTACAAGAATGCCAAGCAGCAGCTCGACATCGCCCTACTCTACAACCGCATCGGCAAGCGCATCATCGGCGTAGGACGCAGCGAAGGCTCGGCGGCGAGCGACGACAACGCTCGCGTTCCGCACAGCTACGAGATGCCGCGCAACACTATCGACCTCTCTGTGAGCAAGAAGTGGGGCGAGCATTGGGAACTGAAGCTCAGCGTGCGCGACCTGCTTGCGGAACGTGTCTACTACAAGCAGTTTGCCAACGTGAAGTATGCCGACGGCAGAAAGGCAGAGAAGGAGGAAGTGGCACGTTGCTACCGACCGGGACGCAACATCGGAATTTCGGTAATTTGTAATTTGTAATTAGTAATTGGTAACAAGTAATTAGAAAAAGTTTATTTAATTCACATATTTATGAACAAGAAGTATCTTTTAGGATGCCTCAGCATCCTCGCAGCAACCGCAACACTCGGCAGCTGCACCGACGACAACAATGAGGGCAACACAACTACGGGCTACGTCTGGACCACAGACGGCGGACTGAAGGCTTGCAACCAGTTGCTCTTCAACGAGCAGGGCAAGGACGATGCCAAGGGAACGGTGATTGGCAACGGCGACCAGGAGTTTGTCTTCACCGGCAAGCAGACACTCAAGAAAGGCACATACACGCTGAAAGGCTGGGTATATATAGCTTCGGGCGCTGAGCTCACCATCGAGCCGGGCACCGTCATCAAGGGCGACAAGACTACAAAGGCGGCTCTCATCGCTGAGCGCGGCGGCAAGCTCATTGCGCAGGGTACGGCTTCAGACCCTATCGTCTTCACATCAGCACAGCCAGCAGGCAGCCGTCGTCCTGGCGACTGGGGCGGCATCATCCTCTGCGGAAAGGCTAAGAACAACCAGAACGAGATGCAGATAGAAGGTGGTCCGCGTACAAAGCATGGCGGCGACAACGACAGCGACAACTCGGGTGTTCTGAGCTATGCCCGTATCGAGTTTGCTGGCAATCCGTTCAAGGCTGACCAGGAGATTAACGGTTTGACTCTTGGTTCGGTTGGTTCGGGCACAAAAATCGACCACGTGCAGGTGTCTTATTCTAACGACGACTCGTTCGAGTGGTTCGGCGGTGCTGTCAACTGCAAGTATCTCGTAGCATACAAGGGTTGGGACGACGACTTCGATACAGACAACGGCTACTCTGGTAAGGTGCAGTTCGGTCTGTCGGTACGCGACCCGCGTCTCGCCGACCAGAGCCAGAGCAACGGTTTCGAGAGCGACAACTGTGCCGACGGTGCGCAGCTTACTCCGTACACTACTGCCACATTTTCTAACATCACGTTCGTTGGTCCGAAGGCTGCTGCCGACTTCCTCAACGACAAGTCGTACATCACCGGCGGCGACTACTTCCCGAACAACGGATCGGGTCTTGGCAAGTTCCAGTCGGCTATGCAGATACGCCGTTCTTCGCGTCTCAACTGCGTGAACTCTGTGGCTACCGACTGGCCTATCGGTCTTATCGTCGACGGCGAGAAAGGCAACACCGTAGAGCAGGCTAACGCCGGCACACTCAACCTCAAGAACATATACTTTGCCAACATGGACGTTGTAGGAACAGATGCCAACAAGTGCTACGAGGACAAGGAGTACGACTTCAAGACAAAGTCGGTGAAGGCAGACAGCGAGATGTCGTTCTCACACCGGTTCTTCGCTCAGCAGGAGGGAAATAAGTACTTCGCCGACAAGGCGGAGCTGATGCTCACCGATGGTAAGGGTGTAGGTGTTCCGTTCATGCCGCAGGCTGGCAGCAAGTTGTTTGGTGCACAGAACTTCGCAGGACTCGACTCTTGGTTCGAGCCTGTGACATACATCGGAGCGTTCAATGCTGGTGACGACTGGCTCGACGGTTGGACAAACTTCGACCCGCAGAACGCTAACTACTAAAAGAGTTTTGAATTTTGAATTAAGAATTCGCCACTGACAAATCTCAACTCCAAATTCATAAATTCAAAATGCGCAAAGCGCATAATTCTTGCTTTGGCAAGCGGCAAAGCCGAGCGCAAAATTCAAAATTCGCAATATAAACACAAAGAAGACCGGGCGACGTGACGATTCACGCGCTCGGTCCTTTCATTTTCTTATTGTTTTATTCAAACACACTGCAAAGGTATAGAAAACTTTTGTAACCTTTCAAATAAATCCGCAGAACGAACCGAAATATTCAACGAATTTGTAGTTTTATTCAGCGAATAAGTATCGATTTGTAACAAAACTGAATATTATTGCAACAACTTACGCTCGAACCGATTATTCTTTATAATTTTGCAGACTAATATAGGAGGGTATGGCATCTTGCCATACCCACGCAGCCTTTAAGTTGTCATTATATAGCAGTGCGAGGGTGCGTGGATAGGGCAAGATGTACTACCCTCCTAATACTAAAGAAGGGTGCGTGGGTAGGGCAAGATGCCCTACCCTCCTAATAAAACAAAGATGAACAATATGGAATATATAGAGAGGGGACGCTTTGCGCCGTCGCCGACGGGACGTATGCATCTGGGCAATGTGTTCAGTGCGTTGCTGTCGTGGCTTTCGATAAAGGCGCAGGGTGGCAAATGGGTGCTGCGCATTGAGGATATTGATCCGCAACGTTCGCGTATGGAGTATGCCGACTTGATTATGGGCGACCTCGAATGGCTCGGCCTGACGTGGGACGAGGGCCCGTTCTATCAGAGCGAGCGTGGCGAGATATATGAGGCGGAGCTGCAGAAACTTGCTGACCGTGGTATGACGTATCCGTGCTACTGCACGCGTGCGGACATATTGGCTACGCAGGCTCCGCACGAGAGCGACGGGCGCGTGGTGTATAAGGGGACGTGCCGCAACTTGAAAACGGCAGGAATGCCGTATCCTCCTACTGGGTGCGTGGGTATGGCAGGGATGCCATACCCTCCTAAGGCGGCTATACGTATGCGTGTGCCGGAGGAGGGCGAGGGAATCGTGTCGTTCGTCGACGGACACTACGGCGAGCAGACCGTAGACCTGACGACGCAATGCGGCGACTTCATCGTGCGACGCAAGGACGGGGCGTGGGCTTACCAGCTGGCGGTGGTGGTGGACGATGCGCTGATGGGCATCACGGAGGTAGTGCGCGGTCGCGACTTGCTGCTTTCGTCGCCGCAACAGATTTATCTGGCAAAGGAATTGGGATTTGCTCCACCGCGCTTCACTCATCTACCGCTGCTTTGCAACACCGAGGGGCAAAGACTGTCGAAGCGCGACCGCAGTCTCGACATGGAGGCTTTACGATCGCGCTTCGAAGCAGAGGATATTATAGGCTTGTTGGCTTATAAGGCAGGACTGCAGGAGTCGCCCAATAGGATGACGGCTGAAGAACTGGTGGCTGGGTTCGATTGGAAGAAGATCGGCTGCGAAGATATTATCTTAGTTGAGAATTAAAGCTTAACCTTAACAATCAGCTTACGAATCTTTCCCTCGCCAATCACTGGTGCGTGTGGGTCTTCGGGCCACACGATGAGGAACTCGCTCGGATGCATCTTCACGTAAGCGGAAGCTGGCTCGGCATAGAGAGCGCAGTCGGCTTCGGCATCGTAAGGTTTCGTCTCGTTCGTGCAGTCTTCGATAGCTTTCCAGCCGATGGTCTCCTCGCCTTCGAGGAGGATGTGGATGTCGATATACTGATGATGCACCTCAAGCACTTGCTTGTCGGCTGCTACGCACTCGGGGTTGACGTTATTGATGAAGAGGTCGTCGCCCTGCAACTCTATGCGTCCGCAAGGAGTATTGAGCAAGTCGTGCGACTTCACGTAGTCGAACACGGTCTTGAACAACGGGTGTAGCGACTCTACGCGGTCGCTATACTGTAGATTTGAAAGTATCATATTTTTTAGTTGTTAAACAATATTATGCTTGGTTGGTGCACTTCTTAGGGGGGGCAGCAGTCTCTGCTGCACCAACCGAGCCGTTGGTGTTGTTCTTAGGAGTGCATACCCTAAAGTTTGTTGATATCAACCGACACGCCAACCTGGAATGTTATGCCGTCGGTGAGCGGCGCATTGAGGTAGTAGTGCTTCGGACGATAGTTGAAGAGGTTGTCAAGGGCGGTGGTTATACTCACCGCCTTGCCTACACGCTGCGTGAGCGAGAGTTTCCAGAGGGTGTAGGCAGGATACTTCACACGCACCGTGCCCTCGGTCACGTCGTAGTAGTTCTTGAACTCTACGTTCTCCGTGCCCGAAAGCAAGCGTCCGTTGAGCGAAGCGTATATGCCGTAGCGCTTTGTGAACTGATGGTCGTAGTCGACGTTGGCGTTCAGAGAGTGCGCACGTGCCGGTATGTACTGGTTGTTTATGGTGTTGCCTTCCTTGTCCTTCGGCAGGCGCTCCTTGGTGTGAGCGTAGCTGAGTCGTGCCGAGATGCCGTTCTGCCAGCGTGCCTGCATGCTAACATCTGCGCCGAACACTCTGTAGTTAGCGAGGTTGGTATAGGGCAGATAGGGCAGCTTGTCTTCTATCGACTTGAAATAGGGCGCCGATGTAGAGATCTTGTTTATTACATTATTGTAATATGCCGACACGGCAAGGCTGCAGTTGGCGCGTGAGTATTCGGCAGAGAGCGTGAAGTTGTGGCTCTTTTCGGCTTTCAGATGCTCGTTGCCCTCGATAATCCAGATGCCAGCCATATCGAAGTTGTAATAGCGTTCCTTCAGCGACGGCGCACGGAAGCCCATGCCGTAACCTGCACGCAGCACGAGGCGGTGGTTGGGCTTATAGCGGAGGTTGAGTTTTGGCGTAAACTGCGAGTTCGACTGATCGGAGAAATAGTCGTAGCGCACGGCAGCCACGGCTTCGAGTTTGTCGGTGATATTCCAGTCGTACTGCGCGAACACGTCGTAGCAGTCCTGCTCACGCGCATCACCGGCGAGATAAGTGTTAAAGAGATAGTCGTGCATATAGTCGGCACCTGCGGTGAGCATCGCTGTCTCGCCGAACGAGTGGTTGTAGAGCAGTCGGACCGTGTTCTGCACGTTGCTGTAGTCGCGTATATCGAGGTGGCGCAGCTGCTGATAGTCCGACTTGTCGTACTGGTCGAAAGCGTAGCTCGCCTGCAGGTTGTCGTCCTTGGTAATCAGCCAGTCGAGACGCAAGCCGCCAGAGAAGTCACGATAGCGTTCGGGCAGGTTCACGGTGCGCGTTGTCTCGCGGAAGAAGTAGCCGGCACGTGCTCCGATGCTCAGTCGGTCGGAGGGTCGCCACGTCAGCTTGTCCTTGAAGTCGACGGTGCGCTCGCCGTAGATGGTGGAGATGACACGTGTCACGGGGTTGGCAGCGCTCGTCACGTTGTAGTTGTCCTTGTTGTGATAGTTGGCACTGAACGCATTTCTCCAGTGCTTCGAACTGAGTCCGAACACGCCACCATAGCGTTGGTCATTGTGTTTGGCGTAGCGTGCGTTCACGTTCAGCGTCCACGGCTCTGTGGCGTTCTTCGTGATGATGTTCACCACTCCACCAGCAGCACTGCTGCCGTACAACGCTGACGACGCACCCTTCACTATCTCGATGCGCTCCACGCCCGCCATAAGCAGACGCGAGAAGTCGACGTCGTCCATCGACTCGCCTGCGAGACGTTCACCGTCTACGAGGAAGAGGATGCCCTGTCCGCCGAATCCGGCGAAGTTGAGGTGGGTCCGCTGGTTCATCGAGTAGGAGAACTCTACGCCGGGCAACTCCTGCTGCAGCAGATCCTGCACGTTCGTGGCATCGGTGCGGGCTATGTCGCGCGACGTGATGACACGTGTCTGTATAGGTGTGTCCTTCAGAAACTTCGGTGTGCGTGTGCCGGTCACCACCACTTCCTCCAGTTCGTAATGGCGGAAGATTGAGTCGAGCTGCACATCGTCGAGTTCTGGGTCTGCCTGCGCCATCGCCGCTTGCGCGGTTGCGAGAAGAGCGAGCGGAAGTATTATGTTTTTTATCATTTATCTTATTGTATTTTTAATTATAGGAGGGTATGGCATCTTGCCATACCCACGCAGTCTTGTGAGTTTCCCACAGATTTCACAGATTTACACAGATAGTGGGATGCATTTGTTCTCCCACAGATGTCACAGATCTGCACAGATGTCAGGATGCGTTTTTTCTCCCACGGATGTCACAGATCAGCACAGATGTTAGGGTGCGCTGTTATCCCACGAAATGCACTCTTGCTGTGGGAGGATGCAGTGACTGTTTGGTTGGTGCAGTGGAGACCACTGCACCCCCTGGGAGGGTGCGTGGGTATGGCAGGGATGCCATACCCTCCTATGCAAATCTCAACACCTCACCATCTCAACACCCTAATACGGATACTTATAGTTGATCGTCAGGAAGCACTTTTTGCCTTCGGGCGAGATGAAGTCGGTGAGCTGCAGAGCGGCGTAGGTGCCGTCGGCGAGTCGCAGGATGAAGACATGCTTGTTGGGGATGTAGTCGGGCGGCACGTTGAACTTGAACTCAAGCCATGACGAGAGCACCTTATTAATATTGATGCCCTGCGACGGCACGAGGCTAAGCAGCATCTGTTCCTTACTGCTCCATACTTCGTTCTCGCTCCACTCGTCGGCGGTGAACTCCTTGTTGGCGAATTCGGCACTCGACTCGGGCAGCTGGTCGAAGGAGGTGTACTGCGTCTCGTAGACAGCGCCGCCGTTTGTGCGCACGTTGTTGCGGTGCACGGCGAAGCTCCACTCCTCGGGGTCTTGCTGAGCGTCGGTCTTGGTAAGCTGGCGGAACTCGTTGTTCTGTATGCCTTCGCCCCACACGTCGAACCAGTACAGATACTGCCCCGAACGTCCGTCCCACTCGCTGTCCTCGCTGAGTGTGAAGGGTATCGGGTGCTTCTCGAACTCAGTCTGCGCTTTCAGCAGAGCGTCCTCGTCGCCCTCCTCTGCAAGTCGCTGCAGGCGTGGCAGAGAGACATAATACCAGTCGGTCCAGCTCGTAGCGTCTATTACAAGCTGTCCCTTCGCCGGCACAACCGGCTTCGGCTGGTCGTATATATCATCAAAAATGCCGTTGCAGGCTGTGAGCATGTGTATGCTCACAGTTGCAACAGCAAGTAAAATGGCTTTTTTAATCATTATACTATTTTCTCAAATACTTCTTACCATTGACAATAACAATGCCTTTATAGTTGTTGTCCACACGCTGACCAGCGAGGTTGTACTGCTGAGACGATGTGGTGTTGAGATTGTGAGACGGCGTTGTGGTGATGTTGTTTATTGAGGTTGTTGCACCACTGAACACCGACACGATACCGAAAGGCATGGTTCCCACCTGGAAGGTGTTGACGATAGAGCTTACGTTGTTGCCTTCGTACTTTACAAGAATGTTGTTATCCTTGTCTGTTGCGAAGTCGTAGTCCTTGTCCATTGTTGTCTTGCCACCTTGAACGGCTGTGAAGTGGAACTTAAGTCCGTCGTTCTTATAGTCGCGGTAATAGCCGCCCTGAGCCTCGTCGTAAACGAGTCCCTTCACGGTGTACGAACCGAGTGTGAGGTTGCCCATGATGGTGTTTGCGAGCGTATAGGAAGGAACAGTAACGTCCAACTTGTCTGTTTCGCCGTCCTTGTATCGACGCAACTCGTATGTAACATTGTCGTTGTTGTATGTGAACTGTCCGCCCACTGTAACAGTGATGGGGTTAGACACAGCCTTTACGTAGTAGCCTTTCACGCTGTATGTCATAGACATCGGCATCTTGCCGTACTGGAACACAACAGTAAGCGAGAGCGAGTTGTCTGCCATGTTGTATGTGCCTGAAAGCGATGTGCCGGTGATGTTCTTCTCAGCTCCGTCCACTTTCACCTTTGTGCTGAAAGTCTGGTCGGCAAACGTAACGACATGGTTCTCGCCCAACGTGAATTTAGCACCGCTGATGGTGAACGATGGTATTGTCTGCATACCCTTCATGGCAGGCAGAGTGATGTTGCCCGACTCCATGCCGTTCATAGCGAACAATATTGTGTCACTGGGATTATCAATGTTCATTGTTGATACGCTCATTTTTGAAGCGCCTACAAACTTCATTGGTCCGTGCATTTGTGCCATGATTGTTGTTGCTGTGAGAACAGCGAACAAGAGAGTAAAAATTCTTTTCATAAAAAGAGTTGTGTTTTTATTGTTTATATTATTTGTTTATTGATGCAGTATAGGGGGTGCAGCAGTCTCTGCTGCACCAACCGAGCTGTTGGTGAAATTCTTGCTTGGTTGGTGCACCATAGGTGGTGCAGCAGTCTCTGCTGCACCAACCGAGCTATTGGTGCAATTCTTGCTTGGTTGGTGCACTTGAGACAAGTGCACCCCCTATGGACACTACGAAGATGGCGAGCACTGCGCTCATCTCCACCACATGATTCATCGGGTCGACCCATATCTCCTTGAAGAGTCCGTTGCGTGCAACAACCTCCACGAAGGTCCAGAACACGATAACCGTGGCGTAAGCCATGCGCAGGTTGCGTCCCCACGACTTGATGTAGAGCTGCTTCTTGAACATCAGTGCCGAACCGATGAGGCAGATGGCTGCAACGGCGTAGGTCACTGGGTGATGGTCGCCGAGGAATACGGGGTCGTAGCTGAACATAAGCAGCATATAGAGTCCCCACATCATGATGTTCCACTCCATGAACATCACTATGCTCGGATGATACGCCATAGGTCGCAACTCCACCTTTTCGTTTATTCCGCAATGCCGCTGTACCCAGCGGATGAACAGACAGCCGGTGCGAGTGCAGAAGGTGTACATCACTACGAACATCATCCACATGCCGAAGGTGGCAGGCATGATGAGATACTCCGGTCGGGAGCCTCGTATCGCCTTAAGGTCGGCACGCGAGAAGTCTTCGAGCGGTGTCCCGTCTATCGTGAACGTATGGTTTACGCCGACACCGTTGACATATTCGGTCATGGTCTGCACAACGCCGTTGCCCACAAGGTCGCAGTGAACGCCGAAACGCTGCGCAAAGTAAGCGAACAGAAACTCCACCCAACCGGTCCAAAAGAGCAAGGCTCCGGCGAGTCCGAAGCAGGTCTGACGTGTGTCGCCTTTCACGAACACACCAGCTATGGTGATTACGAGTCCTACGAAGCCCATCAAGAACGCCGAATAGTGAAGCGTTGTCGGCTCAAGGAAGTGCTCCATCAGAATCATAAGTGCGTGCCCTAACGGCATCATAAGAAGTACTATAAGCAACGACCCGATGGTCTTGCCAAGATATTTCTTTTTCATTGTCGTTGAGTATTTTTATTTTACGGTTGCAAAATTAAGCATAATCAGCGAATTATGAAATACCTATTTTTAATGATTTTGCCTAACAGACTGTAAAATACGTAAAAAAACGCCACGCAGGAAGAAGTTGTTTTAATGATTTTCTATAACTTTGCACTCATCAAGAACGATGCAACACATCTACAATACGATGTGTTACGTCTATTTATTAATTATAATAAAGTGAAAGACATGAAAAAGATTAGAGCAGCCGTAGTGGGATACGGCAACATCGGTCAGTATGCGATTCAGGCGCTTGAAGCTGCCGACGACTTTGAGATTGCAGGTGTGGTGCGCCGTCACGGTGCCGAGAACAAGCCTGCCGAACTGGCACAGTACGAGGTTGTGAAGGACATCCGCGAGCTGAAGGACGTGGACGTAGCTATCCTCGCTACTCCGACACGCTCGTGTGAGGAGTACGCAAAGCAGATCTCAGCACTCGGTATCAACACCGTAGACAGCTTCGACATACATACTTCTATCGTCGACTACCGTCGCACACTCTCTGAGGAGTGCAAGAAGAACGGTACGGTAAGCATCATCGCTGCCGGTTGGGACCCGGGTTCCGACTCTATCGTGCGCACTCTGATGCAGAGCCTCGCACCGAAGGGCCTCAGCTACACCAACTTCGGACCAGGTATGTCGATGGGCCACAGCGTATGCGTGCGCTCTAAGGAGGGCGTAAAGGATGCTCTGTCTATGACCATACCGAAGGGCGAGGGTTTGCACCGCCGCATGGTTTACGTAGAACTTGAGGAGGGAGCGAAGCTCGAAGACGTTACGGCGGCTATCAAGGCAGACCCCTACTTCTCTAACGACGAGACTCACGTGTTCGCCGTACCGTCGGTTGATGCCGTGCGCGATATGGGTCACGGCGTACATCTCACTCGCAAGGGCGTGAGCGGCAAGACTCAGAACCAGCGCATGGAGTTCACCATGAGCATCAACAACCCTGCACTCACCGGTCAGGTGCTCGTAAACGTGGCTCGCGCCACAATGCGCCAGCAGCCGGGCTGCTACACAATGGTTGAAATTCCGGTTATAGACATGCTCGCCGGCGAGCGTGAGGACCTCATCGCTCACCTCGTATAGACGCAATGCAGAACAAACGCGTACTGATTGCCCACCTCGCCATCCTCTCCGCCTGCGCCATCTGGGGCCTCATGGCTCCCATCGGCAAGGACGCGATGCTCAGCGGGGTGGACAATCTGAACATGGTCTATCTGCGTGCCTTGGGCGGAGCGGTGTTCTTCTGGATAACGTCGCTCTTCACCAAGCACGAGCACGTGCCGCTCAAGGACATCTTCGTGCTCTGCGGAGCCGGCGTGTTCGGACTCGTGTGCAACCAGTGTTGCTTCACCATAGGTCTGAGCATCACCACCCCGTCCAACGCCGCCATCGTAACCACATCGCTGCCTATCTTCGCAATGATATTCGCAGCGCTCATTCTGAAGGAACCCATCACGGGGCGCAAAGCGTTGGGCGTGGGCGTAGGCTGCTCGGGCGCCGTCATCCTAATAGCCAGCACCGCCGTAGCCAACGACTCGCGCATCGGCGACATACGTGGCGACCTGCTGTGCGTGGCTGCGCAGATGTCGTTTGCGCTCTACCTCTCGCTCTATCGCGACATTCTGAAACGCTACAGTCCGATAACCATGAGCAAGTGGATGTTCACGTGGGCTACGATTCTGCTCACGCCGTTCCTCGGCTCGCACGCCGCGTCTACCGACTGGCAGGCAGTCAGCCTCAAGACATGGCTCGAAACTGGCTTCGTGGTATTCTTCGGCACCTACATCGCCTACCTGTGTATGCAGACGGCGCAACGCACGCTGCGCCCCACCGTGGTGAGCATCTACAACTATATGCAGCCCGTGGTGGCGGTATCGGTGAGCATCGCCTGCGGCATGTGCCTCTTCACGTGGAAGCAAGCCGTGGCAGTAGTGCTCGTCTTCAGTGGCGTATGGCTCGTAATCAAGTCGAAGTCGCGAAGGGATATGGAGTTGAAGCACTGCTAAAACCATCCGCGTCGGTCGATACGGACATCTGCACCAACCGATACAGACATCCGCGCCGACCGATACGGACATCCGCGCCGACCGATACGGACATCTGCGCCGACCGATACGAGCATCTGCGTCGACCGATACGGACATCTGCACCAAATCAATTTTCTGATTTACTCGCCCTCTCTATATCCCTCGTCTCCTCCTTTGCTTCAGTTATCGCCATCTTGATGACCATGCCAATAAAACCAACGACAGCTAATCCTATTACTCCTAAAATTATTTTCCACCACATTACTTTTCTAATTTTAAGATGTTTATGATGTTCTGTATATTCACAAATAATGAGCCTATCACTTGAATTTAGCCCCGATAAACTGCGGCACCTTCCACAGCATCTTCTCCAACTTTGTCAAAGTAGGATTCATGCCGTGCGACTGATACATTCTGATATCCTCCTTCCACATCTGCTTCCTTCGAGCGGAGTCCGTACTCAGTCCACCCATGCGCATTCTCACGATATATTCATGCAGATAAGTGACGCTCAACTCGCCGCCAAGCAGATAGCGGAAGAGAAAGTCCGAGTCGGCTGCTATCTTATAGCTCTCGTTATACAGTCCCTTACGCTCAATGGCGCTGCGCTTGATATAGCAAGTGGGATGGAGCGGCAACCAACCGTGACGAACTTTCCACAGACGATAGTCGCCACCAATCCAGTTGCGCACCACCTTGTCCGTGTTCTCGGCATTCACAAACAATCCGTCACCATACAGAAAATCGGCATGAGTCTCCTCAAACCGCTTCACAATATTGGATATTGTCTGAGGAGAATACAGAAAATCGTCCGAATGTACCAGACCGATGACATCGCCAGTAGCAGCCCGGATGCCCTTGTTGATAGCCTCGTACATGCCATGGTCAGGCTCAGAGATTATCTTACTTATCCTGTCCTTATACTCATTGATGATTGAGAGCGAACCGTCCTTAGAAGCACCATCCACCACGATATACTCAATGTCAGGATAGTCCTGCGCCAACACACTCTCTATACAACCGCGTATTGTCTTCTCACGGTTGTAACTTGATGTTATAATCGAAACTTTCATATAGTTGTCTGCTTATTTCATATAAGTATCTATGAGATATTCCTTTATCTTTTCCTTGTCAAATCCGAAGCGTTTCTTCAGTTCGAAAATCTTTGCATCCACAAGGAATCTGTAGGAGAAGCCCTGGAGGAAATGCCAGATAAAGCCTTCCTTGCCGTCAAGGAAACCAGCCTTCAACACATAGCGGATCATGAAATTGATGAACGGACGCATGAACAGCGGTGCCTTGATGTATTTCACCTTCAGCCAGCGCTTGCGCTGCTCCTCTGTTCCGAAGAACTTCGGCACTACTTCCTGTGCCGACGCGTCCAGTCCATATTCCATCATCAGCATGTCTGCCATCTCTCGCGTGGCATAGCCGTTGTGCTTCTCCATCCACCATGTCAGATTGTTGAGATTGGCATCCACCTGGTCGCCTTGCTCTATGGTGACGGCACGTCCGTCAAAGATGCGGATATGCTCGTCCATCCAGCGGTTCTCACACTCGCCGTGACCTCTGCGCCATACCTTCAAATGATAGCTCGGATACCATCCTCCGTGCATCAGCGGACGCCCCATGAAGTCGATACGCTTACGAACATAAATACCGTTCACGTCGTCTCCACACTCGCTTATAGCCTTCTTCACATTCTCTCCGAGTCCCTTGTCCAGATACTCGTCAGCATCAATGCGCCATACCCAGTCGGCAGTTATCGGACAGTTGTGCAGGCCCCAGTTGAATTGCGTGGCATAGTTTTTCCACGGATGCTCATACACCTTGGCACCTAATGATTCGGCAATCGCTTTCGTGTTGTCCTTGCTGTAGCAGTCAATCACGAACACCTCCTCACATACTCCCTGCAGCGACCTTATGCACCGCTCTATATGCTTCTCCTCATCCTTTGTCAGGATGATAGCAGCTATTGTATTTCCCATAAAAGTTATATCTTTATTTTGTTTTCCCGAGTTGCAGGAAAACGACATTAGAATTTCTGTTTCAGCGTGATACCTATCCTTCGTGGTATCAAGCAAATTATATCTTTTGGAGCCAACCAGAAGAACTTTACGCAATGGCGCAACGCTCTTGTGGCAGTCTCCATGCTTTTCTTTTTCCCTGTTGTATGATTTCGGTAAGCCTTCCTGCCAAAGTTCCCACTCTCCATCACGGCAGTCATGAGCTTGTCGGCATACCGCTCGTCGCAACGGTTATATACAAAGAAGTTGTCAAACCAATCCAATCCAAGATACCGCCTCATCATAGCGAGCATGGCTCGGAATGCTTTCATATAGCCGATACCGTCCAAGGAAGTCATCAGCCGACCGACATTTATTTTGTCCCTATAAGCATTCAAGAGCACTACCAAGTCCAAGGTCTGGCGCAAGCCAACGCCCTCCACGAGCAGATGGTTAAACCAATGCTTAAAAACCACGATTAGATCTTCTGTCGGTGGCAATACGCTGACCTCGGTTTCATTGCCGTCGGAGTCGCATACCGTGAACGAATCCGTATGCTCCGCCATAGCCTCGTCAATCATCCTGTCGAAGCGGTGCTGATGTCGATGGCTGCCGAAGGTCTCAACCTGATAGTGCATTTCGAAGCGGATGCCCTGCCAGTCAAAGCTGTAGTGTTTGTCAACATCCTCCTTGTCCATCACCACATGCAGCCCACGCTCTATCACGTCCACCGCCCGCAGGAAATCCCTCTGCGGAACATAGAAGTCCACGTCGCCCATCGTTCTGGCAAACGGTTCGGGATAATATCTCGCCACGGCCAGTCCCTTGAACACCACATAGGCGATGCCGTTCTCCTTCATCAGTCGGGCGAAGCGCCCCACGGCATCCTCAAACCTACGCTGGTTCTGTCTGTGCGCCATGGTCTGCTGCATAAGCCTCATCACAATTTCCCCTCTGCCTTCCGCCTCACCTCCGGCAATCACAATCCGGTTCCTCATTGCGGCATTAGCCACCAGTCCCGTAACGGCATGTTCTCTGGCGAGGCGCATAACGGCATTCAGTCCAGCAACAGACAATTCCATCTTCTCCGTCCCGTCCTCTCCCGTAATCACTCTCTTCAGTATCTCCAGCAGGGCGTTCTCGGCTGTATCAAGTAAATTGTTCTTCAATTAAAGAAACTATTGCTTTATTTCCCTTTTCTTGATTACTTTCGCAGGATTGCCACCCACGACAGTCCAAGGTTCAACGTTCTTGTATACCGAAGCCGTGGCACCAACCACGGCATTCTCGCCAATCTCCACTCCCATACCGATAAACGCACGACTACCTATCCACGCCCCACGGCGCAAGACTATCGGGGCCGTTATAAGACCACTATCCGCCGTATTAGCGTGATCGACATCATGCCCTGCAGTGCAGAGATATGAGTACTGCGATACGATGGCATCATCCTCCAACACCACCAAGTCCTGGTTATAGCATATCACCGCAGGGCCGAGACACGCCCTGTGTCCCATCCTCAACATCCATGGTGCCCACACCTTCACCGAGGCATACACATTAGCGTCCCATTCCACCTCAGCCCCGAACATCCGCAACAATAACAACCGCCACTTGCGGAACACGGGAGTGATAAAAGGACGGAACAGCAGGGCAGCCGTGACATTCCACACCACTCGCTTCAACTTGATACCCAAGGACACACGCCCCGGAGTATGACGTTCTAAATTCATAACTAGAAATCGATTTATCTATTCGTTCTCTATTACCTCAATACCCATTCGTAAGATTCGGGATAAGAGTCTCATACACCTTCATCATTTCTTTTGCCATCACGTGGGCTGAATATTTCTCCTCTATCAGTCTTCTTCCGTTGCGCCCCATCGCTTCGAGTTCTCCATCCGATAATGCTAAGAACTTGCGGAGTGTTTCTGTCAATGGCTGCGTACCTATCTCTATCCATGCTCCGCTATTGGTATCGTTGAGGTCATGCCATGGCGTGCCTACGGTAGTGATGACTGGCGTGCCCGAAGCAAGGCTCTCTGCAATGGCAAGGCCGAAGTTTTCGGAGTGGGTTGGCAGGACGAAGAAGTCGGAGGTCTGGAACAGTCGCCATTTCTCTTCACCATACACGCCGCCGACAAGCTGCACAATGTCCTGCAGACCACTATCAGCAATCATCCTCTTCATCTCAGCCACATAGTCGGCATCGCCCTCACCTGCCACCAATATCTTGTAGCCCTGCAGTTTCGAACGCAACGCCGCTGCCGCCTCAATGAGGAAATTAATACCCTTCTTCACATGCACACGAGAGAGGAACAGTATCTGCCGTGTCTTCTTCCACGACCTTTTCATTTCAATGCCGTCAGCATCAATACCGAGTCTTACCACCTTGATGTTCTTGTTATAACCCAACTTCAGAAGATTGTCGCGCTCACTCTCCGCCGTAGACTGGATGCAGTCCGCCTTCCTCACCGCAGCCTTCTGGTAAAGCAGCAAAGCCGGCACCTTGCGCGTCCAGTAGTGACGCTTTATGATCCAAGGCTCCAGCATACCATGCGGAGTCAGCACCACCTTGTATCCATGCTTCTGTGCAATACGCTGCACAGCGGCACAAGCCGGCATCCAGCAGCAGTTCACATGCACGATGTCAGGTTTTATTTCATCAAGCAAGAAGGCAATCGTCATTTTCCAAGAATAAGAAAATGGTTGATAATTATGAACATAATGCACGTTACAGTTCTCCATCACCAATGGGTTCTCCGATACATGCGTTATGATATGTACATCAGCAATCTCGCCAAGACCTTTGGCAAGCACCTGCATATAAGTAGAAGTACCGCCCGCTGTGCGGTCGATACTTGGAATGTAGTGAACGATTTTCATACTATTTTATATTACCTGAAATTATTCAGACTAATAAACAAAACCTTCTTCTCTTGAAAAATACTTTGCATCTTGAGGTATTCCTTTCTTTGGAGCAGCCGGCACTCCTGCATAAAGCATCCATTCTTTGTCGAAAGCTTTATTAAGGACAGCACCTGCACCAAGGACTGAATAACTTGGCAATACTGCACCTCCTAATACACGCACACCCGTTGATACAAAACAATAGTCGCCAATTTCTATTGGGTGGCTATCTTGTCTTGACTCATAAATATCTATGGAATGTGTCAGGAACTGAGAATTATAACCTGCAATAGTAACGAAATCGCCAATATGAATGTAATTTGTACAATCTATATGGTGATTCTTCGTAATGGCAGACTCCTTACCTATAATCAATTCGCTCTTACGCTCCTTGTCATGGGAAAAGAATTTTGAGTCTGTTCCTGTCGGGAAACCTGTAATCCAATTACTTCTAACAATAGAGGAATTTTCACCTATTACTATTTTATCCAAATGTATCGCAACATTAAAATGTCCAATAGATGCCCCTGCTCCCATTTCAAGATATTTAGGATATATATAAGATAAGCCTATATGAGCAGTAGGGTGAATCTTATATCCAAATTTTTTTATTAAAATCTTACGGCGAAGTGACCAAGGAAATAATAGTAAGATTAATTTAAACATAACTTATACGATATTTATTATATGAATAAATATAGCCAAGCAACATCCAAAACAAGACGCATAAATAATACCCAGAAGTTAAAATATACCCTTCAAACAAAGAATGGAAACATAAGAACATAAAAGCGACAAGATATAAATGTGAATTATGATTTCTTAATATGTATCTTATATTTTTTGTTGCGTTTAAAAGTATAAATAACAGACTTACAAAACCAACAATCCCTGTTTGAAATAAGACGGACAACCACCCAGAGCCACTCTCCAATCTTCCAATCTGCTTTTGTTCACCAACATACTTAGTTCCAAAACCGCTACCAAATATAGGTTCATCTCCAAAATGATTAAAACCATCTTGCCATATTTCTGTTCTTGAACCGTATTTCCCCTCTGATTGTTCATTTTTAAACATCATTCTCTGCGCTCCTGATGATAAAAACGGGAAAAAAACAGTTCCTAATAAGATGGCAACAGATAAAGAACATAATATATGCTTTATTTTTCTAGTACGTAGAAAAATATATAGCAACATAACTAACAAACTTGATATTAAAGCAGATCTTGAGGCAGATATGATTGAAACATATAAAGATAAAATTAAAAGTAATATTAAAATAACTTTTTTCAAATTTTTCTTTGCTTCAAAAATTTGCCAACATAAAACAACATTTGCCAAGCCAACAGCTGCGCCTAACCACAAGGGATGAGGAAATATAGCAGAAAAATCCAAGCCTTGCCCTACATCTTCCGTTTGATAATAATTTATGCCTCTATAGAAACACCATAGGGATACTAAAGAAATTAGAGGAAACATAAGCAATACGTATTTAAGATATTTTTCTCTAAAATCATATACTTTCCGTGACTCCATCAAAGGAGTACAACACCAAACGGTTATTATAAAGGTGATTAAACGAAAATCAAATAAGCCGCTAGCAATAGAAGACAATAGACAGGCTATCGTAAATATAAAGAATGGACTTATCTTTTTATTTTGCGATATTGCGTTATACTTAAAGGCATAAGCAAATATAGTAACCAGACCTATCATATAAAGTAATATTCCATGAGGAATAATTACTAAAGAACTGGAAATTAAGCAAAATGCTAAAAAGTAGAATAGAAAATTCTTCTTTATGTCAAGTCCAAGAATCAGCAAATAATTTAACATACTTATTCTTATTAATTTTCCAACCACGTTTTTTTCTGCACATAATCAAAAAATCGTTTTGTTAGACTAAACGACTCCAACCATCTATACACTCCTAATATAACCTTGTTATGTTGCAGTGTTTGGTAAATTTTTTGTTTGAATGTCAAATTTACCCAACTGTTTTTAGCCATGTGCAAGACTAAAGTATTAGGAGTCTGCAAATGAGGATTTGTAAAATATTCACAAGGAATAATATGCATTCCCTCTTTTAACTCTTGAAACTCATTTACATATCTCAACCCATATTTGTCTGCTTCTATAGCCATAATGACTGGTACTATTATCTTGTCATAATAGCTACCATCAGAAAGAACAAAGTGCCTATCTTTGTAATATGACAAGCAATCATTAATAAACGGATGGTTAGCTTCCGCAGCAAATATGCTTGACTCCAAGCAAATATACTTCAAAATATCTTTAGGATCTTTCTTGTATCCTTCTGGAGTTAATCTATCTTTATAGTTCAAGATTCTTGCATTATCCTCATGATATTCCATTGCAGCAAGAAATCTGTCATTATTAAGCCAATCCTCATTAATTCGTTTAATGACTTTTATATCTGTATCCATATATAAGCCCCCATATTGATGCAAAGCCCACATTCTTACATAATCTGCAACAAAGGCATACTTTTTAACAGAATACGCCTCTTTGGTGAAGATCACGTTATCAACATCAAAATTGCTTTCATCCCATTGGATTATCTTAAAATCTGGATACATTTGTTTCCATCCCTCAATATAATCTTTAAATTCTTGTGGTAATGGATTTCCACCAAACCAACAATAATGGATAATCTTAGGTATCATATTTTTTAAATCTTTGGATAATTATTAACTCTTTCTTTTAATTCATCTATATATGGTTTCATATTAAAATCATATACTTCATTCCTGTCATATCTCTCAAAATGAGAATCTTCATAGATTCCGGCTCGGTCGCCAAGCCCACGGGCACGTTTGGCGGCATACTCCTCTTCACTTTTGGTATAGTAATGGTTTATACGCAAATTCTTATATATAATCTTATTTGCACCCCAACCAATAATTCTTGTTCCATAAGCCTCTTTTATTGTATAGCCTCCCCTTATGTAAAGAGGATAATGTGGAGAAATGTAATTTGTAACAAGTCGAGGATTACATATACATTTAATATGCACGTTCAAATAATACTCATTTTCTGCTCTATGAGTATAATTCTCAGTTATCAGACCAGCCGGTTTCTTTTTATATCCAGAAGTACCATACAAAGCCCAATTTACACCTACTCCAGCTGCTCCACCTCCAGCAGAATACACCACATCATCAACAACTTGATATAATGGTCGGAAAGGTTCTGAAGGCATAAGATATTCATCCATATCAATGAACGCCATCCAACGACACTCATGCTTATGTTTTTTTATAGCATCATTATATGCATCGAGTTGCCTTCCTACACCTGGAATTTTTATATAATCAACAATTCCTTTTTCAACGTAAGGCTTAAGAATCTGTTCTGTATCATCTTGACTTTCATTATCATAAAAGTAGAATTTTGATACGCCTACCATACGATGAAATTCTATCCATTCCACTATATAGGGCCCTTCATTCTTACTAATAGACACAACAGCCAACTCATGCATGAAACTCTTATTCCGATCATTATTCATCAACCTCTCAACTTTCTTAAAGCCAAAATGCTTTTCGTACCATAACGTGAACCAATAATTCAACAATATATAAGGTGATGCCAATAATAGAATTGTATTCCCGACAAACTCATTTTTAATATTGTGTTTAATCGGACGGATAAAAGCATTGTTGTAACAATATATTTTTATCCAATACTTAAATGTTCTTTCTTTTAATGTCGACATATCTTTTTATTTTATCCATTTATCTATTATTTTCATTGCTTTATGCCTATCTTCTTCCAAACACTGAGTTATTGATGAATAATCAAAAACAGAAGAAAGCAACTCGTCTAATGATTTAACCCTTGGAATATGATATGTACCAAATAGAGTATCCATTCTTACATTCATTTTTTTGAAAATACCAGTCAATGGCAAAGCCATAAATTTCTTTTCAAAATAAATACTAAACATACAGCAATGATATGAATTTGTTATTATATATTTTGCATTAGCAATCAACCCTATCCATTCTGTTGGAGAAGGGAAGATTTTGTCATATTTATCATTTCGCCCCTGACTGGCAATATATTTTACAGACATTTTTTTTGCCTTTGCAAAATTAAAGACCTCATCAATGTCAACATCTGTAAAATTACCTAAAAGATAAAGCAATATATAATTTTCAGAAGATTCACACTCTGCTATAGACATGTAATCAGAGGCTGTTAACAAACCTGTTGGGTCTATTATTCGTGTTGCATCTATACCTAAGAGTTTGCATTTTGCGACTCCACTTTCTTCCCTTACTGTTACTTCAGAAAAGTCGTTTAAATAGTTCTCCATTTTAGAACAGCCATCCTTAGTAAATGGATTACTTCCAAAACTTGCAGCATAAGAATATTTTCGTTTCCCTTTAGGAGTAAAATTTAGAAAATACAATTCTGATGGGCCTCCCCAAACTTGGTCACTCCCTGTTATATATATATCTGCATCTGGTGGATCATTTCTTAAGGCAGATATATCATAGACTGCTTTTGTGCTATTTATAAACTTATCTCTAAAATCATCAAAATGCCTATTAACAATACCAAAACGTTTATCAAATACTCTCAATTTATATCGAAAATATAAGAGACTCCAAAAACGGTACGTCAATACTTTCTTCGGCAAATTTAGCAATCTTCTAAAAGGAGATTGAGGAGCTAAGGAATCTGATACTGTTTTTATCAAGTACGCCTCTTGATGATTTTTTATCAAATAACGCTGCAGAGCGTAACATTGCAAGACTTGTCCGTAATTATCTTGACTGTCCCACAACGTTATAATTCCTATTTTCTTTCCCATTTTGCTTTCATCTTATTAATAAAGTGATTTATTCTAAAATATTTTAAACAAACGCGAATATAGAAATATACCCGCTCTGTAATTTTTTGTTTTGTAAGTTCGTTTATAACAGAGATTAAATCCTCATTGTCAACTCTATAAAAAAACTCTTCCCGTCTAGGATGGGGTATTGCACAATGAGAATACGATTGATTCAATAATTCTACTTGTTCATCTATCTGTTTTATCCAGCCTTTCATCTTATTAAGAAAATCCATGCCCTTCTGCGTATGCACAATAAGCATACTAACACCTTTAGAAGAATAGAATTTTCTATCTACCTCACGAATTCCCCAGAAATCAGCCATTTGAATGTCACTTCCTGAACGTCCTTTCTTTGCAGGACAATTGTAGCAAGATGGTCTTAAATATATATCCGAAAGGAATCCTTTCATAAAAGGATTATCTCTATGTATATCGGACAACAAAACGGAATTTTTGTCCGCCTTTACGGCGGACTTTCTACGGACAACAAAACGGTATTTTTCCCATCCATCAGTTTTATCTCTAAACTTAATGTCCCCTATGGGGGACTTTGCGTTTAGAGATGAATTCAAAACGGTATTTTTCCCATCGGCCGCCTGAAGGCGGCAAGTTTCTTCTTTACCAAATTCCTCATCCAAATACCTTTTCCAAATACCAGGACTAGGAACACCATGACAAATAAAATCAACAGTTAGCAATTTGGGATAATCTTTCCGCAAAAAGTTCTTCAAACCTAATATCTGACATGGAGTTCCTGTAAACAATACCATTCTGCCTTTCTGCAATTTCTTTTCGGCATCAATATAACAATCCTCTATATTACTCTGTACATATTTACTACCACGTAGTTTTTTCAAACCCTCAATATTATCTATACATATATGATGAACGCTCCAATCATCTTTAAATGCGGCACCATATACAACACCTCCCTGTTCTATTATACAGGTTGCCAATTCTGTAAAAGCACCTCCGGATGAACTCTCTTTTAAAATATCGGAACTATCATTTTTATAAGCAAACAATTTTTCCTCGCTCTTCGATAAAGAGAATTCGCTCTTTTCATTATATGGACAAACCTTATCACAGAGTTTACATCCTATACATAATGACTCGTCTACGTGGGGATACCAAAAACCTTCTTTATCTTGAACTAAAGAAATGCATTTCTTTGGGCATTTCTGAACGCATGCTTCACAGCCACAACAATTTTTATTATCTTTGTTTTCAACCATAGTTTTAGAAGATAAATATTTAAATAAAATTTAGCCGTTAGTTTCTTACCATCAAGTAATCCTTTCCAAAACGACCGAATATATGAATTTGATATTGATTCAACTTTCAACTGAGGCAAATCTTCAAAATATTTTAATGGAGCAACAGGAAGATCCGCCAAACAACACTTTACATCAATATTCGGAACAAATATACGTTCAAAAATTCTTGTATAGAAATAATCAGAAGCATATTCATACAGCAACTCTATATTATATTTGTCATACAATTTTAATATCGCCTCGCAGTTGTTTTTTAACTGATATGTTATAGCATCCACCGAACGTTTTCTTCTACCCAAAGAAAATGGGTTCTCATCTATCTGATCATAATGATATGTACATATTGAAGACGAACTTAATCCTTTTATATAATTCAAATATTCAAGAATAAAAATGTTATCCTCTCCCAGACTGATACTTGTATTAAATCTGATATGATTATCTTTAATTATGCTGCTCTTAAAGAGTTTGTTCCATAAGAACTGAGAGTGTTGAAGTAATAAAGTAAAAAATGAATTTATACTTTCTATATTGTCATGCGTCTTTATTGTCTTATATTGATAAGGTCTTGGTCCATAATATAAATCTGCAATAAAACTATTTATACACAAATCAATGTCTGAATTAATTTGATTTAAAAGAACTTCTAAGTGATTTGTTTCCACCCAATCATCAGCATCAACAAAAGTAATGTAATCTCCTGCGGCTTCATCCAAACCTCGATTTCTGGCAGCACTAGCACCTTGATTTACAGTATGAATAACATGTATTCTAGAATCAGTCTGTTTAAATTCATCACAAATTAAGCTACTATCATCTTTACTTCCATCATCTATCAAAATAAGTTCCCATTTCTGATATGATTGATTCACAATGCTCTCAACACATCGCTTTATATATTTTTGAGCATTATAAACTGGCACAATTATTGAAATCATAAAAGCTGTTTTTTTATTTTTTCATAAACCATTTTAATTACTACACTAAACATAACAGCTAGCAATGGTATAATAAAATAATTAACCAAAGAATAGTCTGGAATTATTTTAGTAACCAATGTTATTGCTGCAATCAATGTTATAGGATAATGAGAATAATATATAATCTCAGAATATTTAGACAAAGCCCTTCCTTTTTTTTGCACAGAAATAATTGAAGAGCAATAATTTATAAGATTGAAAAACACAAAAGGCATTATAATGGCATAAATTTTGGGACATCCTGACCAAAAGTCAAAGAACATGAGAACAGATAGACCGAAAGTCAAAGAAACAGCCAATAATATTTGCCATCTTGTATTGAATAGAAGTAGATTAAAATTTCTTATCGCCAACAAACCTCCTAAACTGAAAAACAGCAAAGAGACTGGATTTATAATAAAATTTCCTCCTATAAAATACCAAATGCCTATTACTACGACAAACAAATATGTTACTCTTTTTAATAAGTAATACAGAGCAGGGGAAAAAACAACCATAATAATCAAGTCACGTATGTACCATAGAGGTAAATCTATTGGCATATAATCAAAAAAAGTTTTGTTAATGACACCCCACAAAGATGTATCCCCATAATTAATCCAACATATAGAATGCTTTACATACTTTAGGAAATCAAGCATCAACGTTATTAAATTCCAAATTACATAAGGAAGTAACAATGTTTTTGCTCTCTTCTTAATCTTGTCCCTATACCACTTGGATATCGTTCTGTCTTCAACATTCATAAAGAATAAATATCCAGACATTATGAAGAAGGCTGGAACAACAAAACTTAACAACGAGTGAGAAATAAAGTCTCTCAAATGATAATAACTTCCATTAATATCTCCGACACTATGAATAAATACTACCAAAACAGCCAGAGGAAACCGAGACAGCATTATTACATCGGAAGTTTTCTTGTCTATTTTCACTTTAAATTTTATTTTTATTTAGAACGTTTTTAATAATCGTATTTAGTTGTTTCCTTTCACGTTTATTAATTCCCCAAACATATACGCTTAATAATACTGACAACATAGAAATAATCAATATCATTACAAACATATGGAATGTCGATATAACAATTTGATTTTTAAAACAAATTGGAATAATCGGTGATATGAAAGATACTATTACAACAGGAACAACAACTCGACTTAGATATGTTTTTATGCTCATCTTTATCCGTGGTAAAACAATAAACACCCTCGCTGCTTGTGTAATAATCTCAAAAAGCAAATGCACAATAAATACAGAATAAGGAGGATATTTAAGCAATAAAACACAATAAGATACAGGCAAAATGCATAGTAATAAACATCCTTCTACTAACTGGAATCTCTTTATATTTCCTGTTGCATGTATAGATGTTATAATTGGTTCTGCCAATGATCTGATCATAGAAGAGCATAATATTATCACCAAAAAGACTTCTGTATACGTAGGAACCTTTCCTAGCCATAAATTTAAAATATATTTTACCCCAAGCATCAATGGCATTGAAACACACAATATCATATAAAAAGAAAATTTCGAAGATAAAGCAATTAAATTATGCATTCTATCTAAATCATTTTGCGCAAAAGTCTTTGTTATCTGGGGTTTCACTGCAACCATAAAATTAGAACAGAAAGCAATAATTGCATTTTGTACCTGTACTGCAATACCCCTTGCCGCATTTACAACAGGGCCAAAGAAGATATTCAACAAAACATTTAAGCCTTGCGTATAAGTCATCATTGCAAGATTTCCTCCCATTGTCCATCCTGCAAAATGTAACATCTGGTAAAATAGTTTTTTATTGACATTAAAAGGCAGCTTTGTTTCTGAAAAATTTCTCTTACAATATACGCTATAACAAAGACGAATTGCAATTTGGACTAAAAGCATTAAGATTGCATAAACTATCAAATAGTCATATTTTTGCCAGGACACCAAAAATACTATCAGTAATTTTAGTATAACTTCCAGCAATGATATATATGCAAATGCTGACATTTTTTCATGAGCAACAATAACAGCATTGTATGGAACACTTATAATGACAACAAGCGTGGCCAATATGGAACACTGTAAAGTCCAAAATGCTGCCAACATCCTCTCTGGCGGAATTTGCATTTTATTATAAAAGAACCATAGCCCTACACTTTCACATAATACAAATATCACTAAAGCTAAAAGTCCATGTATTGCCCGACTCGTATTAAATACAGTTCCGATATCTCCATTTTTCCCTAACTCTATAGTAAAGAATCTTTGTGTGGCAGCTGTCATAGAGCCATTGACGAAACTAAACATAGCGACAAATCCACCAACCACATTATATATGCCATAATCACTAAAGCCCAGAGTACTTAAGACAACACGACTTGTATAAAGTGATATGCCCATTGTTAAGAGCATTCTGACATATAACAATAAAGAATTTTTCGCTAGTCTCTTATTATTATCTGATGTTTGATTTGACATTAAATATATGTTTTACGTTTTAATTGTTTTATATGTATTGCGTTAAGCTGCACAGTTAGTACTCAATTTAGGGCATAGCCCTTTGTAT
>UMDN01039999.1_pt1 | contig 77841 bp, 61 predicted proteins | sample 1964491 | NCBI WGS metagenome assembly UMDN01 (sample SAMEA4835994, study PRJEB28245) | human gut metagenome | biome: gut microbiome; material: fecal sample | place: Denmark | collected 2008 | reverse complement strand
AGGTACTTGCCGTCAATGTCATACACGTCGCGTACATTCCCTACATACTTGCCGACCTGGCCGGGAAAACTGAAGTCGGTTTTTACAATTGCGTCCATTGTCAATATAAGTGTTTTATTAAGTCTCCAAATTTAGTCATTATTTCCGAGATGCAACCCATTCAGGATAAGAAAGCTTGGCTTCCAGACTCTGGATCATCGCAGCCCTGCCTCGCACATATCCGGAAGGTGCTCCTGCATTGCGCTTCAGCGGATTGGGCAGACAGGCGGCGATCAGACACGACTCCTGTCTGGTAAGTTTCGAGGCATTTTTGCGGAAGTGATATTCAGCGGCAGCCTGGGCCCCATAGATGCCCCGCCCCATTTCAGCCACATTGAGATAGACCTCCATTATACGCTTCTTGCCCCAGATATTTTCTATGAGCACAGTAAAATATGCCTCCAGTCCTTTTCTGACGAAGTTGCGGGAAGGTAGCAGGAACACATTCTTGGCTGTCTGCTGCGAAATCGTGCTCGCCCCACGCAGTTTTTTCCCACGTTCATGGTCGTCTATCGCCTTGTTTATCTGCTTCCAGTCAAATCCGCTGTGGGTATCGAAAAGATTGTCCTCACTCGCTATCACGGCCTTGGCCAGCTCCGGCGAGATCCTGTCGTAACTCACCCAGGTCTTGCGGGTATGGAACGACTTGTCATTCCGGTACTGCACCGAGCGCTGTATCATAAGCGGTGTGACATAGACAGGCACCCATTTCAGCATAAGCACCCACAGCACAGTTATAACGACGAAGGCCACAGGAAGTTTTATGAACAAAAACCTCCATAACCTCCCCCAGAATGTATGTTTCCTATTTTTCATCCTTGCCTTCCACTTTCAGCCTGTACTTTCTGCTGCCGAGATTCACGTGATACAGAGAGCCCTGCGGCCCCGACATATCTGAGGCCAATGCCTTGCGTTCCCAAGTCTTTTCATTGACCGAAAACAGCACACTCCCGCGCAGTCCCTCTTCCCTGAAACCTAGCCTGTCATAGACCTCTCCGTCAGTCCACTCAAGGTCCGCGTAACTCATGACGTCGTCAGGCCCGACTTCCCTCACGAAAGCCTTGAGCAGTTTTCCCATACCGCCCACGACACGGACATCCGGCAGTGATGCATAACGCACCCATTCATAGGACCTTACGACGCCTTCCTGCTTCTGCCATGTCCGGGCAGACGAGAACGTGGCCACAGCCACAAGGAGCGTTCCTCCGAGAAAAAGTCCGTATCTGTATCGCGACGCAGCGTCCGAATACGTATGCCATTTCTTCAGGAATTCAGCCGCCTCGGGTCCGGTAATCCTGCGTGCGGAAGTGTTTCTGGCGAAGATTGACCTGAACCGGCCTATCTGGGCGAGCAGACGCGGTCTCATCATCTCAGGCCTTGCCCGCCACATATCCTCAGGAAGTATCACGACCTTAGTTTCGGGAAATGACATCATCAGAAAATCAAGCGACAGGCGCACCAATGCATTGACACGGAAAGCCTCTTCGGCAGATCTGCTTCTCATCGGAACCGGCAGGACCAATGCCCTTTTTCCGCAGGCCAATGCCGTGAGCCCCTGAGGCGTCTCCAAGCGGGCCACCTCAGACCATTCTGACAGAAATGCATTGACATCCTCGACTAATTCCATACCGCAAAATTAGAAAAATAATAGTAACTTCGCAGAAGAATTTTACCCAATGGACATCGACGTAGAAAAAAATGGTCTGCCCCCGATGGCGGAAGACGGCATTCACGCAGGTTTTCCTTCCCCGGCACAGGACTACATGAACAAATGCATTGACCTGAATGCCGAACTCGTAAGGCATCCGGCCGCGACATTCTACGGCCGCGTGGTGGGTGATTCGATGATTGACGCAGGAGTGGACGAAGGCGATATCCTCGTGATAGACAAGGCGTTGAATGCGCAGGAAGGCGACATGGCGGTCTGCTTCATCGACGGGGAATTCACATTGAAATACATATCTTTCTCCGACCCCGAGAAGGTGGGCGAAGGCAAGAGCGTCAATGCCCCGAAACCCAGCGTTTCCTACCGTATTCTCCAGCAGGTCAGCGAGATGTGGCTGCTTCCGGCAAACAAGTCATACAAGCCGATTCACGTTACGGAAAGCAACGACTTCACGGTCTGGGGAGTCGTCACATACATCATAAAGAAAGTCCACAACAGACAGAAACACGTCTAGTCCTCTTCCGAGAGCAATCTGTCCACGGCCGATTTCACCTCATCATAACCATAGCCGCGCCCGAGCGCAAACCTGAGCAGCTTCACCCGCCGCTGAGGATCTGAAGAAAGAGTGCGCAGTTTCGCGGCCAGAACAGAATCCAGCTTATTTGCAGCCGCATCAGTGTCAATGTCTTCCAGCGCTTCCGCAATCGTCTGCCTGTCAATGCCTTTGCCCGTCAATGCAAAGGATATTTTCTGCACTCCCCAGCCTGACAGTGAAGACTTTTCACGTGCAAACGCGGATGCGTAACGCAAATCGTCCACGAACTTGTCCGCCACCAGCGAAGCGACAATCTTTTCCGCCGCTTCTTCATCCCCATCCAGCGCTTTAAGTGCCTTGGTGCGCATATCCCGGCTGCAGCATTCACTCCGCGAGCACCTTGCCTGAAGCATATTCAATACCTTCAGATATTTCCCCTCATCCATCGCCTTGCAGATTTTAGAAATACAGACCGATATTCAGATACATTCCTGTCTTGTAATGCCTTGACGCCCAATGCAGATCAAGTTCGACAGGACCGATTATGGAATCGTACGAGTACTTGAGGCCGGCGCCTACCACACCGTAGGTCTTGTCCACATCTCCGAAATCAGAAAGGTCGGACACTGACACGGCGTAGTTCAGCATGGCCGTAAGATAGTTGTTCTTGAAGAGTTTGAAGCGGAAGTCAGTGCGGGCAATCGCCAGGAAATTGGACATTGCAGTAGCGTAATTGATTCCGGCGAATGTCATCTGCTGGTCCAGATATCTGCCAGGTATCGCTCCGCCCATAACATTAAGATATGGCAGAGACGGATTTCCACCGAACACATATCGTGCTGAAAATGACGGTATTACAGCCAACGAACCGCGCGTCTGGCCTACAGTCTTGAAATCAAGAGTCAGAGCATGGAATGGAGTGATGTGCCGTTTCAAGCCCTTGAACACATACTCGTATCCCAAGCCGAGAGTAAAACCGCTGGTCGGGAAATACCCGTCATTGAACGTATCCGCACGCACATTTCCATAGATGGAGAGGAAACTGTTGGTAAGGTTTCCGAAGTCGTAATCACCATTGACCTTGTCGGTCATCGCGGAGTTCAACTTGAAATAGTTGTTCCTGAGTCCAGCACGCACGTCGAACTTGCGCAAGCGGATATTGGAAAGATACAGTTCTTCCCGAATATTGAAATACGCTACCTTATAATCACTTGTGCCGAGTTTGAACTGGTTTCTGTCAGTCCATTTCAGAGACGCGTCGAAATTGATGGTAGGGCCTCTGGAGCCTGCCAGGTAGAAATGTGCCTTGGCATAAGGGTTAGTGCCCACCTTTGCAGTAAAGTCGAATGCAGGGCCTTGAAGTTTATGGACATTGAGTCCGAAATTCAGCAACACGGACACGATTTCCTCTGTATCGAAACGCCCTCCGATACCGAACTGGTGAATCGGACCGCGTTTACAATTGATTACCAAGTCATAAGGTTCATCTTTTCCGAGCAGTTCATATGTAACATAGTCGAAACCGTCCGTTCCGTAAATCGTCGCCACAGCGTCCTCGATGGCGGCTTTGCTGATGGCCACATTCGGATTGATGCCTATTTTCCGCTGAAGATACTTGGACTCCTTGTCGGTGACGCCATGAATCTCCACTCTGGAAATCCTCACCGGCTCAGTATTTATATCTATGGCCCTGCGGTTCCTCAGCTCTGTCTTTCCCGGGCCGATAATCCGCTTAAGGCTGTCCAACGCAACTTTCTGAGCAGCAGCCGCTTCCCTTCCACGCTGGAGAATCGTGGCAACGCTCTTGTCGTCGAAGCTCATCATATTGAACTCGTCCAGTCTCGGACGTATCGTCACATCCGGAATGGAGACATTGCTTTCATAGGACTGGCGGCCGAGCATGCCCACGCCCTGGGAGATGATGTCTCCGAGGTTGTTCAGCTGGGTATAGTCCCTGAATCCGGAGGACAGGTCCACGCCGATGATGATGTCCGCACCCATTTCCTTGGCAATGTCGGTCGGATAGTTGTCCCTCATGCCTCCGTCCACGAGCACCATTCCGTCCACTTTCACCGGAGCGAACACTCCCGGAATGGACATCGTCGAACGCAATGCCGTGTTCAACTTGCCGTCATACCAGATCTTAGGCTTGGCTGTCACCATCTCGGTCGCCACACAGACGAACGGAATCGGCAAGTCCATGAAGTCCATATGGTCCTGGTAACCGACTGTCAATGAACTGAATATATTGTTCACATTCTGTCCGAACGCAAATCCTGACGGCAGACTGCCCAGAAGATTGTCCCTCACCTGCCTTGTCGCGTCTTCATTGTCGTTGGCACCGAAATGCATCTTCTTGTATTTCTTTTCCGCGCCGGCATATTGGATATCCTGTTCCAGCTTGTTCGCATACGTTTTCTTCGAGTAATAGAACGGGAACGACAGGAGAATCTTCTCCTTGTATTTCGTAGTATTGTAGGATATGTACTTTCGTGGAATCCTGTCGGTAAGCGCCACGTCCCAGTCAAACGAGCGCACGAGCGAATCCATCTGCTCAGGTGTGTAGCCGAGCGAATACAACGAACCTATAAGTCCGCCCATACTCGTACCCAAAACCACGTCCACAGGAATCTGCAGCGAGTCCAGATACTCGATCACGCCGATATGAGAAACACCTTTGGCCCCGCCTCCGCTGAGAACCAGCGCCACAGTCGGACGCTTTTCCCTTATCTTCGACAGGTACGCCTGCAGATCCTTCATTGACAGGGAATCCTTTTCAGGATCCACTCCGATGCCCGGCTGGGCATAAGCCTCCTGTGCCAACATCGTGATTGACAGCAGGATACTGACCAATGTCAGCATATATCCAGTAGCAGTGTTCTTCATAATCTTCAACTTTTATCAAGTTTTGTGACGGCCTGCCAGCATTCCGCAGGCAGCGAAAATATCTTCTCCTCTTGACGCCCTGACAGTGGCAGTGATACCGGCCTTGTTCAGCCTGTCACGGAATACTGTCATCACCCCGTCCGACGATGACTGATACGGAAAGTCAGGTATCTTGTGGAAACGGATGAGGTTCACCCGGCATTCGAGACCGGACAACAGCCTTATGATGGCATCACAATGACGTTTGTCATCATTGAACCCGTCGAACATCGTGTATTCGAAACTTACGCGTCTCTGTCCCGTGAAGTCATACTGTCTTATCAGGCCGATCACTTCTTTTATGTCATATGAACGCTGGACCGGCATCAGTTCCCCACGCTCATCCGGAAACGCATCGTGCATACTGATGGCAAGATGGCAGCGTGTCTCATCCAGATAGCGCTTAAGCATAGGCAACACGCCTATGGATGAGAGAGTTATACGCTTTGGACTCCATCCGAAGCCCCAGTCTGCTGTCAGCACATCTATCGCCCGCTTCACATTGTCATAATTGTCCAGCGGTTCGCCCATTCCCATGAACACGGTTCCGGTAAGCTGCTCAGCCTCATCCACCGATACGAACTGCGAGAGTATGTCGGCCGCGGAAAGGTTCCCGTGGAAGCCCTGTCTGCCGGTCATGCAGAACTTGCAGCCCATCTTGCAGCCGGCCTGAGAGGAGACGCACAATGTCCTCCTGTCCAGTTCCGGAATCATCACCGCTTCAATGCTGCTGGACTCTACCGTCCCCGCATTCTCAGTCTCTATCCGGTTCAATCCTCCGAGCAGGGAGCAAGTTACGGGGAAAAGGTACTTCTTGGTGCCGTCCACCGACTCCATGCACTCTGAATATGCCACGGCACCTGTTTCATAAGATTCCGCAAGACGTTCCCTGCCTGCCTTCGAGAGATTCGTCATCTCGTCAATGCTCTTCACCTTCTTCTTGTAAAGCCACTGCGCTATCTGTCCGCCAGCATAAGACGGCAGACCGCATTTGACTGCAATTTCCTTCAACTCCTCCGGAGTCTTGCCTAAAAGCTTGTATTTTATATCTTTCCCGTTCATCATAAAATTCATTGTTCCACAAGTCGATGTGGGCATCTACAAATTTAGTTAATTTTTCATTTCCGTTTGCGTTGATTTTTCTATCTTTGTAGAGAATGCGGGCGAATCCGCATTATAGAACAAAAATTTATACATTATGGCTAAAGAAGCAGTAAAAGATGCAGGCGCTCAGGTTGATTCCGGGAAACTGAAAGCGTTGCAGGCGACAATCGACAAGATTGAGAAAGACTATGGGAAAGGCACCATCATGAAGTTGGGAGAGCAGCCACAATGGGATGAACATCAGGTAATACCGAGCGGTTCCATCGCTCTTGACCATGCCTTGGGAATCGGAGGATATCCGAAAGGCAGAATCATTGAAATCTACGGTCCAGAATCCAGCGGAAAGACCACATTGGCCATCCACGCGATAGCCCAGGCACAGAAGGCAGGCGGTATCGCCGCGATGATCGATGCTGAGCACGCATTCGACCGTTCATACGCAAAGGCTCTGGGAGTGGACCTCGAGACACTTCTCATTTCACAGCCGGACAATGGCGAGCAGGCTCTCGAAATCGCCGACAACCTCATCAGGTCAGGCGCCATCGACATAATCGTTATCGACTCCGTAGCAGCTCTTACGCCTAAGGCGGAAATCGAGGGCGAGATGGGTGACAACAAGGTCGGCCTCCAGGCAAGACTTATGAGCCAGGCGCTCAGAAAGCTGACTGCAAACATCAGCAAGACAAACACTTGCTGCATTTTCATCAACCAGCTCCGTGAGAAGATCGGCGTCATGTTCGGTAACCCTGAGACCACCACCGGCGGTAATGCACTGAAGTTCTACGCATCTGTCAGAATCGACGTGCGCCGTACCACCCAGATCAAGGACGGCGAGGAGGCTCTCGGAAACCGCACCAAAGTAAAGGTCGTGAAGAACAAGATGGCTCCACCTTTCAAGAAAGCGGAGTTCGACATCGTCTATGGTGAGGGCATCTCACATACCGGCGAAATCGTGGACCTCGGTGTCGAATACGGCATTATCGGAAAGAGCGGTTCATGGTTCAGCTACGGCGACCAGAAACTTGCTCAGGGACGTGAAGCCACCAAGCAGCTTATCGCTGACAATGCCGAGCTCAGTGAAGAAATCGAGGGCAAGATCCGCGAAGCTCTGAAACACGTTTCAGACTAGTTTCCAGCAACATTTTTGAGGGCTACTCAATACGGCAGCGCGACAGTCTGGCTGCAGCTGCATCATCCAATATCCCCGCATTCCGAAGACCTTCCACGGTCCAGAGTTCGCGGGGATTATTGTCCCTGTACAGTACTATTGCATTGGCAGTCTTCCAGTTACGGATATAGGGGTGCAGTTTCAATGAATCCGCCGGCATGGTCCACAGACGGAACGGCCTGGACTCCCCTACTGTTATGAGGTCGCAGAATCTACTGTATTTTTCATTGTCCAGATGATAGATTTCCATCAGCTGTTCCTTGCAGGAATAGCCGCCTAACCGCGACCTGTACTCCACCATCTTCGCCGCGAAATATCCGCCGATTCCCGGGAGCGCATCGAATTCCGCCGAATCTGCACTGTTTATGTCCAGAAGAGGTATTTCAATGTATTTTTCCAGTCTGCGATATACGGAATCTGCTACCACATAGGATTTGGCAAAATCTTCTTTACGCCTGAACCTGCCGCCTTTTTTCCTGTAATTGTCGATGGATTCCGCCTGCTTGAGAGAAAAGCCGAGACGCCTCAAATCATTGACAGACACGACATTGGGATTGAACCTGAAATTTTCATAAGTGCGTGGGGCGATGGCGGCGGCGACTGCAGCGGCTGCTTCCGGTCGAACACCTTGCTTCCGTGCTATGACTGTCTTTTTGCCCTGGACCTGCTGCCGGGCGTTTCCTGCCGATACGGATTCCCCCGACAACCGCCGCACATCGGATTTCCCTGACACCGGAACGTCACTGGCGACGGCCTGGCCTGAAGCAGCAAAAGCCTCATCCCCAGCCACATAGACAGTATCAGGCACAGTTTCGTCCGACAGAATCTTGAGCGCAGCTGCCCTATGCACGAAAAGCGCTGTCTGATAGCCGACAGCAAGAAATGCCAGCGCGATGGCGCCGGTCACGAAAGAGGGAGAGAGTTTACGTCCCTTTTTATTATCATTCATCTATTTTAGAACCACCTGCCACGATGTTTCTAATCCTCAGCGTCGTCCTCTCTACGCTTGGTTTTCTGGCACCCGGCCACCACTATCACGATTTCACCTTTCGGTTCGTGCTCGCGGAACCAGGCTGCAACTTCTTCAAGAGTACCCCTGCGATGTTCCTCATGCAGTTTGGAAATCTCTCTGGCCACGGAACATTCCCTGTCAGGGCCGAAATAACCGGCAAACTGCTCCAATGTCTTCACAAGCCGGTAAGGAGACTCGTAGAACACCATTGTCCTCGGCTCTGTGGCCAATGTCGTCAGCAATGTCTGACGGCCTTTCTTCACAGGCAGGAAGCCCTCGAAGCAGAACCTGTCGCAAGGCAGGCCGGATGACACGACTGCCGGGATGCAGGCTGTCGCGCCAGGAAGAGTCTGTATTTCAATGCCTTCCGCAGCACAAGTACGCACGAGCAGAAAGCCCGGGTCTGATATTCCCGGTGTTCCCGCGTCGCTTATCAGCGCGACATTGAGCCCGGCCAATATCCTGTCCTTGATGACGGAAGCAGTCTGGTGCTCATTGAATTTGTGATGGGACTGCAGTTTTCCGTGGATATCATAATGTTTCAGAAGCACGGAACTTGTCCTCGTGTCCTCCGCGAGAATAAGGTCGGCTTCCTTCAGGACTTTCACTGCCCTGTAAGTCATATCTTCAAGATTCCCGACGGGTGTCGGGACTATATACAGTTTGCCTTGGGTTTCCATCGGTTACCTGATTTTTCTTCTTATGGACATCATGAACCTGTAAACAAGTTCCGAATCCATATCCCACTCCGGGAAGTTTTCCTTAAGATACTGCACAGCCTTTTCGAGCGTGGTCAGGGCATTGATCTTATTGATGACATCCTGGAACAGCATCGAATCGTCGCGGAACAGCGTGCTGATGAACATCACCCTGTCATTGAGCGAAATGGCGCTGCGGACGTCCTTCACTTCCGGGCCCGGCATATCTTTTCTCCAGGCTTCGTTTCCGTATTTCTGGTCCGCTATCACCTTATGACCTGAATACTGTCTGTGCTCTGACGGCGCTTTAGCCTTTCTTGCCTTAGGCTCCTCTTCTTCTGCCATTCCGCCGAATAATGAGAATCCGTCCTCCTCCGGAAGGTCTTCCGGTACTGGTTCCGCCTCAGGCTCAGGTCCGGTTACAGACTCAGGTCCTGCTATCTGTTCAGTCTCAGGTTCCGCTTGTATTTCCTGTCCGGGAACAGCCTCTGGTTCTGCCTCAGGCAAGTCTTCCGACTCCTGTTCCACCTCTTGTGCAGATTCCTGTTCCACCTCCGGCTCAGATTCCGGAAGGTCTTCAGTCTCCGGTTCCGCCTCAGGCTCAGATTCGGACTCAGCCTCAGGCTCAGATTCGGACTCCGGCTCAGGGATGTCGTCTGGAACGCTTTCCCCGACATTCTCTCCGGCATTTTCAGCAAACACGTCCGCAGGCATGTCGTCAGCAACCGCCTCAGGCACATTCTCAGCAGGAATGTCCTCCGGAACTGCATCCGCTATATCATACAGATAGTCAGCTGTCCCCAAGTCCAGCGGCTCAGCAGGTTCCATATCCAGTTCATTGCGGAGCAGCTCCACTTTTTTTTCGATCTCACCGACTCTGGCCTTCAGGGCGGAAAGCTCCGCGTCAAGTTCTGCCAATATTTCTTTCGGGCTCTTGTCCATAAGGTTTCAAGATTATTGGAAGCCGTTTTATCATTTGAAAACAACTTCTTTCATTTGAGTATTGCACAAATGTACATTTAAATTACTAAATTCGCAATCCATTTCAACCAATGATTATGTATCCAGAAACACCAAACAAGCCCGGCTGCATCGAAGTCATCTGCGGCTCAATGTTCTCCGGCAAGACAGAAGAACTCATAAGACGACTGAAAAGAGCTCAGTTCGCAAACCAGAAAATAGAAATCTTCAAACCGGCGATCGACAAGCGCTATTCTGATGTTGACGTGGTTTCACACGACCTGCACAGCATTCCGTGCACCCCGATCAAGGAGGCCTCAAAGATGCTGGACGCCGCTGAAGACACCCAGGTAATCGGTGTGGACGAAGCGCAGTTCTTCGACGAAAGCCTCATACAGGTCGCTCAGGAGCTGGCCGACAAGGGAAAACGAGTTATAATAGCAGGTCTTGACACAGACTACATAGGCAAGCCTTTCGGCCCTATTCCGGGACTTATGGCCATAGCTGAAGACGTGCAGAAAGTCCATGCCATCTGCGTAAAATGCGGAAACCTGGCAAACCACTCACACAGGCTCACCAAGAGCCACAAACTCGTGGTGCTCGGAGAGAAAGACGTCTATGAGCCTCTCTGCCGTCAGTGTTTCAATGAAGCATTGGCACAAGAAAAAAACAACGCCGAATAACAGCTTTTCTATCTGACCAGGCCGGTATCCACGTTCCAGGACAATGTCTTGTAGAATTCGTTCAGAGTGGCATTGCCGTCTGACGGAAGATACATGCTCAGGCCGCAGAAAGTTTTGATAGTGAAATCCAGAAGGAAGTTGACGGATGCATTTTTATAGAGAATGCATCCGCTCATTGCATTTCTGAAGTCCTTCAGGTCGCTTTCCGGAATACGGGCCTTCACAAGAATGTCCTCGAGGTCATAGAACCAATGTTTGCTGAAGCGGAAATATCCCTGCACGTCATCCGGCCACACGGACATGATTTCAGACTGATGCTCTGAAAACAGTTTTCTGCAGGCTTCAGCGAGAGGTGACAATCTGGTGCAGTCAACCATTGAAATGGTCAGAGAGCGGCGCCATTCCACCGACTGGGAAGAATAGAGTTCCCATGAATCAGAACAAATTCCCAGCAAGTCAGGCTCACTGCTGAGCAACAGCCTCTTGGCCACCGTGTTGTAATCGCAGAGTCCGTCCGCAAGCACCTCAGCCTGAGAGAATACCAGCTTGTCGCATTTGTTTCTCAGCGCATAGGCCACTTCCACGCCGCCCATCAGACAGGCATCGATAATCATATAGTCCAACTTCATCGGTATCGCAGCAGCGAAGTCCTCGATGTTCATTTCATATGCTTCGCTGGAATTGATGTTGTCAGCACCTATGCTCTTGACCTTGATCTGGTCATCGCCGTGAAACTCCCTATAGGGCACTGGAACCAAGTCATAGTTCAGACCTTCTGAAGGTGACAATGCCGTAGCGATATTGGTGATCGTACCTGAAGAATAATAACCGGAAGGCAGCCAGCCGGTGCCATGCGAAGAGAAAATCATCCCGTAATCAGCATTGGGATAAAGTTCCTTGACAGACGTAAGCACTTCATTGACAGCCTTTACGGAAGCCGCAACCATTTCCTTCGGCCAAGTCTTCAGCGTATCGCGTAAAACATTGCCATAAGCGTCTCTCGAAAGTCGGATCAGATAGGAAGGCGCCGGGTCTGTATATCGTCTGGATTCGGTAAGCCTGCGCGAATAGACCAGAACAGATGCGGCAGCGGAATTGCGGAGCGGCAGGTAACCTGAAGTCATGTCGTCCACATCCGCCTCCAGTTGGCTGCACAGGCTGTTGAACCCGGCCGAATAAAGCAGCAGCACCTTGCATTTGGCAGGCACCTCTGTTCTTCTGGTGCCGGCATCTTTTATTACCGGCTCGTCATATTTGGTACAGGAGGCGACAGCCAGGACAATGAAAAGCATTGTCCCGAGCAGTTTTCCCGCTATGTTTTTCGCGTGAATCATAACCCCACAAAGATAAGTATTTTACATGAAAATAAAAATTTGCCTCAGATTAAGAGCAGATTTTCGAGGTTACTTCATAGGATGATGTTCGATGATGTTCTTCTGCCAGGTTTCACTGTCAATGTGGGTGTATATCTCTGTTGTCAATACGCTTTCGTGCCCCAACATTTCCTGGACTGCCCTCAGGTCGGCACCGCCTTCTATCAGGTGGGTCGCAAACGAATGGCGGAACGTATGCGGAGAGATCTCCTTATGGATACCGGCTGCCATGGCCTGTTTCTTCACCATATTGAAAACCGAAATTCTGCTGATTGCCGCACCTGACTTGTTCAGGAACAGCGTATCGGCAAACTTCGGAGAAGACGGTTCGGGACGCACCGGAAGGTAGTTGTTCACAGCCATCACGGCAGGCTCGTCCATAGGGACCACCCTTTCCTTGTTTCCCTTTCCCACTACCCTTACGAAGCCTTCCTCCAGAAACACATCAGAAATCTTGAGCGCGGACGCTTCAGACACACGGAGTCCGGAACCGTACAGCATTTCCAGTATCGCCCTGTCCCGCAACCCGTTCCATTTGGTAAGGTCCACCGAATCCATGATTGCCTCGACCTCTTCGACAGACAGGACAGAAGGCAGATACCGTCCTATTTTCGGTGAACTGATGCCGTCACACGGATTTTCCTCGATCTCGCCTTCCATCACCAGCCAGCCGAAAAATGACCTCAACGAGCTCAACATCCTCGCTTGGGTGCGCTTGGAGACAGGTTCGTCACTGTTGGCGCGGCTTTCCACATAGCCGGTCAGTTCCTCTTTCGTTATACTGAGCGGACTCAAGTCCTGCACTTCCCTGACCTTGCATATTGACAAGAACATTTCGCGAACGTCCGAGCAATACGCCTCATAAGAATTCGAGGACATATTCCGCTCGACACGGAGATATGTCCTGAATCCTTTGAGATATTCTTCTGATGTGCTGTAACGCATGGTTACAATGTAGAGTACTTATGGCAGTACTGGAGCATCTGACCTAGATAGTCGTCAGGGTATTCCACCTTGTAATCCACGATCACGCCGTCCTTTTCCACCGGCACGATCTCAGGATTGACAAAACCGCCGTAAGGCTTGAGGCCGAGAGCCGCATACCTGTCCCTTACCTCCTTGTGAAGTTCCGGGTCAATGTCCATCGCATATTTCTGAATCAGTTCCTTGCCGGCCTGGTAGTCACCCTCTGACTTGATACGCTGTATTTCAGCGAGAAGTTTTCCGAAGAGAGCGCGGAGAGCCTCGAAATCATTGACCACAAAATAGGTCTTGCCGTTCTTCACTTTCTTCTCGATGACATTGTCCTGAAGTCCCTGCTCATAGCACCATGCAGCGATCAGCTGTCTGTTCTGCATATGCGCCTCGGTAATCTGGCGGCCAAGTTCGATTCGGTTCGTCTGGACCATCAGACCGTTGCGTATGTAGTTGGAATACTGGGCCTTATAAGCCTCAGGGTCAGAAAGGATGCCGAGTTCCACCAGCTTAGGGTCTGCAATGTAGTAAAGTCCGAACAGGTCAGCCCTTGCCTCTTCCAATGCAGATGCATACTCGCCCATCGCTGTTCCTGACACGCCAGGAAGCAACTGTCCCGAGCCGTGTCCAAGGCATTCGTGCAGGTCTGTGTGGATTTCATCATCGTAAGAACCGTATTTTTTCTGCATTGCCTTTTCCTCCTCGGAGTAAGCGAACTCCTCAAGCACTGATTTCGGGGACTCATTGGCCGCCGCATCATAAGCGTGGGTGATATTGGCAATGGTCACTGACTTGGAGCCGTATTCCTTGCGGATCCAGTCCGCATTAGGAAGATTGATGCCGATAGGGGTGGCAGGATAGCATCCTCCGCCGAGACAGGTAGCGTCTATCACCTTGGCACTCACGCCCTTGACACTCTTTTTCTTGAAACGCGGATCAATCGGCGCATTGTCCTCAAACCACTGGGCATTGGCACTGAGCAGTTCGGTGCGCGCTGAAGCGGCGGAGTCCTTCACATTGACCAAAGCCTCCCAATAAGCCTTGCGGCCGAGCGGGTCATTGTAATCCTCGACGAAACCGTTTGTGAAATCGACTGTACCGAGTGTATCAGTTACCCAAGTGATGTTGTATTTGTCCCAAAGTTTGAGGTCACCGGTCCTGTAATACTCCTGAAGTTCGGAGATCTCCTTCTTCTGGGTATCGTTCTCAGCCACAGCCTTGGCCTTCTCGAGTTCCTCGCAGATCTTCTCGATTGCCGGACCGTAGATGCCGCCGACTTTCCATTTCTCTTCACGGATCACACCGTCCGCGCCCTTTACCACCTTGGTATTCAAGCCATAAGAAATAGGCTCAGGATCGTTCGGGTCAATGATGCCCGCATAATAATTTTCGACTTCGTCTCTGGTGACTCCTTCATAGAAATTCACTGAAGAAAGTGCCACGATATCTCCATCGGCCGATGAAGAACGCCTCTGTGCATAAAGTTCAGGCGAATAGATGACCGGCAGCAATGCCTCGCATTTGTCCGTATCGCCCACTGACTCCATCAATGCACGGAAATACTCCTGGCTGCACTGCGGGAAGAACTTGTCCTCAGCATAATGATGATGGATACCGCTGCTGAAGAATACGCGTTTCGCATAGACGAGGAACTGGTTGTATTCCTTGCAGGTACGGTCGCCCTTGTAATTTTCAATGATGTTCTGCAGCACCTTTCTCACTGCGAGATTGTCCTTGCAGTTCTGGTCCCAGTAAATGTCCCATCCGAATTTTGCAGCCTCGCTCAGGTGATAGACATACTCTTTCTGTTTCAATGTCAATTTTTCCCACCCTGGAATCTGATACCGCATGATCTTGATATCAGCAAACTCATCCACGAGGTACTTGAAATCGCCTTTCTTCTTGTTATTGCAGTCCGCGCAGGACGCCACAGCAGCAACTGATGCCAATGTCAACAACATTTTTCCTATATTTTTCATAACTATCAAATATTTCGATGGTCAATCCTTGCAAAAATAAGCTTTTAGCATTACATTTGCAATCCATTTCGTTCGGATAGAAACGAATTGCCACTTTAGCTCAGTTGGTAGAGCAGCGCATTCGTAATGCGCAGGTCGAGGGTTCGAACCCCTTGAGTGGCTCAAAAAAAATCAGACGGAAGATTTTCCGCCTGATTTTTTTGCTTTGTGGAGTATTTTCGAGGATAGATTTCTCATATTACCCCTGAGCCAATCATTTCATCCCTGTCATACCACACGGCGAACTGCCCAGGCGTGATGCCTCTCTGCGGTGTTTCGAAGAGAATGAACAGACCAGACGGCCTCTTGACCAACAGTGCATCCTGCAACGGCTGGCGATAACGGATACGCACTCTGTACCGGCGTATTTCTCCGTCCTTCATCCGCAAGTCCTCCCGGATCCAATGTATCTCTTCAGGCGCGACCATCAGGCAACTGCGCGAAAGGCCCTTGTGCCGGTGTCCCTCCCCTACATATATTATATTGTTTTCAATGTCAGTGGAAATCACGAAAAGCGAGTCTTTATGGCCTCCGATGTTCAGGCCCTTGCGCTGGCCTATGGTATAGAACTGGGCTCCCTCGTGACGGCCTACTACAGCACCGTAAGGATTTGATTTATAACGGGTTTTCTTGACGTGACGCTTCCCGGAGCGGTATGTCTCAGTCTCGAATTTTATCGACTCATACGTAACCGGACGGGACAGGCGCAGAAGATCCTCATCTGACAATGCACAGATACTGTCATAAGAATAGACAGACTCCGCATGGCAGCCTCCCTCATAATCCCCGGCCTGAGAATGTGCAGCCTTGTCATCTGATATATAATCAGTTATCATCTCCGCATCACCCGCCAAGCGGTTCTTCAGGATGGAAGACATAGTATCTCTGAGGAAACAGTACTGCGGAGAATCTTCATAGAAGGCGTCATACACTTCGACCACGTCACCTTCCACAGACTTGAGCTTCTGCTGGAGAAATACCGGAAGGTCCACTTTTCCCACGAAGCAGATGCCCTGGGAGTCCTTTTTCTCAGCTGATGGCAAATCCGCTTCCGCAGCGAGCCGTCGCACTTCCGGCTTGCAGATGTCACCTATCGGGAACAATGCCTTGGAAAGCTGGTCTTCAGTAAGCTGACACAGGAAATAGCTCTGGTCCTTGTTCGGATCCGAACCCGCCAGGATGCGCCACACAGGCTTGCCGTCATTGACAATCTGGTTCCCTTCAGCGTCGAGCGCAGGTTCCTTACGGCAATAATGCCCGGTGGCCACCATATCCGCGCCCATTTTCTGAGCGGCCTTCAGGAATGCGTCGAACTTTATCTCCCTGTTGCAGAGCACGTCCGGGTTCGGCGTCCTTCCCTTGGAGTATTCATCGAACATATAGTCCACCACACGCTGACGGTATTCATTGCTCAAGTCAATGAAATAGAACGGGATACCTATTTTCCTCGCGACCATTTCGGCCACGAATTTGTCTTCTTCCCATTCGCAGTCACCGTGCAATGTCCCTTCCGTGTCGTGCCAGTTCTGCATGAACATCGCAAAAACATCGTAACCCTGCTGCTTGAGCAACAGAGCGGCCACACTGGAGTCCACACCTCCGGATAATCCTACACAAACTTTCATAAATTTCTTCTCTTTTCGGGCTAAAGAACCAGGTCAATAGCGCCTTGACAGCCGCAAAGATACCTAAATCAGAGAAAAATTACTATATTTGAAACGTTTGGCAATCATTGATTCGGAACATTGTCCGATACCAGCCGCAAATTACAACACATTATGACAAACAAGAAAATAGAAATAGACTATCAGGAATTCGGTTCCGTACAGGAACTTGAACCGCAGGACAGAGAGCTTTGCGAAGCCGCCGAAAAGGCATTGGCAGGCTCATATGCGCCATATTCCAACTTCAATGTCGGGGCTGCCGTGAGACTGTCCGACGGAAGCATTGTCACCGGAGCGAATCAGGAGAACTCGGCTTATCCGTCAGGACTTTGCGCGGAAAGGACGGCTATGTTTGCAGCTCACGCGAACCATCCGGACCTCCAGATGAGGAGCATTGCCATAACAGGGGCACAGAACGGCCTGCTGAACAGCGGCATCACTGCTCCATGCGGAGCCTGCCGCCAGGTCATGGCCGAATACCAGAAAGTCAGCGGCGGAAAGATGAGCGTCCTCTTCTACGGAAAAGACAAGATCCTGAAATTCAGTCAGGTAGATGACATTCTTCCTTTCATCTTCACCAATCTGGACTAAGAAAATAGCCGGATTGGCCTGTCAGACTTTGCAGATTTGACAAAAAGCAGTATATTTGCAGTGGGAAAGTCGTACACGACCAGCTCCCTCCAAACTCCCCCAGGGCCGGAAGGCAGCAAGGGTAGGAGGTCGTAGCGGTGCGATGTGCTAAGCTTTCCCTTTTTTCATTTATATACCTCCATGGAAAGAGACGACACGTTCAAGAGCACTATCACTCTCGCCGATGCAGCAAGGATAACCGGCCCCATATCATTCAACCTGATGATAAAGCCATGCGGTTCGCTCTGCAATCTTGACTGCAGATACTGTTACTATCTGGACAAGTCACGCCTCTACGGAGGACACGAGCCTGTAATGTCGGAGGAATTACTGGAACGTGCGATACGCGATTATCTCTCCATATGCGAAACCCCTGAAGTCACATTCAATTGGCACGGCGGAGAGCCGCTGATGGCAGGCCTGGATTTCTACCGGAAAGCCGTCGCCCTCGAGAAAGAATATGCTGACGGCAAGATCGTGCACAACACTCTTCAGACAAACGGCACACTCATAACCCCGGAATGGGCAGATTTTTTCGCTGCGGAGAATTTCCTCATCGGACTCTCCATCGACGGCCCGGAACACATACACGACACATATCGCAGCAGCAAGACCGGCGCCCCATCATTCCGGAAAGTAATCGCCGGCTTTAAGAACCTGCTCCGCTCTGGCGCAGAATTCAACACTCTGACGGCCGTTTCCAAAGCCTCGGAAGGACATGCCCTGGAAATCTACCAGTTCCTCAAATCAACAGGAAGCCGCTTCATGCAGTTTCTTCCCGTCGTTGAAAAGATAAAGTTTCAGGTCAATGCCAATGGACGTCAGATGAGGAACTTACGTCCGTCAATGGTTCCTCCTGCCACCAACAGTGACGGCTTCGGCCTATGGTCCGTCAGCGATATCGGCTACGGAAAATTCCTTTGCGAAATCTTCGACTGGTGGGTAAGGAACGATGTCGGCAGCTATTTCGTGGGAGCATTCGATGCCACATTGGCTTCATGGTGCGGTCTTTCACCAGGAACCTGCTCATTCTGTGAGACTTGCGGAGGAAACCTCGTAGTGGAACACAACGGAGATGTCTATGTCTGCGATCATTTCGTCTATCCTGAATACCGCTTGGGCAACATCGCCACGTCCTCATTGAAAGACCTTGCAGGGTCACAACAGTCCGTAGCCTTCGGCATTGACAAGCGCAATTCTCTTCCTGCCCAATGCAGAAGCTGCGAATGGGTCCGGCTCTGTCATGGAGAATGCCCCAAACATCGCCTGTCCACTACAAAATCCGGAGAGGCAGGGCTGAATTCGCTATGTGCAGGGCTCAGGATGTACTATGAGCACACGGCCCCATATATGAAAAAGATGCGCAGCCTTTTAGAAGCGGGAAAGCCGGCCGCCGACATTATGGACGGAGCATTATAACCCGTTCTCTTCCACGTATTTTCCCTTCTTGCCGTATCTGGCATCCAGTTGCTTCTGGGTCAGGCTCTTGTAGCCCATAATGCTCTTGGCAAAGTCCATCTGCCTCTGGTTATGCGTGATATGAGACATTACGTTTATGATTCCCTGAATCGCTTTCGTATTGTTACTTTCAGCAAAAAAGTTGTTGAGTTCCGAGATAATATGCCTATCTTTGTCTATGCTACGGTCTCCTATATTACGTTAGCTTTTCCTTTTTTTAGCCACTATTATTTAACACACAAATATTCGCCTCATCACTAATTTCTTTATAACCCACGAGATTTTTATAAGTTATTCCTCCCACGATGCTGAACAAGCATTTGAAATCTGTAACCATCTTGAAAATCACAATTTTAAATGCTGGATTGCCCCGAGAGATATCGTTCCGAGCGCTTCTTATGCCAGTGAAATAGTAAAAGGCCTAAAAGAGTGTACGCTTGTGGTTCTTATATTATCTGAACACTCACTGCATTCGGAACATGTATTGAACGAGGTAGAACTTGCTATCAAATTTGGCAAAATTGTATTACCGTACATAATAACTGGACTAAATATCAATGACAAAACATATTTGCAGCTAACATCGCCAAATTCATTAATTGAAAGAATAGTTGCAAATAAGCATTTGTTCGTTAAGAAGAAATGGCTTTCCATCGTTACTGATTTTGACGGAATTGCTTATTTAAACATGTCTGTATGTTATAAGTTATCTGACAATATAGTCACAACTTTCGCGATATCTCCGAATGATAAAACTATTGTAATACAGAGTAAAGATAAAAAGTATGAATGCCTATATCATTTAAAGGACGATACCGATAATCAAATATTGAATATTAGATTTCAAGATTTAAAAAAAGATGCAATTACGTCACAAGAAATAGTAAAACAAGAAATCATTCATAAATATGATGTTGAAGAAGACTTCAAGTTTAATGAGGGTATAGCATGTATCTTTTTTAATGACCCACACGGACTAGCAGGACATCTTAAGTTGCTCAATCTTCAGCAAGAGGTTATAACAGAACTTAAATATTCTTATGATTACTCATCATGGGCATATTCAGATGGAACAATCAGGTTAGGAGTACAGACAACAGACGATTTCTATCATATACTCTACGGATATTTATCTGTCGATGGCAAGCCTTTAATACCATTTAAATATAGGAATTGCAAACCATTCTCAGAAGGACTTGCCGCAGTTTGCACAGATGAGAAGAAATGGGGATACATAGACAAAACAGGCGCATATGCAATCCCTCCTATTTTTGATGTGTGCTTTAGCTTTCGAGAAGGGAGAGCTGTTGTAAAAATAGAAGGCAAGTATCGTATTGTTGATAAACAAGGACAATATATTTCAGATATGGAATTTGATAAAACCGAAAAATTATACAGAAACGGTTTTTTATGGGTCTGTCTTAATGATTTATATGGATTTATCAATTATAGTGGGGATATTGTTATACCTATCGAATATAGTTCCGCAAAATCTTTCAATTTAGGCCTTGCTCCTGTTAAGAAAAATGAAAAGTGGGGATATATTAATGCATCAAACGAAGTCTTAATTGATTTTCAATATGATGACGCATTTGTTTTTTCTGATATATCTGAAACTGCAATAGTCATTCAAAATCATAAACAAGGCGTAATTGACGTTAAAGGCAGTTATATTTTAAAACCAGAATACGACGAGATTTCATCTAATAATGATATACCTCATCTTATGTCCAACTATCTTTTGCTAAAAGATGGCCTATATGGACTATACTCTTACGTAAATTCTGTCCTAATTTACCCCAAATATAAAGAATTTGAAAACTCGGTTGTCTTTAATAATCTTGCAGCTGTTGCGGCTACCGAAGACGACCAATGGGTTATAATAACAAAAGATTTGACTGAAATTAAGGCCAATTCAAAGATAGACTATATAAGACCTTTTTATGATGGCAACATTACTGAATATTCAATAGATGATTACTGGGGATTGATTGATAACAAAGGGCACTTATTGACAGATGCCATCTATGATAGCATTACACTATATTCAGAAGCTCCTTTTGTTGTAACAAAGAATGGAAAGAAGGGAGCTGTAACTAAAGATGGTTTTGAATTTTTACCTTGCATATTTGAACAATTGTCCTTTCATGGCGATCTAATTATTGCCAAACTGACAGAACTTGATGATTATGTTCTCAATATTGACATGAATGGATTTTTGCTATCACCTTATTTCCTACGTATTAAGTATTCCACAATCATAAAACGGGCAAAATGTTTATATCAACAATATTTAAACGGCGAATATACATACGACGAGTATTTTAAACTGGCGAATCCAACTACTATTGTCAAATAATTATGAATGTAGATAAAATAATAGATTGTCTGATTCTATATAACGATCAGGTTGAGTCAGAAATGTCCATCGCAAAGGAAATTGCTGATTATTTAAATACAAACAGTATTGCCGCCCAAATAATTAGCGGCAACAATCCGTCCTCGGATGGTAAGGAAATAGATGGTGCACTTGTGCTCATTGTCCTATATTCAGAACAGACAAATAACTCTGAAATAATAAAAAGTTGTATAAATACGGCTTTCAACCAAAAAAAGGCAATAATCCCTTTTGTCTTAGATTCTTCATCAATGGATGACGAGTTATTTTATTATTTAAATCGTAAACATTGGATTGTCGTAGATAAGAAGATTGAAGAATCCCTTGTGCAATTGCTGTCTGCCCTGAGAGTCGTGCTGGGACACACACAATCTTATTCATCAAGTAGTTTTTTCCGAAAAATATACCCAAATGAAGACACCCATATTTTCATCTGCGACGACTACAAAGGAATAGCTAAAGCATATCAATGGTTTAAGGCTCCTGTTAACGAAGGCGTTGAATATGATATTTCATTGAGAGCTGTAGAAACGTCATTATTAAGAATAGACTACAATAAAATAAAGATTATAGACGAAGATTTTGTGCTTCATTCTGATTTTTCACGCCAGAGACAGCAAATTATAGAATCAGTAGATGAGCGCATTGGGCTATTTAAACATGCAATGATATATGGTGAACACAATGGTTACCGCCGGTACGAATTGGGTGATGGATGCGGCTACATCAACAAGTACTACCAGTGCCTAACCGGAGGAAAACGTTTTCAGGGTGGCCGTGACTTCAGCGACGGGTATGCAACAGTTATAGAAAACAATCTCGAAGGATTGATCGATATTTTTGGGCGATTAATAATACCTATCAAATACAAATGTGTTTATTTTTGTTACGAGGATTTTATTCTTGTTAAAAATGACAACTGGAGAGCTGGGGTCATGAACGTTTATGGAGAGACACGTATAGAGTGTAAATATGATTCGATTTGGACAGAGTTTGAGGATTCTTGTTACTTTCGCGTAGAATTAAATAATATGCGTGGAATAATTAACAACAAGGGCGTTGAATTTTGGGACAATGAATATGGTAGATATTCATGCGTGAATGATCCTAAGATTTTATTGTTCATCCGAGAATCCGAGATAGACATTTTAAATGAAGATGGTGAGAAATTGCACACAATAAAAAATTGTAGCGCAATCGGTTCTCATTATAACGGCATAGTTTCCTTCGAAAGAAATAATAGATGGGGATTATATAATATTTATGAGCAAAAAGAAATCCTGCCAGCAATTTATCGCTGCATGTTACCAATTAGTGAAGGCACTGCGGCTGTAGTTGATGATTCGAATAAAGTTGGTTTTGTAGACATTCATGGTAACATAGTAATCGATTGTAGATATGATAATCTATATCCAGAAAAATTAGAAAAGCCACATGACTTATTACATCTATTGAAAAGACAAGAATATTTCATATTTAAAAATGGTTTATGCAAAGTCTACCATAAAAGATCTTCCACTCATTTTATAAATTCTGCTGGGGAAATCTGTATATAGTATGGACTATCTGGAAATGACTGCTACCATATCGTCTATTCAAAGACTAATTCTTGTTATTCGCTCTGAAATGTTCTATCGGAATCAGGGGCAAGAAATATGCTTCGAGAGGGGTTCCTTTAAAGTTCTTCATCATTATTCCTCTAAGTGCACCTACTGCTGCCATAAGGAAGGTGTCAAGAACAAGGGTATTCTGAGCGGAGAAAGTCCCATCGTCTTTTAGGATGATGATTTCTTTTATCGGAGATAGACCAAAACGCATACTGACCGCGTTCGTTGCCAGTTCAACTTCTTCATCACCATACACTAACGAAGCCTTTGCCTTGACCACGATCTGATCTTTATCCATAATAGGTTTTATGTCGTGACCAACTTGGACCTTGAGGTTCTCTGGAATAAGACCTGAATAATCGAAGTCATAATCCATTTTGAACTCGGTCTCGGCGAGTGATTCCAGTCTATATTTAATTTCCATATTCTTTAAGTTTAAAGTGCGACAGAGAGTTCAAGCCGCGATGCGGACAACCATCCACTTGTTACATTCGAAGTCAAAATGTCACTCATATCATAGAGAACTGGGGTCCTCTTTTTGGCCACTTTTATTCTTGACGCGTCTTTAGAAACAAGAGCTGTACGCATGGTGGGAATGTTAAGCAAGTCAAGGCCAAGATACTTCTTAATGTCGGATAATGTGTCTATGGTGAAATTACGATCACCAGAAAGCCACTCTGAGATTTCCGACTCGCTCCTGCCGGTCATCTCTGCAAATCTCTTCTGCGAGATACCTTTTGCTTTCAGAGTGTCGGCGATTTTGACGGCAACAAGCATACGGTCCCTTGTCCGACGAAGTTTGTCTTCGTCGAGGTTATTCATAATTCTTGTCAGGCTTGCTGAGGGTTTTCTTCTTGTTGTCATATTTCTAATTCAATAAATTCTGATATATCGAGATTTCCATCATCCTTAACTTTGAGATCCTTTTCTATTATCGCTTTATTTATACAGGCTGCAATCTTTTTCATTTCTTGAGCCTTAGAATCTAAAAATGGATCTTCTTGATAAGCTCTTATATCTGGCGGTTTATATCCCCCAGAACCTATAAAAATACACGCGTTATCATATCTAAGGCAATACAAACGCATCCGATTATAACTAAGAGCAACAACCCCATCCCCTGGTGCGCCCTCATTTAACTTGAAAAAATGTGCTCTACAGCCTGTGTCATTTCCCATAATATGAAGTTTTGATGCCATCTCTTCCAAATCCGCTTGATGTTCCTTTTCATTATCCTCGAAGAAATGATCCATCAAGGTCATATCGTCATCTTCGTACATAATAGAATAAATCTGAGCCTTTTGTCCAGAGAATTCTTCTATGTTGACGATGTCGAACTTCATATTGATTTACACATTACGTTCCAAATTGTGCGCAAAATTAGCGAATAATCAGGATATATCCAAACTTTTTCAAATTTTCCCAACATTCTCCTATCAATTCTTTGATTGATCCATTAATCTATGGATGAAAGCTCTGCCATGGAGAATGCCCCAAACATCGCCTGTCCACCACAAAATCCGGAGAGGCAGGGCTGAATTCGCTATGCGCCGGGCTCAGGATGTACTATGAGCACACGGCCCCCTATATGAAAAAGATGCGCAGCCTTTTAGAAGCGGGAAAGCCGGCCGCCGACATTATGGACGGAGCATTATAACCCGCTCTCTTCCACATATTTGCCACTCTTGCGCCAATGCACGAAGCCATAGGCTGCAGAAAGCGTATAGAACAGATACAGGGCAGCCATCCAGTAGAGGCCCTGGCAGCCGCACATCACGACATACATCAGGTCAGCCACTATCCACAGCAGCCATTGTTCTTTGTAAGAGCGTATCAGCCACCAGGTCGCAATCAGGCTCAGGACCGTAATAGCAGCATCGAGGGATGACATCGGATCGTCGAGAACTCTGAGGACACATATCAACGCCGCAGTGCCGACCGCCTGCAGCAATACGCTGACAGCCAATACTTTCAATGATATTTTACGCAAATGTATCTGCTGCGCGTCACCGGCAATGGAATCCGAATCCCGGCGCCAGCTGATGAAGCCCCAGACCGCGGTAACCACGTAATATACGTTCAATGCCGATGACGCATAAAGTCCCTGACGGCAGAACAGCACCACAGAGGCGATTCCGGTCAATATCTGCACGCCCCACATATAATTGCTCTGTCTGATTTCGAGGATAATGAAAAGAATTCCTGTTATCAGAGTGAATATTTCTATAGCATTGTCCATAATTCCGCGTATTTGGGAGTGCAAATGTACGTAAAAATGAGTTATCTTTGTCAGGATACGAAACAATGATTGATATGAAAGACGCGATAACCGAAAAGGGAAAATGGAAAGTTCTCAAGAGCGAATATCTGTTCCGCCGTCCGTGGCTGACAGTCAGAAAGGACTGCGTGGAGCTCCCTGACGGAAGGCAAAACCCTGAGTTCTACGTACTTGAATATCCCGATTGGGTCAATGTAATCGCATTGACCGATGACGGCAAATTCATTTTCGAAAGGCAGTACCGCCACGGCCTCGGCAAGACCTGCTATGAGATTCCTGCCGGCGTGATCGAACCGGGCGAAAGCCCCATGGAGGCTGCAAAACGCGAACTGATGGAGGAAACCGGCTATGGCGAAGGTGAATGGTCCGAGTTCATGACCATCTCCGCAAACCCCAGCACCACCGACAACCTTTCGCATTGTTTCCTGGCAAAAGGCGTCAAGAAAACAGGCTCACAGCACCTTGACAGCACAGAAGACCTCGAAGTCGTGCTCCTGAACGAAGCCGACGTCCGAGATCTCCTCATCAATGACCAGCTCAAGCAGGCCCTCATGGCCGCTCCACTCTGGAAATACTTTTATCAGCAGAAATAGTACTACTTATAAAGGAAGGCGAAGTGGCCGGGGATGTTGCCGGTGCGGACAGACCATTTGAGTTTGCCGGCATTGGTATAGCAGAAGAGCTTGCCGCTGGCGGTGAAGTCCGGTGAATCAGCTATGTAGATGTCGCCATTGGACGGATTTACTGATATCGCGTACGGAGCCTTGACAGAAGCGTCGGAACCGTCTGTGATAATCTTGTCAGATGACACCGCACCCGTATTCACATTGACCTTGGCATATGAATAGGTAGCCTTATAGTTCGCATCATATGCAGTGCCAATGAGATACAGCTCACCCTTGTAATAAGCCATAGAGGAAACCGGAAAATCAATCGACGACGCAAGCGCATATTTGCCGTCCTTCGCTTTCAGGCAACTGAGCTTGCCGCTGAAAGAAGACACCCAGAGATTGCCGTTCTCATCCTCCAGCATTTTCTGCAGATTCGGAACCACCTCAATAGTGTAATCCACAGACATTGACGCCAGATCCACGACAGAAACCGTATTGTCATATCCAGCACGAAAACCGCCGGAATTGGCCACATAAGCCTTTCCGCCCTTGATTACAAGCTGTTCAGGCTGGTATCCCACAGACACTTCCCCGGTAATCTTGTAAGTATTCAGGTCAATGCGATATACAGCGCCCTTCTGGTCAGGCGTCTCCAAAGGCTTCAATGCAACATAAGAAGTCACATAGGCACAGTCCCCGTCAAAAGCGATCGAACGGCAGTTAGGAATATCCACCTTGGCAATGCGCTTCACCGAATTGGCTCCGAGAATTTCCACTTTATGGGAATTGTTCACCACGACAAACAGCTTGCCGTCATAGACCTGCACATCATTTCCTGCATCACCAAGACCCTTCACGACATCCGGATTGTAGTCAGTATATATATCCCTGATATAAGACGAAGTGCGGAAATTGAAAAAGTCCAGCTGTGCCTTGTTGCTGCCATAGTTGCCTTCATTGAGCACATAAAGTCCCACAGGATTCGCTCCTGGTTCCGCCGGTGTATCCACGATTTCATAATCAGACGGTGTAATGTCAGTTCCAGGATAAACCGGAACCTCATCCTTGCGGCAGGCAGTAGCGGCCGCAACAGCAAAAGTCAGCACCAATGCCGCCCTGCCAAAAAAGTCAAATTTAGTCTTCATACGTATAAATAAGTTTAAAACAATTCATAACCAACTGTCAATCTGAAGTTTATCCCTGGCATAGGATAATTCAGCACAACCTCGTAATCTTGATTGAACACATTGTTCACTTCCGCAGTGATTTTCAGGACATTGGCCTTCAGTCTCATCTTCTTCTGCAGCGACAGGTCACTCGTGTACCACGGCTGGAGATAGTTCTTCCGGGTATTTTCCTTGTGGCTGTAGCGTCCTCCCGTGTACAGGAAACTGTAGTTCAGACTCCACCCCGAGTACTCCGCGGACAAAACCGCAGAACCGCTGTGCTCAGGAGCGTACGGAATCTGATTCCTGTAGTAGAACGTGGTCTTGTCCGTAATGTCTATCGCCTTCTGGAACGTGTACTGCAGCCTTGCGGACAATCTTAACTTAGATATATCTACGGCCACGTCAGCGGACACATCCACCCCACGGATATCCACCTTTCCGAGATTCAGCATTGTCCAGCGGAACTGCTGCCCGTTGGGATAAGCTATTATCTTGTCCTTCACCATGTTCCAATATGCATCGGCAGACAGGTGGACGGTGCAGAAAGAGAACCGGTCTGAGTACTCGGTCCCCAGATCCGTCTGGAATGTGCTCTCCGGCTTAAGCAGAGCATTTGCGGAATTCGTATAATAGAGGTCATTGAACGTCGGCATCCGGAATGAGCGTTTGGAGAACGCCCTTATATACAACTCCTTGTTCCTCAAGAGCTTATATGACACATAGAATGCCGGGGACAGCTCCGAACGCTTGTCATTGACATTATCAAATTCCCTGGACTTGTCGCTGACGAACTGGCCGAATGCGCTTCCCTGCATCTTCAGCCTTCCGAAGTCGAACGAGGCGGCGAGCGAGACCATATTGGTCAGCCTGTATGGGCGGGGAAAAGCCGCATTTCCTGACATGTAATTCGCGACATCCAGGCTGTTCCACTGGAAATCGTAGGACAATGAAACATCCATCCGGCTGAACGCCTGCCACATATTCGCAGTCGAGAAATACAGTTCATTCTGGCGATATGTGTTGGTGACATGCAATGAACGACTGTCCTTGTCTTCGTAGAAAGTGTAGTCGTAGGCATATCTGGCATTGAACATTGACCTGAATTTCCTGCTCCAGACATTCACTGCCCTGCCCTGCACGAAGAAATTGTCATCACGCATACGCTCTCCGTTACGGAAGACATTGCTCACGATGGCACCTGGCACTCCCCTGTCCGAATGGTAGTTATAGGCACGGACGGACCAGTTGCCGGTCTTGGTCTTGCCGTAGAGGGCAGCTTCAGAGCGGACAGAAAAGATGTCCCCGTTGTGCCTGACAGCCGTAGTATCATAAGATAAGCGGCCGAGCTGATCATATCCACGGCACCTGAATCGATAACGCCCGGAAGCATTGGTCAGACCGGACGAAACTGTAAGCGAAATGTTGTCCGAAAGACGGAATGCGACTGACGCAGAGGGATTCAGCAGGCCGAAGGAGCCTGTTTTCAATGTAGCCTTTACATTGACTTTACGCCCTTCTGAAAATACCGGACGGGCAGACTGGAGATAGATGGACGAGGATGCGCCGAAATCCTTGGCAGGCTGGAAAATATCACTTTTCTGGCCGTTGTATAGCGAGATTTCGCCTATTTCGTCGAGGGAAAAGCGGCCGAGGTCCACCTGACCGTTCTGCGCGTTGCCGATCTGGAGCCCATCATAGAAAACAGCCGTATGGACGGCACCCAACGATCTGACATTCACGGTCTTGAGTCCTGCGACTCCTCCATAGTCCTTCAGCTGGACACCGGAAAAATAGCGCACCGCGTCAGCTACTGACAGGCTGTTCAGCCTTTCCAGTTCGTCTCCTGTCAATGTCTGGGCGGGTATGGTCTCACGATATTTCGGCAAGGCCGGTGCTGCCACAATCACCGATTCCTTCAGGAGACGTATCGTATCTGCCTTTTCAGGTATGGATACGACAGGCTCCTGTGCCGCGACTGTAATACAGAACGTGCACAAGGCTGAAAGACATGATGAGATTCTGTTCATCGGTGACCTGACTATTCTACAAAACATCACCGATTCCGCGCCAGAAAAGGCAGCAGACATACAGAGCAACATGCGGACCGCTCACACACTCCGCACCGATGCACCAGCCGCCCGTCCTCCGCAGGCGGAACCGATGTAACAATATGCAAAGAGGCATTCTGACTTGTCTTCCGGAAAGACTTACAGTAGCGGGAACTGCCACGGATTCACACCGTGTTCCCCTCCCATGGACAGGATTCCTGTCAATGGACCTGCGGCACTGCTGTCCGCAAGGCTTTGCATACAGACTGCGAATATAGTAAAAAAACAGGCAGGATTGAAGTCCCGCCATAAAAAAACGGATGGCTTAAGTCAACCGACTCGAGCCATCCGCTATAAGAAACGTCAATCAAGACTTATTTTGCAATCTCAGCGTACTTTTCGTACTTTGTCTGATTCTCGGCAGATTCCTCACGGAAACGGTAGAATGCATTCTTGAGGTAAGAAGCGATACCGGCCTTGATGTTGGCATCCTTGGTGATTTCGAAGGCTTTCTCGAACGGAGCGATACAAGACTTCAGACTTTCCTCGAATTCCTTTACCAGTGCCATATATTTGGCATCGTCGATTTCCTCCTGAGCCTTGGTCTGGAGCTCGATTGCCCGGTTGTAGAACATTGTACCTTCGCCGATGAAGCCATATTCATATTCAGGATTGATCTTGGCGCACTCTTCATAAGCTACTACAGCCTTGTCGATCTGACCGAGCTGTGCACGGATGTTACCCTCAACATAGAAGAGGGAAGCATTGTTCGGCTCATTTGCCTTAGCCTTGTCGAGAAGGCCGAAGAGAGTCTCAGGATCCTCGTTGTTCTTCAGATAGTAGTTGATGAGACCGATGAGAATGCTCTGGCTCTGAGGGAATTTGCTGAAACCTTCCTCGAGGTATTTCTTGGTGTTCAATGTGTCCACCTCAGCGAGTCTTGCGAAGACCTCACCACCTTCGTAGTAGTAACCGAGGTCATAGCATCTCTTGAAGAATTTGAGCGCTCTCTCGTTGTCCTTGGCTGCCATTGCGGTGAAACCGGCATTGTAGATGACGCTTGTATCAATCTTTGAAAGCGGAGCAAGTGCCTCTACATCAGCAGCTTTCTCGAAGAGTTTGCTGGCTGTGGCAACATCGCCGAATGTGTATTTGTTGAAAGCCTCAGTAACATATTTCTGGCCGATGTAGTCAAATGCAGCAGCCACGTCCTTGTCTTTGGCATGCTTCTCATCGAGTTCATAAGCTTTCTGATATGCTTTGACAGCTCTTTCGAGTGCATCTTCATAAACCGGCTTGGTCACCTCGATGATGACGAGCTGACCGTTCTGGTTGAAATAAAGATTCTTGTCAGCATACACGTCCTTGGTGTATTTCTCGTTATTGACAGTAACCTCCTCTGATGAAACCGGTTTCTCTGAACCCATCATGAGAGTAAGTTCTGTCTTGTTAGAACCAGGAAGGATGTTTCCTGTAGGAGCGTCATAGGCCTTTACATATTCCTGACCGAGCTTCAGCCAGGTAGCTGTCTTCACAGCCTTCTTGACATTCTGTGTTGCAGCTTCTGCAGCTTCTACAGACTTCTTGACGTCAGCAGCAGATTTCACTTGTGCATCAGCCACCTGAATAGCGGCGAACATCGCCAATGCGAGAAGAATTTTTTTCATATCTGATATTTTTTCAATGTTAGTATTCAACTATTCAGCAGATTCCGGTGCAGCCTCCGGAGCATTTCCCTCCCCGGTCTGTCCTTCATTCTGTTCCGGAACATCTTCCTCATCGCTCTTCGCAACTACTGACACGGAAGCGATGGAGTCATTGTCCCTGATGTTTATAAGTTTCACACCCTGGGTGTTACGTCCTGCAAGTTTGATATCGGAAACCGCCATCCTTATGATGAGCGCGCTCTGAGTAATGATCAACAGGTCATTCTCTTCCGTCACATTCTTCAGAGCCACCAGTTTGCCTGTCTTGTCGGTGATGTTCATCGTGCGTACACCCTTGCTGCCACGGCTCGTCTTGCGGTACTCTTCGAAGTCCGTACGCTTTCCAAGACCTTTCTCGCCAATCACAAGAAGCGTATGCGCTGAAGCATCCTCAGCCTCAGGTTCATAGCATACCATACCGATAACATAGTCATCCTCATCAAGATTGATGCCACGCACTCCGGTAGCGGTCCTGCCGAGAGGTCTTGCATCCGACTCATCGAATCTTACGCATCGTCCGTTACGGCTGGCGATTAGCACTTCCGACTTGCCGTCGGTGAGGATAGCCTCGAGCAACTCGTCTCCCTCGCGGATATTGACGGCATTGACACCTTTCTGGCGCGGTCTCGAGTAAGCTTCGAGAGAGGTCTTCTTGATGATGCCCTCCTTGGTCGCGAGAATGATGTAGTGATTGTTGATATATTCCTCGTCCGTCAATGTCGGTACATTGATGATGGCCTTGATCTTGTCATCCGGAATGCTGAGAACGTTCTGGATGGCGCGGCCCTTGGATGAACGTGAGCCCTCAGGAACTTCGTAAACTTTCAGCCAGAAGCATCTGCCCTGCTCAGTGAAGAAGAGCATCGTGCTGTGCATATTGGCCACGTACAGGTGCTCGATGAAATCCTCATCCCTTGTAGCGCTGCCCTTCATGCCTACGCCTCCACGGTTCTGGGTCTTGTACTCTGCAAGCGGAGTCCTCTTTATATATCCGAAGTGGGAAATCGTAATCACCTCATCATCATCGGCATAGAAGTCCTCAGGATTGAACTCTTCCGCGTTAGGTACGATTTCAGACCTTCTCTTGTCGCCGTATTTGGCTTTGAGTTCCTGGGTTTCGCTCTTGATGATGTCCATCTGCATTGCAGGATTTGCAAGTACGTCATTGCACCATGCAATGAATTTCTCCAGTTCGTCGTACTCTGCCTGGAGTTTCTCTCTTTCGAGTCCGGTGAGCTGACGGAGTTTCATCTCCACGATGGCTGTCGCCTGTGCGTCGGAGAATGCAAATGTACTGATCAATGTAGATTTGGCCTCTTCGACAGTCTTGGAAGCCCTGATGATTCTGATGATCTCGTCGATAACGTCGATGGCCTTGATGAGACCTTCGAGGATATGGGCTCTCTTCTGGGCTTTTTCCAGGTCGAACTTGGTCCTTCTGACTACGACTTCGTGCCTGAAGTCCACAAACACCTTTATTATATCCTTGAGGCTCAATGTCCTTGGACGGCCCTTGACGAGTGCCACATTGTTTATGGCGAAACTTGACTGGAGAGGAGTGTATTTGAACAGCGTGTTCAGGACGACATTGGAATTGGCGCCCTGTTTCACTCTGAAAATCACTCTCACGCCTTCGCGGGAAGTCTCGTCGTTCATATAGGTAATGCCCTCGATCTTCTTGTCATCGACCATCTGGCCGATTCTCTCGAGCATCTCCTTCTTGTTCACCATGTACGGAATCTCGGTGACGACTATGGTCTCACGACCGTTGTTGTCCACTTCAATCTCCGTCTTTGCGCGCATGACCACTCTTCCTCGACCTGTCTCATAAGCTTCCCTGATGCCCTGGATGCCCTGGATGATACCTCCGGTAGGGAAATCAGGACCCTTGATGTAGTGCATCAGGCCGTCAGTGTCAATGTCAGGATTGTCAATGTATGCGCAGATGGCATCGCAGCACTCGCCCAAGTTGTGAGGGGCCATGTTGGTAGCCATACCTACCGCGATACCTGCGGAACCGTTCAGAAGCAGGAGCGGCGCCTTGGTAGGCAGAACCGTAGGCTCCAGAATCGTATCATCGAAGTTCAGCTGGAAATCGACTGTGTCCTTCTCCATATCGCCGAGGACATCGTTCGCCAATTTTTCGAGTTTCGCCTCGGTATATCGCATTGCAGCGACAGGGTCACCGTCCATTGAACCGAAGTTACCCTGACCGAATACAAGCGGGTATCTCTGGTTCCAGTCCTGAGCCAAACGGGCCATGGCGTCATAGACGCTTGAGTCTCCGTGCGGATGGAACTTACCGAGCACCTCACCGACGATTCTCGCAGATTTCTTGGTCTGTCCTGAGTAGTCCAGTCCCAGTCCTTCCATTCCGAACAGCACACGGCGCTGCACAGGTTTCAGTCCGTCTCTCGCGTCAGGAAGCGCTCTGGAAACAATTACCGACATTGAATAGTCAATGTAGGCAGACCTCATCTCCTCATCAATGTTCACCTCTTCGATGATGCCCTTCATTCCTGTTCCCTCTTCCTGCGGTTCAACAGAATTCTTATTCTCCTCCATATTATCCATTTTTCTACAAAAATTTCTTACTTGTCAATGCTTCTTGAACATAATGCCACGCTCTCCGCATTGTACTCTATAAAACGTACAAAATTACAAAATTTTTATCACCGAAACAAACTTGAATTTATACTAACATCCCTTTAGGGCCATTTTTTTGGTTTATCAGCATAAAGGATATATTTTTGCATAAGAAGTATTTTAGAAATGCAGATGGAAATAAAAATATCGGACGAACTGAACACCATTATCGGGTACGCCAGAGAGGAGGCTCTCCGGACCGGAAGTTACGGAATCGGCCCTGACCACCTTTTCCTGGGCATCATCAGGCATGCGGACAATGACGCCTGCAGGACATTGGCAGGACTGGGGGCAGATACGGACTCGATGAAAAAGTTCATTGACAGCCGCATATTCACCAATGAGCAGATTCCTTATTCTGAAATGGAGAACATCACGTTCTCCAGGGCATCGCAGAACATACTGAGCATCACCATACTTGAGTCCACAAAACTCAAGAGCAGGGAGGCCACGCCTCAGCATCTGCTTCTCGCATTGTGCAGGACCACAAGCTGTTACGGCTCGACCTACTTGAGGAATATCGGCATTGACTATGGCCGCATCCTTACCTATATGTCGAAGAACGGGATGCTGGACAGACAGAGCGAGACCAGTGACGACGGCGATGAGGTCAATGATGTTGAGCAGGCCCCGAAGAAGGAGCCTGTAAACGACATCTGTGAATTCGGCATTGACCTGACGAAAGCGGCGGCCGAAGGCAAGCTTGATCCTGTGGTGGGGCGCGACCGGGAGATTTCGAGGCTGATCGAGATTCTCGGCAGGAGGAAGAAGAACAATCCTATGCTCATCGGCGAGCCGGGCGTCGGGAAGTCCGCGATCGTGGAAGGTATTGCCCTGAGGATTGCAGAAGGCTCGATATCAAGTGTTTTGGCGAAAAAGCGGATCATTTCATTGGATATCGCGTCCGTGGTGGCGGGAACCAAATACCGCGGCGATTTCGAGCAGCGTGTGAAGTCCATCATCAAGGCGGCAAGCAGTGACCCGGACATTATCCTGTTCATCGACGAGTTCCATACGATCGTCGGTGCGGGAGGCGGTCAGGGCAGTCTTGACGCGGCCAATATGCTCAAGCCTGCGCTGGCGAGGGGTGAAATCCAATGTATCGGTGCCACGACCATGGACGAGTTCACCAAAATCGTGGAGAAGGACGGGGCGCTCGACAGGCGTTTCCAGAAAATCGTCGTGGAGCCTACTGACCTGAAAGAGTCGGTGTCCATTCTCCAGCATTTGAAGCCGAACTATGAGGAATACCACGGAATCCGCTATACCGATGAGGCGATTGAGGCTTGCGTGAGGCTGACCGACAGATATATTCCGGACCAGCAGCTGCCGGACAAGGCTATCGATGCGATGGATGAGGCCGGGTCAATGATAAGGCTGCGCTGCGGTTCCGCGAAAAAGTCCGCCAAAAGAGTCGAAGGCATTGTCAATGAGGAGGATATAGCTACTGTGGTATCCAAGATGACAGGGATTCCTGTAAATAAGGTAGCAGAATCAGAGGGGCACAGGATATTGAAAATGAAGGAACGGCTGAAGAGCCGGATCATCGGACAGGATGAGGCTATCGGTACGGTTGTCGGTGCAATCCAGCGCAACCGTGCAGGACTTAAGGACCCTGACAGGCCTATCGGTTCATTCCTCTTCTTCGGCCCTACAGGTGTGGGAAAGACGGAACTTGCCAAGTGCATTGCCGAGTATCTTTTTGATTCTCAGGACAATATGGTGCGAATAGACATGAGTGAATATATGGAGAAGTTCACCGTATCCAGACTGATCGGCGCGCCTCCGGGCTATGTGGGGTATGAGGAAGGCGGACAGCTGAGCGAAAAGGTGCGCAGGAAGCCTTATTGCGTGGTTCTGCTGGATGAAATCGAGAAAGCGCACCCGGACATATTCAATCTGCTGCTGCAGGTGCTCGATGACGGCCGTCTGACCGACAGTGAGGGAAGGACTGTAAGTTTCAAGAATACCATAGTGATAATGACTTCCAATGTCGGCAGCCGTGACATTCAGGAATATGGCAAGGGCGTGGGATTCACCACGATAGGACGGAATGTTTCCGTAAACAGGCAGCTGGTATTGGAGAAGGCCGTGAAGAAGGCGTTCCCGCCGGAGTTTCTCAACCGCGTGGACGAGAAGATTTTCTTCCGCGAGCTGGAGAAGGAGGACATTTTCAGGATTATCGACATTGAACTGGATGATTTGAAGAAGAGGGCTGAGGAGGCGGGCTACCGGATCAATGTCACTCCTTCTGCCAAGAAGTTCATTGCCGAAGAGGGTTTCGATCCGAATTATGGAGCCCGTCCGCTCAAACGTGCCGTGGTGAAATATATCGAAGACCCGGTTTCCGAATTCATTATCGCGGACAGGGCGCTTGGCGTCAAGAAAAACGGACTGACTGGCATCAGAGTAAGTCTCAATGCAAAAAAAGACGGGACTGCGGCTGAACGCCAGCCTAACAAAAAGTAGAATTATGACAAAACTTGTTATTTTTGATCTGGACGGGACTTTGCTGGACACCGTAGAGGACCTCGGCAATGCCACGAACTTCGCGCTGAAGGAGTGCGGTTTCGCGGAAAGGCCTGTCAATGACTATTATACGCTCTGTGGCAGAGGCATCTACAATCTGTTCAGGGGCGCGGTGCCGCAGGGGCAGGACAATGAGGAGAACATCCGGAAGATGGCTTCATATTTTCTCTCGTACTACGACGCGCACATGTGCGACTGCACCAAGCCATACCCGGGCATTGTCGGGATGCTGAAGAAGATTACGGAGGCAGGAGTCATCCCCGCATTGGCCTCGAACAAATATCAGGAGGGCGCGGAGAAGCTTATCCGTCACTTTTTCAGCGAGTTCCGGTTCGTCAAGGTGCTGGGCCAGAGAGAGGGACAGCCGATAAAACCGGACCCGGCAATCGTGCATCAGATAATGGCGGAGGTTCCCGGTATCGGGCTCGACCAGGTGGTGTATGTCGGTGATTCTGATGTGGATATGCAGACCGGGGCCAATGCTGCAGTGCGTACTGTGGGTGTCACTTGGGGTTTCCGCTCGAGAGAGGAACTGGAAAACGGGCATCCGTGGAAAATCGCGTCGTCTGCGGAAGAGCTGGCCGATTACATTCTGCAATAAGCGGATTGAATTCTGCAACAACTGGATCAGCGGATTTTTGGATAACGGGCTTTTTTTGTATATTAGCAGATTATAGCACCGCCGAGGGGCGGTCATTGTTCAACTATTAAAACGATAAAGATATGAGAATACCAGAATCAGAACTTATAATCAATGATGACGGTTCAGTGTTTCACATTCATCTGAAACCTGAAGAACTTGCCGACAAGGTGATTCTTGTGGGCGACCCCGGACGTGTGGATATGGTCGGTGAATTCCTCGAGGAGAAGGAGTTCAGGCACGAGTCCAGAGAGTTTGTTTCCATCACAGGAAAATATCACGGGGAGCGCATCACGGTGCTGTCCACCGGTATCGGAACTGACAATATCGACATTGTCCTGACGGAACTTGACGCATTGGCAAATGTGGATTTCAAGACCCGTGAGGTAAAGCCTGAGCACAGGACGCTTACTCTGCTGCGAATCGGCACGAGCGGAGCCATCCAGCCTGACATTCCTATCGGCTCATTCATATTCTCCGAGATATCAGTCGGTTGCGACGGCCTGCTGAACTGGTACGCCGACAGGGACAAGATCAATATCTCTGAAATGGAGGATGCGTTCAAGGTGCACACACACTGGAACAGCTATCTCGGCTCTCCATATTTCGTAAAGGCCGGCGACAAGCTTATCGAGGCATTCAAAGACTGCACTGTCAGAGGCGTAACTATCTCAGCTCAAGGTTTCTACGGTCCTCAGGGAAGAGTGGTGAGACTGCCATTGGCAATGCCTGACATGCTCGATACTTTCGAGTCGTTCAGATTCGGCGATTACCGCATCACGAACTTCGAGATGGAGAGTTCTGCCGTAGCAGGTCTTGCCGCACATCTTGGTCATCAGGCCGGCACTGTCTGCTGCGCCATCGCCAACAGATACCTAAAGAACAGCAACCCTGACTACAAGCCACAGGTAAGAAAGCTGGTTGAGCTCGCCTTAGGCAAGATGGCCGCCATCAAATAGTCCGATACACGAGGCGCACCTGTTGCGCGAGATGCTTGGAGGTGCGCGTGAACGATCGGGACGTGCTTAACGTGTCAGAGCGTGCTGGACGTGCAGAGTGTGCTGGACGTGTCAGGGCGTGGGAGGCTTCTGGGTGTGCATGGACATGTCTATGGGCGTGCTGGGGCACAGTGAACTTGTCGGGGCACGGGACGGATATCGCAACATGAAGCTCTTCGTTCAAAACAAGAGCAGGACGACACACTCGAGCGCACCCTGTAAAGCATTAAGTATCAACAACATAGCCATTTTCAGAGTTGTAGTTTTGGCAACTCTGAAAATGGCTTAATCGTTGATATTCAGAGAGTTAAGCGATGCACCCATTGTACCACTTTAATCATCACATAGCCTTCCACATAACTCAGGACGTAACCTTCCACATAACACAGGACGCAAACTTTCTCATAACACAGAACGTAGGTCTTTTGCATAATACAAAAACGGAAACCCTTTGCGTAATACTGAGCATAAACTCTTTAAGTAACAAAAGACATAGCCCATTACATAACACAAGATATATCATCATTTAACACAGACTTCTCTGATATATGAGAAACTGTCAAACTGTCCAGTGCATGCTATAGAATGGGAAGCAGACAAACAATACTAAAAAAGCAAACGAGAACGACTGAGAAATAGGCGGCCGAATAAATCAAGGAATCAACTTTGCGAAAACTGCCAAAGAAACGATAAATCTCCACTCTCGCCACTCACCGACTCTCCAAATCACACTGTTCACCGGCTCTCCACTCTCACCACCCATCGGCGCTCCACGCCGCCGAATCCACAAATAGCCCCATAAACCAAAAAAATATTTGCTCAATGGCGAGCAGTTTTGTAAATTCGAAGAAAACTAAAACATTGAAGACCACATGACAAAGACTGTTTATCCGGCAGGTGTGCCGATTCATTTCTATTCCAAGGCCATTGACGGACAAGGTATTTTTTATAGGACAGAGGACAAACTTGTTTTTCTGACATCATTGAGCTGCATTGTCAGGAAGTATGGCCTGGATGTGATCTCATTCTGCCTGATGTTCAATCATTTCCATCTGCTTGTTAAAGTGAAGAGTTGCAGTCATGCACTGAAGGCAATAGCAGAATTCAAAAAAGAATTTACTCGTCAATACAATTTGAGGTATGGTCGCAACGGAAGATTGTTTACCACTCCGACAGGGTGGGCAGCGAAGGACACATTGAAAAAATTACGCGGCTGCATCATATATATCTGCAACAATCCGGTAGCCGGATCATTGTGCAGAAACGCATTGACATATCGCTGGAATCTATTGGCATATAAAGACAGGCCAAACCCATTCTCCGATGTTATTATGAAGCGGCACTGTCGTAAAAAACTTAAGCATTGCATTGACCTTATCGAGCATAGGTATTCCTGCAACCAGCCTTTGAACTACACAATGCTGGAAAACTTATTCGGCAATCTGGAAGAACGCGAATTGCAGCAGATTCACGACTATATCGTATCGAGATACAACTTCCTGAACTATAATTCGATGAAATCCTGCTTCAGTGATTGGGAAAGTGCCTTATCGCTCATCGAATCAACTCAGGGTTCCGAATATGATTTGAACGAGGATTATGAGGATTATTCCAAATACGTAAAAATGCTTGATATCATGAAGCAACTTGGCTACAACTCAGATTGCCAGACGATTGACAATCTGACAGATGAAGATATCAAGACCATCACCTTACGTATCTATGGAATTCTGAATCCTCCGAGAAAACAAGTTCTGAAATTCCTTCACTTGACAGGGAAATAATGCATAATAACTTTCTGACGCTATGATGAAGTATTTGACAATTGCGATTCTGAGCCTTGCGATATTGGTCGGTTCTCACCAGATTTCTCGCGTAGAACGCGACGGATCATGGGTATATCTGTACAACGAATCAGGGAAAAAGTACCAGGCCCTCAGCGCAAACAGTGTAGGAGATGTCATTGGTGTTGCCGGCAATACATTCACCTCCCGCAACGGCAACTGGATCTATACATGGGACAAAAACGGGAAGGGACTCAACACCCGTTCCGCCCGATAATCGGCAAGCGTCTCCGCGGTTACCGCATCACTAACTTCGAGGTGGAGAGTCCAGCCACAGCATTAGCGGGTGGGGGAAGTCAGTTTGACAGTTTCATAATTAAAACCTTATCTTTGCTCTCGCTGACGAAACAACATCATTATATTTTATATTATGGAAAAGATTACTACTATCATCGAACTGGAAAAGGCATTCAGCATTGAATCCTTATCAAAAATTACTGACTATGACACCTATTTCAAATATCTTGCTGAATCTTTATTTGAGAACTTTGAAATAAGAAACGGTGATGATGTTTATAGGTTCGTCGAAATAGAATTTTATCTTCGAAAAACGGAATCCGAGTCCAGAAAAATTGCTTATGAACGAGAGACCTGTGCCGGTGAATGGTTCCTCCATGATAATGGCGTTGACATTGCTTTTGAAAGCAACAAACAATAAGAAATAATTTCCTGATAATGATTCAAGACAACCAATGCAACAGAGTGTTCTTTTCCAGTCTGCTTAGGGAGCGCTGCCCCATAGCGTTCCGGGGACTGACAGAAGTCCTCGATAAATATGATGTTCCGTGGTCGCTTCTCGAAGGGACAAATGACATCTGGTGCAGGGACTATATGCCGCTGCAGGTGCGGCCGAACAGATTTGTCTCCTACAACTATAACCCGGACTACCTCCAGCACAGCGCAAAGGATAGGGCGTCCATCACTGACGGAAAAACCATTTGTGAGAATGCTGGACTTCCTTGCGAAGACTCCCTTCGGTGGCTTACCCTCGATGGCGGCAACGTGGTCAAGGCTGACGGTCGTGTGATTATGACGAGCAAACTTTTCGAGGAGAATCCGGGAATCGAACTTGCCTCATCAATACATCAGATCCAGAATGCAATAGGCGCGAGGTTGGTTATCTTGCCGTGGGATGCAAATGAGGAATTCGGACACACAGACGGTATTTGCCGCTACATTGGCAATGACCGGGTGCTGATGACGAACTATAAAGATTTTGACCCTGACATGGCAAAGCGTTTCCGCCGGATACTGAAGGCAAATTTCAAAAAGGTCATAGAACTGTCCTTCAGCACCCGCAAACCACACAAACACAGCTGGTCATACATCAACTGGCTTCAGACGGAACAGGTGCTGATTCTTCCTAAATTCGGCATTGATGAGGATGAGCAGGCATTCAAGCAGATTTCATCCCTGATGCCCGATTATGCAGGACGCATTGAAATGGTGGATGCCAATGACATAGTTATCCATGGAGGCTGCTTCAACTGTTGCAGTTGGACGATTCGGGAAGAACCTTGCAGGGATTTACCTTCAAATGGAAATATCTTATAAGTAATTTCAGCATCTATCCTGATTCTAACTTATGCGACACATTTGGCGCACCCTGTAAAGCATTAAGTATCAATAATATATCCATTTTCAGAGTTATCAAAATTCCAACTCTGAAAATGGCTTAACTGTTGATATTCAGCGAGTTACGCGGTGCGCGTGCTGTGCCAGAATCAGCTGTTTCTTTTGTTTCCATGTTGATCTGTTCTTGACATTTCCATGTGCAAAAGTACGGAACCGCTAAAAACGCGTCAATACGTAACCGCAGAGACACTTACTAATGTTCAACATCGTTTTTCAGGACTATACGTGCAGTAGATTCTCACGGGAGCGGAGCACGTCAATACGCAAGCGCTGAGATGCTTACCAGAGCGTAGATCAGTAGATCATTTGTACAAATCGCCGAGAGTGCGGAGGGTGTTGTCAACCGGGACTGACGGGTCATCCATACGGATGTCGGCGCTGCGGCCGGTTTTCTTTATCACTGACTGCTCGAGGAATATGAGCTGTTCAGGGAAAGTGTGATACATCAGGTCCGCGATATCGTGGGTGTGGTCCTTGTAGCGCACGATGGTGTAAGGATACCCCTTGGCATCCAGCCTCTTGGCTATTTTGGAAGAACCGAAGAGACCGATATTGAACAGTTGGATAGACTTGTAGGTCACGACCCTGTCCTTGGTTCCGTGCAGAAGAAGCTGAGGGGCAGGAGCATCGGCATATTTCACCTTGCCATGTGTGGAATAAATCGCTCCGGAGAATGAAATCACTCCGGCATATTTGAAACCTTCAGGCATTTCAGAAGCAAGAGAGGAATGGTTGCACAATTCGTACTCTGTCTGGAGAGCGATTATCGCACCTGCGGAAGAACCGGAAAGCACCAGGTTGTCGGGATTCACCCCGAACTTGTCAGCATTTTTCACAATGAAGGATGTAGCTGAGAACATATCCTCAACGCCTATCTCGACTGCCCTTCTGACAGCGCCTATCATCTTGACACCCTTGGCATTGACACCCTTCAGGCCGAGACGGTAATCAATGGAAAATACCGGATAGCCATTGTCATTCAGAAGTTTAATCCACTGCTGGTAATGCGGCTTGTCCCTATGGCCACCTATGAATCCGCCACCGAAAGCGAAGATGATGGCCGGCTTCTGCTTGCCGTCAATCTCCGTATAACTGCCTTTAGAAGCAGGATAGAAATCCAGGAACAGATCACAGGTATCCCGGCCGGCGAATTTATATGTGGCAGCAGGCGAAGCCAACTCGACTCCGGAAACCGTCCATTTGTTTGACCTTGCGGAAAGAGGCATTGACACTGACGCCAAAACCAATGCGACAAGAATTATTCTTACAATCGACTTTTTCATATCATATAAATCTAAAAGTTATTCAAATCTATTTTCCACCCCCATTAGAGCCACACGAAGCAGGTTTACCCCTTACTGTCACCGACCAGCCGTTTTATCGCCTTCACGTTGGAGAAGAAATGGACGGCGATAACCCTCGCGACCGTATAGGCCGGAATTGCAACGAGCATTCCGAAGACACCAGCCAAGTTGCCGGCAATAAGGAGCACGATGAAAATCTCCAGAGGACTCGCCTTGATGCTGGTGGAATATATCAGCGGCTGGAAAAGGAAATTGTCCACCAGTTGAGTCACGATGAAGATCGCCAGGAGCAATGCTATGAACGCCCAGAAATGCACCTCCACACCGACAGCGCTGAATTTCAGCACCGTGGCAAGTATCGTTCCGAGCACAGTGCCTACGAGCGGTCCCACATAAGGAATTATGTTCATGATGCCGGTGATGAATGCGATACTGACTGCCGCATTGAAGCCGATACGGGCAAATGCCCAGAGGCCCAGGAAGTTAAGCATAGCTACGCCGAGAACCTCTATCAGCAGCCCGACGAAATATCTCGACAGAAGGTGTTCGATATCACCGATGGCGTCTATCACTTTGGACTCGATGCTGTCAGGCACCATTGATCCGACAATTTTTCTGAACAACATAGGATCTTTCGTAAAAAAGAATGAAATGAACACGATAGAGAAAATGGCCACGCCGATGGATACGAATACGGAGGCCACCGATTCTATCAGGCCCGGGATGGAGTTCAGGTCAAACACGCTGCTGATGAACTTTCCGATGGAATTTTCCACTCTGAAATCCGGTCCCAACTGAGGGAGATGCGATATCAGCCAGGCATTTGTCCCATCCACGAACGAAGTGAACGCCGCCACCGGCAAGGAGTAGTCCGAAGCAGAAAGGTTCAACGTGATTTTCTGCACAATGCTGACCACGATAGGGATGACCTGGACAAAGATGAACAGGAACACGAGCATAATCAGACACAGAGACAGGACCGCCGCGAGCCATTGCGGAAGCTGCCTGCCTTTGATCCTGATGCCGCTCAGAAACTTCATGACCGGTTTCGACAGCAGAGAAAGCACTGCAGCAAGCACGATATAGAGCAACACGCTCCTGAAATACCAGCAGGCCGCAAGCGCCAATGCCGCGCCCGCACTATAAATAATGTATCGGGACAATCTGTCCACTCCCCTTTCATTTTCCATTGCCCAAAGTTAGTTTTTTAATTGTGATTTTCCTATCTTCGCAGTCCGCTATCGCAGCGGCTGAATTCAGAATGAAAGTTCAATAAAACAAACTACCAAGATTATGTGGCAGAGAATACAAACATTATACCTTGCTGTATCAACGATATTGATGGCCTTTATGTTGTTCAGTGTCAAGGCTGTAACCGTCGCAGGAGACGGCACGGTGATGGAGACGTACAAATATCTTACATACATTCCGTATGCGGTTCTCATCATCATCATCCTGCTGCTTGACGTGTTGGCTCTGACGACATACAAGATCAGAGTGTTCCAGTACAGGACCACCGTTCTCGTGGCATTGATAACACTCGGACTTCAGATCTGGCTCGGCATAGAATTCTTCGTGAACCTGAGTTCAGGCGATGACAGCGCGAGAATGATATACAAGCTGAATGTGGTATTCCCTATCGTATGCGTCATCTTGGATGTGCTCGCCGCACGTGGAATACTCGCGGACCAACTGCTTGTGGAAAGCACATACAGACTCAGGACCGACAAGAAAAACAGGAAGAAGCGCTCTTGACGTCTCTTCCTTCATGACTTACGATTGGGATTCATCTGATTCCTGGACTTTCATATGGCCCAGGACATTGCCGAGATACGTTTTCGTGATGGTCAGCGGCGGAATCATATCATTGTCCAAATCGAGTTCATAGCCGTCCTTCTCTTTACGGAGGACCTTGACCTTGTCCATATTGACAATATACTTCCTGTGGCAACGCACGAGACTGCTGCCCTTGAAACTCTCTTCGACCGTCTTCAGGCGGCATCTGAGCATGTATTTCTTCATTTCGCCCTTGCTGTCGGTGTACCAGACCACGATGTAATTGTCATCCGACTCTATATAGTAGAGGTTGGAAAGCCGGAGCGACAGTTTCAGGACTCCGCTGTTGTCGAACAATGTTATTTTCTGCTCGTCTTTCGGAAGAATCGGCTCATCGGACACCACATTGGCATAGTTCATAAGCCTGATAGTATTGTTCTTGTCAATGATGGCGAAATACATTCCTGCTATAATATAAGGTATGATCAATGACACGAAACAGTACAGGAATGCGTTCAGGAATATGTCCACGAATGACGTATCCGCCAGTTCAATGATGCCTAGGTCATCTCCTTTCACGGAAAAAAGCGCATACAAAAGACATATCACCACGACTTCTGCCAAATTCCAGAGTACATACTCCAGATAATTCATATCCTGCATCCGTGTCGCATACATCAGGCGCTTGCTGAAAATTATGACGAAGAGACCGATTACAAAAAAAGCGGCCGTGAACAGGAAAGCCTGCGAGGCACCCAGTTCAAACCACACATTATGCGAAAAAGGAATACTCACCAGCATAAAGACCAGTGAGAAAAATGCCGTGAATGTAACTGTAGCTATCAGCTGATATTTCTGCCTGAAATAAGCGGGCAATCTATATTTATCTGACATACTTCATTTTCTATTGCGTCTTGTAAAGGTACAAAATTCCTCAGATTTCTCCAAAGTCCGGCATTTTCAACAAAATTCAGCATGGATTTCACCACTTATTTTGGAATCTCGCCAAAATCCTGCTGCATAGCAGGCAGTTCACCACATTCATTTCAGCATTGGGATAATAAGGAATATCTTTGCACCGGTATAAAATTAGCGAATCTGAAATATTTTAGACAGTATGAAACTTATCGGAACAGGAAGCGCACTTCCGAAAAAGAAAGTGACCAATGCGATGTTGTCGGAGTTCCTCGACACAAGTGATGAGTGGATAATTCCGCGTACCGGCATCAGAAGCAGGCACGTGATCAGTGATGAGAACCTGGAGGACCTCGGAGCCGAGGCGGCCTCCAAAGCCCTCGAAATGGCCGGCCTCAAACCGGAGAATATAGATTATTTCATCTGTTCCAATGTCGTGAACGAGTATATGACACCGGGACTCAGCTGCATCATTTCCGAGAAAATCGGATTGACCTGCCCCTGCATTGACATAAATTGCGCGTGTCCCGGATTCATCTATGCGATGGACATTGCCGAATGCAGGTTTGAAGCCGGAAAGGCGGTGAACGTGCTCATCGTCTGCGCAGAAGAGCCGACCAGGATGACTGACTGGAAAGACAGGGCGACCTGCGTACTGTTCGGCGACGGTGCCGGAGCTGCCGTATTCACCAAAGGAGACAATCTCAAGGGCATCAGACTGCATTCCCAGCCTGCTCCTGACAAGATTTGGGAAAAGCGGGTTCTCGAACCGACACCATATGTCACCAAGGAAGAAACCTGCGCACCTCTGCAGATGAAGGGCAAGGAAGTGTTCAAGTTTGCGGTCAATGCCTCCACGACAGAAGTGGAAGCGCTGCTGTCCGAACTTGGAATGAGCAAGAGCCAGGTGAACTACTATATGGTGCATCAGGCAAACCAGAGAATCATCGACGCCATCAAGAAATATCTGGAAGAACCGGATGAGAAATTCCCGGTAAACATTTCGGACCACGGAAACTCTTCTTCCGCGTCCTGCGCCATACTTTTGGACGAATGCAACCGCCGCGGAATGTTCCAAAAGGGAGATATTCTGGTCTTCAGCGCGTTTGGTGCAGGCCTGCTGTCCGGTGTTGCGGTACTTGAATGGTAAAAATTGCTATATTTGCAGGATAGAACATTATAATTATCAAGAATATGATCAAAAGTCCTATTTGTGATATTCTCGGAATAAAATATCCATTATTCCAGGGAGGCATGGCATGGATTGCCGATGCAAATCTCGCCGCTGCAGTTTCAAATGCAGGTGGACTCGGTCTCATCTCTTCCATAAATTTCGGAACTGAGGCTGTCAGAGCAGAGATCAGAAAATGCAGAACATTGACAGACAAACCATTCGGAGTAAACATCATGCTTGCGGCACCGAACGCTGCGGAAGTGGCCGACATGGTGATTGAAGAAGGTGTGAAAATCCTTACTACCGGTGCAGGCTCACCTGCCGCATATATGGAAAAATGGAAGGCTGCAGGAATCAAGGTCATTCCTGTAGTGGCTTCTGTCGCCTATGCATTGAAGATGCAGGAACTCGGCGCTACGGCGGTCGTGGCTGAAGGTGCTGAATCTGGCGGCCACGTAGGTGACAACCACACTATGGCCCTTGTACCTCAAGTCATTGACGCACTTGACATTCCGGTACTTGCAGCTGGCGGAATTTTCGACGGACGCGGTGCGGCTGCGGCATTTATGCTCGGGGCTGTGGGCGTGCAGGTCGGAACCCGTTTCCTCATCGCTGACGAGTGCCTCATCCACGAAAACTACAAGGAGAAGCTTCTGAAGGCTTCCGACGTGAGCACAATGGTTACAGGAAAGTCAATGGGTGATGCTGTGCGCTGCCTCAAGACTCCGTTCTCCAAGAAGTTCTTCAAGATGGAGTACGACCCTGCAGTTCCGAAGGAGGAAGTCCTCGATTTCGGCAAGGGAGCAATGCGCAAGGCAGTATTTGACGGAGACAATATGGGCAGCTACCTCGCCGGGGAAGTTGCCGGAATGATTCATAAAAAAGAAAGCGCCAAGGATATCGTGGAAGATATTATGGGCGGAGCTGAGAAGCTTCTGAAAAACGCCCCGGCGCTTGTAAAATAAAACAACAGATATGACAAAAAGAGTAGTAATAACAGGTATGGGCGTCGTTTCCCCGATCGGAAATGATGTAAACACATTCTGGAACAACCTTGTGAACGGAGTATGCGGAATCGACTATATAGAAGAATTCCCGACTGAAAATCTTCCGGTGAAAATCGCCGGCAAGGTCAAGAATTTCCATCCGGAAGAATACGGTATGGACAAGCCGTTCATCAGAAAACAGGACCTCTTCACACAGTTCGGCGTGGCAGCAGCTTATCAGGCAATGCAGCAGGCAGGTCTGGTGACAGAAGGCGAAGGCAAGAACATTGATCCGTTCAGACTCGGAGTCTATGTAGGCTCAGGCATCGGCGGATTCGAAATCCAGTACAGAGAGACTGCCAAGATGATCGACGACCCGTCAGGACAGTGGGTTTCCCCGCTCTTCATCCCGACGATGATTTCCAACATTGCAGCAGGCCACATTGCGACAAAACATCACGCAGAAGGCCCTTGTATCGACGTAGTTACGGCTTGCGCCACTTCTACGAACAATATCGGTGAAGCATTCAGGGCTATCCGCCACGGTTATGCTGACGCCATCATCGCAGGAGGCTGTGAGAATGCGACAATTCCTCTCGGAATCGCCGGTTTTGCCAATGCAAAGGCACTTTCCCGTGCTGAAGACCCTAAATACGCATCTCTTCCGTTCAACGGCAACCGTGGAGGTTTCGTAATGGGCGACGGTGCAGGAATCCTGGTTCTTGAGGAACTCGAGCACGCCAAGAAGCGCGGCGCGCACATCATCGCTGAGATGGTCGGCTACGGCAACACTTGCGATGCTTACCATCCTACCGCACCGAGACCGGACGGAACCACTCAGGCAAAATGTATCGAGCTCGCATTGGAGGAAGCAGGCTTCGACAAGGAGAAGGACAATATGTACATCAATGCCCATGGCACCGGAACCAAGCTGAACGATGTAGCAGAGACCAAAGCATATAAGGTTGCGCTCGGCGACTATGCATACAAGGCTCACATCAGTTCCATCAAGTCAATGACGGGACACATGTTCGGAGCTGCCGGAGCTGCAGAGGCCATCACTACCGTCCTGGCTCTGATCAATGGTATTGTACCTCCTACCATCAATCTCGATACTCCTGACCCTGAATGCGATCTCGACTACACGCCGAACACGGCTGTCAAGACTGACCTCACCATCGGCATCTCCGACTCTTTCGGTTTCGGCGGACACGATGCATGTGTGGCATTCAGAAAGTACGAGGACTAAAAACAGACGACTAAAACCTAAATTTATAATGAACAAGGAAGATATTAAAAAGTTCCTGCCCCACAGGGAGCCGATGCTCCTCATAGATGAGGCCGTAGTGGACGAAAACAATATTGCCCATTGCAAATACACCATCAAGGAAGACGAGTTCTTCACAAGAGGACATTTTCCGGGCAATCCGATTGTCCCTGGTGTAATTCAGTGCGAGATCATGGCTCAGAGCTGCGCCATACTGGTAAAGGACGACATTCCTGGTCATCTTACACTGTATGCCGGACTTGACAAGGTCCGCTTCAAGAATCCTGTAAAGCCTGGTGACGTATGTGAAATCACGGCGAAGCTGATAGAGAAGAGAGGTTCTCTGTATTTCTGCAGTGCCAAACTTGAAGTCGGAGGCAAGCTCTGCTGCAAGGGTGAACTCACTTTCGCGCTGATACCGAAGGAATAATCAGATATCATAACTTATGTAAGTCTCACAATCCGGGTTTTCGGGTTGTGAGATTTTTTAATTTATTGATAGTGAAAGCCAAAAAAAATCATATATTTGTAATCGGTTAAAACGATACAGAACGACATATACACCAATAGCACTGAACTGACATTCTGATCAACACACTAATCCAATAACATTATGAGCCTATTATCCAGACTATTGCTGACGATTGCGACTCTGACTTCATGCGTGACGATATCGTTCGCGCAAGGACAGGCCCCAATCGGCAAGGACTTGACTGTGACAGTTAAGGTCACGGACAAGACGGGCGCTATGCCGGGAGCAAGCGTACTCGTAAAAGGGACCACAAACGGACAGATTACCGGCCCGGACGGTACTGCCACACTCTCCAATGTACCTGCGGACGCGACACTGGTCGTATCTTTCGTAGGGTATCAGGACGTTGAACTCCACGTAAACGGAAAGACGTCACTCAATGCGTTGCTCAAAGACGATTCGCTCGCATTGAACGAAATCGTGGTCGTGGGTTACGGCACGCAGAAAAAGGCCAACCTCACGGGAGCCGTGGATCAGGTCGGATCTGAGACATTCGAGGGCAGGGCCAATGCCAACATCACCCAAATGCTTCAGGGACAGGTACCTAACCTCAACCTCAAGTTCACCGACGGAAGGCCTAACAGTTCTCCTTCTTACAACATCCGAGGTACCACATCCATCGGCCAGGGCGGAAGCGCTCTCGTACTTATCGACGGCGTGGAGGGCGACCCGAGCCTTCTCAACCCTAACGACATCGAGTCGGTTTCTGTACTGAAAGACGCGGCCTCATCATCCATCTACGGTTCTCGCGCACCTTACGGAGTGGTACTCATCACCACCAAGAGCGCTACCAAAGGCAAGCCGACGATTTCTTACCAGGCGAACTTCACGGTGGAGCAGCCTACCTCGATACCTGATTTCGTATCAGACGGTTACACTTGGACAGACCATTTCTACAAGTCGTATTACAACTACAACTTCTCCAATCCATCAGGAATCAACAAGACCATGGAGTTCTCCACCGCCTGGCTCGCAGAATACAAGAAGAGAGCAGAGGATGAGAACTACGAAGTCCTGGTAAGCGACGGAAGCATCGGAACCGCAGGACGATGGCTGTACTACCCTAAGGGAACGGACTATATAGGAATGATCTACAAAGACCACCTGTTCAGCCAGACCCATAATCTGTCAGTCTCAGGTTCTGACGACAAGTTCGACTACTATGTTTCCGGAAGATATTATGACAACAACGGTATCTTCGACTCACAGACTAACCCGGAAACCTACAAGATCCTGAACAGCCGCATGAAGATGGGATACAAGATCACGCCATGGCTGAAGATCTCCAACAACACCGACGTCTCATGGACCAAATACATCATGCCTCAGACCTACTCTGAAGGCAACGGAAACATCTGGAGAAACATCGCGGACGAAGGCCACCCTTGCTCGCCGATCTGGAACCCTGACGGCACCATGACCCACTCCGCAGTATATTCTGTCGGCGATTTCCTCTACGGACACAGCAACAGGACATACCTCAAGAGACAGCTAAAGACCACGTTCACCGCACAGGCCAAATTCTTCGAGGACAAGCTTCGTGTCAATGCAGATTTCACCTACCGCAACCACGATTTCAATACCACGGTAAAGAAAGTGAAAAGCGAATTCTCCAGATATGAAGGACAGGTGGAGACCATTTCCGGAACACAATCCTACATGAGCGAGACCCTCAGAAACTACGGCTATCTCTCTACCAATGAGTTCGTGGAATATGAGGACACCTTCGCCGGGAAACATTATTTCAAGGCATTGGTCGGCTACAACTACGAACAGCAGTTTTACAAACAGACCTACGCATACAATGACGACCTCCTGACACCTGACGTGGAGAACATAAATCTCGCGATGGGCATCGATAACAAGAGCGTCACAGGTGACTGGTACAAATGGCGCACAGCAGGAGCTTTCGCCCGACTGAACTACTCTTTTGACGACAGGTATCTCATCGAATTGAACGGACGTTACGACGGAAGTTCCAAATTCCCTAAGAGACAGCGTTGGGCATTCTTCCCGTCAGTATCTGTCGGCTGGAGAATCACAGAGGAGCCTTGGTTCAAGGTCAGCAAAAACGCTGTCACGAACCTGAAAGTCAGAGCATCATACGGCTCGCTCGGAAACAGCAACGTGGGCAACTACGCTTATGACGAGACCTTCTCCTTCAGCAACGGACGTATCATCAACGGAAGCAAGGTACGTTACACAAGCGCTCCTTCACCTATCCCTGAGTCATTGACCTGGGAAACCGCACAGACTCTGGACGTCGGTCTGGACATGAGTTTCCTCAGCGGAAGGCTCTCTTTCAACGGGGACTGGTACAGCCGAAAGACATTGGACATGTACACGGTCGGACCTACTCTGCCGGACGTGTTCGGCGCAAGTTCTCCTAAGGGCAACTTCGCGGAGATGACCACAAACGGTTACGAGTTCATCATCAAATGGAATGACAGTTTCAACCTTGCAGGCAAGCCGTTCAACTACTCAGTCAGGGCATCGCTTGCAGACTATGTTTCTACCATTGACAAGTTCAACAATGCCACCAAGTCGCTTTCGACTTCTTCACTCAACACCAATTATTATGAAGGAATGCGCATAGGTGAAATCTGGGGCTTCGTCTCCAACGGTCTCTGGCAGAACCAGGCAGAAATCGATGCTGCAGAAGCCAAGGCTCGTGAGGCAGGGCAGAAGTACTACAACCCGCTCATGCAGACATCCAAGACCTACAAGCTCTATCCTGGTGACATCAAGTTTGAAGACCTCAACGGCAACGGCTACATTGACCGAGGCAAGAACACGGTGGATGATCCGGGCGACCGCAAGATCATCGGCAATGCAGAGCCGAGATACATCTACAGTTTCGGCTTCGACTTCGAATGGAGCGGCATCACGCTCAGCGCATTCTTCCAGGGCGTCGGAAAACAGGACTGGTATCCATCAAACGAGGCTTCGACCCTCTGGGGACAGTACAACCGTCCTTACGGCCAGATGCCTAAGTGGCATATAGGAAACTACTGGACAGAAGACAATCCTGATGCATATCTCCCGAGATACACCGGCTACTACGCTCCTTTCTATAAGGGAACCAACAATGCCAACACAAGGTATCTGATGGATGTTTCCTATATCAGACTCAAGAATGTCCAGGTCGGATATACACTTCCGGAAAAATGGACAAAGGCCATCAAGATGAAGAAGATAAGCGTATTCTTCTCAGGAGAGAACCTCTGGACATGGTCACCGATGTACAGACACACGAGGGACATTGACGTTACCGCCAACATTTACGGAACCGACTCTGTTCTGGACACCACCGGAGACGGATACAACTATCCGACAATGCGTTCCTACAGTTTCGGTATCAATCTTACATTTTAATCAGGCAAGATTATGAAAAACAATATTATAGCGCTGATTCTTTCCGCCTCAGTCCTTGTCGTTTCCTGCGACTTGGCTGAACAGCCGAAAGCCAAAGCCGGCAGAGACATGATTTTCGGTTCGGAAACCGGTCTTCTGACCTATACCAACGGGTTCTACGAGTACCTTCCGGACTATGACAATGCCCACAAGCAGAACATCACTATGGACAATGCGGCCAAAAATGCCACAGGCACATATGAAGTGGGCGCATACACTACCAACACATCCACATCATGGAGCTGGAGCAGCATCCGTAATGTGAACTATTTCCTCAAATACAACACTTCATCCAATGTGAGCGAGCCGATCCGCAACAACTACAGCGGTATCGCCAGACTTTTCAGAGCCTACCTGTATTTCAACAAGCTCGTGCAGTACGGGGCAGTTCCGTGGATCGACATTCCTCTGGAGCCGGACAGCCCTGAACTCTACAAGACACAGGACAGCCGTGACGTGATCATCAGCAAGATGATTGAGGATCTCGACTTCGCTGCAGCGAACATCACCGAGGACAAGATAACTCCTAACTCCAACAGAGTGAACAGGTGGACTGCATTGTTCTTCAAATCAAGGGTCTGCCTTTTCGAAGCTTCTTTCAGAAAGTATCACGCCACTGGAAGCAAGTACGGAAAGGATTACCTGAAGGACTGCAAGATCACTGCGGAAGAGCTTTACCGCCAGGCCGCCGACGCCGCTCAGGAAATCATTGAAAAAGGCCCTTACAGACTATACACGGGAACTCCTTATGCGAATGGACGCGGCTCCTATCGTGAGCTTTTCATCAGTGACAATGCCGTTTCTCAGGAAGTCATGCTCTCCCTTGCGCTCGATCCTGTTCTTCAGCTCGGTGAGGCCAACTGGTATTACAATTCGTCCACATATGGTCCGCACCTGTGTATGACCCACGCATTTGCGAAGACCTATCTGAATCTGGACGGCACTCCGTACAATGACAAGAAGGGCGACACCTACAAGACATTTGCAGAGGAGACCTCAGGAAGAGACTACCGCCTGAACCAGACCATCAGGGGTGCCGACTACACCTGCAAGGACAAGGAAGGCGTATTCGTTCCGACTCCTGCCAATATGACAGGCCATTCGCTTACCGGCTATCAGTTCACCAAGTATGTAATGGACGACATCTCGTTCGACGGCGGAAGGACCAACTACAATGATGTCCCTATTGCACGTTATGCGGAAGTGCTTCTGAACTACGCCGAGGCCAAAGCCGAACTCGGGACATTGACAGATGCAGACTGGGAAAAGACAATCGGCGCACTGCGCAGCAGAGCAGGCATCACAGGCGGGCTGGACAAGAAACCGACCACGGCTGACCCATATATGATGTCCATCTATGCAGGCGTGACCGATCCGGTTATACTTGAAGTCAGACGCGAACGCGAAATCGAATTGATACTCGAAGGGCTCAGGCTCAATGACCTGAAACGCTGGGCTTGCGGAAAGCTCTGGGAGACAGCGGCTTGGGACGGCATCTACATTCCTGCGCTCAACACGCCTCTCGACCTCAACGGTGACGGTACCAATGATGTTTTCGTGACTGAGGACAGCAAGTACAGCGGGCCTTACAAGAGCATTGCCATGTACACGGGCGACAATCTGAAGGTGGTCAAACTCGCTGATGACACCAAGGGCGGATACCGTCTCAATTATGAGATAAGCCGTGTCTGGAACGACAATATGTACATTTATCCGATTCCGGAAATCGTCATTCAGAAGAATCCTAACCTGAAGCAGAATCCGGGATGGGACAAATAAAGGAGCAGAGCAATGAAAACAATGAACAAGATATTGACGGCAGCTGCGGCATTGTCAATGCTGGCGGGCTGTCAGAAGAATGAAGTCAAGATACACGCTGACTTCACTACGGACAAGGACGTGTATGAGCTTTATGAGGACATCAAGCTCACCAATACGTCTTATGCCGAGAACGCATACGTGATGGCGAGCAAATGGGAGTGGGACGGCAATAAGGTATGGGGACACCAGCCTCAGGAGCCCATTTCTTTCGACAAGACGGGCGAATATGAAATCAGGCTGACCGTGGTGGCGGACGTGGACAACATTTCCGACGTCAAGGTGAAAAAGGTGAAAGTCCAGGATACGAACAAGGCTCCGGTCGCTGATTTCAGCTGGAGTCCGGAAAGCGGAATCCGTGCCGGAGATGCCGTACAGTTCACCGACAAGTCCTCCGACCCTGACGGCTCGATCGTAGCTTGGGAATGGAAATTCGGAGCCACTCCTGTCAATGAGCAGAACCCGAAATTCACTTTCGTGGAGTTCGGTGACATAGAGGTGAGCCTCACGGTTACTGACAACATGAAGAAGAAGACCACCAAGAGCGTGATGATTCACGTGGACAAGAGCGCCTATAGTCTCGAATTGCTCTGGGCCAAGCCTTACGAGAGTGACCCTGAGGCATATATCAAGTTCTCGTCTCCGGCTGTGAGCCCGGACGGAAACACTGTCTATGCATTCTCCTCAGGATATCATCTCGCAGCATTCAGCAAGGACGGCGCCTCGCTCTGGACATTCGACGCCACCGCGCACAACCCGAGTCCGTACTGCAAGGACGGCACCAAGAACGGTAATTCCTGCACGCCTTCAGTGGATTCCAAGGGCAACATCTATATCGCATTGGCATATAACGAAAGGGACGCGAAAGTCGTAGGCACTTACAGTTCAGGCGTTTACTCTATCGCACCGAACGGCAGACAGAACTGGTATTTCGACTACGGAAATGCGCGGTACATCGCAGTCATTCCGGTTATTTTCGAGGACCTCGGACAGGTCATCCTGACCACCAAGGCAAATCCGACAAAGACCGATTATCCGGCCATCTGGGAAGCTTACGGAGGCCAGGACAACGGACATGCCCTCAATATCGCTGACGGCTCGTTTGCGGAAAGCCTGCAGGTAAAGCAGGGCAACTATGGCGGCTCCGTCGGCTTCAAGAACGGTACTTTCATCACCCACTGCAACGACAAGTACGGTTCGAGAATCTATTTCCGCGAGGGCAGCAAATGGAAGTATTACGGCAATGCCAACAACCAGCACAACAAGGCTCTAGGATATAACAACAGCAAGACTCTGGAGACCGGCGACTCCGGCCAGATGGCCACGTCAGCTGACGGAAAGGTATATATACTCTATACCAACAGGACCAACAGAGTGAGCTCAAGCAGCGTCCTGTACTGCTATGACACCAACAAGTATGTAAAGGACGACACCACCCCATTCGAGCCTGACTGGGTTACTCCAATAAACGGTAAACTTGTCAGATACAATGCCCAGGGCGTCGTCTGCGGTGCGGATGGAACAATCTATGTAACTACAGGTGTCAATGGTAATGACAAGGCAAGGGTTACTGCCGTAAGTCCTGACGGTCAGTTGAAGTGGGAATCTTTTGCTGACGGCGATATCGCAGGTTCTGCGGCTGTTGACAATGAGAATTACGTCTATTACAATGACTACGTTCTCGGCAAACTCGTGAAACTCTCGCCTGTAGATGGCAATAAAGTGGCTGAAATCCAGCTCGCTACAGATATGAGGTCATCCCCTACCATCAGCATTGACGGAACCATCTACTGTACCGGCATGAAAGACGGGAAACCGACATTGTTCGCTGTCAAGGGTTCAGCGACGAGTCATGCTGCCGGCTGGTCGCAGCTCGGCGGAAATCCGTCAAAGACTTGTGTGTTATACTAATATATTATTGTCCAACAATTTATGAAATACAGAATTTCATTGATCGCTCTTTCAGCCTTGCTTGCTTTTTCAGCCTGCAAGGCTGAGCCTGAGCGGCATTATGTCAAAAATGACAAAGGCCAGGAGGAGGAAGTAATTCCTGAAGGGAACGGAAAGACCTTGCTTGCAGGCTCTTTCAATATCAGATACTTCAATACTACGGATACCTATCCGTGGTCTGTGAGGAAGGATGCCGTGTTCAAGTTCATTGAAACCACCAGTCCGGACTTTCTCGGTCTGCAGGAGGTCAAAGCCACTCAGTCTCAGGATTTTGCATACAAACTATCTGGCACTTACGGATATTATGACATTGACCGTGATACCGGAAAGGGCATCAGCAGCGGCTCAGGCGAAGGTATCGGAATCCTTTACAAGAAAGGCCGCTTCGAGCTGAAGGACAAGGGATTTTTCTGGCTTGCAGATACGCCGGACAAGCTTCCTGAAAAGAATGAAGACGGCACATATTCTTCATGGAACAGTGCAAAACGCAGGGTCGTGGTATGGACGAAAGTTGCGGACAAGCTTCATGACAATCAGATTGTCTGGTTCTTCGCCACTCATTTCGACCACATCAGCGTGGAAGCCAGGACGAAGTCAAGTGCATTGACAATTTCAAAGATCAAGGAACTTACGGGGATTGCAGATCTGTCGAAGAGTTCCGTTCCGATTTTCCTCGTTGCGGATTTCAACTGTACGCTGAATTCTACTGAACTTGCGCCGGTCAGAGCTGCGATGGGAGATGCCAGGACATTGGCGAAGAAGACTGAAAGCGGAAGAACTTTCAATGGTTTCGGCGAGACGAAACAGTCAGTGATTGACCACATCTTCTTCGTGGGCAATGTCAATGCCGACAGATATCACATTGCCACAGAGGATTATGGCGTGAAGTACATTTCCGACCACTACCCTATCACCTTACTCTGCTCTTACAAGTAAGTACTGAGTATTATATACCTGAAGCAGGCTTATAACGGGCGCAACGCGTAACTTTCTAAATATCAACGATTAAGCCATTTTCAGAGTTGGGATTTTGGCAACTCTGAAAATGGCTATATTATTGATACTTAATGCTTTACGGGGTGCGCAACTATTCGTGTGTGGCGAAACGCTGTTCGGCCAGTTTCTCGTACTTGGTGCCCGGACGGCCGTAGTTGGCGTAGGGATAGATGGAGATGCCGCCACGTGGGGTGAAGAGGCCGGTAACCTCGATGTATTTGGGGTCCATCAGTTTGATTAGGTCCTTCATGATGATGTTTACGCAGTCCTCGTGGAAGTCTCCGTGGTTTCTGAAGCTGAAAAGATAGAGCTTGAGACTCTTGCTTTCAACCATCTTGACGTCTGGGATATAGCTGATGCGGAGCTCCGCGAAGTCCGGCTGTCCTGTAATCGGACAGAGGGTTGTGAACTCCGGGCAGTTGAAACGCACCCAGTAGTCATTGCCCTGGTGCTTGTTTTCAAATGTCTCCAGTACCTCCGGTGCGTAGTCCATTCTGTATTCGGTCTTGCGGCCAAGGGACTTGAGACCTTCTTGTTCTCTTTCGTTATTGTTCATAATATCAGATGTCTGCAATCTTAAACGGATTGTATGAAATGTTTTCGTCGAATGTGTCGATTCCTTCGTAGCGCTTGAGGGCTTTGACAACCTGCACGGTCACAGGAAGTATGACTATCTCGTAACATACTTTGAATGAGACCTGCGCCAGCATCATTGCTGCCAATGACTTAATGTCTGCACCCCAGAATACTATCGGCATGAAGATCAATGAATCAAGGCCTTCACCTGCTATGGAGGAGAGTATTGCCCTGACTGAGAAGCCCTTGCCTTTAGATGCTATCTTCATCTTGCTCATCACGAATGCATTCATCGTGGAGCCGGCGAGGAAGGCGAGCAATGAAGCGAAAGCTACTCGCGGGGCCATGCTGAAGACGTAATTGAAATGCTCTCCGCCGTCCCAGAAGGAAGCGGCAGGCAGCCATGCGACGATCTGACCGACCAATGCGACGAAGAAGTTCATGGCAAAGGCTGTCCAGATTACAAGTCTGGCCTTACGATAGCCCCAGACTTCTGCAAAGCAGTCGTTGAGGATGTAAGAAATAGGGAAAATGATCACTGCGCCCGGCAGTGTGATGCTACCGATAGCGAATACTTTGGTAGCGAAGAGGTTGGATGCGATGAGGCATACTGAAAAGAGTATGGCCATCAGCATGAACACTACTGATACTTTTTTGTTCATTTTTCTTGTTTTTTTAAGTGGTTTCCTAGAATACACTTTAATCCCCCCGACCCCCTTTTCAAGGGGGCGGTCAGGGCCTTCGGGCTTTCCATCGCCGCAGGGCTTCCCGGCCCGCCAGCTCCGGCTCGGCATCTGATGATGCCTTGTTAATCGTCGTTATTCGTCGTCGCCGGCGGCTTTGAGGCGTTCGGCGTTCTCGGCTATCTGGAGCTGGTCGATACATTCCTGGATATCACCGTCCATGAAGGCCGGGAGATTGTACATTGACCAGTTGATACGGTGGTCGGTGACGCGGGACTGCGGATAATTGTACGTTCTGATCTTGGCTGAACGGTCACCCGTCGATACCATCGTCTTACGCTTGGCTGCGATACCGTCCAGGTACTTCTGGTGCTCCATATTGTACAGACGTGTACGGAGCTCTTCCAATGCCCTGTCGAAGTTCTTGAGCTGCGAACGCTCCTCCTGACATTGAACCACGATTCCTGACGGGATATGTGTCAGTCGGACAGCAGAATACGTCGTGTTCACACCCTGTCCGCCAGGACCAGAAGAACAGAAGGTATCCTTGCGGATATCATTCATATCCAAGTCAATGTCGAATTCGTCAGCCTCCGGGAAGACAGCCACAGATGCGGCAGAAGTCTGGATACGTCCCTGAGTCTCCGTCTGAGGCACCCTCTGCACACGATGCACACCGGACTCGTATTTCATTGTCCCGTAAACACCGTCAGAGCACGAAAGCTTGAACACAATCTGCTTGAAACCGCCTGAAGTGCCCGGAGCCTGGTCCGAAACCTCGAGCTTCCAGCCCTTGCGCTCAGCAAACTTCGAATACATCCTGAACAAGTCACCTGCAAATATGGCAGCCTCATCGCCACCTGTACCGCCACGGATTTCTACCATCGCATTCTTGCTGTCATCAGGATCCGAAGGAATGAGAAGCAGTTTGATATTCTGTTCCATGTCAGGAAGTTTCGGCTCAATCTCGGCAATTTCCTCTCTTGCCATCTCCTTGAGATCGTCATCCTTCTCATTGGCCATGATGTCCTTGGCGGAAGCAAGCTCATCCACCATTCTCTTATATTCCTGTCCAGCCTTGATGATAGGCTCCAGTTCCTTGTAATCCTTGTTCAGCTGAACATATTTCTTCATGTCCGACATCACAGCCGGATCCGAAAGCTGTTCCTGAAGAGAAATGAATTTGTCCTGAAGGCTCAGGACCTTTTCCAGCAATGTATTCTTCTCTGCCATATATTGTTGTCTTCTATTTCGTATTAAACCATCAACCACATTGGTTTACAGCGCTTTGACATAGCAACGTCTGCGCATGTAAAGCTCATGTTCGTACTTTCCCCAGACGTTCACCGCACTGTTCGTCTCAATCTGAGGATTGGAAATCGCCCACATTGTCCCGACTTTCTTGTACTTTTCAGCCATCGAGCAATGGTAGATGGAGCTTACGCCCTTGTTCTGCCACTGCGGCACTGCCCCGTTGAGCATAAGGTCCACGCATTCATAATTGTGCATTGCCTTGAGCAGGTGGAACCAGCCGAACGGGAACAGGCGGCCTTTCGCCTTCTGCAACGCCTTCGAGATGGTCGGGAACGCGATTCCGAAAGCCACAAGTTCATTGTTCTCATCCAGGACGATACTGCTCACCTTGTCTGAAATGAACGGCATTGACACTTTCGCCTCGTGATCGATTTCCTTCTGCGTGAACGGTATGAAATTATAGACCGCCGCAGCAAAGCTCTCATTGTAAACCTTGAAGAAATAGTCCACCATCTTCTTGTCCTTCTTCAGGCTGTCGATTTTGCCGTCGTGCAGGTTATACCTTTCCTTGAGCATTCCAGCAATTCGGCTCACCTTGTCCTGAACACCCTGCGAAGCATTCATCTTGTACTGAAGCCAGTCACATTCCTTCTCGTACCCGAGAGCCGTTACCAAGTCATTGTAATACGGGAAGTTATACAAGCAGTTGAACGGAGGAATGTTCTCAAAACCCTCGACCAGCATGCCCTGCTTTCCCAAAGTATTGTAATACAATGGCCCGTGTACCTCGGTCATGCCATTCTCGCGGGCCCAAGCTTCCGCCGTTCCGAGCAGAAGACGGGCGACGTCAATGTCATTGATCGTGTCAAACCATCCGAAACGCGCTCTTTTCTTGTCATACAATTCATTGTAACGCGGATTTATCATAGCGCATATGCGACCCACGACTTTCTTTCCGTCGAACGCCAGCCACAACTTGTGCTTGCAATAATCCAACGCAGGATCTTTCGTCAGACTGAACACCTGATCAGAATGAAGAGCCGGAACATACTGCTCACAATCCTTGTACAATTCGTCAGGAAACTTGATGAACTTCTTCAGCATTCTTCTCCCGACGACTTCAACTATTGTATAATTCGCCATTTTTCTGGTTTTAAGTACAGTCTGCAAATTTAGCAATAATTTTGCAGAATATAAAAAGGTTGCCACATATGGAAACTTCCGGGCACCCCAACGAAGAGACACCCGGAAGCAATCATTAATATTCGGTCAAAGATTATTTGGTAATCTTGATGTTGTCGAGGAAGATACGACCTGCACCGCTGACCTTGTAATTGTATTTACCTGTATACTTGTAAACACCGCTCTCATCCTTCGCCATTACGACACGGTACATCACTACAACAAGGCGAGTATTGGCATTGACACCTTTAATCTTAACTGAAGAGTGAGACCAGTTATATTTGCCTTTAGGCTGATCGATTTCAAGGATATCACTGCACTTCGTACCATTCTCAAACTCACCATCACCCTCAATCACGATAACCACCTTAGAGTCATCGACAGTGCCACTTCCCTGTACCATAGCAGCATGGTCGAAGTCCATAGTAACATCAGTAGCCGATGTAACAGCGAGATTAGGCAGTCTGATAGAAGTATTTTTTCCGCCAGTCTTACTGAACTTCAAATACTTATCCTGGAGATAAATAAGTTCAAGACCAGGATTCATATCTTCATATCCTGCAAGTTTCAACGCATCCGGAGCAACAGACTTAAGGTCCTTGCCATAAATATTCACAGCATTGTCGTCCTTGCTCTTTCCGATGGTATCACCTATCTTGTTTCCTGTGGCAGTACTATAGTAGTCCAGAACAGGCTGGAGCCACCCGAAGTCGTCAAAGAACACAACATTAGACTCGGCCTAAGCAACCGGAAGTTTCACAGAATAAGAGTACTCGTCATTTGACAGAACCACATCACCAGATCTTGCACTTCCAGCATTTGCCTCGAATGGAATATCGAGAGAATAAGTGCCGGCAGTTGCCTCAGTTGTCGGGAACTTAACCCATGAAGGAGCTGACACCTTGAATGGGATATTCGCAACTATAGTAACCTTTCTGGTCTCACCGATACCAGCGATAGTATTTACACCTGGGCAAGAAACCTTGATAGAAGGCTCGAACTTATCCTGTTTTACAGTAAGGACAGACTCGATAGTACCTTTCACAAAACGTACTGTACCAGTTCTGGCAACACCCGTAAGGTTAGCGGCAGCCTTGAATTTAAGAGGCGTCCACTCAACCTTTGCAGTTGTAGAAGGAAGGAGCTGGATCCAATCCGCGTCAATCTTGGTCTCGAATGACGTATTTGCCTGAACAGTTACCGCAAATTCAGCACCCTGACCAAGAACTTCTACAGAGTTACCCTCCTTGATGCTGATGAACGGATCAAGTTCCTGTCCTGCAGCGGACTGCACGACCTGAATCTTCCTGGATGTCACACCTGATTTGATGGTAATCTCACCCTTTCTCAAGACGCTGAGTTCACTAGGATCACAAGTAACACTGACCGTCTTGGTCTCACCTGCAAGTCCGGAGCCATTCTCAATATGAAGCCAGTTGGCACTTGCAGAAACTTTGAAGTCAACATCCGATGACACCTTGAATGTATAAGGAGCCTCAGGTGTCCCCTCGAATGTAATGAGGTCAGAATCAAGTCCTTCAACATTGATATTGGCCTTGACGGCCTCAGAGGCAAGCATCACCTCGATATCATCTACATAATATCTGTAGTAGCCGGACTCCTGAGCACCGGCATGTCCGAACACTGAAGGATGGAATGATATTGCAGTTGCAGTCGTAGCGCCCTTGATTGTAAACATGGCATCCTGCCAGAACATCTTGCCTGAACTCTGAGAATGAGAAACAGGTTCGCTTATCTTGTCTGATTTGGACACCGGCTCGACTTTACCTGGGCCATCAATTTCCAGAACAAGCTGAGTCTTGTCAATATTACCGTCACCCTGCATCTGTGAACACCATTTGAATGAGACCACGATATCCTGTTCGCCATCCAATCTAAAGAGAGGCAAAGTCAATCCTGACTGTTTTTTGTTAGCACCAAATTTGAAATATGCATCCTGAAGATAAATTGTCTTGAATGAAGGATTCAGATCAGTATATCCTCTTGATCTGAGTTCACCAAGAACATCACAGCCATTATCCGCAAGAGTCGTATAGAGGTTTGCACATCCGTCAGCAGAAGATGTTACCGCACCAACGCAGTCTGAAATCTTTTTATCTTCAGACAATTTGGAATTGGCAGCATCAATATATGGAGCAAGCCAAGAGAAATCATCTCTGAAAGGAAGTTTTACGCCTACACTTTCATCCTGTCCGTTATCCACGAATGAAACAGGAACTACTGTGACATCCTTCTTGATGACACCGATGTAGTACGCAAGCACGTCCACCTTGTGAGTATTGACCTTATTGAAGGTCTCAGCATCAGCAGGAACAAGAAGCGAACATGTGGTTTTGTCTGCAAAACGAAGAGTCGAACCTATAAGAGTTCCTGTCAGCTTCACGTATGTAACCTTATCAGGAAGCACGGACGGAGCTTTGTCAATAGCCACCGGCGTAGGATAAGTCACTTCTGCTGTGGACTTTACTTCTACCTGATCAAGCACAAAAGACGGGATTCCGCTGATTTTGCTTGTCTTGCCATTGAAATCCACGACATCTCCGGCTTTAACCTCTGCTTTTCCATCAACGAACATGTTCACAGTACCATCTGTAACCACGAATCCAGTGGTAGAGACAGCCGCGACAGTAGCACTGAGCACCTTAGCCCTTGAAGCAGAATCAAGATCAGCTACCTTAGCAACATTACCTTCCGGCGCTCCAAGATAGGTATCGCCATTCTGATAAATGGTAGTGGTTACCTTATAACCACGCTTGTTCATAATCGTAATGAGACCCTGGCGGGGAGCATTCATCACTCCGCCGGTATAGTTGTCCTCTACAGTGACATTGACATCCATTGTATTGGAACCGGACATCGGATCCACGGTTATCCATGGCTCGTCCACGTCTATCATCCAATCAGAATCCGAAGCTATCCTGAAAGACTGTGACTCTTCGGCCTTGGCCTCAAATGTCAAGCTGGATTCCGTCAGCAATGCACTAGGCTTGACCAACTCTTCCTCTTTACAGCTTGTAAAAGGAGAAGCCAGCAGCAAAATCGCACTGATTCTAAATAAGTTATTTATAATTTTCATAACAATCTAATTTAATGATCCAGATTTATTTGTCACATTGGCACTAGAAGTCCAGACCATCAGCCCAACCGTTATTCTGAGCCAGGTTAGGATTAAGTTGACGATCTCCACTTGGAATCGGGTAAAGATAATCCCGACTTTCATCAAAGGCACGTGCCTTCTTATAATGCATGGCAACATAGCCCTTGGTACCCTCGCTCAAAATTATACCGTCTGAATATGGAACATATTTTCCGTCAATTTCGATTTCCTGAATCTGGAGATATGTAAAGTTATCACCATATTGCTTCTTTACTGCATTGTCAACCTTCGCTGTAGCATAAAGATAAACGTCTGCAGTGCCGTCACCTGTCAAATCATATGCGCCAGGTCCAGGGAAATACATACCGTAAAGCGGTTCCGTCCAAGTTGCGCCTTCTTTCCATCTTACGATATCATTCCATCTTCTTCCCTCAAGAGCCATCTCGATAGTCCTTTCACGACGGACTTCAAGAATCTGCGCGAGATTAGAAGGATTAAGTTTGGCAAGGTTCTGATAGCCATAAGTTTCAGAAGTCAGGAACGGATCGACTGTAAGACCTGCCAACACAAGATGAGGCATACCTACGCGGTCACGGAGCTTGTTGATGGAATTGTCAACATCCTCCTGAGTGAGGATATTCAATTCGGCCTTAGCCTCTGCAAACATCAGGTATGCCTCTCCCAGACGATATACTGGAATATCATTGAATGACATATTTGCACGCTCAGCAGTTTCATACTGAGGATCCATCACGAACTTCTCAAGCTGGAATCCTGTAGAGGTCATCGTAAGTTCAGGACCATAAATAGTCTTCTTGGAGTTCACACGGATACTCTGAGGAAGCCTGATGATCATACCCAAACGCGGGTCCCTGTCAGCTACTTCTTCCACGAACAGCTTGGTTTCCCAATCCGGCTTGTCCGTATATCTGGTGCCGTCTTTCATCAAGAAGCTGTCAATGAACTTCTTTGAAAAACCAGGGTTACCACCTGTGTTCATGGCAACATAACTTGTTGCGCTATGAGTACAGCCGATAGACTGTTCCATTCTGATGGCAAGGATATACTCATTCTGGTCAGCATCAGGTTCCCTGAACAGCTCATGATAGTCAGAAGCCAAAGAATATACTCCGGAATTCATAACCTGCTCAGCAGCCTGATAAGCGAGTTTCAAATAGTCCTCAGCAGAATGTCCCGGCAAAGTGACGTTGTGGTATTTTCTGAAAGTACCTTCATAGAGACAGAACTGGGCCTTGAGCATAAGAGCCGCCCATTTGTTTACACGGTAAACGCTCTTTCCTGAAGGAAGACTTTTAATGGCATCATCAATGTCATTCAACATGTTGCTCATAACCAGCTCGCGGGAGTCTCTGGCCTTATACAGACTGGAGTCACGGGAGCCAAGTTCCTTGTCATACCATGGCACATCTCCGAATCTCATGACCTTCTGGAAATAGAACTGAGTTCTGAAGAATTTTGCCAGGCCGGTATATTGTTTAGCCACTTCAGCATCTGTGCACTGATCCATATGGCCCAGCATCGTATTGATCTTACGCAGCTGGCCCCATGACCATCCTCCTGAAGCAGCTGCCTGTGGAACTTCACGGGCAGTACCGCCGAGCAGTTCATCTGATATTGTTCCCTTCTCGAACATCACATCAGACTGTTCGTCATATGGAGTCTTATCTAAAAGATTGTCATAGAACGAGTTGGAAAACATCTTAAGATCGTTTTCCGTCTTGAAGTATGTTTCCGGAACAAGTCTGTCCTTAGGGGTCTTCTCCAAGAAACTGTCACAAGAAGAGCACCCGAGAACAATAGCAATTATTGGAAATATATATTTTTTCATTGATCTGTCCTCCCGCATTAGAATGTAATATCAACACCGAACATAAGTGTCTTCTGCCAAGGATAAGCAACAGCATCTTTGCTATCGCTGTTTTTGTATATGCCGGTAGTAGAAGACTTGTCTTTATCGCTCGATGCTCTACGATATGAAGACTCAGGATCCAAGTACTTGGTATATTTCTTAATTGGAGACCAGTATGCAAGGTTCTCTCCAGAGAAATAGAAGCGTACTTTATCCAGATGGATCTTCTGGGTAAGTCTCTGAGGGACAGTATAGCCCACAGTCAGATTCTTGAATCTCAGATAACGGACATTCTGGATGTAACGGCTGTTCACAGGAGCAAGTTCACCACCAGTGGATGAATAGACTCGCGCTCTCGGGAAATAGGCGTCAGGATTATCTTCAGACCATACGGTCTTGATGAAATCACGAGGCATGAATGCAGCGCAATATGCATAGGAATATGATCCCCAGAATGCGATGTTCATTCCTGCAGGATACCAGTAATGTGTACCTGTTCCCTGGAAGAACGCGCTCACGTCAAAGCCCATCCAGTCAAAAGCCAGATTGAAACCGTACTGCATGCTCGGAAGGGAATTACCCAGAATCTTACGGTCACCAGGATCATCAGCAGTGTTCTTTCCGAGAGTAATCTTATTGATTCCACCCTCACCGGAATGGTCATTGTCGAGATCGACATATCTGAGGTCGCCGGCGAGGAATCCACCCTGCATACGGTTTGTTCCTACATATGTCAATGCATCACACACATTTGCCTGATAGTCCTTGGCCTCTTCATCAGTCTTGAACAGACCATCCACTACGAAGCCCCAGACATCACCGATACGCTGTCCTACATAGTAGTCATTCAGACGCTTGTCCGGGTTGTTGGCATATCTGGTAATATGTGAATCGTAGTCACTGAGAGAAGCCCTTACGCTGTAATTGAACGGCTTGCCTGCGAGCTTGAATGAATCTCTCCAACCTACGGAAATCTCATAACCGCGAGTTCTCAAATCAGCCGAATTCTCCTTAGGGGCATCTGCACCATATACGCTCGGCAGAGCATTGCCCTGGACAAGCATGTTCTTGGTGTCTCTGATGTAAGCCTCAGCTGTGAAATCAAGTCTGCCGTTGAACAATGATGCATCCAATCCGACATTGTACTGCTGAGTGGTTTCCCAAGTAAGTTCTGATGAGTTCGGAGCAGAAATAGAAGAATATTTGGCATTGGTCGAGCCCTCTCCGAAAGTAAATCCACTGAAAGCTTTCTGAGAAATAGTCCTCATATAAGAATAGTCAGATACATTCTGATTACCGAGAGAACCGAAGGAAGCACGGAGCTTGAGGTTGTTCACGATATCTCTTGCAGGAGCAAAGAAAGGCTCTTCAGAGATACGCCATCCTCCGGACACTGACGGGAACAGACCCCAACGGTGTCCTTTTGCAAAACGGGAAGAACCGTCATAACGGCCTGAAGCCTCGATGAGGTAACGTCCTTTATAGTCGTAGTTCAATCTTCCGAAGAAACCTGCAAGAGCATATTCACTCTGGCCTCCCTCAAGAGTAGTGATGATGGCACCGGACTCATCTGGAGATATCAGGTTGAAGTCGTTGAGATTCTCATCTGAAAGATTCTGTCCTTTGGCCGTAACATTCTTGTACTGGTATGTCTCGACATTGAAACCGAGCATAACCTTGAGATTGTGGGCATCCTTGAAGGTATTTTCGTAAGTGCCGAAAATGTTTCCGGTATAATAGTCATACCTTCTTGTACGCTCTTCCAGTTCATTCAAACCGGCACCTGTAGTATATGCATCGGTAACACCAGGACGAACACCAAATGGTATATTAACCGTACGGTGCATCTCATTGCGGTTTACACGTCTGTAGGTGAAATTCGCAGTCACATTGAAATGGTCCACCGGCTTGATGACAAGCTCCGTGGTATTGGTGAAGTTGAATTTCTTGTCATAGTTCTTGTGTTTGCCCATCGCAAATACAATCTGCCTACCATTGGCCACATTATAGTTACCGCCGATGATGAGAGGGTTGTTGTAAAGGCCAGTTCCGTCCGGATTGAAGAGAGGGAAAGAGGCAGGAGTGTGGCGCAGGTTGCGGAACACGTCCTGAATATCGCCTACACCGATCCAGGAATAATTGGAATTGTAGAATGACGTGTTGTTGGACAATGACATGATCTTGTTCAGCTTGGCGTCAATCTTGGCACGGAGATTATATTTCTGGAACACATCCGGCTCTGCAGCCTTCATGATACCGGTCTGCCTGTCATAGCCGCCCGATATGAAATACCTCACGTTCTTGGTTCCGCCGCTGACGGATATGTTGTGCTGCTGAACAGGATGTCTGTCCCTGAACATTTCGTGATACCAGTCGGTATTGCAGTAATATATCCACTGCTCTTTACCGTTGCGGACTTCCTTGACAACCCAAGGGCGGTCAGGATTCTCAGTCTTGTCATTGACACGGGCCAGAAGCTCCATCATGTCATGCTCGGTATAGCCCGTATAAGGGGTTCCGGCTGCCTGAGTCTTCCAGAATGTATCCAGAGTATAGACTGACCAATATCCCCTGTCCTCGTAATCTGTCGAAGTGGTCGGCTCTTCCCATCCGAATCTTCCGCTGTAGCGGATCTTGGCTTTGCCGTCATCCGAGCTTCCTTTCTTGGTGGTCACGAGGATAACTCCATAAGCTGCACGAGCACCGTAAACGGCTGCCGCAGCAGCATCCTTGATGACGGAGATACTCTCCACATCGTTAGGATTGACATCTTCGAGGTCACCGAGCGCACCGTCAATGAGGACGATCGGGTTCGCTTCATTAATGGAAGTAAATCCTCGGATGTTCAGTTTTCCGGTACTTCCAGGGTTACCTGACTGAGTCGTGATGTTCAGGCCAGGAACAGAACCCTGCAGCATGGTGACAAGGTTGTGGGATGACCTGTCCTTCAGGGCTTTGTCATCTACAACTGAAATTGCACCTGTCAAGTTCACTTTTTTCTGAGTACCATAACCTACAACGACCGTCTCGTTCAAGGTCATGTTGTCTTCATCAAGTGTGACATTGACAGAAGACTTTGCTGCCGGAACACTCACCTTTCTGGTAATGTAACCGAGAGATGATACCTCCAGGACAACATCCCCGGAAGGAACCGACATTGAGAAACTACCGTTCACGTCAGTCGTTGTACCGGTACTTGTGCCGGAAATCAGAACCGCCGCTCCGATAAGAGGTTGCTGTTGGTTGTCCAGAACTTTTCCGGACACCGTCCTGTTCTGGGCAAAGGCACCTATGCAGGTGGCCAATGCTACCAGAAGCGTAACAGCAAGAAATTTGACTGTTCTCATAAATTTTGTATTTTGGTTTGTATTATATGGTATCAATCCATTATGAATCAATACTGTGTATAGTCAGTAAGGGTATTGAATGCCTTCGGACGCGCCATGTTTTCAGTATAGACGTTGCCGAATTCATCCTTTACAGTTATCGTCAAGTCATCCGTGGCATTGTCCGCCTTGACCTTGAAGAAATGCGGCATTGCGTTTTCAGTTATGAAAGAAGGCTCCTTGGTTATGTTCTTGTTGAATCGAGGAATCGTCAATGCCTTGATATGAAGCGGGTCATATGCGAATGTCCTGGTCCATTTCAGGTCCTTTCCATGCTCGTCAGTAACTGTGAGGATCCATTTCGGATTCCAGTTCCACACATTGATAAGAACCTCATTGTCAGTATTTTTAGGATACGCCAGGACATACTTTGCGAACGCCGCTTTCATTTCTAAGTCCTTGAGTTTAGGGACATCATCATATGAAACACTGAAATTGTTCAGGTCATAAGAGCGGAACTGATAGTCCTCACTCTTTCCGGTCGCCTTGTATTTCCACTTGAAATCAGTACCGTCCACATCCCAGATACTGTAGCCGCCCGGAGCTCCGTCCAGACTGATGTGGACTCCCGGGGTCAATGAAGCTGACCACCACCATGATGCGCAAACCGCACCGGCATTGTGTTCCTGCAGATTTTTCGCGCCAAGTAAAGCGGTATCTTCCGGAAGCGCATTGAAAATCGTGTGAGTGTGCCCGGTCACAGCATGCACTTTGTAGCCATCCAGAACCTCAAGCAGTTCGCTCACGTTGCTGAAACTGTACCCGAATCGGGAGACGTTTTTCTCTGACGGATAGAACAACTGAGCATGAGTCGTCAATACTATAGGGGTAGATGTGCTCACATACGCCAGGTCCTTCTTAAGCCAATCCAACTGATTCTGTGTCAGATTCTTGTGATATTTTCTTTTAGATGTTCCGTCATATTCAGAACAGTCAATGTCGTCAATCACCACATAATGCACCTTTCCGATATTGAAGGAATAATACTGGGGAGCAATGGTTTTGTCATACGGAAGTTTTGCATCATAACCGTTCGTCGCGAGCATATCATTGTCATGATTGCCCATTGTATGGTATATGATTATATCTGACACTCTGTCGTTTATAAGATCCAGATAGTCTTTCAGTTCCATCTGGTTCGAGTACCAATACAAGTCCCAGGTCATGTCACCGAGGGTAATCGCATACATCTTCTCGGACTTATGCTTGTCGCGATATGTGTTCCAGTCATTGGTAAACTCAGTGAACTGAGTCCTGTCATTGTTTCTGTTGGCAAGATGCATATCTCCCAGGAAGAAAACTTTGTACTTGTCCTGGCCTTCCACCTTATTCAAGACGAAATCCACGCGCTCAGCTTTTGTCGCAGAAGAGGTCAATGCGCTGTGAATCTTCGGCAATATGCCATTTACAGCCGGCTCATATCCGCTCGGAACGGACATGAACACATATTTCAGATACTTTGCCGACGTCATCTGATACACTCCGTCAGCATCAGTCTTTACCACCTCATAGCCATCGGATACGACTACGTCAGGGACACCGACACCATTGCATGAGATCTTTCCGTAAACGGTAGATCCGTCAGCAGGTTCCACCCCGTCGCCGTAAATGGACACCAACATCTCGCCCATAAGCTTGACCGCATTCCCACGCTTTATGGACACAGAATACTTTCCAGAAACCATTCCCGAGTAAAGCGAGATTGTAAACTTGGTCGTGCTGACAGATACGATGTCGCAGGTATGTTCGACTCCTACGGGATCTTTCAGCACAATCTTGTCGGTCTCCTTCGGGGACTTCTGGAACTGCACCCTGAAATCAAGAGTAGTAGCGTTGTATTCAAGTTCTACATTTTCCGGTACACGGAACTGTACATCAATCTCGCCCCCCCCACCATTTTCCGTCTTGCTGCATGAAGCGAACGCAAAAGCAGCAAGAAAAACGATGATGGAAGCCCACACTCTTATTATTTTCATTGTATGTGATAATAGTTATTATTTTTTGTTTTGAAATGTTTCAATTTAGTATTATAATCGTTTCGAAAGCAAAAGTAGCAAAATCTTGATAATTTCAAAAGCCTTATATATTATTTTTTGCGAGAAAGCATAACTCCGGCAATGATAACGTTATCCACGGAGGCCATATAAAGCAGAACGAAAGTCATAACAAACTTCCGTCGATTGAAGATGTTATAACTTTCAGAACATATTATTATATACTATTTGTTGTTCGTGGAGCGGAAAACGGGACTCGAACCCGCGACCTTCGGCTTGGGAAGCCAACGCTCTACCAGCTGAGCTATTTCCGCATTGCAGCCGTTCTCCGGATGCGACTGCAAAGATAGTAAACTCGCATAAGTTTACAAATATTTTTTGAAGTTTACCTATGGATTACCTACTCAATCACGCATTCAGAAATGTTCTTCACACCCGGAATGCCGAAATACGACTCCACGATGTCGCCCTTCAGGAACACCTTCCTTTTCAGATTTGAAGGATTGGAAACGAGATTCAATGCATCCCGGACCTTGCCTTTCAACAATTGGACTGACATACAGGACTCCTTGTCATAGACAGTGGTCCTGCCAGCAATGGCGATATTGGACTCAGATTCAAACGGCTCGTCGAATGACACTGATGAAGCAGTCAAATCACCACCCACAATATAGCCGTACACCCACACGCCTTTCGCATCCAACTCGGATTTTGCCTGAGAAACGCTCAATGCGTCCTTATATGCTCCTCCGGTGGGTGCGCTGCCGGAGCCGGTACCGATGACGTATCTGTCACTCACCCAAGCCTTAGCTGTATCCACGGCAATGCTGATGCCGGCGCCTGAGGTCCCGGCAGAAGGGGCCTGCACGCTTAAGACAAGCACCTGTTTAGGTTTTAATTTTTTAGTTGTCAATGACTTGTCCTTCCCGCCGTCATATAGGACCAATGTTACATTTCCCGGCTGGAAATAGGCCACCCGCTTTTCGGAGTAACCGTACATGAGCTTACCGGCAGAAGACTTCAGAAAGAGCACACCGTCAGGATAAGATTTAAGGAAATCGGGCGAAATCACCAGCCGGATTCCCGCATTCTGCATATCACAGTCGAGATAGACATGTGCGGCCTTCCCTTCCTGAACCACGACACACTGGTCATCTCCATATTGTGGGGATGAGAATGACGGCTTGGAGAACTCTGCGGAGCGCACTGAGATATTGTAAGTTCCGGATTTCACAAGAATCTTTTCGGAAGAGTCGCCATACTTGCCGTCATATATGACCTTTCCTCCGGCGTCCGTGACTTTAAGCAGGAAATCACACGTATCCGGCAAGTTTTCCGCCGTAGCTTTTGTCAGGGCATATGCCTGTTCAGAGAAGTGAATACCAAGATAACCGGAGCCTGTCTCAGTCTCAGCATCGAGTCGCCTGCAGAATGTGAACACAGGCAGGAGCAGAACCGCCAAAAATTTGATCTTCAATAGTTGTCGCATAATTCAATAAGTTTAAGCGACCGCTAAAGTATGTGAAAATTTTCCGATTTTATTTAAGAAACGTAAAAATTTCCCTACAGAATTTTTAAATTTTCCTGCCGGGCATTTAAAAAAAGTTTTAAATATCTGTTCTAACTCTCTACAAGGCGGATTTTCGCATACTTGAGCAGCAAAATCTTTTCTCCAAAATTGTCGAACGCGATCTTCGCCTTCAGATCAGTTCCGGTACCGGATATCTGTCTGATGACGCCGAAACCGAAACGGTTATGCTCGATCCGCTGCCCCACTTTCATATCCAGGACAGAGACAGGGGTAAAGTCAGCATCGAATGAACGCGGACTCGGAGCGGCCTGGCGCGGACTTGTGGTCGAAGATACAGGCTTCAGAGGCTTTCCGGTCACTGATGATACAGGAGGTCTGCTCTCCTTGATGACTTTCACTGGGCCCGAAGTGCCATATGAACGGTTTTGCGATGAAGCGCCATAACTTCTGCGCTCTCCGGAGAACTTCGCGCCATAACCGAAACGGGAGCCGAATCCGCCGAAAGACTGCATGCCGTCTTCACGGGAGTCGTCATCCTCGCGCAGCGGATTGTCAATATACCTTGTGTTTATTTCACGCACGAAACGGCTCGGCGCATTCTGTTCATGCTTTCCGTTTCTCATCCTGGTAGAGGCAAATGACAGATTTACAGCCACTTTAGCACGTGTCAATGCCACATAAAACAGCCTTCGCTCCTCTTCAATCTCAGACGGCGACGAGAACGAACCTCCGGACGGGAATATATTCTCCTCCATTCCGGCCACATATACATAAGGGAACTCAAGGCCCTTGGAAGAATGCACCGTCATCAGGGTTATCTTGTTGGACGACTCATCATCCGTCATATCGATAGCGCTGAGCAATGATATGTCCTCCAGGAAATCCCCGAGTGTCACCAAAGGAATGTCGCTGTCCGAAATGGACTCGATATCCACAACATTCTCATCTGCAAGCATTTCCTCCTTATACTGGTTCTTCCTGTCCTCCACGAAGCCCTGAACGCTGTTCAGGAGTTCTTCGATATTGGCCGCTCTGGACTGGCTCTCGATCGAATTGTCCATCTTGAACGACGCATACAGGCCGCATCTTGTAGAGAGTGCGGATGCTACCTGAAAAGCATCATCCTTCGCCAGAGAAGCATTGGCATTGGCAATCATATTCCTGAATTCCATTATCTTGCCTGCGGCTCCGGACTTGATTCCGGCCTTCATAAGCATTGACGGTTCACAGGCATTGAACAATGAAACTCCCGCGGCAGCGGCGACAGCGACAAGAGCGCCCTCGGAAGTGGAGCCGATTCCCCTGGCCGGCGTGTTCAGCACTCTGCGGAACGACTCGTCGTCATTCGGATTGACGGCAAGCTTCAGGTAGGCCATCATGTCCTTCACCTCGGCACGGTCGAAGAAGGAATTGCCGGAGACTATCATGTACGGCAGGTTGCGTTTTCTGAGCGCCTCCTCCAGCGCGCGAGACTGGGAATTCGTTCTGTACAATATCGCAAAGTCCTGATACTGACAATGGTCCTTTTCCATGCGGGACACGATGGAAGACGCGATAAGCACTGCCTCCTCCTGCTCGGTATAAGCCTTTATGAGATGTATCAGGTCGCCTTCCGGACCTTTTGAAAAACAGGTTTTCGGAATTCTGGACTCATTGTTCTCAATGACGGAATTGGCAGCATCCACGATTACCTGGGTGGACCTGTAGTTACGCTCAAGTCTAAAGAGCTTATAGTCAGGATAATCCCTTCTAAAGTTCAGGATATTCTCGATCTTGGCCCCACGGAACGCATAGATGGACTGCGAATCATCACCGACCACACAGATGTTGTGGTGTTTCTGACTGAGCTTCTTGAGAATGAGGTACTGGGCCACATTGGTATCCTGATACTCGTCCACAAGGATGTAGTCGAAGCGGGACGCCACGGAATCGAGAGCCTCCGGATTGTCCCGGAACAAGATGTTCATATTCAGCAGGATATCGTCGAAATCCATCACCCCAGCCTGCCTGCATTTTTCGGCATAACGGGCGTAGATGTTGCAGATTTCCGGCTTCTTGGCGTGCGTGTCATTGATAATGGCCTGTGCATCCTTCTTGTACGCTTGAGGCGTTATCAGGTTGTTCTTGGCCATCGATATGCGGCCGAGCACATCCTTCGGCTTATAGACTTTGTCATCAAGTTTCATTTCCTTCAGGCACGACTTTATGGCGCTGATGGAATCACTTGTATCATAGATGGTGAATGAGGACGGATAGCCGAGGCTTTCCGCAAACTCCCTGAGAAACCGTATGAACACGGAATGGAAAGTGCCCATGTAGAGCCGCCGGGCCTTCTTCTCCCCCACTATTGCCGCTATTCGGGCTTTCATTTCAGCCGCAGCCTTCTTTGTGAATGTCAATGCCAATATTCTGTCGGGTTCTCCCCCGTTTTCAAGAATATAGGCGATTCTGCCGGTCAACACTCTCGTTTTTCCTGCTCCTGCGCCGGCAACTATGAGCACCGGCCCCTCTGTCTGGCAGACTGCAGCTCTCTGCTGTTCGTCCAACCCCTCCAATATAGCACTTTTGTTTTCCATAATAATGGCGAAATTACGAAAAAAATTCAGTATATTCGCGCCGGAAATCCGAAATACTATTAAAGGTTACCTATAATGTCAAACAACATCGATTTGAAAGGCGGACTGAACATTCCTATTTCAGGAACAGCAGTCCAGAAAACCAGAAAGACGATCGTACCGGACGTTATCGCTGTAAAACCTACTGATTTCAAGGGTCTTATACCAAGACTTCTTGTAAAGGAGGGCGATAAGGTTCTGGCCGGTTCCCCTGTTCTGGCAGACAAAAAGAACCCTGACATCCTCTTCTCGTCTCCTGTAAGCGGAACGGTTGCGGAAATCGTCAGAGGCGAAAAAAGAAAGTTGCTTGAGGTAAGGATCAAGGCCGACGCCCAGCAGGAATTTGTTGACTTCGGTGTCCACAAACCGGCAGAAATGCAGGCGGAAGACATCAAGGAGCTTCTCCTGAAAAGCGGATTGTGGCCATCTCTTGTACAGAGACCTTACGGCGTTCTCGCAGATCCTGCTGTAAAGCCTAAAGCAATCTTCGTATCAGCATTCACAACAGCTCCTCTTGCGGCAGCGCCTGAATTCGTTTTCAAAGACGAAATCGCAAACATCCAGACGGGTGTGAACGCGCTCAACAAACTGACTGACGGAGGCATTCACTTCTCTCTTTGCAGGGAGAACTACTCCGGAACTCCTCTTCACAAGGTAGAGAATGTAATCCAGCACGTTTTCACAGGCAAACACCCTGCAGGCAACGTCGGTGTACAGATCAGCCATATCTCGCCTATCATGAAGGGAGACACCGTATGGACAGTTTCACTTCTTCTTCTTGCAGCCATCGGAAAGCTTTTCAATACAGGAAAGTACAACATGGCCAGAAAAATTGCCGTGACAGGTCCTAAGGCTATCGAGCCGGCTTATGTAGATGCCCTTCCAGGTATCAACATGGCAGATCTGAAAGATTTCTATGACAACTCCGGCAATGACCTGAGATTTGTCAGCGGTGACGTTCTCACCGGTGAGAATGTCGGCAAGAACGGTTCTCTCGGCTTCTTCGACAATCAGGTCACCCTTCTCCACGAAGGCACTGAAAGAGAAGTTCTCGGATGGGCCAAACCTTTCAGATTCGGCAAATTCAGTTCAAGCCATACATACTTCTCATGGCTCTGCCCTAAGAAGACATACGATATGGACACCAATACGAATGGCGGCCCTCGCGCATTCGTAATGTCAGACGTTTACAAGAAAGTGCTTCCTATGGACATTTTCCCTGTATTCTTGGTCAAGGCCTGCCTCGCCGGCGACATTGACAAGATGGAGAAATTCGGAATCTATGAGGTGCTTCCTGAGGATCTCGCTCTCTGCGAATACGTGGATCCTTCAAAGAATGACATTCAGGCCATCATTGAAAAAGGCATTGACCTTATGATTAAAGAAATGGCATAATCAGACGGAAGTTATGGAAGAATCAAAAAATACAACTCAGAAGCCGGGCCTTTTCGAAAGGGGCGGCAAATTTGGATTCCTTCACTCCAGCATTGACGCGTTCGATACTTTTCTCCGTGTTCCGGGAACGGTAACAAGCAAAGGTTCGCACGTCAGAGATGCCGTTGACCTGAAGAGAATCATGATCATCGTAGTAGTCGCATTGATTCCGGCAGCTCTTTTCGGCATGTGGAACGTCGGCTACCAGCATGGACTTGCGACAGGACAGAGCTTCGGACTGTTCCAGAATTTCTGGTACGGCTTCCTCAAAGTGCTCCCTCTTTATCTTGTAGCGTACATCGTAGGACTCGGTATCGAGTTCGCATCTGCGCAGATCAGAAATGAGGAAGTCAATGAGGGATACCTCGTTTCAGGTATGCTCATTCCTCTTATTGTTCCAGTGGACGTGCCGCTTTGGACACTCGCCATCGCAGTTGCGTTCGCCGTATTGTTCGGCAAGGAAGTGTTCGGCGGAACCGGTATGAACTTCTTGAATCCGGCATTGCTCTGCCGTGCATTCCTGTTCTTCGCTTATCCGAGCAAGATGTCAGGCTCAAGCGTATGGGTATCATTGAAAGGCGGCGAAAGCCTCATTGACGGTGCTACCGGCGCTACCCCGCTTGCATTCGCGACAGACGGACTCGAGGCAATGAACAATGCAGGTGTACAGTACGGCATGTCAGCTTGGGATATGTTCGCAGGTCTTGTTCCAGGTTCTGTAGGTGAGACCTCAGTAATCGCCATCCTCATCGGTGCAGTCATTCTGCTCTGGACAGGTGTAGCAAGCTGGAAGATCATGGTTTCATCAGTTGCCGGCGCTCTCTTCGTGGGCTGGCTCGGAAACTTCTTCGGAGTTACCACTGTTCCTGCTTACTATCAGCTTCTTATGGGCGGGTTCGCATTCGGTACAGTATTCATGGCAACAGACCCTGTAACGTCAGCACAGACTGAGTGCGGCAAGTGGATTTACGGATTCCTTATCGGCGCTCTCTGCGTTATCGTCAGACTGTTCAACCCTGGATATGCAGAAGGCATGATGCTCGCAATCC
>UMDN01001615.1_pt1 | contig 94229 bp, 81 predicted proteins | sample 1964491 | NCBI WGS metagenome assembly UMDN01 (sample SAMEA4835994, study PRJEB28245) | human gut metagenome | biome: gut microbiome; material: fecal sample | place: Denmark | collected 2008 | reverse complement strand
AGAAGCTCTTCCGAATTGTGCGTAACAAATTAGGTGCTCCGATTAGAAAAATTCAGCTTACAGATGAACAATTGTGTGATTTATTGGAAATTTCAGTAGGAAATTATGCCGAAAGGGTACAGAATTTCATAATAGAAAACAATTGGGCAAGCTTATACGGTAAAGATATGTCTAATACCGATATCGCATATGCCTTGTCAGTAAGGACATTGGATATAACGAAGGATTATAGTCAATACTTTAGTAAAGAAGTAGGATTACAGCAACGAGGTAAATGGGAATTGAAAAAGGATTTTATCAAACTCGAAGCAGGTAAGCAAGTATACGTAGTTCCTGCTGGTCGTGAAATAAATAAAGTAATGTGGGTAACACCACCGACTACTGATGCTGCACTTTGGGCAAATTATGGCGGTTTCGGTGTTACTTTCGGAGGTGGTGTCACAGGACAAATGGGACTTGGTTCTGCAACAGTGTTCGGTGGAATGGGTTCTGCTTACGGAATGGGAGCAGGTCTCTGGGCTTTACCGCTTGCAGATGTTAGTGTAATGGCTGCCGATTTATCAGCAAAGCAGCAATATTTTAGAAGTGATTTAACATATAAAGTAACCGCAGGGCCTAATGGTACACATTTAATTCATTTAATGTCGACTCCTGGCAGTAAACTTACCTTTGGTGCCGGTGGTATGAACCAATATTCACTTCATAATTGTACGGTATGGTATACGTATTATGATGTAAATCCTTCAAATGTGGATGATTGTCGTAAAGAAAATAGTGATGTTTTACTTACTCCAGATCAGGTACCTTTAGATGAAATGGATTATTCAATGTTAAATTCACCAACCAAAGTTATAGTAAGACAGTTACTAATTGCCGAAGCTGCTGAGACATTAGGCTTAATCCGGGGAACATATAGTGGAAATATTAGTATGATAAGCAATTCGCTTACATTAGACTACAATATGTATATTAACTTAGGTCAAAGGGAGAAAGAAAATGCAATGAGGTCTCTTGATGAAAGGCTACAGAGGATGAATCCATATGAGGTAATGAAACGTCAGGCAGAGCTTGTCGATAGTATGATACAAGCTAAAAAGGGAACACCATTACCATTAATGGTAATATAATGCCTACTAATACTTGAAACTTGGGTTATAAGATTGCTATATTTATATAAAATAAGTAATCTTATAACTTATGAAGAGATTAACGACTGACGAATTTATTAGACGAGCAAAAGACATTCACGGAAATAAATACGACTATTCAAAGTCTGTATATGTTAATGCTGTAACAAAAGTATGCATCATCTGTCCCGAACATGGCGAATTTTGGCAGTTACCTAATAATCATTTAAAAGGTTGTGGGTGTCCTAAATGTAGTAATAATGATAGAATTTCGTCTAATGAATATATTAATAAATTAAAGAAACAATATCCTTATTCACCGTATGGCTTTGAAAGTATCGTTTATAAGAACAATCACACGCCGATTCAATTAAGATGTCCCATACACGGTTTATTTAGTACACTTCCTTCTTCATTGACAAAACATTTAACAGAATGTCCTATATGTAAAAAGAAACGTCTTTCAGATGCTCAATCAAAGACTACTGAACAGTTTATTAAGGAGGCTAAAATAGCACATGGCAATAAGTATAATTATTCAAAGACGCAATATGTTAATGCTAAGACTAAGGTATGTATCATTTGTCCTGAGCATGGCGAATTTTGGCAATATCCTAATACCCACTTGAATAGTAAAGGTTGTCCTAAATGTTCAAACGAACGTTTATGGGATAATCGAAAAGATAAGACGACTAAGGATGGCTTTATACAGAAGGCGAGAGAAATTCACGGAAATAAATACGATTATTCAAAAATAGAGTACATAAACACTTCTACCAAGGTCTGTATAATTTGTCCCGAACATGGAGAATTTTGGCAAACACCATCGGCACATTTAAGTGGACAAGGATGTCCGAAATGTGGAAAACAGCATTTATCGATATTATTCCGAGGCACTATAGATGAATTTGTTAAAAAAGCCAATATAATTCATAATAATAGATATGATTACTCAAAGGTCGAATATATTAGAGGTAATGATAAGGTCTGTATCATTTGTCCAGAACATGGTGAGTTTTGGCAAACGCCAAATAATCATCTACAGGGTCACGGTTGTCCTAAGTGTGCAGTAGGAAAAAACATATCATCAGAAGAAAACGAGATTTCAGAATATATTGAAGAGCTAATTGATGATAATATAATACTCAATAGCCGAGATATTATTTCGCCTAATGAACTTGACATATACGTCCCATCAAGAAATGTTGCTTTTGAATATGATGGTCTGTATTGGCATTCGGATAAATTTGTTGGCAGAGATTATCATTTATCAAAAACTGAGAAGGCTATCACCAAAGGGATAAAACTTATACATATTTTTGAAGACGAATGGTTATATAAAAAAGATATTGTCAAGTCTATGATAAATAAAGAATTAGGCTGTAGTAAGATAATTGATGCCTCTAATTGTGATGCTAAAATTATTAAAAATAATGTCGCTGAAACGTTTGTTAATAATAATAGTATACAATATTACGTTCCTTGTGATTTTAATATGGGACTTTATTACAGGGACGAATTATTATCGACTATTTCATTTAAAAACGATAAGGTAAATGGTCATTATTTACTGCAAAATTTTTGCGATAAGAAATATTTCACTGTCCGTAAAGGTATCATTAAATTAATTAATGAATTTATAAATATGATGAAACCGAAAGAAATAATAACGTATATTGATAGAAGATGGGATAACAGTGACGTATTTTATGAAATAGGTTTTAAACATATAGAGAGTCTTGCCCCTACTTGTCATTATATTATTAATAATAAACGCACGACTGAAATTAATAATAACCCTGATAGTAAACGATTATATGATTGTGGTTCGTTATTATTAAGTTTAAGAATAAAAGGTGAGGTTAATGAATAACTTCACCTTTATTATACAAATTTCATTCTCATATCACGTCTTGCCAACATAGATTCGACATCATCAATGTAGTCTCCAAAATGAATGACGATACGTCCGTCTTCAGGGTATTCCTCAGCTTCATCGAGATTTTCATATGCCAATGCGATTATTCTGTCCTTACAATCTTGGAGCGAGGTACAACAAGAGTATTGTGCCAAGTCCAATTGAACATCCGTTTTAAGTTGTTTAATATATTCATATTGGCTCTCATCAGGTTTTAATATTGATGGGTCTATGTTACAGCTTGGCTTTTCATCCCACCCTTCTGAAAAGGTATCCTCGTAATTTTCAGACAATAAGAAATGATAAATGTTCTTATTGTCTGAATCTTTACCTATATCGAGGATATAAATTACTTTTAAATTTGATTCATCTATATCGAAATCTAAATTATGATCATTCATTTAATAAATTGTTTAACTTATTTATTCTTACGAGTACAATGCCACAGGCGATAGCGTCTTCCAATGCATTATGATGATGCTTCAATTTATATTTTAAGGCTTCACACACAAAATTTAGACTATGACTTTTAATCCAAGTTATATTTTTTCTACTCAAGTCCAATGTATCGATATACTGATAATCGGTTTTAGTTCCGTATGCTTCTCCGTACGCTTTGATACAGCCTTTTTCAAATGAAGTATTATGAGCGACTAAAGGACTGCCCTTGATATATTTTTCATTTATCATAGGCCATATTTCAGAAAATGAAGGGCTGTCTTTTACATCTTTATATCTCAATCCGTGGACTTTACAGCAGAAATAGTTTTCAGATTTTGAAGGTGGGCATACTAAACTGTAATAAGTATCTGTCATTACCCCATTCTCAAATACTGCTACGCCGACACTGCATATTGTAGCCCTCCAATTATCCATAGTTTCGAAATCAATCGCTACGAAACGATCAGGCATTATATTTTCCATATCATTTATTAATTTCTGATTTAATTATAGTATCCATCATATTCTTTTTACCTATGACGGTATCATACATATGCTTTGACACAGAATCATTAAATAATTGATATACGCAAGTGACATCATTTTTCTGAGTCAAACGATAAATACGATCCTCTATCTGTGCATTATCAGCAGCAACCCAAGAATAACTATTAAATACCATTTTATTAGCTACGACCAAGTTAAGACCTACTCCTGCGGCTAATATTTGACCTATGAATACCCTTACATTTTTATCATTATTAAAAGCTTGTTCTGCTTTATCTTTTGCCTTAGCCGTCATTTTTCCATCATATACTACACATTTTTTCTTGTAATAATTCTTAAACATTGCAATTTCTTCAGCAAATGTGCATACAATAATGACTTTTCCACCTTCTTCAAGCATATCATCAACCAATTTGATAGTATTATCAACCATTTGCTTCGCCAAGTATTGTCTCACCAATATTCCTTCTACCAGCTGTCTATATTGTTCACTATCCTCATTGCCTTGTTCAATTTGGGCATCCAAGTATTCTTGCCAAAGACGTTCGTATTCTACTCGTTGTGACTCGGTCAAATCATATGTCTTCGTAATAATTTTCTTATCGACCATATCAGTCATTTCAGTTAATAATCGACGGATATATAGGTGTTTTATCTTTTCTCTGAGTTCTTCGAGATTCGATGCCCCATTAATCGTCGTTACCTCTTTACCCGTTTTTAATCTAAATGTTTTTGCATCACAATATCTCTTGATGAAATAACGATAATCTCTTGTAATCGGTGCATCTATCAATTTTAAGATATAATAGAGATTAATAGGCTTATTGGTCAAAGGCGTACCCGTTAACAAAAATACATAATTAGGCTTTGCTCTCTTTAAGAAATCGTCAATTACTTTATATCTGTTTGAACTATTATTGGATAATTTTTGTGCTTCGTCGATTATAACACAGTCGAATTTATTTAAGAATAAAGGACTATTTTTCAGACATTCTTCGATAACATCTTTTCTCGTCGACTTTTTTTGCTTCTCGATTAATTGACCGTCTTTTGACTTGACCATTACAGGTTTTCTTATGACTTCACGTTTTCCATCCTCATTATAAACGTATTCCGTCTCATATACTGTTTCGGTAGGTACTTCATAATAGTTAATTAATATATCGTAATTTGCGATAACATACTTCTTGTCACAGATTTCGTCTTTTGAACCTTGTAGTATCTGAATATCTTTCTCATCATTGTATATCGTTAATTCTCTCTTCCAATTGGTTTTTAATGATGCCGTCGTTATGATTAATATCTTTTTCGAGTTACTTGCCATTGCAGCCACTATTGATTGAATTGTTTTGCCACAGCCCATTGAATCGGCAAGAATACATTTACGATTTGCCAATAAGAACTTGATACCTTCTTTTTGAAGTATCTTTAGTCTTCTGCCATCCTTTGACGATTTATCATATTGGTCAAAATCGACTTCTACTGTATTATAATCAACGGTTTCCAACGGAGTTAATATATTGTTCTTGTTTACGTAAGTCAATACAGGAGGTACACTCTGCCTATATTGTATATAGCAGTGGAAACTATTACCCATTTCGCCTATGACACTTGAAATCCTTATTTTTTCGGGGGTAAAACCTATAAGGAATTTTTCATCAAGTTTTTTACCGAAATCAACGCTTATTTTTACAGTCTTATTTAATTCATAAGGAACGAAATCCTTGTTATTTATAATATATTCGATATCAAAATCATTAAGGATATAATGACAGCTATTAACTTTGTATTGCAGGTATTTCATATAGTTACTGTAGCCATTGTATCCCTTTATTATTTCATATGCCTTATCAACAGCATTTGTTTTCATAGAATGTTTCCATAATTTTATTAAATATACTACTTAATATCCTAAAATGATAATTATTGGTAAGATATTTAATAAAATTTAATGAATGGGTCATATAATCCAATAGGAAGAAACAGTATGTTCTATTCTGAAGAAGATTTTCAGATGGAAAGTGGCTTAGTTGAAGATTACTTTGAAGAGGATTTAAATCAAACCATAATACTTTATGAAGTGGATAGGAAAAGAACAAACGTGAATACGACTTACAAGGAAGTCGATGAAGCACATGGCGGCATAAGATTTAAATCTCCAAGGGAGATACCTTGTATGTTCGAGATCAAGGAATCTGAAATAAAGTCTTACGATAATAAAACAGCAAACGGTATATACTCAGTAAGTGGTAATTTCGAAGGTATCGTACTATGCCGTACACTTGAGAAATATCATTGTGATATCAAGAGAGGTGATTACATCGCCGTTCAAATAGATACCGATAGGAAAGCATATTTTGTAGTAACGAACGACGGTAAGATTAATACTGCGAATGCAAATTACATCGGTGCATACAAAACAGCATATAGAAAGATAGAAGCTACGGCGACTACGGTAAATGAATTTAATGGGAGATAATTAAGATGGAGAAGCAGCCTAAAAAATATATTCAGCCTATAAGGTATTCTGACATACCTTTTGGAAATGAAGTCAGAAAGTCTTATCAAAAGACAATATTAGATAAAGCCCCTATTATTCCTAAACCTTTGGAATATGAAGATATAGACAAGGCTTTTTTTGAGTTTGTCGAAAATTCCGTTGATATTGTGATTGACAAGAAAAAAGTTCCTACCTTTACACTTTATAGTAGCCAACGTTTCTCCGAATATTCACAAACTTGGAATCATTCGGATGATGATAATAACGTGTTGATGAACTTTAAGACTGTAAGTCGAGATAATAACCCTACATCAGGTGATAATCAAGGTGGGCTTTGGAATATACCGGGTGAAAGAAAATATACGTTGTTACAGAGGACTGTAATGGATGACAATGGAACTGAGAGCTATGAGGTATATACTATGAAACAACCTTATTCTGTTGATCTATCATACCGTATAAACTTTGTGACGAATATCTTTGAGAATATAAATTTATTCAATCAAAAAATAAATGAATTATTCAAGGCTAGACAATGCTATATTAGACCTAACGGTCATTATATACCAATGGTAATCGATGAAATCAACGATGAAAGTACATACAGTATCGAAGACCGTAAGTTTTACGTTCAATCAGTTTCAATCAAGGTGATGGCATATATTATACATGAAGATGATTTTAAACTTGAACGTTATCCTAAAAGAATCTTGTTAATGACAGAAGGTGAAAAGTCAAAAAAGCCAAAGATTTCAATTGAAGAGTATGAAACTGATGATTTTGAATATACCAACATTGATATGACTATTGACTTTAAGAATGGAATTGATAAAGCAACATTTGTGTCTGATACGGATTTCGTCATTGAAGATATAAAGACTGAAAACGTCAGAAACTTAAGAATATTCATAAATGGGACAATGATATATCATAAAAACGGTTTCAAAATAAAAAATGAAGATGAAGTGAAAATAAAATTGTTTATTGTCGACATTTTTAAAAAATCGGTAGTATATTTGCATGGGTATAATCCTAATAAAATATACGAAAGTACTGAGGTACCTGAAAAAGTTTATGATGAAAAAGAAAAATTTGAAGAAATAAAAATAGATTGATTTTTTCTGTATACTAGATCATTATATATTTTATAATTTTTAATTATTTTATATATAATATTAAAAAATAAATAATATACTAGTATACATGAAATTTTAAATTAAAAATAATATAATCTATATATTTTATAATTTTTAATTATTTTATATATAATATTAAAAAATAAATAATATACTAGTATACATGAAATGAAGGTAAAAATTTCTGACTTATTGGAATTATCAAGAATCATCGATATATTGGATGATATGGAAGTTACAGTATCAGATGCTTTCGAAATATATAATTTCAAAAAAAGAATGGAAGATGTATTTTCATTCTTGAACGATATTATGAATGATGTCTCTTCAACTGATTTCGATAAAATTTGCGAAGAAACAATAAATTTCAGTTTACCTTCCATCTCATTCACTGATGTAATCATAAAATATAAATTAGAATTAACACAAAAACAAAAAAATATACTGAAACGAATTTTATCTCAGTAAATATCACCAAAATGAGATTTTATGGATTGTCAGTGATATTTATTATTAAGTGAAAAATAAAGGATATATTATTCAGAATAATGGCAAATACAAACAACAATAATGCAAGACAGACACACGTTTCCCCTGGTATTTATACCAAGGAAGTAGACTTGTCTTATGCATCAAAGTCATTGGGTATCACAACCCTAGGTGTTGCTGGTGAAACTCTAAAAGGTCCTGCTTTTCAACCAATTTTAATCGAGAATTGGAGACAGTACCAAACTTATTTCGGTGGAACAGATACTACAAAATTCAAGGGTAGTCAATATCCAAAATACGAGCTTCCTTATATCGCAAAAACTTATTTGGAACAATCTCAGCAATTGCAAGTATGTAGAGTATTAGGCCTTTCAGGAACAAACGCAGGTCCTGCTTGGGTTATCAGTGCATATTCTTCAACTCCTGATGATACCTCATTGAAATATAAGAAAGAAAAACCAGTCGTAATTGCAGTATTACGTTCGAGAGGTGAACATAAGAAAGCTGCATTCGTTAAAGCCGCTGATAAGGAAAAAGGCATATGTGAGGATGTTTATGAATACGATAAATTGGTATATTATGCCAAGTCAGTCAGTTTAAAGCCATCTAAAACATTATCGTTAAGTGACGGTTGTACTCCTGGCTATAATGCAACTGAAGGTAACTTCACGATTAATGCGATTAACTACGGTACATTCACTATCGAGGTTACAACCAATGAGGATGTGGTAAAGAATTACGCCGTTACCCTTAATCCAGATGAAAAGAATTATATCATCAATGTATTGGGTACAAATCCTGAAGATGGAGAATGTGAGCTGTACGTTGAGGAATTATATGATGTTGCCTTGAAGCAGTTGATAGAACGTGGCGAAATTGATAGTATTAAAGAAGGCATTGATACCTATAAGACTGTAAAAGTAATTCCATCTCACGAGGCAGTAACAGATTTGTTGGTAGATGATGAAAGTATGCTTCGTCGTAAGGACGTTGGTAAACGTTATCTTTACAGTAAGAGTGAATCAGTTAATAACAAAGACGGAAAACCTTTGAAGGTGCATACTTCTGCTGATAATGGTAAGACTTGGGTTGCTGCTGATGGTGTTGCAGGACATATCTATACTGTTGTCGCTTTCACTAAATCAGACGGAACAAGAGATTATTACTATGGAGAATATACAGGTGATAACGGTAAGAATTTCAAGACTGAATTGTTAACTACACCTACTGTAACTGATGAGGTATGTAGTGAAGCGGTTAATGTACTTTCAGACGGTATGACATATATTCTTGATACTGATGACGTATTCCCAATTACTCTTGATATGAATAATTACAAGGAACAGTATCGTTATGCCACAACACCTTGGATAGTATCAGAAATGAAGGGTTCTGCTGAACATGTCGAATTGGCTAAACTGTTTAGATTTAATACGATTTCAGATGGTAATGCTTCAAATACTGAGGTAAAAGTCTCTATCGAGAATATCGATCCTACAAATGGAACTTTTGATGTCTTAGTACGTAGTTTCTATGATACCGATAATGCGCCAGTCGTTCTTGAAAGATACAAGGGTGTAGACCTTATTCCTGGTTCACAGAATTATATTGCATATAGAATAGGTTCAACTGATGAAACTTATGAAACTAAGTCAAATTATATCACAGTCGAAGTGAATGAGAATGAACGTACCAAACTTTCGGTTCCTGCTGGTTTCTTAGGATATCCTGTCAGAAACTATGGTGGACGTTGTATCGTAAGTGAGGGTGTCGCACCTAAGTTGTCCAATCCATATCTTGAATATAATACTAATGTCGATAATGATATTCGTATCACAAGACAGTATTTCGGTCTTTCTGACATTGTAGGTATTGATTCTGATGTATTCTCATATAAGGGTGCTGAAGCCTATAATGGACTTCCACAAGGATTAACGCCATCTTTCCACTTGGACTCAAGAATCTTGAACGGTATCCCAAATGAAAAAGGTCTCGTAACAGAGGGTACAGTCAGTCAAACCGTATCAGTCGATGGCATTACTGGTTATCAGTGGGTAACAGTAGGTAAGGGTAATACAACTAAATTCGGAACAGAACCACGTATCGGCGATGAAGAAACTATGTTGAATACCATTTACGAAGACAAACGTTATCGTAAGTTCACAGTTGCATTCTATGGAGGATTCGACGGATGGGATTACTATCGTTCATCACGTAGTAATACAGATGATTTTATCTATCGTAAGTATCGTGGTAATTTGGATACAATAAGCGGACACGGTACAAGTTTCGATGTTATCAATGATCCTGAGAACTACGGCTTCGATGCCTCTGAGAAGGTTATTACATCTGACTGGTATGCTTATTTATCAGCAATTAGACAGTTTGCTAACCCAAGTACAATTGACATCAATGTCTTGGCAACCCCAGGTATAGATTATGTAAATAACAAGATGCTTGTCGATGAAGTAATCGATATGGTCGAGAACGAACGTGCCGACTGTGTCTATGTTGTAACAACGCCTGATAAACCATTTGGAGCTTCTGACAGCGAGAGTGATATGTATACACCAGTTGATGCTGTGGATAACCTCGATGATAGTAATATTGATAGTAATTACGCTTGTACTTACTACCCTTGGGTAAAGACATTAGATAGTGATAATAATCAGTATATCTATTTGCCACCAACAAAGGATGTCGTTAAGAACTTTGCTTATACCGATAACACTGCATATCCATGGTTCCCTGCTGCGGGCTATTCAAGAGGTCAGATTTCTGGTGTAAATCCTAAGAAGGTACTTAAATTGTCAGAACAAGACGAATTGTACGGAGGTAGAATTAACTTCATTAACAAGTTCGCAAGCGAGGGTATGCGTATTTGGGGTGATAAGAACTTACAAGTCGCTGAGAGTCAGATGAACAGAATTTCTAAGAGAAGACTGCTGGTACGTATCAGAAAACTTCTTTCAATTGCTTGTATCGGTCTTATATTCGACCCTAATGACAATACCACTGTTAAATCATTCAAGAGTGCAGTTGAGCCAATTTTGGATGATATCAGAAACAAGAGGGGTTTGATAGATTATAGAATCGAAGTCGATGATAGTCAGGAAGCAAGAGATAGACTTGAGCTACCGGCTAAGATATATCTTAAATTACAGCCAAATCTGGAATACATTGACATCTCATTTGTGATAACTCCTAGTGGAGCGAACTTCGATGATGTATAATTTATTTCTGGCATATTAATAAAAGAAAGGGAGGATAATTTTTGCGTTATCCTCTCTTTTATTATTTGCATTTTAATTTCCGTATTACCTTAATTTAAGGAATAAACAATATAAATGTAATGAATACCAAAGATTTTATTGAAAGAGGGCAAGTAACCCATAAGGAGAATTATGATTTCTCAAAATCTAATTATATCAATTCTAAGACTAAAATTACTATAATATGTCCGGAACACGGAGAATTTTCGATGCTACCTTATAACTTTTTAAAAGGCCAAGGCTGTCCTGTTTGCCGATATATAAAATCTTCTTCACATTTAAGAAACAATATAGATGATTTCGTTAAAAAGGCACAAGAAGTACATGGTAACAAATATGATTATAGTAAAGTTGATTATAAAAATACCAAAACTAAGGTCTGTATTATCTGTCCCGAACACGGAGAGTTTTGGCAAACTCCATGTGCCCATATGCAAGGTCAAGGATGTCCTCAATGTAAAATGAGTCATTTGGAAAATAAGATATGCCGATTGTTGAAAGATAATAATGTCATATATGAATATGAAAGTAATATCAACGGAATTTTGAAAAGAAAAACCGTTGATTTTTATTTACCAAAAATAAATATCGCAATTGAATGTCAAGGTGGACAACACTTTTATGGTTGATTTAATCGAAATGATAAAGAAAAAGCGAATTAGATACATTATAACGTACTTAGAAGAGATATCAAAAAGAAAGAAGTATTGGACAAAAATAATATTAGAGTAATGTATTTTACCGATATTACTGATTTACCAACTGATATTTTTACAAACACGAAATATAAAGGTATATATTGTGAAAATAACTTTTACATAGATAAGGATATAGTTATCGAAGAAATATTGAAGTTATAATTCTTCATTCTATTAACTATTTATTTATAAATTAAAGTTTGTATACAAATGAGAAATAAGAATAGAGAGACCATCGAAGAGATGAAGATGATGTTGGATGAAAACAGAAGCCTTACATTGGAAAATTTTGTAATGCCTCATGAGGAAGAACAACATCAAGGCAATATGATGAATGATAATAGCTTTGATGAAGAACCACCTATGCATGATACTGATGATAATCATTCAGAAGGTGAAGAAAAGGATGACATTACAGGTATCGAGAAGGAACTTACACAAATCAGAAAAATTGCCCTTAGTGTTATAAATCGATTGGCAGATAAACCTACTTGTCCCCAATATGATACGATGAAAAAAATATGGAATATGGTAGATAAGGCGATTGAACAACCTCAAACAGGCAATAAACCGGTCGAATAACAGTTAAAGAAAAAAGGAAGTCAAGATAATATGGCTTCCTTTAATTCTTTTAATGATATTATTGCTGAATTGTCATAACAATTGCTTTTATTAGTAAAATATATGATTTTGATACCATTATTTTCACATAATTTTTGTTTGATGTTGTCTCGTTCAATGGTTTTGATAAAGCATTCCTCTCCACCGAAAAAATCAACCGGTTTAAAATGTTGTATTCCTTGGCATTCAATCGCTTTATTGTATTTTGGAAGATAAAAATCCAAATATAAATGATTCTTGAGCTTTAACCATTCAAAGGTCTTTTGCTGTTCAAATTCTATATCGTTATCATTTAAAAATGACTTTATTTCTTCTTCAAGATGACTTGACTGACATTTTGGACAACCGTGACCGTTCAGATGTGATTGAGCTATTTGTTCAAAGTCACCATGAATAGGGCAAGTAATTGTTATTCTGTTATGTAAATTACCGTTTAAAGTCGCCTTAGTGTATATGTACTTTCCATTGTGTACTTTTTGCAGTATTTCGATGAATGATTCGTTATCATATGATTGATTTTTCGCCCTTTTCAGTATACCACATTTAGGGCATCCTTGACCAATACGATGTTTTGATGGTGTAATCTGAAATTCGCCGTGTCGTGGACAAATTACAGTAATTTTTTCGTGCATCTTATTGTATACGGTTTTTGAATAATCGTATTTATCTCCGTGTACTTTGTTAAATTCATCTATAATTTCTTTAGTCGTAAGATGTATACCTTTGCATTTTGGACAGCCTTGTCCTCGAATGTGATTGGAAGGTGTCATTTCGAATACCCCATGTATAGGACAGATAATTTTTACTTTTGTATCATAGTTTACATATTCTACCCGTGAATAGTCATATTTGTCATCGTGTACTTTATGGAAACGTCTGATAACTTCATCTTGAGTAAGTGATAAATTTTTAATTCTTTTTATATTACTGCATTTTGGGCAACCGTAACCACGCAGGTAATCAGCAGGTCGAACATAAAATTCTCCGTGCTCAGGACAAATTATACATACCTTAGTTTGACTATTGATATAATTTACTTTATCGTAGGTATATTTATTACCATATTTTTCTGTTGCTTTCTTAATAAAAGTTTCGTTGGTATATTTCATATAATTTGCATATATAATATTATTGATAAACAAAGATAATACTATTTATTATATGATGGATTTATTTTAACATAAAAATTGTTAATAATAGATATTTATAATAAAATAATAAAGATTATATACATTTTAAGTAATGGGAGATTTACTTTTGAATATGCCTCTTGAATATGAGCCACTTAGAAAAAACCGTTTCTTACTTCGTTTCCCTTCTGATTTAGGTATTCAAGAGTGGTGGGTTTCAAATGCTTCGAGACCTACAATTACAATGGGAGAGACTGAGATTCCTTTCTTGAATACATCAACTTGGGTTGTAGGTCGTTATATTTGGGAACAGATTAATGTTACATTGCGTGACCCAATCGGACCTAGTGCATCACAAGCAATTATGGAATGGGTACGTTTGTCATCAGAAAGTGTTACTGGACGTCAAGGTTATGCGGTTGCTTATAAGAGAGACTTGGTACTTGAGATGCTCGATCCGACAGGATGTGCTGTTAGTCAGTGGATAATTAAAAATGCGTTCATTGTTAGTGCTGCTGGCGGTGATTTGTCTTATGACGACGATTCATTAGCAACTTGGGAATTGACCATCAGACCTGACTATTGTATTTTGAGTTATTAATTATGAATTTTTTAATTAAAAAAATGTTAATATGAGATAAATAATAAAATTTATCTCATATTTTTTATTTTTGTTCGAACTTTGTAGTATATTTGTGTTGCAATAGTAAATTAAGAAAATATGCCAAAAGTATATACGACTGAAAGTATCATTGAAAGATTTAAATTAAAGAATCGCCACTATTTTGACTATTCTAAAGTAGATTATAAGGGAATGAATATTCCTGTAACGGTTATTTGTCCTATTCATAACGATATTATGTTGACCCCATCACAATTACTCAGGAACGTAGGCTGCCCGAAATGCACGAACGATAAGTTAACACAATTAAAGACAAATAAAGAGAATTTTATAAAGGTATCAAATGCGGTACATCAAAACAAATACGACTATTCCAAGGTAGATTATAAAGGTGTTACCACGAAAGTTAAAATTATCTGTCCTGTCCATGGTGAATTTTGGCAAACACCACGTGTTCATTTAAAGGGGTGTGGATGTCCTAAATGCGGTCTTGAAAGACAGAATGATGCGACAAGATTAACTACAGAAGAATTTATAATTCGTGCGAATAAAATACAAGGAAATAAGTATGATTATTCTAAAGTAGAATATGTTGATTATATGACCAAGGTGCGTATTATTTGTCCAGAACACGGAGAGTTTTGGCAGACCCCGAATAAACATCTATTGGGTCAAGGGTGTCCTAAATGTGGAAATACGAAAAAATTAACTTTAACTGAATTTATTGAACGTTCGAGAAAAATACATGGGGATAAGTATGATTATTCTAAAGTTAAATACATCAATAATGGTACTAAGGTATGTATAATCTGTCCCGACCATGGTGAATTTTGGCAAACACCACATAATCATTTGATAGGACATGGATGTCCTAAATGTAAAAATAATAAAATCTCGGCTTCAGAAACTAAAACAACGGAAAAGTTCGTTTTAGAAGCAAGAAAAGTTCATGGTGACAAATATGATTATTCGAGAACTAAATATTTAAGTGCGAAAGACAAGGTATGCATAATCTGTCCTGAGCACGGAGAGTTTTGGCAAGAAGCAAGTTCGCATCTTAGTGGCTGCGGTTGTCCTAAATGTAATCATATAATCAGTAAAGCCGAAATAGAAATTGCAGAATACGTGAGAAGTCTATATGATGGTGAAGTCATCACAAATTGTCGTAATATGCTTACGGAACATAAAGAGTTGGATATCTATATCCCGTCTTTAAAAGTCGCATTTGAATACGATGGTATGATATGGCACAGTGATAGATATAGAGTAGATGCCAATTATCATCTTAAAAAGACTGAGGAATGTGCAAACAAGGGCATAAAATTGTATCATATATTCGAGTATGAATGGATAAACAGACAGGAAATCGTAAAGGACAAAATAAAACATATAATAGGTGTCAATTATAACGAATATAATCATAATGGTGATTACAAAATTATTAAGATAAATGAAGAGGAGGCAAAGGAATTTAATGAACGATATAATTTACAAGGACATATTATATCGTCGTTATATATTGGAATGTACTGTAATAATGAATTAAAGTCGATGTTATCTTTACAAAAAGAAAACGATAATAAATGGAGAGTCGTTAGATTTACCAATAATGTTAATAACAATTTAATCGTTAATAGTATAATTAATTATTTCATCGACAAATATAAACCTAATAAGATAGAGGCATATGAAGACCGTAGATGGGTAGCAGATTCAAACGATAGTATCTATCGTAGAACCGGTTTTGAATTCGTTGATATTATTCCACCTGACTATGGTTATACAAAGGGACAGAATGATTATATAAATAAGGAGAAATTAAAAGACTGTCATCTTAGTAATGACTATTATAGGATATACGATTGTGGTCAGTACAAATATGAGTGGAAAAACGTTAATTAAACGTAATTTAATATTTATATATTATATAGATGTTTATAACTTTTGAGTTAAAAATATAATATGGAGAGATTCAGTATATTAGAAGAAAAGATAAGAAGTGTTGTTAGAAAAGTTCTCCGTGAGGGATTTCTCGATGATGTCTATAGCGGAAACAATTTTATGAAGTGGTTTAAAGGATCGAAGATAGTCGATGAGAATGGAAAACCACTTATTTTAGGTCATGCGACCAGAAGTTTCGGTTTTAAAAAATTCAATACCGAATTTATTCATCTATCATCTATTGATGATGCATCTTATTTCAGCGGTGGTAATAAGAGACTTTTCAAATATAAGAATACCTTGAGTAAACTTTCTGATGATGATGTCATTGAATTGTATAACAAATATCTTGGATATAAAGCGATGGAAGATATTTTAAACTCGATTCAAATGCTTTAGCAAGGATAGAAGATGCATACCGAAATGAATTCGTTAAAATAGAAAAATGGCTTAAAGATGGTGAAGACTTTGCTGAAGAAGACCTTAATAATTTAAAGCACGCATATTCGTTGTTTATTGGAAAGGTTAAGAGATTCCCGAACAAACTCATATATAAAGGTAAGTATTGGGAAGATACTTTGCCACCATTAATGCCGAAAGGATTTGGTATTAATAATGAAAGTTTCAAGATATGGATAAATAGTTATTTTATCACATCAAACAGATTAAGAAAAGTAGTCCTCAATTGGATGTTTGAAAATGATAATTATATGGGTAAAGGTGGCACATATCCGTTATGTGCAAGGGTATTAAACCCTCTTTACGTCGATTGCAAGGGAAATCCTTGGGATAGAATATATGTAACACCTTATGGGTGTAACGGTTATAATGAGCTATTCGACAAATATTGTGAATTAGGATGGAATAAAACTAATTTAAAAAAAGGCTCTGGATTCGGATTAGACAATGAATCGATTGCATATCTTGCAAAATTATGTGGGTATGATGGTGTCGTTTTCAAAAACATTAGAGAAGGAGCTTACGGTGATGTAAAGATGGATACAACGTATATTGTATTTTCCACTAAACAACTTAAATCACCATATGAAAATAATGGAAATTTCGGAGATGTTGATAATCTGTTTAAATGACATATTATATAAAATATTAAGTTCCATATAGTTATTATTAACTGTATGGAATTTTTTATAGCAATGAGACAGCCAACAAAGAATAACAAGGTTAAAACCAAGAAAACTAAAAAGAAAGTCAATAAAAAACCATTTAATCCATACAAATCAAGTGGAAAGAAAAAGGGAAACCAAAAGTACGGGACTTCTAAATTAGAAAGGGATTTTGCCCGAGATTTCTTAGAGAAGAATGGTATAAAATTTATATATGAATATTGTGCATCTGACATAAATCGCTATTACGATTTCGCCATAACCGCCTATCCCGAAGTGGATTATGAAATGGAAATTAAAGATGGAATAAAATGCGTCAAACAGGAGGGGCAATATTTTCCGATATCATTTATGATAGAGGTTGATGGAGGATATTTTCATTCAGACCCGAGGGTAGTGAATGAGGGAAAACTAAATCCTATGCAGAAGCATAATAAATTCGTTGACAGCCTGAAGGATAAATGGTGTGGTATGCATTGTATTCCTTTGCTTAGGATATGGGAATATGATATAAGAAATAATCCTGACTATGTCCTTGAACAGATAAACAATTATATTGACATCGGTTATCAGAAGAAAAAGAAGGAAGAATGGAGAAAGAAACCTCATTGATTTGAATTATCGATAAAAAGATATTATATTAAATTTAGATAAACTATTTGTATCATAAGGATGAAAGCTAAAATCTACATTCCATATGCTCAAGGTGATTGTGCAAGGGGGTTCAGGTATGATCGTGAGATAAATGCCAAGGAATATGCCAAGATGGAACTGGATGAATACAATACTCATAAGAGAGGTGTCGACCAAATGGTATCGACTAGTATGGGATATAATATGGCGATAAACCCTTTCAAAAAGAGAAAGATAGAATATAATAAACAGAAATATCAGTTCCATGAATGTAATTGTCGTTTATTGAATATCGACGGTGACGATGAAACGTTGTCTGATTTAGATAGACTATATCGTACAAAAGAGAAATTCGTTGAGATAGTACAATTAAATACAGATGAATATCTAAACAATCCTGATATGGAAACTGACTTGAACATGTGGATTCAAGAAAGTCGAAAGGTGACAAATTGTAGCAAACTTAGTGATGAAGAGGCGATATTCTATCTGCCTAAGAAAGACTTTAAAATTTACATAGACGAAGATAAATCTACTGCAATATTAAAAGACTGCAAATTTCTAGAGAGAATGGGAGGCAAGAATTCATTTGCAATAATGGTAGATAGAATCGTTTTTATCAATAGTTAAAATAAAATATAATTCTTAATGTATTATGTCGATGACACCAGATGAAATTACAGAACAAAAGCGATTAAAGCAAATTAAAATACTTAAGGCTTCCAATGAAATGCTGAAACAGGCAAAGGAGAGTATGCTGAGTCAGGAGAAACTGACTGATTTGGAGAAAGAAGAGCGTCTGAAGGAATTCGATAAGGCGATAGGCGAAAATTACTTAAAAGGAAGCAATCTGCTAAATTCAAGTAAAAAAGAAATCGAAAATGCGAAATATGACGAGGTAAGCGATGCTGAAAAGAAAAAATATGAAGAATATCTAAAGAAGAAAGGTATTACCGACGGCGAATTGCACGAGAAGGAGTTGGCAACTGCAAGTATGGGTTCTTCTGATTCAGAGAAACATACAATCGAGAAAAAGAAACGTCGTCGTAATCGAAAAAGTACGGATGAGAAAGACATTCAAAGGGTCGAAAATGAGGATGAATTGATGAAAAAAAGTATGGCAAAATCCGATGAGGATATACAAAGGATTATTTCAATTCATGATCGGGAAGACCTTGAGAGAATCGAGAAACAGACATCAAAGAAGAAGGTAAAGACAAAGGAAGAAGTAGAAACCAATACAGTTGACATAAAGACTGAGGAGAAGAAAGTCGAACAGAAAGAAGTGGTCGACTATACTTTTGACTTTTCACAAATCCCCGATTATGTGCAATATGACGTTATTCCTCTTCCTTCTAACGGTGAGTGCTATCCACACCATATAGGTAGAGTTCCAGTTGCATATTTGACGGCATATGACGAAAATATTATTTCTTCACCTAATATGTATCGTGACGGAAAGGTTATCGACGTAATATTGGAGAGAAAGATATTGGATAAACGAATCAAGGCGAGTGAGTTATGCCAAGGTGACAGGGATGCCATTATATTGTGGCTTAGAGCAACCGGTTATGGTAATACGATGCCTGTATCAGCAACAAATCCTGAGAATGGAAAAAGATATAACTTGGATGCCGATTTAAGCTCATTCAAATATAAGACTTTTGAATTGAAGGGTGATAAAGAAGGTCTGTTCGAATATAAACTGGCTAACGGTGATGTGTTTAAATACAAATATTTGACGAGTGATGATAATAATCGTCTGAAAGAGAATATGATAGACCAAAGGGTCAAATTAAGTTCATATAATGCGATCAAATATACAGACCGTCTTCAAGAATATATTAATGATATCAATGATTTGACTGACGACGACAGAAATGATTTGAATGACTGTATTGCCGATATTAAGGATATCTTAAGTGAGAACACAAAGGTGAATGATAGTAATATAACTACTAATTATTTGGAAATCGTCACTGAGACTATGAAGTCATATACAGTATCGATTAACGGAAACCGTGATAGGGAATATATCGACAAATACATCGACAATATGCGTTCATTGTATGCGAAGTCATATATGGATTATGTCGTTAGTCATCAACCAGGTGTAGATTTCAAGTTTAAGGTTAATATCCCTCAGAGCGATGGAGGCGGCTCTTTCGACACCTTTCTTGCCCTCGACGATACTGTTTTCATTACTGTATGATAAATACGAAAAGGATTTAAAGAAAGAATTATTCATGTGTCACAAGAATATGAAGCTTAGTATGGAGGAACTGTACGTGATGCCTAGAAGAGATAGAAAATTTTATATATTGACGCATAATAAGGAAGTGGATAAAGAAAAAGACATAATGAAGAAAAGAAAGAAATGAGGTGGGTGAAAAATCATTCATCTCATTATTTATATAATATATTATATAAATAAATCCTCAAATGGCAAATCAATCATCGTTTACTCAATTATTGCAGAAATTAGATGATTTATCACAAGGTATCACAGATTTAATTGACGCAATAAGCCAAGGAAACGGAAATAGTAATGGAAATAATGGTAATAATGGAAGACAATCTCCATTACCTAGACCCTATAACACTTCCGATAATCCATTTGGTTCAATGACTGTTGCGAGAATGCAAAGACAATCAAGGGCATTTGAACATGCTGGCGCAGCATTAGGACAATTCGGAGGTACTCTAGGTACGGTAGGAAGAGGTTTAACAAATTTATCTAAGATATTGAAGGTTGGCAATCCGATAGTCCAATTATTCATTACCTCAATTGAAGCAGCTGGTAAAGCATTACGTGCCATTTCAGATGCCGATAAAAGACAGCAAGATATTCAGAACCAACGTAATACTATGCTGTCTAATCGAAATATCGAATTATCTAATATTGAAACTGAAGGTAATGTTGATGCTTTAAATAACTTTAAGGATAATATGTTATCCGAATATAATAAGTTATTTACTGAATTACAAGGTACAGTAGCTATTGCTAATGCGAAAGCTATTGCAGCAACAAATGCCCAAATTGAAGGTACTATAGGGGATATCAATAATGCGGCGTGGAATGCCTTGGCAGCACAGACTGATATATGGGCGCAACAGCAAAAAATAGGATTACAAGTCGCAAAAACTAATGATGTCGAAAATCGTGCAATTGCACAACGTAATATCGAGTTACAAAATAGACAAAGTGAACGAGGATTCCAAAGCGAGCAAAGTGTACTAAAGGCACAGAAACAGGATGTGGATTTAACTATCCAAGATATGAATAATGCCTACGAACATTGGTTGGCTGAACCTGTAAATCGTATGGCCGGAGGTAGTACTGAAGCTGATCATATTAAGGGAGACAACAAATGGAATGAACGTTATGGTCGTGGTGAAAGACAAGGCATAATGAATCGTAGTGTCACGGGAAGTAATATTACCGGGGCAATAAATTTCTTTACCGCAGGTCTGATAGATGATTATGCGAGGGCTACTCAGCAAAAAATGGCAACAGTATCACACCGTGATTTAAACAACGCCCAAAATGATTTAAATGCTGCGCAAGCCGAAAATGCGAATAGAAACAAAGTTCAAAATACTGTAATCGCCAATAGTAATGAGATAAAGAATAAGGTCTTGGAAGGAATGACTGATATACAGTCATCTGTAATAGATACGCAGGCTACGATAAATAAAGCATACCAGAAGATGGCACAATCCGTTGAGAAATGGATGATGGACTTCCAGGATAAAATATATGATAGTGGAATACAGAAAGGTATGACCACTCGTGGTCAACTTGATAAGTATCGTTCGGCGATGCTTCCTATAATGGAAGAGGTGTCTCGTAAGTATGGTATAACCAAAGAGGAGTTTGTCAAGATGCAGAGTGACTACACGGCTGAAGGTCGTAGTAAGTTACTTAATAGGGAAGATATCAAACAACAGTCTTCATTGGGTAAAATATATCTCGGAGGTGATTTCGGTACTGCGGCTGAATTGGCAAACAATACTGAGATATTCAATATGGGTGTCAGTGATACCGTAGATTTAATGGGTGAGATGTCTAAACAAGTCAACAAAATAGGACTTGATGGTCGAAAATACCTTAAAGATATGGTCAAGAACCTTAAGATGGCACAGAAGTATGATTTCAGAAACGGTGTCAAAGGTATGATGAAAATGGCGAAATGGGCACAGAATACTCGTTTCAATATGGATAATCTGCCTAATATGATTGAGGATATACAGAAAGGTGGTCTTGAAGGAATCATTACAAAAGCGGCTAAATTACAGGTATTAGGTGGTCGTTTTGCAATGGGTGCTGACCCTATTGCAATGGCATTTGAAGCATATAATGATCCTGCGGCATTGGCCAAGCGTTTCAATAGTATGACGATGGGAATGGGTCGTTTCAATAAGGAAACTGGCGAAGTCGAATTCAATGGAATGGAAATGGATCAGATGCGAGCCTTGGCCGAGAACAGTGGCCAATCGATCGACGATATCAAGAAGCAGGCCCGATATAATGTCAAAAAAGACAGGGTAGAAGGTTTCATTAATGATAAGACGTTGTCACAGGAACAAAGGATGGATTTGGTTAATAAGGCATATTATCAGGATGGTCAATGGAAAGTCAACGATGTAACTGGTAATGCTGTAAATTTGTCAGAGGTTAATTCATCCAATATTAATGATATCCAAGCCGACACCTATGAGGGTAAGATGGAACAAGGAATGGAGCAGTTAGTTTCATTCACCAAACTATTTACTGGCAATACTGAGGCAAATATGGCGCATCTGTCTGATTCTATTAACAAAAACGGTGCTGCCGATAATGAGTTATGGGAACGTTTAAAAGCTGAACAGGAAGATTTTTTTACCAATTCACAGAAGTATGTCGATACAATCCTCGAAAAGATGCAAGAGGCGACGGATGCCTATAAGGACTTCTTAAATGGTTTTAAGGATCCGGCCGATGTCGAAGAACTCGTTTTGGCTGAAATAAAAGGCTTTAGAGAAAATACCTTCGCCCAATTAAACTCGATATTAAGACAAAGAGGTAATACTAATTACACGACCGTTAGGGATAGGTCAAAAGATAAACCTATGGTGGAAGATGGCGTAATGAGTAGCAATGGAAATTCAATGTTCACTCAGGCGACCAATGTCACACCAATCAATGACGGAAAGGTACAGATAGCGAAATCTGATCCAAAAGACACGGCTGTCTTTGCTAAGACTGGTGGCCCATTTGACACGTTGTTCAACGACGTGTTCGGTCGTATTAACGACGTGTATAACGAAGTGCATAACAATACGTCTTCTGACGTGATTCCTACCGAACCGTTAGGTAAGGATGCGATATTCGCCGAGTCTCCTTCGATATCTACTCAGTCAACCAATGATGGAAAGGTACAGATAGATCCGGTCAATATAAAAATTGACGGTAAATTAGAATTAGCCAACAATAATGGACAAACAGTCGACATCATAAATGAACTTAATAATAATCCTATGTTGCTTAGGGCAATCAGTGATATGATAGTTCAAAATATAAGCACCAAATATTATGGTGGTAGACCAGTGGGAAATAGTAATTTCAGAAAATAGAGAAAGTACCATATTTATCTAATAATATATAATTAATCACCTCATTAACAATAATGGTAAGAAGAATAACAGGTAAACAAAGAAGCTTAGTGAAATCAGAGAAAAGTAGCGGTAAGTCAAGTATTACAAGCGTCGCAAAAGGGATTGTCAATGCGACGAAGGACGCTATTGCCATAGGCGTTAATGAGGCTAAGAATATCATCGAGAAAACGCCTGATTATGGCTATCGTACAATCGATAATATAGCATTAAATAATCGTTGCAAATACAATTTTATGGAGGGTCTCATAAAAGACCTATCCATAGACCAATTTTGTAATTTTAACAATAGAAATGAAGTATATCTGAGACGATTGATGATGCTTAATATCACAGAGCACGATATTACAATGTCAGCATTAGGCGTGGATGCAGCCTTTAAGGGTGACGGTTCGCATATAACAACATCGGCAATGTCTCCATTGTATACTCGTGATATAAATTATACCGATAATTTCGCCCGTAATGTTAGTGGTATGGAGCAGAATGGTTATATTAGTACCCGAAGAACTGAAGCACGTGGAAGCGGAAATGACGGTAATTATGTAAATCATGGACAATTATATAGTCAAACTTCTAATTTATTTCCTGATGATAATGATACCTTGACTGACGATTCGGCTAAATGGGAATTGGAAGGTCAAAAAGATAGTATTCTAAGTAAGACGAAGGAATTGTTTAATCAAGCCAAGATTAATACATTGATTTCGAGATTCCACGGAGATGGTGGAGTAATGGGAGGTGCTGAGAATGTAAGTGGAATCGGAGATGCAAATACTCAAAAATTCGGTAAATCGCACGGTAGAAACTTGTTATTACGAGATGTAGAGAAGAATGGAGGTAAGGGATATAGTATAAATGGATACAATAATCCATATTGTCGTGTATGGACACACCATTATCAGTATGATAGGCTTTTCAAGAGGATAAGACCTTTCTATCAAATGGATGAATATGGAAATTTCAAGTCAGTTACGAAATTAAAGGATTTCCATCATTGGAATAATTTTTCACATGATGATACAGGTAATGTTACATCAAATAAGAAAGGAAATGAAAAATGGGGATGGAAATCTGGTGATAATGATGAGGCTTGGAGCAAATCTGTGATACAAGATAACGGTTATCCTAACATAACTCCTAAGTATCAAGGTGGTGGAGAATATAATATACACACAAAACAGTGTATGTTCTCGATAGAGAATCTTGCGTGGAAAGGCTATGATCCGTATTCCTTTGAGAAAGCGTTGTCTTGGGAACAGAGAGGACCTAATGGTGGTAGAATAATGTGGTTTCCACCTTATGGAATTGATTTTAATGAAACAACTAATGTGAATTGGGGAACACAGTCTTTTATAGGCCGTGGTGAAGATGTGTATACATATGTCAATACCACGAGGACTGGTACTTTGTCTTTTATGTTAGTCGTAGACCACCCTTCGATAATTGATTATGTAGGATGGCACGCAGACGATGTAAAGGATAAGGTAAGGGATAGTGATTTACTTAGATTCTTTGCTGGCTGTGACAGTGGAAACCCCGAAGATGAAGGCAGTTTGTTGCATTATGTTAAGCCTACGCCATTAACTGATGAATATATACAGAATGTCGTCGAGGAAGAGCTTAAAGTAACGGCTGAACCTGAAAAAAGAGAACCAAAACAGGAAAAAACTACTGAGGAATTGGTTTTGACATTCTATGTGTTTTATCCTAACAACTACTCGGGATATTATGATCATATAGGCAGTAATGTCGAGGCAGTCGCATATTTGCTTGCTGGTTCTGGTGCCCAGATGCAGTCTAATGGGGATAATAAAAATGCACCTACAAAGGATATACCGTTAACTATTGAAATGTTATCGGAAGACAGTACGTGGAATAATGGTCACGGATATGAAATATCAGACGATGGTAAAGGTATTTCTAATTATGCCGGTATGACGGATAAGTATAATTACATCCATGGCACAAAACCGATATGGCAATATCAAAAGAATAGAAGTTCATATCAGGCAAATAACAAAAAATGGTATTATCGTATCGATGGTAAATACGAACAGGCAACTAAGAGTGAGTATTATATAAATACTTATGACCAAACATTACTTAATGATGATAACTATTTTGACACAAAATCATTTGCTTATAATTCAGATGCGGATGCTGTAAGAAAGTTATTCGATGTCCCTGCTGACGAAGAGAATAAAAGCGTATTGTATAGTTTTGCTGAGGTGGCTGCGGCATTGGAAGGTAAAAAGAATGAAACTATCTCAGATAATATTATTAAACGATGTCTGAATAGTAAAACTGAAAGAATAGATAAATTAAAAACTATTTTCTATGGTGATGAGACGAAGACCGAAGGCCGGGTAGAAGGTAAATATAAGGTCGTTAGTGTGGAAACAATAGGTTATTCCAATAATCACGATAAAAATAAAACAACTTCGACCGGAACTAATGCCAAGAAAAGCGTCTCAGCGACAAGAAATGATAAATTAGCGATTAATCGTGGACAGACTGTAATTGATTGGTTGGAAAAACGTTATAGTGATGTATTCTCTAATGATATCTCACAGAAATCAACCTCACAGTCATCAAAGGCAGTGAATTCAGCAGATAAATTAAATGTCAGTGGTTCAACCGCCAAGAAGTGGAGGTCTGCAAAGGTTATGATAACATTCCAACGTGAAGTTACAACGACTCTGGCAGAAAGTGATAGTGGCGAGAATATAAAATATAAAGGATATACAGAAATCAAGGATGAAAATCAGAAAACGGCATATAAAGATGAAAATGGTGATATCTGGTATTTATCGGATGACAAGACACAATTTGTTAGGAAAGTGAACAAACTTGGAAGTATATCGGCAAGAAGCCAAAATTCGGTTAGTAACTTAGCTGAAGTTAATAATGACGGATGGCACGAGGTAGAAGCGTCAACGTATTATATAGCTAAAGCAATATATCCTAACAGTGCCGAGTGTAGGACAAATAAAAATGGAGTGACAAAGTATTATACTCGGGTGCAAGGAATATGGTTAGACAAGTTTAATGCGAAAAATACAGGAGTAAGTACTCAAGAATATAATAATCTGAGATATGATCAAGAGTATTATTTCTTTAAAAAGTTAGAACATGAAGCCCCGGCGGTGTATGATAGACTGATGGATAAGATACAATATTTCGACCCTTGCTTTCATAGTATGACACCTGAGGGTTTTAATGCAAGATTAACTTTCTTGCAGCAATGTACTAGACAAGGAAATACTATAGGAGCTTCTGATAGACAAGCGAAATCAGCAAATAACCTTGCATTCGGACGTGCGCCGTATTGTGTATTACGTTTGGGCGATTTTTATAACCAATTAATAGTAATTGACAATATTAGTATTGATTACGACCCCCTTTGCTGGGATTTTAATACTGAGGGCATCGGTATGCAACCATTGTTGGCACATGTGAATATCAGTTTCAAATTTATTGGAGGTGGAGACCTTGCGGGACCGGTTAAACGTTTGCAGAATGCAATGACATTTAATTACTATGCCAATTCAAGGTTGTATGATAATCGTGCTGATAGACCTTCGTATAAGGAGAATTATATAACTGGTATAAGTGAACTTGAAACTGACAAGAGTTATGCCTATACTACAGAAATGAAAAAAGAAATAAAGTAATTAATTGAACAAAATATGCCATATTATGATAGATACAGTCGTTTCAGAGGTGAAAATAGCAGCCATATTATGCCTAATGTTGAGATAACTCCAAGTAGCACTGATATTACTGTAATATTCAAAAAAGATACTATGCGTATGGATACGTTATCATACAAATATTACAACGATGCAAATTATGGATGGTTAATAATGATGGCAAATCCTTCTTACGGCAGTTTGGAGTATTCAATACCTGATGGTGTAGTATTAAGGATACCATATCCATTGAATACGGCGATAAATCGTTATGAAAACGCCATTAACAATTATATAGAATCTCATTAGTTAGTATTTATTAACTTAAAATATTTGGAGGATAACATAATTTTTCATAACTTTGTAATATTATTAACCGTATAATATTACATCGTTATGAGATTTTTTGTATTTATAATGTGTTTGTCGTTTAGTTTTCAGTTATCTGAGGCACAAAGATTAAACCATCAAGGCAAGAAGATGGTTCATAGCGTTACGTCATTTGTGCCGCATAGAAAAGATACAATAAGGTATAACTTTTATTATGATGACGAATGCTGTCTGGTAAAGGTCGATATATTAAGAAACAGTGGTGCAAATCATAAGAGCTACCTATTATATAATCGTATGGAATACAAAGACGGCAGATTGCATAGAACCGACTATGATGAGTATGGCAAAAGAAAGCCTTACTCAGTATATTCCTATGTCTTGGATAGTGACAGATATGTCGTGGAAAGAATTCACAAGGATTTGTCCGGAACGAAGGAGTGGTATTTAAAAGACGTAACAAGATTTACATACGATTACCCGTATAAGGATGATATAAGACAGATAGTGAAGGAAACCAATTATTCATTTATTGGTGAGTTCATCAATGGGAAGAGGGTCGAAAAGGAAGTTGTAGACGACAGATATGATGTTTGGTATGATATTATCGGTGGAAATACGTATCGACGACCTGGGAGCAACCGTAAATACGCATGCGAATATAATGACTTGAATATCAACCTTTGGTATCTGTATGATGGCATATATGATATTGAGAGATTAACGGAATGGTATAATTTCTATTCAAGATGTCTACCGTCAGAAATTTCAGGTAGAACCTATCGTTACACCTTTACGGATATCGAACCTTATAATTTAATTAAAGCAGAAATGGTAGGTGAACATGATGGTACGGTCTATAAAGTATGGCTTATTGATTATGTTTATTGATTGATTTCGAGGTTTACACTAGTTATTTTTATAATGACAAATTGTATAAACTAATTTAATTGTAAACGATATAATGGCAGATGTTATAGGTCAAGAAGAAAGAATCAATAGAATATGTTATGTAGAACCAAATGATGTTTTTGACAGCATCGATGGTATACCAGTAACACCACCATATGAAGATTTTTCCATTGCGTTTGATTTGATAGTCAAGGTTGCCTCTCGTTTCAGAAGTAATGAGGTGCGTGGAAACAGTGGACAAGTAGATGATAAGGGTAATTATCAGTGGGTAATATCATGGACGAGTGCTCCTAAGCAGGGTACTCCTTCATGGGTAACATTCATGTCTGGCAATGACGTAGGAAATGGCACGAATTCACTTACGACAAGTTACACGGATATATCATTTGACCATTATTTCGAAGGTGAGGAAATTGAAGGATTAGGTGTCGAACAAGTAAATGTTTCATTCGAAAGTTGGTATACTCCTACGGTATCGATTAAATTCGTCGATACAAGGGGTTCTGCTTTCTTCGGTAGAGAAGAAGCAATACATTATAATGATAAATTGACTGCCGATAATGTATTCGGATGTTTCGCTACGATACCATATCCTGAGTTTAAGCTACAAATTAAAGGTTTCTTAGGTAAACCAGTAACTTATCAGTTGGCTTGTAGTAATTTTAAGGCAGAACTTAATTCACAGACAGGTAATTTTGAATTTACAGTCTCATTTATAGGTTATTCTTATGCCTTATTGACTGATATACCGTTGGATTACTTGATTGCTGCACCACATAATCCTTATGTCGGTGTTGAATATTGGGATAAACATAAAAGTGACCCTAAATGGCAGATGCTCGGTGAAGATGGCAAACCGGATAAAGAGCCCGTTCGTCTAAGTTATTTTTTCAACATGATCGAAAATGCACAATCTGAGTACAACGAAAAACAGTCAGCAATTTCAGACGGTACAAACAGTGACTTGAGTGCTGTTCAGCAAGAAAAAACATTATTAAATAATATATTAAATAATTTTAATACTTTTTATCAGAGTTTATTAAAAGATGTAAACAATTATTATATTGACACAACGAATGAAGCTGATAAAAAGAGACAGATTATAATATTTTCTGACAAAGAGGACATAAAGTTAATTAACGCAAGCGGAACATATAAGTCATTCATCGAAGCTGTTAAGACATATAATGATGCCTTTAGTAGTACCATGATAGGCAAGGAAAAAATGCCTAATGGATGGGATATTGATTGTCCACTCGATATTAAAGGGGTTGATGCTTTTTTCAAAAATAGAAATACCTTTTGGTTTAATCAATTGAAAGGAAAGAGATTAACGGATACTGGCATTAAACGGTTGAAGTTTAATGACGGAAGGACATTGACTGATAGTTCAGTACATCAAATAATAAAATGTATTGGAGAACAGAACGGAACCATACTGCATCGTTATATGTATATAATTGATTGCGGAACTTTGATTACTGATATATCTACAAATGTAGAGAATTTGGAAGCTTCAAAAAACAGAATGGAGAAGGAAATAACACAATCAATAGACGAGGATATTACCAGCATTCTTCCGTTTAAACCTTATATCGGTAATGTGTTTAAACTATTATTCTGTCATCTTGAAACGTTCTGTCATATAATGTATGAGGCATCGAAGGATATACAGTCTGAGGCATTGAACGGTCTTAGAAGCCCTTCAGTCTTAGGTATTAATAATATACAGTCACAGACAGATTTATTTGTAAATAGTGGAGACCATAAAGATGTAACAGTACCTGCGTGGGTAGGTATTATTAATTCAAAGGCGACGACTACTGATGGTGAGAATGTTACTATCGAGGATGATGCCGAGACCTTTGGTTGGCCTGGTGATTTAAAAGGTGACTTTGTCGAGGAAAAAGTAGTATACGGCTTTGAAATGGCAATACAGTCAATCGAGGAATCTAATGAAGGCCAAAAGGGTGAATCAACAGAATTAAACAGTTTCCCAATAACGACTTGTGATTTCAATAACAATGGAAATGTATTCAAAGGTGTAGGAGAAGCATCTTTGAGTGAATTAAGTGGCTATTTGTCTATTAGAGCCGCACAATTATTTGGAATAATGACTAAAAATATGCAGAATGATATACCTACAGTTAAATTGTTGGGTAATATTGATGCATACAATTATTATAACGCATTAGGTTCGATAGGTCTTATCCAAGGTAATATTTTAAATAAAGCTGGTAATGATGATATTTCCAATATTATAGTAGGTATCTCCGAATGTGATACTAATTACGACAAATACGGTGTATTATCGACTAACACTGAAAAAGAAAGACATAAATTCGAAACAGTTCTTAAAGTAAACGGCGTGAGTAACGACAGACACCCTTTTTTTAAGGATGGTAAATGGGTACATTATTATGATAAGAAAGGGGTATCTTTGATACCTTCCAAGTTTAGAAATTATAATGATTATCAACGGGATTATGTATATGATGTAGATGGAGGGAAACCTTATTTTGTTCCTACATATCAGAAGAATAACTATGATGTCGATGTAATGCAGAATACTTTATATCCATCTGATACTGTCCGTTTGAATAAAAAAAGTGCCTCATTGGATATGTTCAATATTTTTACTGATGGTGATTACGTAAATTCGATAGTTAATCGTTATGTAAAATTAAATGAAGGCAGTGTAAAGGTAATAAATTATGATATAACGGACAATAGTGGGCTTAAGACATTCACTGAGAAATATTGGAAAGTCAGTGATGAGAGATACTCGAGATTTTTTAATGTTAAGAATATGCTAAGTGCCAATCTCGGTACAATAGGAATTAATACTGATGATTTGTTTAAGACCGAATTAAGTTCTGATTCGGCAAATCCTACCTTGAAGAATGAGAATACCCGTAAAAAGTTACCTGATTTTGATGGATGGTATTCTACAACAAAGCATAAAAATAGTGTAGAATGTAAACCAGATGGTACGTGGACCGTGACAACAAATAGTGGGTCGAATACGGTATCTACTGATGAATTAGTTATACAGGATTTGAAACAATATTTTTACGAAAATAACAGTATTAAGTTTAATGTAAATATTTTCGGTAGTCCATTCTATTATTTACAAGATGAAAAAATAAAGAATAAAGATACTCAGAGAAATGTAAAAGCGTTGTTATTCTTACATACATTTAAGTACAATTATGCTAATATATTAAATGTCTTTTCTAAAAATAAGGTCAGTGGTTGTATAGAGTGTGTGCCATATGGATATCTGTTATTATTAGGTGGTTTATTGTGGAGAAAGAGACAGCCAAAGGATCCTATTGTATATAATGATGGGTATAAAAATTACTGTCCTTGCGGAAAGGAATATGCCCTGTTCACTAGATTGAACGGAGAATATTATTTTACTGTAGGAAACAATAACGCAACGACAGCTCATATGTATAACGTTACCTTGAGTAGTCTGTTGGGCGGTAATTCATCAATTGATTATAATATTGAGGAACAGTTGGTCGAGATGTTCTTGAATTTTAGTAAGGATGATTTCGGAACAATTAAAAATTCATGTGAGATTAGTAATTGGTATATTCCTGACGGCAAAAAAAATAAATTAGTACAGAGATATACTCCGGCAACTTTATGCAAAGATGCCGAAATATATTGGAATATATGGAATGGTAAACCCGTTGGGCAGGAAAAGAAGATATATACCTTGAAAGAGCGCATGACATGGATACGTAATAATGGCATATGTATGAATAATGGCTCTGTCGTTAGATATCGTATGTTTGCCGTTGAAAATGGAAAGAATACTCAAGGTATTTATGGCTTTAAGATGCTATTCAATGAGGATGATAAAGATATGCAGTCTAAATTAAAAGATATATATCTTAGAAAATGTCTCGTTTCTGATTCTTGTGCGAGAGTAATGGGCAATAATAGTAAAACTTCCTCGAATGATGTTGTTACCGTTGATAGGAGCGTGTTTAAGGCATACGTTAAGGGCTTTACGGATAAATTGAAGGAAATCGTGGGTTCTACATCTAAGATTATGACTACTGACAGTAATTTAAGTCCTACCCAAAATGACAGATTGAATTATAATAGGAATCTATGTGTAGCGATTTATTATTATTTAAAGAATGTATGGGATAGATGGTTGGTCGGAAAGGCAGAAAATACATATGATGTATCTACGTTTTTTGACAATGACTTCATATTTATGGATTCTTTCTATCGTAATACGTATTATCGTCTGCCATTGAATTGCCAAAAGGTGATAGATGCCTATAAGGGTGCAGCAACAGACAAGAGTCTGTATAGTTTCATAGGTGATTTATGCAAGGATCATGATTGTTGGTTTATGGCGGTTCCTGATTTTATCCATTTTACTGGCGAAGATACGACAGATGGACATAATAAGGAAGGAATGTATTCTGACATTGAGACGATGAAAGAAGTATTCAGACCGATGCCATATAATGAAATACCGGCTCCGCAGAATAATAATAAATTTGTAATTATCTATATACATAAGTTGTCTGAAGTACCATCGAATATCAATAATTTTCGATATGATAGTTTCGATATATGGTCACACACAGATGGATTCAATGTCGCACCTCCAATATTTAAATCAGATAGATTATTGGAAAATTCAGACGATACCATTACAAGATTAGGGTATAAGGTACCTTCATTCGGGGTTAGTTTTGCAAGACAAAATCAACATTTGTTCAAGAATATCAAGGTTGATATGAATAACCCTGTACAGACAGAACAAGCAATTAAGACATACCATAATCTGATTAGTGTCGGTAAGTCTAGTGAGAGAAAAATCGCATTTACTGGACAGGACGTATTTAATGTTTACACGAATTATTCGTATGAGTGTGAGGTTGAGATGCTTGGTAATGCACAGATATGCCCTCTGATGTATTTCCAATTGCTTAATGTCCCTATGTGGAGGGGAACCTATATGATATATAAGGTAACGCATAGTATGACACCTGGTAATATGACAACAACTTTCAGAGGAATGAAATTGTGCCGTTTCCCTAAACCATTCAGTACTTCATTCTTTGTATCAAAGCCTGACTGTGATACCAGAAATAATGAGTATAATAGTGGTGATTATAACAATGGTGGAGGTACGTATTTTACAGATGACTATAAGAAAGTTAATAATTGGACAAAGGATTGGTATCACGATAAAGAGACCGGTTATGCAAGGCATAAAAGTGGTATAATTATTGATTCAAAAAATGGGGTTACACGAAATGAAAAATTAGTGTCATTATTTAATCGTCTTTATGAAGAAATTGCGTTATTACCAGAAAATAAACCAAAGATGAAATGGAATGTAGTACTTAGTAATGTGCTTAGGTTCGGTAATGGTAAATCGGCACATGATCACGGTAACGCAATGGATTTGACTATTGGATATTATGATAAAAACGGTAACTGTGTCAATACACCTAAAGGTTCTGGACAAAATGCTCAGCCTGAATTAGCCAAGGTTACTGATTTATTAGCAGCTTTGCACCTGAATGAGATAGATCAATTGATTTTGGAGTATTTTAATGCCAGTGATATGAGACCTGGTAAATACGATTATTATAATTGTTTACATGTAGGTGTTTTAAGTAACAATGGAACTGTTCGTAATTGCTGTATGATAACGACGAAGGCGGGCGACAAAATAGATAAATTTTATCCTAATGATTTTTTGAAAAAAGTAAACCCTAAATTTGATGAGACCGCAGGAAAAGCTTATCATAATGATAAGACAAGTTTCAAGAAGCAGTATTGGAATTATAGCGGTTATTCTGATGATGTATTGGATAAACATTTCGGTAAAGGGAATAGTACCGCCTTTAATAGGTGGATGGAATGGACGATACAACTCGAAGGTGGTGAGAAGCCAACAGCCGCTACACCTCACGGTTATGGAATACAGAATAATGCGTGGAATACGTATCACGAGAAGACGAAACGAAATGATTATAATTATAAGAATTATTATAAATGGTCTTGGGATGAAGGAAAGGCTTCACAATTGAAAGATCCAAATATTGCGATTATATATGCTCGAGGACATTTCTTTATACCTGGAGTCGTTACAACTAATATCATTGATTCATTAAATAATATGTCTCCACAACAGGCGTTTAATAAAGTGATGAAATTAATAGGTAATTATATGTTAAATGCGACCCGTAAAGATGGCAGTCATGTTATCAATGATAATAAGGGATGGCGTAGATTTATAATCAATACGAAGTATGGTGATTATCATAATGTATATAATGATAATAATAATCCTTCGGTACAAGAAGTTAAAAATTATATAAATTCTCTATAATTCAGAATGAAGTAGTATATTTGCGACGTTTAATGTAAAATTATCAATTTATGCAAAAAGTATTGGCAAATGTCATAACGGATTTGACAAGGGTCAAGTTCGATATTAAAGTAAATAAATGTAAGAGTATGGATGAGATAGACAAATCTCTCCCTACTCTTATTATAGGATATAAGAATGCCAAGAAATATATAAAGGATTTCAATATATTGAAGAAGTCGTACCATAAGCAGAATTTATGGTGGACATTCAGTAAGACAGAAAGAGGTGTTGATTTCCAAGATGATATATATAAATTCAGTTTGGAAGCAATTGACAATATCATTGATAAAGTTGAATATCAATATGTTGACTATATTGATTGTTCAATGGAGAAGACTAAAAAAATACTTATATATTTGACAAAATCAGATGATTATAAGATAGCGTATATAGACAATAATAATTTTCTGTATGTTTACAGTCCTCATTTTAAGATAGTATGGGGGTTTTCATTAGGGACAATGATGTTTTATGGAATAAAACAGTCGAGTATCGAAAGAAACATAAGAAAATTTAGGAATACTCAATGGGTTAGAAATTTCACCAAAATACCGACGAAGGTAAAGAGATTAATCAGTGACAAAATACATAATAATCTAATATTATATGATTATTTTTAGATTTTGCCTATATTTATCTTTATAAGGTATTAATTAAAGTTATGGTACAAAGATTTTTCGGTAAAAAACCGTCAAAGAAGTATGTTAGACCTTTAAGGAATTCGGCGGTTCCTCATAAAGTGAATGTCGAACCGTTAAAAACAGATGAAAATAAGGTAAATGAAGTCGAAAATAATGAAATAAATAACACTGACGATATGAATGATGAAAGACTTGCCAAAGTAGAGGCATTAGCAGGTGTGAAAGCACCTAAGAGAAAGGTAAAGATTGAGAAGAAGGACAAAGGATTAATTGAGCGTACAGAGAATAGTACAATCGTATTGACTGAGGAAAATAAGATGATGCTAAACGATTAAATACAATGGCAGACAGAAAACTTATTGAGGAATACAAGCTGTCTGAAGCCGTCAATCGTTTTAAGCAGATAAATGAATATACTTTCATCACGTCAGCCCCATTGACCGAGGAAGGTGACGATGATACAAATAGTAATCCGCAACAGACGGATAACGATGGAAGTAACCCTATGGCTCAAGGTCAACCGATGGATGGTAATCAGACACAACCAGCATTAGATAATAATGGGACATCACCAGCTCCGCAACAGTCTACCATGGATGCGACAATGCCACAATATCAGAACCAAGATACTCAATCATCGATGCCTCCTGTAGATAACTCGGCAGATGCAATACCACCCGTACCACCACAAATGGATAATAATATGCCTACTGATAATGGGATTGGAACTGACGAAATGCAACCAGATGATGAGGTTATCGATGTCGATGATCTTACAGATTCACAAGAGGAGACCGAAGAAAAGGTAGATGGTGTGAATCATCAATTGCTTAGATTGCTGAAGGTGGTAAGTAAGTACAATGATGCCATCGATAAACAGAATCAGGAAATCGAGGCATTTAAGAAAGAATTCGAGAGACGTAATCCGACGGAAGAGGAACAGTTGAATATACGTTCACAAGCTGGATATCCATATTCTGAGAAACCAAAAGAATATTGGGAGAAAAAGGTAAAGGATAACCCTAATTATGACGTGATGTTTGATAATGACGTTCCGACAGATAAGGAACAAGAAAAATTCGAGATAAAGGACAGTGACTTAAATGGCATTAATTATAAGGATGTATCTGATTCTTTTGATGACGATATGAAATTGTCCGATTTCTTAAATTTCTAATATTTATATTATGGGGAGATTAAAGAAGTTAATTTTTTAAAATTTCCCCGTAATTTTATTCAAAATGCAATATTAAGTAGTATATTTGAAATGTAAAACGCAACGTTTAATAGTTATAAGGTATTTGATTTATTTTATGTAAAAAAAAAAATATGGAAACATTAATTAACAACACAAGTATTGATGCAATCGAGGCACAATACAGAAACTCACAAGGAAAACACGATGACAGTCAAAAGAAGTTCAATTTTGACCCGAAATTGTATTTGAACACACAATTGGATAAGAATGTAAATGAGAAAACTCTTCGTATTAGAATTTTACCTGTAAGTGGTACTGACCCTAATATCTTTATGGTTTTGAGAACTCATTCTCTTAAAGTACCAGTGGAAATCGCAAAAAGTGGTTTTAAATCTTTCGTTTGTTTGAATGATTCGCATATTGAGGAAAAAGATCCAAATGGATGCCCATTGTGCAAAAAGGCAAATGAATTATTTGAATTAGCCAATTTACGTCGCTCAGAAGGCAAGGAAGAGGAGTCAAAGACTATTTTCAAGCAAGCTTGTACTTTCAAGGCGAAAAATACTTACATCGTAAGAGTAATCGACCGTGATAATGAAATCGAAGGACCGAAATTTTGGAGATTTAATGAAAATTCAAAAGGTGAAGGTATCTACGATAAGTTGATGAATATTTTTAGTGCCCGTAAAGAACCGAGACCTGATGGTACGATGTATAATATCTTTGATTTGAACGATGGAAAGGATCTGGTGTTGAAAATAAAGAGAACATTCACAAAGGATGGTAAATCGACCGATAAGGTTTCAATTAATATCGTCGATGCAACATTCCCTTCTCCATTGTCAAAGGATGTCGAACAGGCGAATAAATGGATTAATGATGGCAAAAAGTGGACTGACGCATACAGTATTCGTCATTCAGATTATCTTTCAATTGTCGCAGAAGGTAAAATTCCGGTAAAAAATAAAGAAACTGGTAAATATGAAGGTCGAGATACCGCTGTATCAGTGAAACAACAACAAGATGAAGAGGCCAATAAGGTTGCACAGCAGATATTGAATGCTCCACAAGCGACACCTCAGAGTGACGTACATATTGTGGCACCAGTGTCGAATGTGATAAACCAATCACAGATGGTTCAACCTACGGTTACAACAGATGCAACCGTTGATGATGATAGTGATCCATTACCGTTCTAAATGATATTATATGGCTAAGTTATATTATGTATATGGTCCTATGAATGTCTCGAAGAGTGCGTCCTTATTAATGAAGGCACACTCTTTTGAGAATAATAATATCCCTTTCATTTGTATAAAATCGTCTATCGATGACCGTGATGAAGGAATCATTAAATCGAGGGTAGGAATTGAACGGGAGTGTCTTTCTATCGACATCAAGGATGATATATACCGTATAATTAAGGTATATAACAATCCTAATAAACCTTTAAAATGGATACTGGTCGATGAGAGCCAATTTTTAACAAGTGAACAAGTAGATCAGTTAGCAAAAATAGTAGATGAATTAAATATTAATGTAATGTGCTATGGACTGCGTACGGATTTTAAGACGAAGTTGTTCGATGGCTCAAGACGTTTATTCGAACTCGCTGATAATATTGAAGAAATGAAGGTATCTTGTAAATGTGGCAGAAAGGCGATTATAAATGCAAGGGTAGACGATAATGGCGATGTTGTGAATGAGGGTGAACAGATAATGACAGGCGGTAATGAACGTTATGTCACGATGTGTCGTAAATGTTATAGTGAGTTAATTAACAAAAAGTAATGCAAATTTAAAGATTTTATTATGAAACAAGCAATTAAAAAAGGTGCGGGTATTAAGAAGAAAGGAATCAGTGCGTGGAAAGAGAAAGTAGGCTTAAATGCTACTGCTGCAAATCTTGCGGTAAGTAATGCCGACAAACCTATGGATTGGTTGGTGATGCCAAAGGCATTTCAAGAGGCGACTAGACTTACAGGTTTTCCAATTGGGTATATAAGTATGATAGGTGGTTTCTCTGATACTGGTAAAACGACGATTCTAAATCATGTCCTAGTCTCAGCACAGAGGCAGGGGTTTATTCCTGTGATTTATGATACGGAGAATAACATGGATTGGAAATATCTTACTGATATGGGATTCGAGGCAACTCCTGTATATGCTGAGAGAGATGTCGAACACGTTGATCCTGAGACTGGTGAAGTTACATATACGAAAGAGAATCAAATAATAACTTACGATGGTGATTTCATTTACTTTAATAATAACATCCTTGCTGCTAAGTATGGACAATATGATTATTCAACCGGTAAGGAGACTAAAAATAAGAGAAAGGATGCCGTTATTGAAGATATCGCCGCAAGTATGAAGGAATTACTTGATGCACAGGATAATGGAGAAATTGACCAGGGTTTTGTCTTTGTATGGGACTCTATCGGTTCGATTAATTCATATAAATCATATAAGTCAGTGACGAATAATAATATGTTTGATGCCGGTTCTGTGAGTGTCGCATTCTCTAATATTCTGAATAATCGTATACCGTCATCTCGTAAGATGTCATCATCTTATACCAATACGATGGTAGCTATCAGTAAGATTTGGCTTGATTCAATGACTGCTCCAATGGCTGCTCCTACTGTTAAATATAAGAATGGAAATACATTCTTTTATGCGTGCCACGGATTGATAGTCCACGTAGGAGGCGCATTGACAAGCGGTACAAAGAAACTTAAGGCAGTCTCTAAGGGTGCGACTTATCGTTATGGTCTTGAGACTAAGATTAAAGTTGTTAAAAACCACCTTCCTAGTCCGTATAATGTTACTTATGAGGGTAATATGATATGTACTGCTCATGGTCTTATCGACAAGGAAGAATTGCCACAATATCAGAAAGAACATATCGGTGATATGTTGGCACAGTTGAATGAACAATTGTCGAAGTCAAATAAGACGGCTGATATCGAAGATGTCGTATTTACTGATGAAGAGGAAGAATAACAAAATCAGATATAAATAAGAGTAGGGGGGAAAAATCTCCTACTCTTAACATTTTTAAATAGAATATCTGTAAAAAGTACGATATTAGGTAGTATTTTTGTAACGTAAAAGTTTAATGTGTATTTAATTGTTTTATTTTATGAAAGTTAATTTAATTAAAGAGGCATATTATGAGATTAACGAAAAGAAATCGTCTAATTTGCCTTTTATGACATTTATGAAGATGTGTGGAACTACCTTGGATGGTATTGAAGAAAAGAACGCAAATCTTGTTTCTCCACCTAATGTAAGAATTTTTTCAAAGATAGATGATTTCCGTTCGTTGAGCAAGAGTGAATTGGATAAGTTCGATACCACAAAGGACGTTATTGTATTGCCGACTGGTGATTTCTGTGTCTTTTTGAAGCCTACACAAACTGAAATTCTTAGTAATACAATAAATGCTCAGTCAGATAAAAATGTGGTCGATGCCACAATACCAGCAACCGATAAACATCAATTGAAAAATGTCACAACCAATACCAAAGAGGATCCAGAAGATAAAGCCACAGATCTCAAATAAGACGTTTAATACTCTGTTAGTGGATGGCTCTAATATATTAGAGCTGTCTTCACTCGCTGATAAAAAGGTGTCAAGTAACGGAAAACAGACCGGTGGAATATTTCAATGCCTTCTTCAATTAAAGTTACTGTTAAGGAAGGGAAATTTCAGATACGTCTATGTATTCTGGGACGGAGACAATTCAGGTCAAAGCCGTTATGACATATATCCCGAATATAAAGCAAACCGTGATAAGGTATTTGAGGATGATAATCTTTCAGATTATATGAAAGAGGTCAACAAAAGAATAAACGGGATGAAAAATTACTTTGCCAAGAAACAAGATCCTGTAAAAATGGCAGAGAAGCAGAAACAGAAAGAAATATTCCATTGGCAAAGAGACGTATTGATGGAATGTTTCGAAGAATTATGTATACGACAATGTCTATGCGACAAAACCGAAGCTGATGACTTTATTTCTTATTATGTGACACATAAAAAGCCTAATGAAAGGGTTGTAATTGTCTCCAACGATAGGGATTTAACACAGCTTATTTCAGATCAAGTGATAATTTATGTCCAATCGATGAAGGATTTCATAAATACAAAGAATCATACGAAGGTAATGGACTATAATTATCAGAATGTTGCGTTGAAGAAGGTACTTTGCGGAGATAGTTCAGACAATATTAAAGGTATTAAGGGTCTCGGAGAGAAAACATTGCTTACAAATTTCAAACAATTGAAAGAACGTAAGGTAACATTGGCTGAAATCATCGATGGGGCTAAAAAAATCAATGAGGAACGTGCAAAGGTAAAGAAAAAACCTTTGAAATGGGCAGATAATATTGTAAATTCTGTCACCGACGGTGTACAGGGGGATAAAATCTATGACATTAACTATAAAATAATAGATTTAACAGACCCAAATTGTCCGATGATGCCACAAGAGGCGAAAGATATGATAGAGGCGATGATGTATGCACCGATGGATACTGAAGGGCGCAGTATTGAGAACTTGTATAAGATAATTCTCGATAACGGTATCGATGATTTGAGAGATGCTACACGCTTCGGCAATTTTTTCACCGAATTCAAATATATTATCGATAAAGAACAAAAAAATTCGCCTACATAATTAAAGTATCGATATTAAGTAGTATATTTGAATCGTCTAAACGAGTTAGTTTTTATTTTTTAATGTTTAACTTCTTAAATTAAATTATTTGATGGAAGAAAAAGTAATAAAGAAGGTAGATAATTCTTCTTATCGTGAAAAATTTCAATTTTTACTCTCAATTAATGAGAATGTGATTTGTCAACGTTATTTCAGGATCAATAATTTTGATTACGCCTCAGTTGAATCTATCGAATTGAAAGAGACAATGGATGAGTGTGTTAAAATGATTCAAGATGACTTGGTGTCAAAGAGCCGTGTGTATATATGGTACACGAATAATGACCCTGTGAAACTGACCGGTTTCGCAAAGGATGTCGATACCATTAATACTGACGATGTTCGGTTTTTAACAGACCAGACTGAAGGTGAAGGTGTGTTAAGTAACGGTGAATATATAAAGAAAACATATTTTGATTATGCATCTGTCACAAATGTGGCTACCGATTATATGGATGAAAAGCCTGCTGACGGAGAGTTCGTGTTCAAATTTACATTCATGATGGATGATAAAATACTCTATGAAAGAGTGTGGGACGCAAATGTATATCCTAAGTATATAAGAAATGGTGTTGATTTAAGTAATTCAAACGCAATATACAAGGACAGAGACCCATCAACATTGTCATTCTCATTGGCAATTATTCATCATATGACAGTAGGAAAGCCCGATTTGGTATTTCAGATAATCAAGCATATTTGCGATAGTCTAAGTACCGCATACAGCAATGATTATGAATATACCAAGAATGAGATTTATAAGAATGGCATCGATGGTGATAAGGCATATACATATTCGACCTATAATAAGGAATTCGTAAACGGTTGGAGAAATGCGGTATCTGCCAAGTCGAATGAATATTTCAATCATTTGTATCCTACAAAAGGTCAAATCGATTATATCGAACGCTACCTTTAATTTGTCAACATATTTTTAATTTTTTAACCTTGTCAATCCGAATCTAACCTTTAATGATTATATTTTCGGGTTGACTTTTTGTTACACGTAGAATGGCAGAAATTGTAAATACCACTACTTTAGGTTATTTGGGAACGGAATTCCAAATGAGATTGGTTAAGTGTTTTATTGAGGATCAAAATTTCTTTGCTTCGATTGCAAGTATTGTAGACCAAAATATGTTCTCTGACGAAACTTTGAGAAAAATAGTAAGATTTATGAAAGAACGTTATGAAACAGACGAAAAAGTCGCAACATATTTTGAGTTAGAAACTCTTATTAGAAGCAAGATATCAGATGCCGTCACTGTTGAGATGACTTTAGCGACTCTTGAAAAGATAAAGACATCTGAATTAGATGGGATGGACTTGATCGAAAATACGTGTGAAAAATTTTTCAAACAGCAAAACCTTACAAAGGCAATCAACCGTTCAGTTGAGATAATCAAGAAAGGTAACGCTGACAACTATTATGAAATAGAGGATATAATTAGAAAGGCCTTAGATGTAAATACGAATTTTGATAAAGGTTATAACCCTATGGACGGTATCGAGGATGCCCTGAGTGAAGATTATAGAAATGCAATACCAACAGGATTTGAACGTCTTGATAATGCATTATACGGTGGACTCGCAAAGGGTGAATTGGGAGTTATCGTCGCTCCAAGTGGTACAGGAAAGACAAGTGCAACTACTGGATTTGCAGCGTATGCCGCCACATATAAATGTGAGGCAAATAATTATAACGGTTTTAAAGTATTACATATACATTTCGAGGATGAAGACAAAAATATAAAACGTAAATATTATGGCTTTATGACCGATATTGATGCTTGTATGCTTTCATTGCCTGAGATAAGACCTAATGTACTTAATATGCTTTCGACAACGAAAGCTGAAGAGGCAAGGATGATAAAGGAGAATGTAACGTGCTATCATCCACAAAGTGGCGAAATGTCGGCAAGCGAGATCAAGACCAAGATTAAGCACATGATTGCGCATGGTTTTAAACCTGATTTGGTAGTTATTGATTATTTCGAATGTCTTAAGTTGGAGAAACCGGAAACCGCAGCAGATAAAGAGTGGACTCGTGAAGGTATAACAATGAGAAAACTTGAATCTATTGCACACGAATTCGATGTTGCATTATGGGTACCTATTCAAGGAACAAAGGATTCGTTGGGTCAAGAATATGTTGGTCTGCAACAAGCCGGAGGTTCTGTAAGAAAGGTCCAGATAGGTCATGTTATCATCACATTCGCAAGAACAACAGATATGGCTGAAAAAGGTTTGATGAATATTTTTGTGCAGAAGTTCAGAGGAGGTAGAATGAACGATACCAAGATGCTGAATATCAGTTTCAATAATGGTACTTGTCATTTTACAGATAATCAAAGTGATAATCTTGATGGTATTGACTACCCGTCACAACAGTCGGCAGTGGCACAACAAGTCGCAAATCAATATAAGCAATAGTTGGCTAAATATTAGTCTTGACCGATTTTAAGGAGAAATTTTCCGATAAAAATTTTTCGGCTGAGACTCAATTCTTTAGGAGTTTTTTACTGAAAATGTACGGAAAATTTCGGATTTATAGATATAGTTATTATATACAATAATTTGATTAATAAGTAAAATATGAAGGTTCGGAAACGAGACAAAACTTTAGAGGTATTTAATTTCGAGAAGATTTATAATGCGGTTGACAAAGCATTTAAATCTTGCGGTAAGGAAACACCTGATGGGGTGCTTGATTGTGTAAAGAGTAAATACGACGAGACAGAAGATGTGGTAGTAGATATCGAGGATATACAGGATGATGTCGAAGATTGTCTGATGGAGATAGATAAAGACGTAGCAAAGGCATATATCATATATCGTTATGAACATAAGGTGATCAGAGATAATGATAGTAAGTTGTCAAGGGAAATAAAGAAGAAACTGATGGCGACCGATGTACAAAATCAAAATGCAAATCTTGATGAACATTCCTTCGGTGGAAAGAAAGGCGAGGTCACTGAATATGTATTTAAAGATTATGCTTTGAAGAACTGTATGTCAAGAAAGTCAAGAAATAACCACAATAATAACGAAATATACATACACGATTTAGGTTCATATGCCGACGGAGAATCTAATTGCCTATCACTCCCTATCGATTATCTATATCGTGACGGCGCAAAGACAAGACAAGCTGACATACGTCCTGCTAATAGCATAAATACAGCATTTCAATTGCTCGCCGTGTACTTCCAAATCCAAAGTTTGCAGCAATTTGGAGGTGTCTCAGTTACTCATCTTGATTGGTCTATGGTGCCTTATGTAAGAAAATCATTCTTTAAACATTTTACCTTTGAATATATCCTCGATAGAGCAAAACAAGAAGGCTATGATACTATTTCAATGACTAAGGATGAATGGGACAAGTATAAGAAAGAAAAACGTAAGGAATTTAAAGAAAAGTATGGAATTGAGGATGAAAAGTTTACGATAGGCGATTTTTCAATCGATGTTGTTAATTTCCATATTGACGATGAAAAAATCAGAGAAATAAATAATGATTGGTACATCAAGGCTTTTGACGAAACGAAGAACGAATTGGAACAAGCTGTCGAAGGAATGTATCATAATTTGAATACCCTCCAAAGCAGAAGCGGCAATCAATTGCCATTCAGTTCGATTAACTACGGAACTTGTACATTGACTGAAGGTCGTATGGTTATAAAGGCTTTGTTGGAAGGTTCTCTAGATGGAGTGGGTAAATTCCATAAGACACCTATTTTCCCTTGCGGAATATTCCAATTGATGAACGGCGTTAATAAACATGACGGAGAACCAAGCTATGATTTATTTAAATTGGCATTGAAGTCGACGAGTCAAAGGTTATATCCGAACTACGTTAATTGTGATTGGAGTGTCAATGCAGGATATGACAAAAATAATCCAATGACGTACACATCTACAATGGGATGTAGAACGTATAACGGTTATGATATTAATGGTTTCGGTCAATTAAAGGATGGACGTGGAAATATTTGCCCTGTAACAATAATATTGCCTACATTGGCAATGGAAGCAAAGGAGACGTATAGTGAGAGAGTAAAGAATAATACATTACAAGAAGATGATACTTCCGTAAGCATATTTATGAAGTTGCTCAATAAGAAAATAGGAGAAGCTAAGGATATGTTGCTGGAAAGATTTGAGTGGATTTGCAGTCAATCTCCTAAGTCGGCTAAATTCATGTACGAAAATGGTACGATGTTCGGTTATAAACCTGAGGAAGGAATAAGGTCTGCATTGAAGCACGGAACATTGGCTGTAGGACAACTCGGTCTTGCTGAATGTTTGCAAGCATTAATCGGAACAGACCATACGTCAGAAGAAGGAATGAATTTGGCAATCGAAATTGAAAGTTTGTTTGCAAGGAAATGCAAGGAATATAAGAAGAAATATAGTTTGAATTTCGGAGTATATCTAACACCAGCCGAAAACCTTTGCTATACGGCAATGAAGAAGTTTAAAGCAAAATATGGAGAGATACCTAATGTTTCTGACCGAGAATATTTCACAAATTCGATGCATGTTCCTGTATGGAAAGAAATGACACCTTTCGAGAAGATAGATATTGAATCTAAGTTGACCGGATTCTCAAACGCTGGTTGTATTACATATGTGGAGTTACCATCAACAACGAAGTATAATCTTGAAGCCCTTGAAACGATTGTCCTTTATGCGATGGATAAGGATATTCCTTATTTTGCGGTCAACGTTCCTGTCGATGTGTGTCAGAATTGTGGATACGCTGATGAGTTAAACGACAAATGTCCTATGTGTGGATGTACTGATATTGAAAGATTAAGACGTGTAACCGGTTATCTCACTGGAAATTACACAACAGCTTTTAACATCGGCAAACAATGCGAAACAAGAGACAGGACCAAGCATATTAGGCAAATTCGATAATAGATATATGAAGATTTTTAAAGTTTGGCGAATTTAATCACCAAACTTTAAATTATTGTAATTATTCAAGAATAAGATAATATTCAAGAAGTGAAATCATAAAATTATGGAGTATCTTTATCGATATTGTGGTGAACATAAATTATCTAGTAAATATGATTATATAAATGAATTACGAAAGTATAACATATCCTGATGTAAATAATGGAATCGGATGTAGGGTTACTTTATGGATAAGTGGCTGCACCCATCATTGTAAGGGTTGTCAGAATAGACAGACTTGGGATTTCGATAGCGGTAAGACTTTTGATAATGATATCAAGGAGAAGTTAATTAGTATTCTCAAGTTGCCATATATAAAAGGTTTAACCCTTAGCGGTGGGGATCCACTGTGTTCATATGATGAAGTCGTAGAATTGGTCAAGGAACTGAAAGAAATCCTTCCTGACAAGGATATATGGCTATATACCGGTTTTACAATGGACATTATCAAGAAGGCAATGCCGTCCATATTGAAATATATTGATGTAATTGTAGATGGTGAATTCATAGAGAATAAGAGAGACATTACTTTGGCATTTAGAGGCTCATCGAATCAGAAGATATGGGAAAAAGACAAGGATGGCGATTTCATATTGTCTAAATTGAATTAATAAGTTGTAGTGGCTTGATTGAAAAAGATCAGGTCACTATATTTATTTTATAATATAGTATGATAAATGGCTAATTTAAAACGTTATGGCGTTAAATTCCCTATTACAGTGCAGTCAGCAGACAATACTCTAATAGATTTAAACCAGACAAAGGAGGATGAGGTGTATTCAGAATTAGTACATCTTATTTTTACACCGAAGGGACAAAGACTTAGAGACCCTAATTTCGGAACAAGATTAATTCAATTTATTTTTAATCCGAATGACAGTGAGACTTGGGGAGATATATTAACAGAGATAAAAGATACTGTAGGAAAGTATATCCCTAGTTGCTCAATAAAGGATTTAACAATCAACGAAAGTGATAATGGTGTCGGTTTGAGGGTCAATATGAAGTATACGGTTAAACAAAATGGGGTAAATACCGAATACACGAAATCAGTAAATATTTAATTTTAAGTAATGTCAGAGAATAAGATACAATATACGAACAGAAATTATGATGACTATCGTAAAAGTTTGATAGAATTAAGTCGAAAATATTATAGTGATGTCTTCGATAGTTTTGGGGATGCAAGCATAGGTCAATGGTTGATTGACGTACTGTCTGATATTGGTGATAATTTGAATTACCATATTGATAGGTCCTATCAGGAAACGAACATAGATAGCGCACAGCAGATAAGTTCATTACAAGATATGGCAAGAACCAATGGTCTGAGAATATCCGGTAAAAAGAGTGCTTTGTGTGAAATAGAGATTTCGTGTGTTTTGCCTGTATACCAGCAAGGAAATAATGGTAATGGAAATATTGCGCAGGCAGATGAAAATTATTGCCCTTATATCAAGAGAGGCACTTTATTTTCGAATGGCTCAACGACGTTTGAATTGATGAACGATATTGATTTCGCAAGTCAGTTCAATAGTGATGGTTATTCAGACCGTGAAATTATACCAAACCGAAACTCGAATGGGGTCATTACCGGTTATACATACAAGAAATTAGCCGTCGTGAGTGCAGGACAAAGTAAGATTTACAAAAAAGTTATTACATCCTCTGATATTAAACCTTTTATGGAAGTCTTATTACAGGACAATGACATATTAGGGGTTGAAAGTATAATATTCAAAGAGGGTAGTAACCTTAATTCTGACCCTACTATCGCCGAATTTTATGTCGATGAAGAAACTTATTATGATAAGCTTAATAAGCCAGTACAACGTTATTTTGAAGTAGATAACTTATTGGAACAAGAGAGGTATGGGTATGAGATACAAAAGACTGATTTGACTGCCCCTTTAACTGACGGCGAAAAAACAAACAGAACTTATTATAATCCAATATGGGATAAGGAAGGATTTATTATCGGTGATGAGAATATTGATGTAAGAGAAGTCGTTAGGGGAAAATGGAAACCATTAAAAAATAAGTTTATTACTGAATATCAAGATAATTGGTATCTGAAGATAATATTCGGTTCTGGTATAAGGAATAATTATGGCGAGATACCATCAGATGCAAAGTCGTTTACGCAATATATGATGTCAAGAATGGAAGCAAATGACTATATGGGGGTTTTGCCCGAGACTAACACTACGATGTATGTACTATATCGTGTCGGAGGTGGAGAAATGTCAAATATAGCTGCCGGTACGTTAAATTCCATAATCTACCTTAATATGGATATTGTCGGAAATTGTGACGATAACGATAATGCAAGAAAGATAAAGAATGTCAGAAGCTCATTGTCAGTGACGAATACGACACCTTCATATGGAGGTAAAGATGAGCCTTCATCTGCTGAAATACGTCATATGATAAAATATAACAGTGCGGAACAAAATCGCTGTGTTACATTGAATGATTATAAATCAAGAATACAAAAGATTCCCGCCAAATATGGATTACCTTTTAGATTCAGTGTGAATGAAGAAAATAATAAGGTTGTCATCTATACATTGGGTCTTGATTATAATGGAAAATTGACACGCTTATTAGCTGAGACTGTTGCGAATAATATAAAGACATATCTTTCACATTACAAGATGTTAAATGACTTCATTGAAATTAAAAGCGGAAAGATAATTAATATCGCATTCAGGCTAACGATGTATGTCGATAAATCATATAGTAAATCTGAAGTAACAAAAAGAGTAATCGATATGGTATATGATTATATGGACATAAGGAATCATCAGATGGGTGAGGATATTTTCTTGGGAGATTTATCAAAGGAAATAGGAAAACTCGATGGAGTGCAAAATCTCGTATCGATTAAGTGTTATAATAAAGTAGGTAACGGTGGTGACGGTTATTCAACCGATACGATTAATCAGCCGTTGATCAGCATTTCAGATTGTTGTAATGATGAATATGCTGAAAGCGATATTAATTTTGATAATCAGATAGATTTGGATTCCAGTGACTATACCTTAATAGGAGATTCAATGTCAATGTTTGAAATCAGGGATAAGAATCACGACATTGAGATAATCGTGAAGACAAGATAATAAACGAGATGCAATATATTGATTTAAGGATGCTAATGTACTATTTTAATATAGGTAACATTAGCATTTTTATTTCATAAAATATGGGATGTAATTGTGGTAAAAAAAATTTAAATAGGATTTCGAAATATACCGATGACGGTCAGGACTTTAATGAAGATGGTGGAATAATAGTAAAGGCTGTACAAGGGATGGTACAGATAATGTTCGGTATTTTAATGGCGATAATATTTATCGTTATGGCAGTTCCTATGATAGCATATGTCATATTCTGTCTTGTTTTTAATCTGACCCCATCCGTGAGATTAAGAGATTTTAGAAAACTTTTCAATAAAGGATAAGATATATTGTTGATGAATGACGATTTGAAAACATATAGAATAAGAACTAAGGTTGGTGAGGATAAACCTACCGTAATAAACGTCCCTTTAACACAGACATATGATACTTTCGAAATACTTTCGTTAAAATTAGACCAAAGTAACTCATATAAGTATTATACCTCTGATTATGGGGTCATCGTCGGTCGGGTCCTAGCCAACGGAGGTGTAGGTATACCGAATGCAAAGGTGTCAATATTCATTGAGGGTGATGAAACGACCGAAGACATCAAGAAATATATATTATACCATTATTCATCGGTACAATCTACTGATAACGACGGTGTAAGATATAATTTATTACCTGATGAAATAGACGAGGCTTGTCACCAAAATGTCGGGACATTTCCAAACAAGAGATTAGTCCTTGATAACAAGGATGTCATGGAAATTTTCGACAAGTATTGGAAATATACTACCGTGACGAATGAGGCAGGTGATTATATGTTATTTGGAATACCGACAGGCTCTCAACAACTTCACGTAGATATTGATTTAAGCGATATCGGTATATGGTCGCAGCGTCCACGTGACCTCGTATATAAGGGATATAATATTAATCAATTCGACAGTCCGAATAAGTTCAAGACTGATACGAATTTAAATTCTTTATCGCAGATATATTCACAAGACAGAGGCTTATATGTTTATCCTTATTGGGGAGAAGCCACCGAGAACGGTGATACAATAGGCATTACACGTTGTGATATTCAGATTGATTATAAATTTGAACCTACTTGCATTTTTATGGGTTCTATCGTAACCGATAAGGGAAACAATGCCATAGGAAAAAACTGTACTGGTACCGATTTAGTAGGAAAAATGCCTGATTTAACGACTGGTGAGGGTTCAATAGAAATGATCAGGAAAACCCTTGACAATAAGGTTGAACAAGTTCAGATAAAGGGTAATCGTGTAATTGACGGTGATGGCGTATGGTGTTATCAGATACCTATGAATCTCGATTATGTAATGACTGACGAATTCGGTAACTTAGTTCCTAGTGATAATCCTGATCGTGGTATACCTACTCGTACAAGAGTTCGGTTCAGAATTTCAATGGATGAACAGCCTAATGATGGCTCGGCAAGAAAACGTTGCAAGTATTTAGTACCTAACAATCCTCACATCGATGATGAAGGTTTTAAAGAGAATCTTGATGCTGACTATGAATTCGGTTCTGCAACAAGAGAGGAGAGCTATTGTGATATGTTTTGGAATAAGGTATATACTGTAAAAAATTATATACCTAGGCTTCAAAAGAACAGTAAGGTAACTAATCGCAAACATACAGGTATTAAATTAATCAATCATTATGGCGATAATAATCCTATGCCTTATAATGGTCTTAGCATTAAATTGACATTTACTTTTAGATTAATTTGTGTAATAACTAAGATGTTTATCAAATTGGTCGGATTCTTAAATAACTTGATTTCTATTTTGGGTTATTTACCTTGCTGGTTGGGAAAATTGTGTCTTAAGATTTGGAGATTTAAAATTTGTCCATTCAAATTTTTGCTGAAATTAATTCCTGGCTGTATTGAACTGTCATCTGAGTTTTGTGATGATGGCATAAATCCTAATATATACTTCCCTGGGTGCGGTAAACCTTTCGGTTGTGTGTGGGATAAGAAGACTAGACCTGACTGTCAGAAAGAACAATCAAAAAAGCCTAAAGAGGAACAGATGAGATGCACAAATTCATCGGCGCAGTTGTATACTTGTGTTGAGAATGAGTTAGCCCAAAGTAATGACGCAACATCATTCAATTTCTATAATGATTGGATAAATGGTTCATTATATGCCCCATTATGGTATCGTAAAATTACCCCTAAGAAGTCTTTTTTGTTTGGTTTATTTAAACGTAAAGCCAAAGATGAATGGTGTTCTGCCGACCGAGAATTCGGCAGTCTTAGATTAATGCAGTCTTGTGCTGTTGCCCGTCCTGAACGTAAAATGACATATAATAACTTTGACGGTAACTCTACCACGATGATGATAGTTAATGGTGATGAATGTGGAAATAAATGTCATGACAGGGTTCAGAATCAAAATGTCAACAATGGTGTGATTTCATCTAAATTAACAATGTTAGGACAGACGGTATATTATTATCGAGCCGTTGAATATGACCCTACAGCAACTCAGGAGATCACAGGTATTAAAGGTGCGATTAAGACATTATTTGCGACTGATATCGTATTATTAGGAAGTCTGAATGATTGTGACACACAAGGAATACCTCAATTCTTTAAGAATTTGGATTCCAGTACTTATAATTTACCTTCTGATATCCTTTTTACTGATAATGAAATTGTAAATAGTTTCGACGAGAATGGAAATTTGATGGATGTAAAATACACATCAAGTACTGAAATGTCCGGCTGCGATTGGGGTAATAAAAATGAATTCGGTAAAACTGATGGAGGCTTATTCTATGGAATAGGCTGCTCGACGATTGAAATGCAAACTAAATCCTGTGTTAATTTAAGTCGTATATGCGAATTCGGGGTATCTCTTGATGAAAGTAGATATATACCTAATTTGAAGAATTTGAGTGGTGACGAGAATGCTTATGATTTATTAATCGCCGATGGGTTTGTATCACACGATGAATTATATAATATCGATGGTCGTTCAATGTTCGCAACTATGAATGGAAACAGACTTAAAACCAAACTGAATACTACGAATGGACTTATGGAATACGATTTTAGGTACTTGTATCCTGAAAATTTTGACGGTTCACTTGAAAAAATAATGCGTGATAGGACAAGCCGCTATGAAAATGACGTGAATTATAAGAATAATTATAACTTGGAGACTGCCAGTCTAGATTATTATATTTTCAGAATGGGAAATAACCCATATTATTACGATAAGGATTATCGTTTCCCTCGTTATGAAAATTCATTTTATTTTTATTTCGGTTTGAAAAATGGCAAGACAGCGATAGAGAAATTCAATAGTCAATTTTTCAGCGAATGTGAAACTGTTGATAAGCAAGAAACCTCAATAGGAATAAAGGTAAGTCCTAATTCATGGTGTACCGATAATGACGAGAAAAATCGAGACGGATACGTGGCATTAGATGCCAGTGGAATTGCAACCCCATATGATGTCATAATAAATTCCACGACCAATTTGTCATATTCTGTATCAGCGGATGGTATAACTTCCGAAAAAATAATATTCAAAGGAAACAAAGCCTCGACTGAAGAAATAAAAAAATTGACTGATAAAGGTTATATAGTCTTTGACGGAATTAAGAACCTTGAGAATAGTGAATATCAATTAACAATTACAGATGCCGACGGTGAAATTACAACCTCGACATTTAGAATGATAGCACCATATCTTTCATATAAGACATACGTAGATAAGTTTAATCAACCAAGCAATGTTTTACAGACTGATTTCGCAAATATGGCGGCAATCGCCAACGACAAAAAAGGTCTCGCCAAGGATTTTGCTCAAGTAATCGAGAATAGTGTAGATAGTCGTGAAATAGGTGGTGTAATAGTAATTTATGATATATATTTCAATAACGATATATTGAAAGACTATAAGGTTGAAATTAAACCATTGACTTCAGATTTTACGAATGATGGAAGTTACACGCCTGTGACATATAATAGTAAAGGTACCTCGACTGGTAATGGATTTTTAGGAAAAGTAGGAGACTATTTAGTGTTCGGTCTACCAAAGGGTGATGTTAGATACAGTGTGACTGTAACACAGATGTGCAATGGAATCGATAGTAAAAACAGTGTGGAGAAGACATTGCTCGTCGAACAGCCAATGCCGTATAAGCTTTATATCAACGATGTTGATTATGACGTGATAAAGGATGGTTTTGATTGTGGATGGACTATTAGTGGAAAGACAGATAATATAAAATTGTCAAGAGGCAGATCCGTTAAAGGATGGTTAACTAATTTGGACAATGTCGATGATTTTATAGGAGATGACAATGGACTGTTTAATTGGAATAACAATGACACCTATAAAAAGGAATATTATATTGATGATATGGTTGATTATGAATCAAATCCTGATAAATATGCTCCTAATATAGAGGAAATGAAAGAGGCACGCAGACAATTCATCAATTCATTTAAGGAGACATTCTATCTGAGTTGCCATTCGAGTTCATTGTCGCTCAATGTTTCAGTACGTACAGATGACTATCCATATTCAACGGCGATAATATATAGACCAGAAATGGTGTCAACGGATGATGAATATAATACGTTCGATGGCTGTGACAGTAAATTATTGACTACTGACAATCAAGTCGATGATGTTAAGATACCGACGATAACAAATTTTGATAATACACGTTATGGAGGAGGTGATAAATTAACAGACGCAAAGATTAAGGATGCTGTATTCGCCCGTGATATTAATAGTAGCTGTACCAAGGAATCTTTGTATAAGCACCCTTATTTTATTGCCGCAGTTAATTCAAAGGGTAAAACATTACCATCAAAAAATGTAGGGACAGGCAAAGAAAATGATTCTTATGTTCTAAGCGGAAATATTGCAGGCTATTTTGGTTTCCATATTATCGATAGAATGTTGGTAAATAACTTCCTTAGTTGGGCATATATTACTGATATCCCTTATTTTAAACCATCTAATACTAATTTAAATGGTAAAAATTTGGTAATGAAGGAAGGTCTTTTTGCTGGCATCTTATATAATGGTTCGCCTACTTCTGTCGATGCGGACGGAAAGACATTATTCGAGAGCCAAACATTATCAGGTGTAACATTTAACATAAATACCATTTCTGATGGTACGTCAATGGCTACAAAACGTGTAATTACCGGTCCTAATTTATTAAAAACCTATAAGAATTATAAGGTCGACAATGTTATTAATGCCTATTCCACTCTACCTCCAATTTCAGCAAGAATGAATATAGAAGATAGTAATGGCTGTCAAATAGATGAGACTATCTTTGGAGGTATGAAAATGACTGCCAGTGGAAGTTCTATTAATAATATTACAACTGGCGAACGAATATTGAAAATTAATTTAGCAAATGCTGATAGTTCCGGTGATACATATTATTATATTTACTCTACTGACGGTGGCGACAAGTATCCGATTAATCTTATCGGTATCGATACTATTATTAATATGAAAGATGCCGACGAATGGTCTAATGATGACAATTCTTACAGGTTGTTCAATTATAAAACGGGTAAAGATACTTTACAGAGGTATGTCGACGGAGGTGTAAAATCCACAGTACCTGATCCTGAAGACGCATCTAAGGCAAATGAAAGCAGTGGATATGGTACGACAGGTATTTTCACAAAAATTGGTGGAGGTAAATCATATTATGTCGTTGCTGTAACAGAGAATAATTGTCGTGCAATTTCGCCAGTATTCGATTTCGTAAATTTAAAGGGAGTCGTAGAAGTGTCTAAGATATATTCTAAAATAGAAGATGGTACTGAGGAAGCGGAAACAGAGGTTCCTGTAATCGGAGAGGATGGAAACCCGGTATTGAACGAAGACGGTACTCCTAAAACTGAAAAAGTAAAGACTACGGTTACAAAATACCGTGATAGTGAGGATAATATGATAGGCTTTTATATCGATGGTCTTGATGCGAACGCAAATAATCCTTATTATTTTAACAAGTATCGTTATTCGTTGGAAGCGACCTGTGAAATAGATAGTCTTCATAAGGTTACTGCAAGCGGAATGTTAAGTGGTGGTACAAACAGTCCTATCTATACAATAACAGATAGCAGTACATATGATATATTAAACCGTTATGCTTCATTACCATTTAACCTTGGTAATAAGATGATAAAGAAAAAGACTACCTTTACGGCCGTAGATTATACGAATTTGACACACGTATTTTCGGCAGAGAAGTTAGTCAAGAAAGATAGATATCGTATATTATTGTCTCTGAATGACCAAGAAGGTAAAGGTACATATCATTTTACCGAGATTAATCCAGATGAAAGCGATTATACCGATAGAGTATTATATCTTGAAAAGAATGCTACATATGAATTACCTTATGCATACGATGATGACGGAGCAAAGTTATTATTCTGGACTACACTGAAAGATGCCAAATGGAATAGCGAACCACAGGAAGGTGAAATAAGAGTAACGCCTATCGGAAATAAAACCGTTACTGAAAGTATGATATGGTATGCAATATGGCATACGATAGAATATGTGACATTCAAATGTGACGGAGGTACATGGAACGATGGAACGACAGCAGATTCACGTTCTGAGATAACCGCCTCGGGTGAGGTTACTTGTATAAAAGGTGATCCAGTAAACAATGACAAGAACGTCCGTTTCGGTGGTTGGCAGTGCGATGATGCAACGGTTACTATCAAGGAAGACGGTACTGTTGTTACAGACCATGCTTGTACTATATATCCTAAATGGATTATATCATATGTTGTTAGATGGATGGATAATGATATATAATTTATGTGTTAGATTATTTATTATAAATGGCAGAGAAAATATATAAGACCGAAACGGTCGAACAAGGAAATAAGGCAAATTGGCCTAATCAGTCTGATTATGTGGAACCAACTAGGAAAGGTTATCTATTCAACGGATGGGACTATGATTGGAAGAATAAGGTAATAACCGAGGATACAGATATACATCCTGTATGGGATAAGTATACGGTAATTGCCGATGCAAATAGAACATTAATCAGTGGGGAAGGTGACAATAACACCGATCCCACTAAGATGTTTTATTATTTAAGAACTGATAGTGGAAAGGTGATACCAGATGATGTTACCTTTGAAAAGGTCGCCTTGTCATCTGATGAGTTAGAGATACAATTCACTGATAATGGAACTGCAAAGGAAGATAATAAGAATGTCAAGAAAATAACCGTCAAGGAGAATGATGTTAATAAGGACCGTTATTATCGTTTCAAGGCGAAGTATTCAAAGGACGGAGGCGTTTATTCCGACGTATGTGAATTGAGACAAGTAGGAAAAGAACAGATTATATTGCCGCCATTTGATTATTTAACATTCACTTATAGTTGGACTGGCAACGATGGTAAAGATTTGGATAGTGCAACTGTTATTCGCAATTCGGGAATACCTATCGGATCACGTACTACGTTGGACGATTACTATGTCGGGTATGGTGGAAATGGTAACTATAGTTCAGTGAATAAATACCTTATTTATGGTGGTGATAACACGCAGCCTGGCGATGAAGGTGCATTAGTTAAATGGAAAGATGTGTTGGCAACAAAGGATTATGTATCTGAAGGAATTACGACACTTTATCTAGATATTTATGCTAACTGGTATAATTGGAGAAAAGGCGGAAATATGTCAATAACATTCAATACTTACAAGGGTGATGACGGTATGAAGAAGGAAGGTTTTGTGTTTAAACCTACTGGTAATACGACTTTAGTATCGACGAAGTCAATTAATAACCTAAATGTTTATGCGGCGCATTCTCTGAATGCACTTCAGCCTTTGGACAAGATGAAAAAAGTATATAGTAAGGTTGCAACAGTCGAATACGATATTAGAAGTAAGTCGGCATTATTGATCGGTAATTATACTAAGAGCGGTAGACAGCTTGAATACTATAGGACTGTCGATGGTTATGAAATATATTATGACCGTAACTATAGTTTGGCAAGATTCGATAAAAATGCCCATACAGGTCAAGTTAAGATAGGTAAAATAAAACAGATACTTAATGAATCGACTACATATTTAAATTGGGACATCAATACGGCTAAATATAGTAAACGATATTATAATGGGGCAACAGAGGATAGTCTTACAGTTCAATTAAAGAGTGATGGGAATGGTGGCTTGATATTAGAATATAGTATGCCTCCTAATAATGGAACAACTGGTAATGATCGTAATGTGAATGTTCATATATCTATGCCTTATGACAATGAGTTATATTATACCCCAAACGTCGTAATAAGCTTTTATCAAACTGAGAGTTAAAAATGAAGATTAAGTTAAATAGTACCAATAGTGTAAATTCTTTAAATAAGGATACGTTTTCCAATATTGAGATTAAGCAGACAACTAAACCGTTTCATCATCTCAATATCAAGGAAACTGTTGATCAATATGAAGTTTTCAAGGAAGAGAAGGAAAATTGTAATAAATATAGGTTGATATTGACTATTAATCCGTATTGTACCAATGTGCTATTTAATACTTTGACGGAAATAATAAAAGATGAGGGATCTGATAAATTAGAAACTGTCGGTGATAATGGTAAGGCGAAATCTTGTGGGAAAGCATATGGTAATACGACACCAAACAGATATCAAATGATTAGGAATACGGAATATTCAAGAGATGAAATCGATTATAAATATTTACCTGGTTATGATATCTTTAATAATCATATACTACGTAATACATCATTTAAACTCGTGAATTACAATAACAATAAGGACCGTGATGTCTTCAATACAATAGAAGATTATATGAGGTATTCGGATGGTAGTAATGTTAAATTCCGTAAGAGAAACAGTATATCGAGTATAAGCAATGAACATAATCGTCATCTATATTTAGCCGACGATATACTGAATATTACAGATAGTATAAATGCCAATCTATCTGAACAGAATGGATGGTGGGGTTTTATCAATTCATCGACTTTAAAGAACAAATATAGGGCAAACAGTAATAGCAGCAAATGGGATAGTCTTGGAATCGAGCACGTTATTTGCAACCGTAAGAATTGTGAATTTATCGATATGTATCCTGATAGAACATTGTATTCTTTCAATCCTAAATATAATTCATTCAAAAACAGATTAGAATATAATTGGGACATTTGTATTACGTATCCTTCTGATAATTATTATGACCATCCGTTAATTCAGAATAGTGATTATGGAATTAATGCCTTAAAAATTTGTTCTATCGATAAAATGAATGGAATAAATGGTAACGAAGTTATAGTTATTAAGACATATGTTAGGCATGGTTTAAAACAAGGCGATAGTATATACATATATTTTGATGGTGTCAGGACAAATAGACAATTCAAGATATATTCATTGGGTGATATAAATTCTAATAATAAAGATTATATTTTCATTATTAATGGTATTGATATTCTTGATGAAATCGGAAAAATTGATAATAATAATGTCGATTATCGATTAAATCGTGTCGTAAATGGAGTCGAAAGTTCTTATTACATAAGAAAATTTACTAAGTTACCTAATTTTAAAGCAAGAAAGACCTTATTGACTGAAGAAATTGCTTCCGATAAGGAAAATTTCGAGAAATATATAAGAGAAAATGCGTTGAAAGACGGAAAAATCCGAGAATTCGATAAAGAGCAATATCAGTTAGCATTCGCAAGTACTGTTTATAATGATAATTCAACACAAATAACCTTTACCGATGGTATTGATATATCGAATATAAAAGATAACCTCGGTAGACCTTTAACTGAAATGTATATTACAATTATTAAGAATAACAAAGGATATAAAAAATGGTATAATACTGAAAATAAGTTTCCTACTGATTATAAAGATGAAGATTATGAATACTCACATTGTTTTGGGCGTTTATGCAGCGGATTTGAAATGATGTATGGTGGCTATCTTGATAGTGAAAAATATTCGGATGTAAGGAAATTAAATAATATCTCGACATACGATATGTGTCTTGAGGGCGATGGTGAAATAAACAAGGATGATGACTTTTTTTATGGGGACGTGGTATCGTTTAATCCTAATGAATGCATCGAGAATGTTTTATCTGACGTTTGCTTCCGTTTTAATACTGCACAGAGAGAATGGAATGCCGATAAAAATAATTGGATAGGACAATTTCGCTATGATGAAATAACTTCTGATGATTACGACTATTCAAATGGTGAAGACAGTTTTAAGGCCGAAGAAAAAGAGTTGAATACTGATGAAAGTTGCGATACAATTAGACCAGAAGGATATTATTATAAGGCGCATTATAGAATACCATTAAGAGGAATCGGAGGTATCAAACAATCCTCTCATCATTCTATCATTGTGGAAAGTTCTGCCTGTACAGTAGTGAATAGTAAAGTGCTTGTACAGGTTAACACGAAATTAAGACATAAACTATCATCCAATGATAGTTTACTTTTCTTTGATGCGTTAGAGAACAAATGGTATTCGACAAAGGTCGTTTATATAATGGACAGCACAAAATTTTTGATTGATCCTAAAAATATATTAGATAACGATGGTAATTCATTGTTAGGTAAACAGATACCTCAGCTTGAATTGGTAAATTTGCTTAATAATATGACGACTAATCATATGCTGCTGTTAAAGAAAAATATCGAAATACCATCATATGCGACACAAATAAAGGGAGAAAACACTTTCTTATGGAGAGATATTGTTCCTTTGGAAGAATCGTCTAATAATAATGATAGCAATATTGAATATATATTTGCTAACGGTTATTATTATATCAATAAGGATATTAATTTTTATCTTAAAAGGCAGGATCCTGAAGGTAAATTAGGATTGTATACAAAAGACGGATTCCCTAATGATGTCTTTGGAAATATCAAAAAGGAAAGTAATTATGAATATAAGGATGAAACTCATATAAAATGTTAAGATATAATTTCAAACTTGATAACGGTGCAGTTGAAAAGGACATTATACCCGTGGATAAGGTTAATGTCCTTAAAATGCATTCTTATGAGGGCAGAGATTCCCTTTTGATAAGGTGTCACTATACGGGTACGAACGCTTATAAAGATGGTAAGTTATATGTAAAAAATACTGTATATTTGCCTAATAGTGATGATGATAAACAGATATTGAATAATGATTATGAATTTAATACGAGAATAGATATTACTTCATCGAATGATATTGATAATACATTTTCATTTTTTATTGAGCGTTATTATAAATTAAATCCCGTTAGCGTATCTTTAACTCATATAGACGGGGTAGCATATGTGTATTTTTATTTTAATGACAGTCATTATTTTGTGAGGAATGATATGAATGGAAATGAATATGATAAAACCAAGCATCCTTATATAATATATGTTACGTTCACTACTGAGAGTGGAAGCATTGTTAAGATACCGTTTAGTTGTCATTATGTGAACAATACGATACTTAGATGTGAATATGATATTAACGACGTGGTATTTAAATCATTGATGGATGTCATATATGACGATAATGAATTCTTTGAAAATGTTACGATAAATGACGTAGAATCGTTATACAGCATATTATTCAGTCAATCCACGAAAGATGAAGTCGGAGATATAAGTAATATAGAAATATATAGGGATAATTTCTTATTTCATTCATACGGTCTTACTTCAGATGAACGTTATTATAATGTAACAACCGATTTCTATTGTGATAAACCATTATTTAATCTATCATTGCCATTCTCATCCCAGTTTCAGACTGACCTTGAGAAAGATGCCAATATAGATGAATACTTTACGGATGCTGAGAAGAAAAAAGCAATAAATAGTATCGTAGATATGGAAAAGGACGTATATCATCCTTGTTTTATAAAGAATGGTAAATTAACCCAGTTAAAATCAATAAAGTTTAATTTACATTTCCGTAAGCATAGCCACGATAGTAATTGGACAACGGATAATGATAGTTATTGGAATGGTACTTATATTGCAAATAATAAGGTAAATTTAATGGATAATGTTGGCGATAATGTCACTGAAAATGGTTTTTTTTCATATAGTAATAAGTCAGAACAGTCAGATTTATTGTTTTACCTTGGATTCACGAACAATGATGTAAAATTTAGAAAAAATAAATTGAAGAAGTCTTTTTTAAGGTTATCGTTTTATGACTCGATGAATGCATCAGACCAAAATTTATTGGCGTATTACACTATATTCTATGATACCGGTAAGGCATTCACGAAGTTAATGAGACACTTTGAAGAGGATGAATATCAATATTCAATGTTAAATGTTACGACAGGCGAAAATACAAATAAACTTAATGGTCTTAGGGTAAATCGTGAGCCATATTCAGTAAATGGTAATGTAAACGACGAAGACCTAAGAATAAGTTCGCAATTTGCTGTAAGTGATAAATATCAGTCGAATAATTCGAGTGAAGGCTTTTACCTTTATTTGTGGAAGGACAATGATAATGGGACTATACCTACCGATATTTATCTTAAAGTAGAGTTTAATCACGCAGGATATGGTCGTTCAATACCGATGATGATGCCTTTCGTTGACCCTAAGAAACATAATGGCAACAATGGAATAAAGTCATTTCAAGATATTCTTGATGACTTTAATGGCGGAGGTGTCGATAAACCATACGGTATACGTCAATATACCAAGTATTCCTATATTCATTTAAAATATAAATACGATAAAGAAAAACAATGTCACGTTTATTACCTCGATGATAACCAATACGGTAATTATGGAAACGAGGTCAAAGATAATTGTCTGATACTTAATATGTATGAGGCAAAAATAAGTAACAAGGTATAAACTTATGAAAAAATATAGATATTCGATATCACAGGAAAATATATTGTCATTTATGCCTTCATTATTTCCATATATTGAATGGAATAATGAAGGAGAATGTGAATTGCATTATGCGACCGATGGTCATAATGGTTCATATTCCCATATCGTACCGAATATGAGGATAAATGATGGACGTATAATGTCATATAAAGAATTGATGAAATTGTATAAAGAAAATACTGATTCGACTGTCAATTCTTATGTGTCGAAAGCGATAGGTAAGATAATAATAGATAAAACCATTTTTGATGATAATTTGACATTATTACCAGATTACGTCTATCTTTCTAACGTGAGTTATCTTTATAATGAATATTTAAGCATTAAAAAATTATGTGAGGAAAGTCATATTGACGATAAGTCACAACTTTGCTGTCTTCAGGAGAAATATCGCAATATGGGCGGTGACACATTCTTGAATTTATTGGGTGATTTGAAGATTAAGGCCAATGAAATCGCAAAGGAATATTATGGATATGCGGTGATGAATAATACCGATTCTCTAAAATTGAAATTTAATATACTATTATCGCAATCGATTGATGATATCGGTTATATCGATAGTCCTATTGAAGAATGGATTCCTGGAAAAGAATATCATAAAGGAGATTGTGTTATATACAATAATGACATTTATCGTTGTAAAACTGTAAGTAATGGTAAATATGACGATGATTCTGAGATGATAGAGTTCGACATTAAATCGTGGGAATTGGCATCTATTGGTAATAAGTCTCAAAGAGAAATACAAGGTACGACTGACAGTAAACTTAAATCATTAAGACGTTATACCGAATATTTGAACGCTAATGATGAAACTGAGACTCCTTCATTTGGTGAAGATTGGTTGTTCTTTTACCGTAAAGGGTATGTAACAAATTATAGGACATTAAATGACGATTATGGAAACATAGTACATAATGGCACTAACTATGAAAACGGTGATGATTTGATGGCATATGGTGATGTACTGACTGACATTACATATGATAGGGATAAGCATTTAATCAGATTCAAATATGTGTTGGATGCTCATCTTAAAGCAACTTATCAGAAAAGTGAAATTGATGACGATGGTAATGTAAAATATTTATTCAGTGATTTCAAATACGATGATGGAGATAAAATTCACGGAGTCATTTATACGGATACCTATTCATATTCTGAAGGAGGTGATCTAGACAAATTGATAGATGGAGGTGGTTTTGAAAATTATATTTCCGATGGTCAGATTGATGTTGACGGTCTTAATATTTTTACTAAATTAGAATTTAATACTCAATATGCATCAATAACATATGTTTCTAATAGTAGTGATATCGTTATTCCGATAACATCCATAATGAGTACTTTTGAGAGCACATATGAAGATGATGTAGTATTAGTTCCTACTGTAAGAAGAGATTACCTTAATGGTATTAGCTACGTACCTTCGAAGGATATTGATGTTAGAATAGATAGAGGAAATACATCTGCATTGGAGAAGCATATAAAGTTCAGCGAGGTTAAGACTCTTGAAGATATGGAATTGTTTACTAATGGTGGATTTTTTATTATGAAAGAAGATTCTTGAAAAAGAAGACATTGATTATTTATATTAAAGTAGAAATATTAAATTACAATGAATAATACATACGGTATTGTCAGACCTTCAACCCTTGATATTGACAAGGATGTCGAAATATGGTACAATTATCGCACAGATAGAACGGCGAATGATACTTCAGATAGCAACTTTATAAAGGTTGATGATGTGGTATCTATGCTGTCATGTTCAGAGACATCAATAAACGGTGTTAATAAAACGTTGAATGGAATGTTTAATCTTTCATTGCCAGTATCAATATTCGGTAAGACCGGCATATATACTATTTACATAAGGCCGAAAGAAATCAACGCTACGATATATGATGTAGGTGCATTGGCAGCGTATCCTGATGTACGTGGAATTGTTTTAAATATGAATAGTATTACTGAAGACAGGGCATTGTTTGGGAGTGACAATTTAACAGGTTATAGAATAGAATATTTAAGTACTGATGGAAACGGCAATAGGCAGGACTATTATCGATTAGTCACAAGCAGTAATCTATGTGAACCAATATCACAGAATTTGACATCGGCAAACACTAATGCCAATGGCTATCGTTACAATGAAAGTGGTTCATTATCATTTATTACATTGACCCCTAGTACTTCGCCAAGTTTTAAACCTAATGCGACTCCATTTATAGGAAGTCCTGGACAGGACATCATCATTACGAACACTAAATTCGATCCTGTTTGCCTTGAAATAGAAATGACAAGACATGATATTGAAAGTTTGTGGACTTCAATCAATGGAAATACTATTCGTAGTCTTGATAATGGTCTCGTCACCGTTTATAATGATAATGGTGAGATATTTACCCAACATGAACATTACACATTGAAGGATAATTATACTCAGAATGATAAATACGAGGTTAAGAAATATCGTGAAGGTAACATCGATTACATAGATAATAGCGATGAAATATTAAGTGAATAGAATTTTACATAATGTCAAGATACACAAAATACCATAGTAATTACATACTTAGAAAAAAACATCAGAATACTTCAAAAGGTACGATATACGAAAGGGATTGGGTAACTACCGGTAGTCAGTATAATTTCGGTAGCGGAAAGACCCCTTATTATACCGACGGTAATTTTGTGTTTACTACCAGTAATGTAATAAGTAATCCTAAACATCACAAGCTTTCTTCGACATCAGTTACATATCATTATGACGATGTAAAGGATGTAAAGGATGATTCAAACAAGATAAAAATCGTAGAGAAATCTAATGATATACGTGATTATGTCTATTACGGCTCTTGTACCGATATGGTTGTGACTTCGGTCGAAAATATTGTTAATGAATTTCCTGGTTCAATATTCGTAACCGAAGAAAAATTGACAATACCTCCTATGACGGCTAATGGTAAGTTCATTGAATTGAATGAATATATAATTAATAACCAATTTGACATTAACTTATATGAAGAAGATGTTACATTGGATGATAACGACAATGCCTTGAGATGGATTACATATTCAATAAAAGATTATTTGATTAATGGCGAAAAAATAACGTCGTATGACATAAAGACTTATTTTGATGAAAAATGTGCTGCCAACAACCAATGGGATTACCGATATGCGAACAAATACGATAAAGTTAATATTATTGAAATCACAATAAACGGTAAATACCTTATCAAGGGATATAAGGTCGAAAATGATTTAGTTTTTACATACTCAAAGTCATCAGGACTATTGATAAGACCTAATGATACTGTTATAGAAGAATATTTCAGTAATTTGGATGGCTTCGAAAAATTATTACTTAATCGTAAGTCAAAGCCTTTGTATTCAAATGATTTGATTACTCCTATTGAGGGTAAAATGGCATATTATTATGTTAATAAAACATATACTTGGCCTACGAATGATTATAGTATCGATATCAGTTCACCACGTTACGAAGAATTTATTGACCGTCTATACGATATGGCACAATTATTCGATGAATTGTGGACTGATAACCTTTATAGGAATATGACTCACGAGGCAATAAGGAATTTTGATTGGACATATACGAGAGAATATGCTGATGGAGATGAAGAAGACAACATACAAGGTGGCGAAAGAATGAAGAAAATACTTCACTTCTGTGGACGTGTATTTGATGATATTAAAAAATATGCCGATGGCATAAAATTATGTAATCGCACGTCATATGACGGTAATTCGAATATGCCAAGTTCAGAAATTTCAGAGAAATTATCCGTAAGTGGCTGGGATGCTGCATCAATTGTTCCTTCATTAGATAAAGCTGATACCATTAGTATAACGGAAGATTTTTTGAAGAAAAATGGTTATAAATGGTTCGGAAGTCTGAATTGTACATCGTCAAAAATGTCAGATGTCGACCTTAATTTTATGAAGAAATTGCTATTGTCCTCTAAAGAATTGTTTAAATGTAAAGGTACTGTCAATTCTTTGCGTATGCTGATGGGGTTATTCGGATTCAGTGAACGTAATGGTGATTTTACTATAAAAGAATTATATTACAAGGTAATTCCTTTATTGAAGGAAACTTCGAAGATAGAGGAATATAATAATAAACGTGATATCACGGGTAATTACGACGAAAACGAGTCTTATTGGGGTATTGCAGTTAAAGATTATGTATTTTCTGATGGTAAAACTTATGTAATTCCATACATTGATAAAGAAAAAGAATTAGATAAGAAAAATTTTTATTACCAATCAAAAGGTGGATGGGGTAAATATATCGATAATACGACAGTAATCGATAATAACTACCAGGATGATGGTATCAACTATTGTGAGACGACATCATATCTTAGAATGTGTCAAAATGTAGGTGAATTGAAAAATATTAGTCAAAATGACATAACGGAAGGTGATATATGTTATGTATTTGATATTAATGATTATACTGAAGTTACCGGTGAAACACCTACTGTCGCAGTTACTCATTATTTTATCGCAAGAAAAACTGATTTCATGTATGTATGGGATAATGTAAACCAAAATAGTAATGAAGCTATCAGAAAGAAGGTCGATTATGTTAAAAATATCGTAACGTCCCTTGTAGGTAATAATCCCCATTGCGGTTTTGGTAAATATGATTTGGGTAAATCATTTATCGACGGCATCACGCATCCATTCACTAATATAGAACAGAATCCTTTGACGGGACTTAGTGATGATGAGGTAAATGATACTAATGCGAATTTTACTTATTCAATAGTTAATGATAGCGATAAGACAAAGGTATTTGCAGACACTTACGTATATAAGGACAATGCAGATGGAAGTGCCACGATAACTAAATCAATGGATAAGGAGACTAAGGAGAAATATTATATTAATTCCAAACTAGTTATGCTCACGAATACAGTCAGAGGTGATGAAAAAGGTTTGTATAAAACATATTTCAGAGAAAAAATATTACCTTATTTAATGCAGGTAATACCGTCTACTACTATATTAATATTACGGAATTTCTAATATGGAGAACAATATTATTGAATTGACTAATAAAGAGTATCGTTTTGACATTGATTGCAATGTTACTAAATTGACCATCAATGTTGACGATAATTCAGCAATTATAGTTAAAGGATATGATGGATGGTATCGTTATCGTGTTATAGGTAATGAAATATCATTTATAATAGATTATAATTTATCAGATATTGATAGGACTGCCAATATATATGTAGGCAGTTCAATGTATCCTGATAAATATGCATATATAAATATCACACAGAAAGGTGAGAAGTATTCGTTAGTCAGTGACATTAATGATAAAAATGATATGTCTCCTTTAATAGGTGGTGAAGAATTTTTATTCCATATTAAAGTTAAAGGCGGCGACAAAAAATGCTTTGTGAAAGATATCAGAGAATATAGAGAAATCGATAATAATGAATATATGAGAATCCCCTTTGATAAATCTTTGATAACAGATTTAACCGAAGATAACGACAAAGGATCATATATATTAAAGGTGTCTAATATCGGTAAATTAACTGAGGATGTTTCTCACTTTGAAATCGTTATAGTCCATGATAATAATCCATCAATGATATTAAAATTGCATTTGCAATATCAGGATATTACGAATAATTTTATCTTAACTACTAATTCATTATCATTCAGAAGCAACGGTTATTCTTCTAATAGGATAATAGGCATCAAAAGTAACCATATAGATAATATCGAAGATAATGTTATTAATCAATTAGAATGGTTACATTTAACATATGGGTATGATTGTATATATGCTTATGTTGATATGAACGAAAATGAGACTGACAGGAATGGTAGTATTAGTGTGTATGGAAATACTATTAATGTTAGTCAAGATAAAAAAACGATTATCGATAATGTAGAATTTTCGGAGACAGAAAACGATGATGAAATGATAATACCGGTGGTTGACGATATAGAATATACGAGTGGCATTGAACTTGCAGAAATTGAATCCAACGTAATTAGGTTAAAAGTTAATACTTTGGAAAATGGACATTATGTTCATAATTCGATGATTGCTGTAAGTATATCTGGTAAATGGGTGGATTTCTTATTGGATTATGATCCTGTGAAGGAGATACATATAATTACCTTAATGGCAGAAATTAATCCATTTGACTGTGAAAGAAAATGCTTAATGTCAGTAAAAAATGCCGAGAATATAGAATCATCCCAACGTTTTTTACTGACACAAGACGCATTATCTGAAACTTTATCAGTGGAGATTGTTACCGATTGATTAATCTTTCATTATCATCATTAATATCATCATATGATGATATTTTAAAATGGTATATCTTATAATTGTTTGTCACGTTATGCTGACTGTATTCCAGACTTTCAGTGTTCAGTTCAATAAATCCATGACCATCTATGTTTTCTCCGCTGTTTTGCTGTAATAGAGAACCACAATATATAATAGGTATATTATTTTTATTTATCTCTTGATGTTTGTGAATATGCCCGGCAATTACACAGTCACAGCCGTTGAACTCAGATAAAGGAAGACCATTTTCAGATACACGACCCATATCTGTTATACTTCCGTTAATATCACCATGATATAAACCAATTACCTTGTTTGACTGGTATTCTTCTATCGTATCATCTAAATCCGATGGTCTTTTGAAGCCTTCAAATATCGAATATAGGGCAAAAGTAACGTTATCATCTACATAACAGCCACTATGATAGTCTAATTCACGATCCAAATAAACGATATTCGGGTATACATCCTTAATTCCGAATGTAGGACTGATGGAATCCAATCTATCAAGATTATTCTCAAGCATATCGTGATTGCCTGCAATGATGTATGTTTTACCGATAGCATTAAGATAGTTAAGCATCATATGAAAGGTATCACTTGCCTCATTACTTATACGAATCTTATTATGGAAAATATCGCCTGCAATAATGATACGGAATTCATCTTTTTGCAAATCTTTAGCCGCTTTGTATATTTCAGCGATAGCTTGTTTCAACATTTCACTATATGGTCTCTTTTCCTCACTGTTTGGAATATGTATATCAGCAATAGCAAAAATCTTTTTTATCATAAAATCGTTATTTTAATGTTTGAATTTCGTGTGCAAAGATATTACTTTTATATGTAAAATAACGAAATATTATGGAAAAAAATCTTAAAAGGATTATTTTAGGAATAGATATCTCTACGACTTGCCTAGGAATATCATTGGTAGGTTACGATGGCGATAGGACTAAATTGCTATATATAAGCCATATAAAACCAAAGGTAAATACAAGAAAAATAAAAGGCACCGAGGCATTATTTGCAAAAAGTCGTCTGTTTAGGGAACAATTTACGGCTTTATGTGATGAATTGAATATCCGTAATTCAATAACCGATATCGTTATCGAAGAACCATTGCCTAGCTCTCAGAATGTAGGTACAGTAAATACGTTGTTGAAATTTAATGGGATGATTTCAGAGTCAGTGTACGAATTAACAGGAGTAGTCCCGAAATACATTTCATCCTATGATGCAAGAAAGTTCGCTTTTCCTGATTTAATGGCAATTAGGAAATTTAACAAGAAAGGTGAAGAATATACAAGTAAGAAGATAAAGAAGGCAATTAAAAATAACGAATTGGTATTATTCGGAAGTTACCCTTTCGATTGTGCCAAGAAAATGATATTATGGAATAAAATTTCTGGAATGTATGAAAATATACAATGGCTATATGATAAAAATGGTGAATTGAAGACTGAGAATTTCGATGCTTCGGACAGCCTTGTATGTGTCCTTGGACAGTTATCTAAAGAGAAATATAAAGATGATATTCCTACGATTATTTCATCCGAAGAAATTAAAAATAATAATTCTTTGATCATTAATTATAATATTAAATTTTGTGATCAAATAATAAATAAGTCAATTGAAATAATTGAATAATTTTTAATTTATATTTTTTAATATTTTAATTATAAATTAAAAAATAAATAATGGTCCGTATACATGTATACTGATTTTTATTATTTTTTAACATTTATTTTTTGGTTATTAATGGAAAACTTTATATTTTTGCAGACAAAAATTAAACTTGGTGTCAATATGATAATTTGAAATTATGATAGATGGTAGTATTAATGAAATAATTAATATCGTAAATGATATATTAGGCTCACCTAGACGAGAGGCTTATGTTGATGGTTGGACGGAATACAATTGCCCTTGTTGCGCCGAGGAAAATGGAAATACGGTCGACGGAAAATATAATTTTTGTATAAATTACTCAAAAGGAGTAGGACATTGTTGGAAATGCGGCACGAGTGGAAGAATATCAAAATATGTCCGTCGTTATGGTGGTGCTGACAAATTAAGGGAATATCGAAACATCGTAGATGAGATAAGGAGAAGTCAGCAATATAGTTTGGAGAAATATGGCATTGTTAATGATGTCGAGATTTTAAAGGTCGAAAATACTCTGACATTACCGAAAGATTATTCCAATGATTTCACAAGAGATGATAGGCAAGCCTTTTATGCGTTATCTTATTTAAGAAAACGTGGTATTAATGATAATATTATAAAAAAATATAATATAGGGTATGTCGGATGGACTTCTGAACCTAATATGAGTTTCAGAATCATTATCCCTTCTTACGATGAATTCGGTGATCTGAATTATTATATTGCAAGAGATTATTCAGGTAAAAATAGCAAAAGGAAATATAATAATCCTGAAGTCCCTAAGACTTCTTATATATTCGATGAATGTATGATAAATTGGTATGAAGATATAACCTTGGTAGAAGGGGTTTTCGACCATATAGTAGTGCCAAATTCGATTCCATTGTTAGGAAAGGTGCTAGATGAGGATAATGCTGTTTATTCTGCCTTAATAAATAGGGCAATGGCAAACGTGAATATAATGTTGGATGGTGATGCGGTCAAAGATGCGAAGAAACTATATTATAAACTTGAAGACAGTTCGTTGAAAGGGAGGGTCAGAATTATAATATGTGATGATGGCTATGATGCATCGACAATATATGAAAAGTACGGTATTGATGGAATAAAGAAATTGATGAAATCTAAAAGGCAATTAAATGATTTCGATAGGATATTCGATATATAGAATAAAAAAAAAAGCTTAGAATTATCTAAGCTTTTTTGGTTAATAATTGTATCAAATCATATATGAACGAAAGTATCTTAGGAATAAACCCACCTTCTGAAAGTGACGTGAAAAGTAAATTAATAGAAGAACCGCTGCATACTTTAGTAGTATTTTTAACCCTGTTATACCATCCATTCAAAAATTTATTTTGACTAGGATTTTTAATCGTGATGTTCTTATAGTATTGATTGCGTAACTTTATAAATTCACTTTCGACAGATTTCATTTTGCTACCATTTGCATATTTTAAGGTATTTACACCAACGATACCATCTACGGTAATATTTATCTTATACACGTTATTGATCGCTTTTTGTAAGAGTTTAGTGGAAGTCTTTATTCCTGCGTTTACACCGTGGCAAAAGAGATGTCCTGCAATAAGAAGACTCGTAAATTGTTCACATTTTAATGGATAATAATAATTTGTGTAGTAATACTGTTTGACGGATGCCTCTAATTTAGAATCTTTAATTTTAGCGTTATATTTTATAGGCTTATGTCTGTCGATTATTTTCCATCCGTCCCAATTAGGATTATAAACCCTTGATATTCCGCAATAAGTTTCTTTTCCTTTATCTCCTTTAGTCTGTTTTTCGTTACCAGAACTATAACCTCCTTCATGGGTTAATACCATATTGATTAATTTCAATGCCCTCTCAGTCATATCTTTTTAATATTATTTAATATATAAATAGTATAAACTTATTAATAAAAAACGTATATTTGTAAGTGATAATATAGAGTTTTAAATGAATGTCACATTAACTTTAAATGATAGATTATATACTGATATCGAGAATTTGTTAAAAGCCTCTGATATTAAGATTAACGATTATTTGGTTGGTGCTATCGAAGACAAGTTCTATACTGACAAATACGGTGATTTAAACGAAGTGCTGTATAAAAAAGAGGAAACTATCAAGGAAGAACCTGTTAAGAAAGAAAAAGAGGTATCAAGAAAAGTTGTTAAGAAAGTAGCCAGTAAGGTTATAGAGGATAAAAAAGAGGAGACTATCAAGGAAGAGGTACAAGATAAAACTACCGAAAAGATAAAGAAACGTGTCACCAGAACAAGAACTATAAAAAGTAAATAAAATGATAGAGAATATAAACCCAACTGATAGATTAGTATTTGACTTGAATATGTATCAGGTCGATTATAATGAGCAAAAAATTAAAAGTCTGCGAAAAGAGATATCTGAGAAATACGGTGTCCCATTGAAGAATGTCGAGGTTAATTTTAACCCTATCACTGTTAAGGATGATGGTTCAAAGATTTCATTAGCATCAGATATCGTTAATAATATACAGGATCCTAAATTTCAACAAAAATTATTTGGCGAGTATATTAAAATGAAAGATATCAAGGATGCTAATCTTGATGACATTATTAAAATTGATGACGTAATCAATGCCCATGTTAATTTTGACGCATATTCAAAATACAAATCATATAAGATAAAATATGCAAAATGGGATAACTATTTGTCTTATGGTAAAGGGAATTACTTTGATTTTACTAAATTAAAGGGATTAGTTTTATTGAACGGAGAACCGGAAAATCAATGTGGTAAAACTACTTTCGCCATTGACTTGTTAAGATTCGCCTTGTTCGGAAAATCACCGAAGTGCCCGACATTGGATAGTGTATTCAATATTTATCTTGAAGATGAAACTGAAGCAATGGTCGAGGTAGGTATCGAAATAGAAGGCGCCGACTATGTGATAAGAAGAACAATAACAAGACCTGCCTTGAAAAAGAGAACTGCCAGAAGCAAGTGTAAACAAAAGGTTGAATATTTCAAAACTGTGAATGGTAGCACCGAATTGATTGAGAACTGCGAAGCTGATAGTGGAACACAAACTAATAATTTGATACGTGAGACAATAGGAAATGTCGAGGATTTTAATCTCGTTATTTCGGCTACACGTAAGACACTGGATAATTTACTTGATATGGGACAAACTGACAAAGGTAAATTATTCTCACGATGGTTGGGATTATTGTCAATCGAGGAAAAGGAAAAAATAGCCAAGGACGAGTTTAAGAAATTAAGCAAGGATTTACTTTCTAATCGTTATAATAAAGCCAGTCTAGAAACTGAGATAACTGATATGAATTCTGTTATTTCAAGCAATAATAATAAAATAATTGAACTTGAGGATAAGTTAAATAAATCCAACGAGAGAATAAATGGTTTTAATAAAGAAAAGAATGACATTCAGTCTCGTCGCAAGGAAATTAAAGCGGAACTGGTTAAAATCGATATCACGACAATAGAGAATAAATTATTAAGTTTGGAAAATGAAAAACTTATAAAGAATAATGAGTGCTCTATCGCAAAAAACGAATATGATACAATTAAGAATTCTGTCTTCGATGAAGGTATTTACAGAAAGGCATTGCTCGACAAACAACGTTATGAAAATTCTAATGCTGAGATAAAAGGACAAATAAAAATAATAAGAGCAAATAATGCCAACATTGAGGCATTGATAGCACAGAAGATATGTCCTACTTGTCACCAAGAAATCGATGTAAAAGCACAGTCATCTGTTATTGAAGATAATAAAAAAGAAGAAAAAAGATTGATATCCCAAGGCGTGATGAATAAGAAGATGATAGATGAATTATCGGATTCTATTAATGATATGGAAACACAAAGGGTGAATGTACAGAGGAAATCAAATCTTGAATTTAAACTATCGGCGATAGAAGTACAGATTAAAAATATTGATATGAGTATATCTGATTACCAGAGACAAAAAAATGAAATAGAGACCAATAAAGATAACATCCGATATAATAACGAAATCGATAACAAGATACGTATTTGTGATGATAGTATCCGTGCCGAGAATAATGTCAAAGAACAATTAATCAGAGAAATCCAGCAATATAAATCTGAGAATAATAATTATAATACGGAAATTAAAAACCATAAGATAGTTATTGATAAGCTTGTCGAAGAAGAGAAGATTATTCGTGATTGGAATTTATATCAAGAATTGTTGGGTAAGAACGGTATCGTTAAACTAGTATTAAAAAATGCTTTGCCAATAATTAACAATGAAGTTAAACGTTTATTGGATGGTTTATGTGATTTCGATGTCGTGATGTCGGTATCTGATAATAACCAGATATGTATTGACTTGCAACGTGGAGGTAAATCAATCGACCTTAGTACAGGCGCTAGCGGTTTCGAAGGTACTATTGCTTCGTTAGCCTTACGTGCAGCGTTAGGTAACATCGCAATACTACCTAAATGCAATGGGTTAGTATTGGATGAGATACTGAGTGGTATTAGTGCTGAGAATATGACGAATATTATGACTTTGTATCATCGTATGCTTAACAATTATGATTTTATTCTACACATTTGCCACGATACAACATTGGTTGATTATCACGAACAAATCGTAACGGTTACGAAGAAAGATAACGTTTCGGTCATTACGATGAAATAATAATGTATATATACAATACAGATGTCAAGGACAATAAAATGGGAATATATTAAGGAATTAAACCAATATTTTTCTGAAATAAAACATTTCAAGACCCTTTCCCGTGAAGAGGAAAGGGAGCTTGGAGTTAGAATAAGTCAAGGAGACCGTGAAGCATTGAATAAGTTGGTACAACATAATTTGAAATTTGTCGTCTCTATGGCGAAGAATTATCGAGATAAAGGTGTACCATTTGAGGATTTGATATCAGAGGGTAATTTAGGCTTGTATCATGCTGCTGAGAAATATGATGGAAATCGTGAAACTCGTTTTATTACATATGCGGTGTGGTGGATTAAAAATTCGTTGAATGAATGTATTAAGAAATCTAATAAAATAAATGAAACTGATATCGATACTTTTTTATACAGTAAAAATAAAAATGAGTCATTTAGGTCTGAAATAATAAATGAAAAATTCGAGGAACGTTTAAATGACATTCAAAGCCGAAATGCTAGTGTTAATGAATTAATGGAATGCCTTCAAGAGCGTGAAAGAAACGTAGTTGCGATGTTTTTCGGTCTTGACGGGAAAAAAGAAATGAATCTCGATGAGATAGGTCAAGTTATGAGTCTTTCGATGGAAAGAGTCAGACAAATCAAAGATGTCGCATTGATAAAATTAAAGACTAATGTAATGTTGATGGACTGTGATGCGATTCGTGAATTGAAAGAGTTACGTTGATATTTTCTAACAAATAGATACTTATAATATAAGGAACATATATAAGATACAATTTATGGCAAGAACAAGTAAGAATACCTCTAAGAAAACTGAAGTTAAAGAAGTTAAACCAGAGGTTAAAACAGAAATCGTTGAAGAAAAGAAAATTGATGAATCTAAGATGGATGCAACAGATATTATTCAGAATGAATGTGATGTTAATATCGATGATATGGATGATAATCTTACCGAAAACGGTATACAAAAAGATGAAAATAACGATGAAGTAACTAAATCCGTAAATCCTTCTGATGAGGCTACTAATGATGGCGATAAGACATCTATTGAAGAGGATAATAAAACCGTTGAACAACATAATAGTGCTCCAAGATGGGCAAAAGACGTATACGGCTACAATTGGATGGGTCAATGTTATGATGAATAATAATTTTCGAAATCTCTCTGTATAATGGAAAAAGGTTATAATGAAATAAAAATGATGTTCGATGCCTTGGGTAATATTGATAAACGAAAAATACAAGAGGCAATGGACAAAGATGACCAATCGACTGATGGTATTTCTTATACACAGAATGATGAGATAATGACGAATTCATTGGAAACTTGTAAAACACAGTTCGGTGCTGATTTTACAAAGCATAATGATCCTAGCCCAATGATATATTATCCTTCTGATGGTGATGTTGTATTGAGTGGCACAGTGCCAGGACTTAATAATGCGAAATTCCAATTTAGATATAAAGATTCATCATTCGGTTGTTATTTATGGACTGATTCATTAGTATTGAATGATGACAACTTAAAGAAGTTGTCTAGAATAAATGGGGTCTATAAAAATTGGGTACAGGAATTACAGACCTCCGCAGATATAAAGCCTATCGGATATAAAGGTTAAATTTTTCTTAAATTTTTAAACCGTATTCTATGTATTTAGGATACGGTTTTTTCTTTTATATGATACTTATAATTAAATGGATTTTCATGATGGAAAAAATTGATTCTAATATAATTAGACGATTAGTATCAGAGGAATTAAACCGTTCTGATGTGAGGTCAATTATCAATGACCGTATACACGAATTCTTACGTGAAAGGGAATTTGAGGATAAAATAAAGGAAATAACTTCTGAGGTGTTTGAAAAATTTTTCAAGATGATGTATACCAAAAGAGGTTTCTGGAAAAATGATATTAAAAGGTAATTGAAATGGATAATATTATAGATAGATTAAAGGCGTATCTTTCACAGAATAAGAAATTGGGATTCGCCTTGAGAGATTGGCTTATAAGAAATGGTGACAATTATACGATGAAGGAAGCCTTACTATGCATTTATAATGCCGCAGGAGGAAAGACAAGTGTTATGTCAGACATTATAGAGCATTTAACCGAAAAACGTAAGGTATATGGTAGAACCCAAGTATATGCTGATAATAATACCCCAATAATGGGTTTACGAAGGAACGAGAATGGTGATGTTGAATTATATGGCTACCGACCAGATATGCCATTAAATCCGAAGGGACAACATATGCCTAAGAATAATAAGATATTCCGCAAATCTGATGACCAAGTCAGTAAGACATATCAAAATTCAGAAGAAAAAATATATGATCTCGGTAAACAGGTAAGAGAGCTATTTCCTGATGGCAGTAATCATGACATTACTTTTATAATGCAAGCTATTAAGAAATATGCCGAAAACCGTAAGATTCATACTGATAAGGTAGTAAATATGATAAAAAAAGGCCGTTTGGTCTATAACGAACCATTAAATAGATTAGTTCCACATGTCAAGGAATCCAAGTTAGGCAGAACTATCATAATTAATGAATCAGTGATGATGGAAATTGCAGATGATAATAATATGACTGAATATAAATTCAATTCTAATATAAAACATTTCCTTCACGACTTGTTAGTGAATCCATCTGGGGCAAAAATACCTTTCATATTCAAAGCGAACGGTATTAATAGAAGCCGAATGATATATTTCTTGAAAAAATTTAATCTACTGAAAAAAATAGAAAGAATATCCGATAAAGATAGTGATGGAAATTCAAAAAAAGCGACTATGATGGTTAAGTATCAAGTACCTAAGAAAGATTTTGACAGGAAACTTAAGAAACTCTTTATTAGATTGTTTGAAGACAATAGCAGTGTAAATGATACAATAACTGAGGATGGAGAAGGTTCAACTACTTGTGATGCTTCTTCTGGACAATTCTCACAGCCATTGTTCCCATTACAGAGAGGAAAGATGTATAGTGTCAAAGAGGATACAACTTGTAATACCGTCGGTGATTATCAATATGATGTACCTTTTAGCGGTGACGATGAGACTTTGAAAAGAAATAATGGGGCAGGAGGTTCAAATTCGATAAATTTTGCAAAATAAACTGACAATATGAACTATTTATGTATATAGAAAATGATGATGATAGTCGTGATAAAATTATAGGTAAGATGATAGAAATCTCTGAAGAAAGGGAAAACTTGTATGATGAATGGAAACTTGATAAGGAGAAGGAAAGAGAATTAATTTTAAAACAGTTTTATCAGGGACTAAAGTTATGTACAAGAGGATATAATTATTATAGATAAATTAATAACGATGTTAGAAGCTAAAAGATACACATTCAGCGAATTAAAAGAGGCACTTATTAAGGAAAGTAATGAGTCTAAGCCTGTTATAGGTAAGAATGTCATTAAGGATGATGCCAAGAACAACGTAAAGGCTGTCGAGGATATCATGAAGCAGGCTAAAGAATATGACCACGTATCGGAGGAAAAACGTGACACAAATCCTGAGCTTGGAAAAGATATGAACAAAACAACTTTAGATGCCGAATTTACAAATGAACCAAGCCAAGATTATAAGGATAGGATAAAAGCACAAGCCCATGGTTTTGCTTCTGTAAATGACGAAAAGAATAGTTCTGCCAAAGATAATCCGTCATTGAATTATGACGGTAATAAAAAATTCTATGACGAAGTAGCAAAAACTTCCAAAGAAAGAGCCGACTATAAATCAGATTATAATCATTCAGGCTTAAAAGCCCATAACTTGCCGAAAGAAGATACAAAAATAAAGACAGCATTTAAAGAAAGCAAAATAATGAAAAGGTTAGTGTTTAAAAATACTGTGTTCCTAAATGAGGAAAATGTCAAGAAAAGAATCCCAGAGGATTATAAGACAGATGAAAATAAATTCTATATGAAGGATTCTATAGGTAACGAATATCTCGTCGAGTGCTACAAGGATAAAGATTTCAATTATATTCATACCGAGGCCAAGCTTGTCAAAGCAAGTCCTAAGATGGTAAATGAGGAATTGGAACGTATAAAGCAATTGACTTCATATAGTACTGAGAAATATCTGGGTGAATCAGCAAAGAATGCCAAGACTGATTTAATTCATAATATCGGAATCGTTAGAAAGAATGTAAATGAAGAAGGACAAAAATAATAATTAAGTAATAATCGCATAATAAAATGGCATTAGAAGGAGAACAAATATCATTTGTCGAAAAGACTATTAAAATGATAGACAAATATGGTATGTGGAAGGTAATCCGTGCGATATTACTCATATTGTTATTCTTGTTTGGAATGTATTACGTGCAAGTTGCGGCGACAAGGACAGGTTCAATGGAGGCGACTGAGAAACAGAACGAGCAATCCATCGCCGAGCATGCAGAACAGATGAACGTAAGAAAGGAAATAAAGCCATTGGTCGATAACATATTAATGGACGTGTTGCAAAATACTGGGGCTGACAGGGTATTTATTTTGGAATTACATAATGGTTCAAGTAATACCGCAGGTCTTCCTTTTATACATTGTGCAATGACATATGAAGTTGATCGTGATAGTATTGAAAATATTGATGAGGATTATCAGAATTTGTCGTTGTCAAGATTTAATTTCCCGATGTATCTACACAATAATACCTATTGGATGGGTACCGTCGAGGAATTTAAGAAGATAGACAATAAAATGGCTATTAGAATGCAGACTAATGGGGCAAGTTATCTGGTAATAGCGACAATTGAAACTGAAACAAATGAGTTAGGATATTTCGGGTTTACCTTTTGCAACGGCAAGAAGCCAACTGACATCAGAAAGATTACGGCGCAGACTACATCATCGGTACAAAAATTATCTAGGTTGCTAGATAAAGCAATAATTAAATAAATGATAGATAATGTCTAAACAGAAATTAATAGATGTCATACAGTGGATATTGATAATAGGGTTATCGATAGTACTGCTGATAGGTTTTATTCGTCAGAACGAAGCATTTACAAAAAATGCCGACTATGAAAAGAATAATACATATGTCAAGATTTATGAAAGTCAAAACATAAGTAAACTTAAGAAAGAAAATAAAGCCTTGTACGATTCCATAAAAAAATTAAAAAATGTGGAAAGCACAATAGAAATAAGATATAAATATCGATATAAGACTGACACTGTATATTTAACCAAGCCCGTCAAACAATCAGCGTTGAAGGATTCGGTCTATGATTTCGTGTCGGATAATGATACCGTTAGTTACGAATTAAAAGTCAAAGCTAAAGATGTCGATTGGTACAGTATGAATTTCGCAATTAATGATAAATTTACTATTATAAACAGGAATGATAATGATCAGAATGAAACAACCGTAATTCATAGTCCGAATGTATCGATAGAAGGAACAACGATGTATCATTCAAAGGATAGATATAATAAATGGTATAATCGTTTCTCCGTAGGACCTCAGATCGGTGTAGGAGTAAATACGCAAGGACAGATAAATCCTTATATAGGTTTTGGTGTAACATACAATCTATTAAGTAAATAGACGATAATATCAATATGATAAAAATTAATGGTAATGATTGATTTCATTACCATTTTTTCATATATTAATGTGAAGATATATTGAGAAATATGATATTTTTAACAAAATTGATGGTATTCATATTAATAATCGCAATCCTTGTCATGTTAAGGGAAGTAGTTACATTAATAAAGTGTTATATTAAATTAGAAAAATATGAGATAAATGAAAAAAGGACATGGCTCGTTTGGTCAGCTATATCGTATATAATAATGACAATAATTTGTGGAATATAAATGAATTTACAAGATATATTGATGAAATTGCAGGCATACCATGTAGGTTGCCGAGTAGAAGACGGTAATTTTTTAATCACATTAATATATGATGAGGGATGGAAAATTATACCGCCTGAAAATAACAAGATAGATTTCGGTCAAGAGAAAGATATAACATATTATGCGGCGGCAATCAATGAAGTGTCATTCGACGAGGTATTTATGTCGATAAAGGAAACCATCGATTATAATATAGATTTGCAGCGTAAAGTTACGTTATACAAAGCAAAGGTAGATGAATTACAGGAGATATTCGCAAATGAAAGCCTCGAAAAATTAAGAACTATTACATTCGTCTTCGATGAAAAGAAGAAGCCTAAAAGAAAATATGTACGTAAGAATGTAAAGCAATGTGTTGCTAAAAATAGTGATGACGATATAAAAGATAATCCTATTGAATCTGAAACAGCTATTGTAAATGATAGAAAAGAAACCGAATCCGAACCAAAAATAGATAATAGAGATGACGATGAATATATCAATGGTGACGGAATAGGCTATCAAGAGTATACTGGTGAAGATATGCCAGACGATGAAGAAAATAAAGTAGATTATTTGGAGCAATTGAAGAATCAATGATGGAATTAGTAACATTATTATCATATATTTTATTCAGTTATGGTATTACGACGATGTTGATATATTTCAACGGTCCTTTTGACATAATCGAATATTTCAGAAAGACAATGAATGCAATCCATCCTAAATTAGGAGAATTATTCCAATGTCATTTTTGCCTCTCCACGTGGATAGGTGGTTTATTTTCAATAATAAATTATTTATGGATTCCTATAAAGATAACGCCGTTTAATATGATATTGGCAGGAAGTGGTCTATGGTGGCTCATAATACCTATGGATTCCTTTTTAACTTGTGGAACTGTATGGCTGTTACACGTATTAGACGAATATCTTGAAAATAATTCTAAAACGTATGAGGATCAGTAAAAATGTCTAACTATTATGATAGTATTAGGAAAGAAGTGTTGAATAATAAACAGGATGCCATGATAGCGGATGCTGAATTGGAGAATGAGAAGAATATTCTTGTTGAAAGGGTAAAAAACGGGGTAGGTGAAGATTTACGAAACAATGTACAGTATTTTTCAAGACCTACACCTTATAAGAAACCTTTTAGATTGAGGTTTAAAGCTTTTTTTGATAAAATAAAATATATATTATTCGGAGGTGAATACGATGGAGCTTAGACATATATATAAGTTAGCCGATATTATAAATGAATCAATTCTTGAGGAAAAGTTACCTAAAGATGTAAGAAATGATATTACTATCGTGGTTAACGTCTCGCCTACGACAGCGTATGGGATAGATAAGGAGTTCTATCGATTGACACACGATAATAACGATGACGGATTTGTTCATAGTAAAGATATAGATGCTTCAATATCTAATGTAAAATTTAGTATAAGAGAAAAGGTGGAATCGTAAAAAAGTTCCACCTTTATTATATCCTATAACACGGATGTCTTTTTAATCAAAGTCCTGTCCCATCCTGTCTTTTCTTCTATTCTATCATATACTTTATTAACTGAATTTAGGTTAGTAACACTGCCAAAAAATATTACCCTCTCGTTTTTCTTGAGTGCTTCGTCTGTCTGTAATGCTGAATATAATCTTTCGGCTTCTTCAGCATTTTTACATATCACGAAATCAAAGTCTTCACTATGACTAATCATCAATTTATTCCTGACAGTTGTAATTTGAAGGATATCGTCGATAGTTTCAAGTTTATCCAATATGAGATTATTTAATATAAATTGATATGTCTTTCTGTCTTTCTTTGGATGATAACCGTAGACATAAAAATGCTCTTCAACAAACCATTCTTCCCTTGCTATTACTTTATATAATTGCTTATCTACGATTTCAACATTTACGAACTTACCTTCGTCATTTCTGAATTGTGTGATATTGCTGTCTTCTTCGTCGTTCAATCTTTGCACGATGATTACTTCCCATTTGGTATCGATACGATTGTTTTTCCTCACAGAACTCTCGCATGAAGTCCTAAATTTAACTGGGAATTTCACTTCTTCGTGATTTTTCTCCAAAGCATCATTGTATATTTTAAATGCATTGGTTTTCCACCATGAGGCGCCTAGTCTCTTTACTCTTTTATGGTTTTTAACCAATAATACCATACAATAGCCCCATTCGTCACCTTTTTCCTTACGCTCTTTTTCCATTTTCTTTTTTATCTTAGCGTAATATCTTTGATTCTGTTGATGACGTAGTTTTTTCTTCCTTTTTGCACGCTTTTCAGCTGCCTTTGCTTCTTCTTTCTCTTTTTTGCGTTTTTCACGCTCTGCTTTCTTGCGTTTTCTCTCTTCGTCTTGTTTAATTAATCCTTTAAGCCCTAACATACTGTTAAAAAATCCTATTTTCTATAAATATGTCGCTACTTAATGCTTTTATTAGAAAAATAAGTATTATCTTTGCAACGAAAATAGTAATAAACCATTGTGACAATATTGTCATAGGGATATTTTTTTAATTTAAATTAATTTTTAAAATGGCAAAATTAGGTAAACTTTCAGAAGACACAGTAGATTTGATTGATGGAATTATTTCTGAGACAGGTCTCGACAATTACATTAATGTAAAGACTTACGCAGTAAAGAAGAGTAAAGAGGTTATCAAAATTAAAAAGGCAGGACCGATTGAAGGAGAATTGGCGAAAGATGAGTCAACAGTATTCATTATCGTGTACGAGGAGGCATTCGATCGTCTTGACGATGATATGAAAGATACTCTTATGAGAGATGCGATTAATAATATCGTGTTTAACCCTGATAACGGTAAGGTATCGATTGGAGCACCTCGTATTACAGTGACAACGTGGGGTATACAGAAATTCGGTGATAAGCTGTTGAGAGCTGCTGAGAGTGGTGTGTTGGCGATTGAACAGATCGCTGATGAGGAAAAGGAAAGAAAATCACTCGAAAGGGAAAATAAGAAAAATAAAAAGAAGAATTGATAATGTTTGAAGATAAACATTACATATTATATAATGATGATTGCATAAAGATAATGCGTCAACTGATATCTGATGGGATTAAAGTTGACGCTGTTATCTGTGATCCACCATACGGTAAGACGATACTTCATTGGGATAATGTCATTCCTTTTAATGAAATGTGGGAATGCCTGAATAAGTTGGTCAAGCCAAAAGGTAATATCGTCTTATTCGGGACTGGGATGTTTGCCTATAAATTGGCTTTATCTAATGAAAAAAGATTCCGTTATGAACTAATATGGAAAAAATCTAAATGTGGTTCACCATTGACGGCAAAATATATGCCATTGAAAAAACACGAAAGTATATTGGTATTCGGTAAACCTGCATCGTATTATTGCCCACAAATGACAGAAGGTAAACCTTACAAACGTAAGTATACACCTAATAAGAAAAATAATTTGGGGTATGGCATTCAAGGTGTACAAACCGACAATAAAGGAACAAGACATCCGTCAACAATATTGGATTTTCAACAGAAATGGAGAAGACAAGACCAATTACACCCGACACAGAAACCTGTCGCATTGATGGAATTTTTAGTCAAATCATACTGTCCTGAAGGTGGCATAGTTTTGGATTTCTGTATGGGTAGTGGAAGTACCGGCGTCGCTTGCGTCAAGAATAACAGAAATTTCATCGGTATAGAGATAAAACAAAATTATTTTGAAATCAGTAAAGAAAGATTGGAAAATGCAGAAAAGTGATTTTACAAAATTTGCCTTGGACAAAGGCGTAAGCAGCGAGCAATTAGATTATTTCAGAAAAAGAAATTGGCCTTTGATGGGAGGGTATATTAATCCAACCGTTATAGAAGAAAGACAGATGAACGTAACGACAATGGACGTATTCTCTCGTTTGATGTTGGATAGAATACTGTTCCTAGGTAGCGAAATTGATTCGGATGTCTCGAATATTATTTCAGCACAATTGCTATGGCTTGAAAATCAAGGAGACGGTGATATCACAATGCAGATTTCGAGTCCAGGCGGGAGTATATACGATGGCTACAAAATAGTTGATGTTATCAACTACGTTAAATGTGATGTTTCGACTGTTTGTATGGGAATGGTTGCTTCAATGGCGACAGTAATTGCAAGTAGTGGAACGAGAGGAAAAAGATTTATTTTACCTCATTCGAGATTTCTTGTCCATCAACCTATGTCGGGTATAAGTGCAGGAACACAATGTAGTGATATTCAAATTCATGCAAAGGAAATTGAAATCTTGAAGACTGAACTTACACAGATGTTAACTGACAATACGTATGGTAAAGTTACCTATGAGGAAATGGAAAAGATGTGTGATCGTGACACGATTTTGACAGCATCACAGGCACTTGAAAAAGGCTTTGTTGATAAAATTATCAATTAAATAGTAATATGAAATGGGACAGAATGTAAGAGAGCAAGTAAATGATATATTTGCGTCATTAAAAAAAGGTGAAACGTTTTCGCCTGAAATGACAGAATTAATTAAAAAAGAATTAGAAAGAGTATCTAAGGAAGCAATAGAATATAATAAAAAGAAAAGAGAATATCAAAAGTAATTTGATATTCTCTTCAAGAATTATAATGTTATCTCATTGCCCTTCTAATAATTCTTTTACCAACCGAGCCACTTGTTGATGAGCTTTGTGAATTTGGACTCTTTATTATCTTCTTTGGTTGGCTTTGCAATTTTTTTTTACCGCAATTACATCCCATCTTATTATATTTTATATTATTTTATTTTTTCATCTGATAGTTTGAAACTTTATCAAATGTTGCGAGAAAGACATTCTTCGACATTTCTTTTTTAAAGTCGTCGATTAGTGATACAATACCACTGAGTTTTTCATTCTTATTGAAATCTGAACGAATTGCCTCGGCAATATCTACGGTATTCTGACATAGTTTGCCCAAGTCGTTGGTCATCGATATAGATTGTTCCACTGTTAAATCGTTATATTTCGGTTTACCGTAATATCCGAATGTACTTTCGGCAAGATTATCAGTGAAGTCGGTAATACTATCCCTAACCTTATCAGCAAGTTCGTGTTCGTGATTACTATCGGTAGAATAATGTATCATTTTACAGTTATCAGCGTATAGATAAAGCTTAAATATACTGTCACAGATAGTTTTAAAATTCATAATATTAACATATATAGATATTCTTTTATAAATATTATCTAAAAACATTATTTTATGACAAAATTCAAAGTATATGACAAATATGATTGCTTCATTAGGAGTTTTCATAGTTACGAAGCAGCGTTTAACTTCTTGACGATAAAGCAAAGATATAATTGGACTATTAAATAATTAAACCATGGCAAATTTTCAACCAGTAATTAAATGGAGTGGAAGTAAGAGGTCTCAAGCTGACGAGATAATTAAATATTTTCCTACGAACATTGATACTTATTATGAACCATTTATAGGAGGAGGTTCGATGTTGATGATACTAATGCTTAATTCAGATACTATAAAAGTTAAGCACTACATCTGTTCTGATATAAATAAGGGATTGATTGATTTGTGGAATATCATAAAAGATAAACCGCAAGAAGTCGCAGACTATTATGAAAAATTGTGGAATGAAATGAACAGTGATGATATGAGAGGTGATCAATCCTACAAAAGGTCTTACTACGAAAACGTAAGGGAACGGTATAACAAAGAACACGATCCATTGGATTTTATGTTTATTGACAGAACTTGTTTCAATGGCTTGATACGATACAATAGCAAGGGAGAATTTAATAGCCCATATCATTTGAATAGAAACGGCATAAGGCCTAATGTGTTAAGAACAATCGTTTCAGAATGGAGTGATTTATTGAAATTGAATGATGTGAGGTTCAATTGTAATTCATATGATAACATATCACCAAAATGTAATGACTTTATATACCTAGACCCACCTTATGCAAATACAAACGGTATGTACAATGGGGATTTCGATAATGATGGATTTTTCAAATGGCTGAAAGAATTGAAATGTAAATTCGCATTGTCTTATGACGGAATAAGTGGAGAAACTGACAATACCTATAAAGTTCCATCAGACGTGTATGATAAACATGTGTATGTTAAAAGTGGCAACAGTTCCTTTAAAAGGATTAAACAAAGTGATAATAATGCAATTGTATACGAGAGTTTGTATCTAGGATAAATAATGATATAGAATATCCATTTAATCGGTGGTTAAAGACGTTTGAAAGAATTAAATTTAAAATGACAATAAAAGAATTCGTGGAAGAAGCGAGAAAAATACACGGAGATAAATATGATTATAAATCGGTTGATTTTATAAAGAAAACTGATAAGGTCGATATTGTTTGTCCTAAACATGGAGTATTCAAACAAATGGTTAAATTACATTTAAAAGGTTGTGATTGCCGTAAATGTAATATCGAAAAGAGAGCTAATGAATGTCGTTCTACTAAAGATGAGTTCATTCAGAAGGCAAAAGAAGTACACGGAAGTAGATACGATTATTCAAAAGTCGAATATATAAATAGTATAACTCCGGTCGAAATTTTTTGCAATCTTTGTGGAAAGACTTTCGAACAGAGACCTTCTAATCATATAAATCTGAAGCAGGGCTGCCCTTTTTGCAACGGAAACATAAAGAAAACAACAGAAGATTTTATTAAAGAAGCGAAAATAATACATAACGATAAATACGACTATTCAAAGGTAAATTATAGGAACAATAAGGGTAATGTTACGATAATTTGCCACGAAAAGGATAAGGACGGAAATGAACATGGTGAGTTTGTTCAACAAGCATTAACTCATTTACAGGGTCACGGCTGTCCTAAATGTGTAAATTGTTATCAACGTAATGCAGAGGAGTTTATTAAAGAAGCAAAAATGGTTCACGGTGAACTTTATGATTATAATGAGGTAGTTTATAAAGATAGTCATTCTAAGGTAAAAATTATTTGTCATAAAAAAGATAAAAATGGGATAGAACACGGTATATTCGAACAGGTAGCTAAGAATCATTTAAAAGGTGAAAATTGCCCAAAATGTAAATTTGAAAAATTAGCGTTAATTAATAAATCTACGACTGATGAGTTTATTAACAAATCGAATAAAATACATAATGGAAAATACTCGTATTCAAAAACGGTATATGTGAATTCTAAATTACCTGTAATTATAACGTGTAAAAAGCATGGTGATTTTGAACAGACACCTAAAACTCATTTAAAAGGTCATGGTTGTCCTAAGTGCAATCAATCGAAAATGGAGAGTGAAGTAATTAATTTTCTTGAATCAAAACATATCAGATACATATATCAAGCATCTTGTAAAGATTTAAAATGGCTTAGTAAACAAAGTCTAGATTTCTATCTCCCCGATTACGGTATCGCCGTCGAATGTCAAGGAGTGCAACATTTCACTCCAGTCATCATATTCGGAGGTAAAGAAGGATTTTTGACCAATGTTAAAAGAGATATATCTAAGTATTACAAATGCATTTCAAATAATATAAAACTGTTATATTATATAGATAAAAGTATTATAGAGCAGGTAATTGATAATAAAACTTATAATAATATATACGATACGACAAATACTTTTTATAATTTAACAATTTTTAATAAAAAATATTTGGAGAATCGAAAATAAAGTAGTACCTTTGCATCGAGTTAATAAAAATTCTTTTAATAATTAAATTAAATAGTGAAATATGGCACGTTTTAGTACAAAGAAAGTTGCAGTAGAACCTACAGAGACAAACTTTATGGGTGAGAAGGCATTTAAGCTCAAGGAGAAAGAGGAATTGGTAAGCACGGTAATGACAACATTCCTTGAAGATTCTTATTATGAGAAGCAAAATGAGATAGTAGACCGTATTACAAGTCTTCTTGACAAGGTAGATCCTTTGTTTGCTGCAAAGTTGGCAATCTATGCCCGTAATAACGGTAATCTGCGTTCAGTGACACATTTGGTGTCAGCATACATTGCAAGAAATTTGCAAAATAAGGATTGGGCAAAACGCTTTTATAGTAAAATCATCGTTCGTCCGGATGATATGACCGAAATTCTTTCTGCCTATGCCAAACTTAACGGAATGTCAGACAATGATGTCAAGAAAATCCCTAATTCAATGAAGAAGGGTTTCAAAGAGGCGTTGGAAGGTCTCGATGCGTATAGAATCGACAAATATAAGATGAAAACTCGTAGCTTTAGTCTCGTCGATCTTGTACGTTTATTCCATCCGAAGGCAACACAGAAAAATGCTGAGGCATATAAGAGATTAATCGAGGGTAAGTCATTGGCAGACCTTTATAGTTCGAAAATCCTTGAGAAGGAAATGACGAAGGCTGGTCAGAAGACAAAGGATATGACCGAAAAGGATAAGGTTGAAGCAAAAAAAGAAGCTATCACGGCGGTTATTGACAACGTTAAGGGTATGCCGGTAATGAATTTGCTTAGAAACCTTCGTAATATTTTGCTTTATGCCCCAGATAAAGTCACTGAAGCTTGTGAACAGTTGACTATTAAGGATAAGATTATGAATAGCCGTCTTCTTCCTTTCAGATTTGCAACCGCATATTCTGAAATCGAAAAGATGAGTTATTACACTGAGATTTCATCAACTAAGTCATCAATTCAATTTGAAGATGAAAAGTCATCAAGTTTATGTTCTGAAAATGAATTTAGACGAAATAAGGAGATGGTTCTCAATGCTATCGAGAAGGCACTTGAGATTTCTTGTCTGAATATCCCAAAGTTGGAAGGCAATGTTGCAGTATTGGTTGATGACAGCGGAAGTATGAGAGGCGATGCCGGTGGAAGTTCGAGAGTGTCAGCATTTTCTAAGACAAGTACTTCGATGATAGCCCATTTGTTTGCTTCTATGGTAATGTATCGTCAAGATAATATATACTTAGGTCTTTTCGGAGATAAGTTGATAAATGTTCCTGTAAAGAGGGATATGAGACTTCTTGACTATACGAAATGGACATTTGAGAAAGGTAGAGAATGCGGTGGAGCAACAGAAACGGGTATCTATGATTTCATCAGACAAGTGGTGAAAGAAAAGAAAAAGATAGACAATGTCATTGTATTTTCTGATTGCCAGATTGGTAGTATTCACACTAAAGGCTATTATGGTGGTTATAGTGAATTTACTGCCTGGTATGGTAATAATAGTTCAGATAGAGGTAAACATTTCCACGAATTATTTAAGGAATTCCGTAAGATTAATCCTAACGCTAATTTCATCGTGGTTAACCTTAGACAGAGCGGTAGTACCAGTGTATTTGATAAGAGTCAGCGTATTTTGAACATTGCTGGATGGTCTGATAAGATTTTCGATGTAATTACTTCACAATGTAAGGGTTGGGATGCAATGATAAAAGAGATCGAATCTATCGAGATTTAGGATAAATAATAAAATAGAAACAGTCCAATGGATTAGTCTGGAATGACAATTCAATGGACTATTTCTTCTTTAGAAATATATAATGTAATTTTATGCATAATGAACAAATATATACACCGTCTAAGGTCGTCAATTTTATGTTAGACAACGTGGGGTTTAATAATAAATGTGGTATTGATGGAAAACATATTATTGACAACAGTTGCGGTAATGGAAATTTCCTCGTTGAAATAGTAAAAAGGATATTCCAATTTATCCCTAATATCGATAGGGAATATTTAGAGACATATGTCCATGGAATAGAAATCGACGAACTGGCATACAACGAGGCTATTAATCGTTTGAATAAAATAGCGACAGAACATAATATAAGTAATGTCAAATGGGATGTTAGAAATTCCGACGCATTGAGAACGACCGATTTCGACAATAGTATGGATTATGTCGTCGGTAATCCGCCATATTGTAATGTGCATCATATGTCAAAAGAGAACTATGATTTGCTGAAGACTGAATTTTTCTTCTGTTCTGACGGAATGACTGATTTATATATCGGTTTTTTCGAAAAGGGGATTCAGATGCTTAATAGTAACGGAATATTGGGCTATATAACGCCTAATTCTTGGTTAACCAGCAAGGCAGGTTATTGGTTACGTGATCATTTATACAGTCATAATAGTTTACAGAAAATTTATAATTTTGATACGGATAAATTGTTTAATGATGCTACTACATTTACATGTATAACAATAATAGACAATAATCGTTCGTTCGATGATGACAATATTGTGGTCTATCATGGTAATTTTAATGACTTATCAGATAATAAACGGCATTGTTCTGTCGTAGATAAGCATGATATATATGTAGATGAAAAAATACTGACTAATTTGAAAGATGATGTAATACGTCATATCATAGACTACGAGATAAAGGATTATGATAAGAGATTCATCGTGAAAAATGGTCTTGCAACATTAAAAGATAAATTATTTGTAATCAATCCCAATGACAAAGATACCAATGTGGATATCTATGTTGAGTTGTATTGCAATGAAATTATTGATTGTGTAAAGGCATCTAAAGGTGAATTTAAATACATTATTTATCCGTATGATGATAGTGGAAAGCCCTTATCATATGATAATTTATGCCTATATGTTAGGAATCTATTAGAACGTCGTGCTGAACGATTGGATATAGATATGACTCAAGAAAATTGGTATTTGTATGGAAGAACACAAGCAATTAAAGATGTAAACAAATATCGAGTTTCTTGCAACAATCTCATCAGAGATAAAAATGATGTAATACTTAGAGAATTACCGGCAAATACGGCAGTATATAGTGGTTTTTACATAATAAGGAATGGAATGCTACAAAATAGAAAAGAAATGAAATTGCTGTATCATCAAGTAGAGGATGCGTTGAAAACTAATTTATTCGCCAATTATGTAAAATCAATAGGAAAATCGAAAAACGGAGGTTATTATACATTCTCGACTGAGGATTTGGAACAATTTCTAAATTATTTTTATTCAATTTAGCGATTTTTAATATATTTTCTCATAATATTTGATATTTTTCAAAACTTGGTTATATTTATAATAGGTAATAATTAATTAGACAATGGGAGATTTACAATTTACATCATATAATCCGCAAGGTTGGTCATTTACATTTAACGTAGATGAACATGCATGTAGTGGCAATTATCCATTGTCAGATAATAAAGGTATCGGATACAGTATAGGAGATAGTTAAGAGGACAAAGAACATATTCATTTTTTCGTAAAACTCAATATATATATTCCCAACTGTGATGATACCATAAAGGCAAAATCACAGTTTCTTTTTTATTATAGATAATATTAATGTAAGAAGGTGACAAGATATGAAAAAGGTAAAGATAATCGTCGCAGTAACAGAGAATGATGCAATCGGTAAGAATGGAAAATTACTATTCTCTTTGAAAGGGGATATGAAACATTTCAAGGATACGACAAGCGGTAGTGTCGTGATAATGGGAAAAAAGACATATGAAAGCATCGGTAGAGCATTACCTAATAGAGAAAACATAGTATTGTCAAGAACGAAAGGTGTCGATTCTGAGAATATCCATTGGAGAACATCATTGGAAGATGCAATATTGTTTGCTGAACAGAATTACAAGGATAAGGATATCTTTATCCTAGGTGGAGGATCATTATACAAAGAGACATTGGAAAAAGATTATGCGGATTTAATATATTTGACAAGGATAAAGCAGAGAGTAAATGATGCCGATACATTCTTTCCAAAATTAGACTATAGTAAAGAATGGGAAGTAAAAGATGTAAAAAGCTGCTCTGAAGGTTATGGAAAGGACTATGATATATGCTTAATTGCAAAAAAGAGTTAAAACAAATAAAATTCTTGCCAAAATATTTGGTAGTTTCAAAAATAAGCAGTACCTTTGCATCGTCAATCAGAAAAAGATAAGCGTTCTTTGACAAAAAAAAAGATATAGATGTAATTCAGTTGGTAGAATTCTGCATTTGGGATGCAGTTGTCGTCGGTTCGAGTCCGGTCATCTATACGAATTATTAGTAAATTTAAAAAACTTCGATGGTTAAACAAAATTTAACAAAAAAAGTTTGGAGAATTGAAAATAAAGTAGTACCTTTGCATCGTCAATCAGAAAAAGAGACAATCTCAATTTCTGAAACATAAAACGATAATAAAAGTTATCTACAAAATAGTTCTTTGACATATTGGGAAACAAAACACTATATTAGATTAAACAGAATTAGTATAGGAGAGGATTGGTGAAAAACCACAGTGAGTAAACAGTTTTATACTGATGAAAACTTAGTTCAGTAAATATATAAGAGTGAGTTCGCTCTTAACAGAATTCCTTAATTAATTTCTGTAAGATGAAAAAGTAAATTATTCGGGGATGTAGCTCGAAGGTCGAGCAAAAGACTGTTAATCTTTAGGTGAGGGTTCGATTCCCTCCATCCCCGCAAAAAATAGGTAGTGTTGAAAGAGTTACTTCGTAACTCAGATGGTTAGAGTATCCGCCTATTAAGCAGAATGTCGTTGGTTCGATTCCAACCTGTTCCACTATTATATGCTGCGTTCGACAAGTGGTCTAAGTCGCCAGCTTTTCACGCTGGTATTCAGCGGTTCGAATCCGCTACGCAGTACTCTTAGTGTATTAGCTCAGTTGGTTAGAGTGCTACTCTGTCACAGTAGAAGTCGTCGGTTCGAGCCCGATATACACTGCCAGATAAATTGTCCTATGGTGTAATGGTAGCACAACAGATTCTGGTTCTGTTTGTGGTGGTTCGAATCCGCCTGGGACAACTATATTATATGCGGATTTGGTGTAATGGTTGCATATCGTCTTTCCAAGGCGATGGAGTTGTTCGATTCAACATTCC